>Ga0065704_10070162_pt1 | contig 188158 bp, 83 predicted proteins | sample SwiRhicommuniRL2_FD_59091 | JGI IMG/M metagenome (GOLD analysis project Ga0065704, IMG submission 59091) | Switchgrass rhizosphere bacterial communities from Rose Lake, Michigan, USA - RL2 v2 (version 2) | ecosystem: Host-associated > Plants > Roots > Rhizosphere > Soil | place: East Lansing, MI
CTTCTGTTATAGTTTTTATTATTATTATTATTTAATAATTAATATTTAATATTATATTGTTTGATTCTTTATTATTTGATTTATTTATATTAGGAATATCGCTATTTTTGTCTTGGAATTTGCTATTTCTATGATTGAGAGTTATGTTTTCTGTATCTTATATAGCGGATACATCAAAGATTCTATTTCTTGAATTAATTTAATTATCGGAATCTTGAAGACTTGTTTACGAAAATATGAACTGCCTCGTGCTCAATCTCTATCATATACACAATTTTCGATTTCACTATTCCAGGACTGCCTCTTTATCACTCTCAGACTGTCTCTCTATCACTCTCAGACTGTCTCTCTATCATTATTCCCAGGACTGTCTCTTTATCACTATTCTATGACGATCTCTCTATCTAATGTGATCTTGTCCTACATGTTGAGAGTATTCTCAAACATACAATCCATGATTGGGGACAATTTTCCCCATGCTCCTCACCGGAATCCATTCACTAATATTTGCTACCACTGGTATCAAGTCAGTCTACTGACCAACGTGGTCTATAGACTAGAACCATGTGGCGTCTCCATATATAACTGTGATTACTCCACTAAATCGGCCCTAACAATTTGTTCCTACCCAAAGCCACAATGCATGTTTATTGAAACAGGGAACAGAGACAGGGATCCTACAATATTCTTAACGAGCAATCACACGTCATGTGTAGTGGAAGTAGTGAGAAATGGAGGTATGGTAGTAGTGAAAAATTAACTAATGGAAGTAGTGATCAAATATCCCGTCTAAAGAACACTAATATCACCAGTGTAAATGAATAGAATGTAGATAATACCAAATTTCACGACAATAACAACTTATTTCTCATATTAGAATACTTTACATGATTTCAACCTCTTTAGAAATTTACTACTATGGTAACTAATTTTGGTAGATTTAGTATCAGTGATCAGGGCATATTATTGTCAATGGAGGAAAATGATTGTCAATGGAGGAAAATGATTGTCATGGTGGAAAATGATTGTTAGTGGATTTACACTTGAAATTTCTGACAAAGAATCCACGACGAGTTCAGTACAGAAGTTGAACCTTTCGCAGCACGATGACAGTGGTTGACCCATCATCACCACCGCTGTCAATATCGACCTCTATTACCATAAAACATTTTCCGGCGACAATACAAATATCGGCTTTAACTAAGAGATTCGTCCCTATACACTACTAACTAAAATGCAGCGTGCCTACAGAACTAGACGCTCCCAAAAAAATAAAAAAAATAAAATAATCTTCCTTCGTCAGTTGTTTCTCTACAGATACATACGACAGACTCAGATACGGGCTACTTACAGGAGTACGCGTTATTCTCAGTGAATTATTGATTGATATTGTTTTACGAGGACCGAAGTGATTTTTATTGTTTTTTCGAGGACTGAAGTGATTTTGATTGTTTTTACGAGGAGTGCTCTGAATTTTTTATTGCTTTTAGCCACTGACTCAGTGAAACAATAATAGAATGTATCTTCCCTATCCTGCCTACGGGAATAATGGACAACAGAATGGCGGCACACAAAGTACCAACAACGGTGGACAGGCCGGTACGAGTCAGAACTCGGCTCAAGTAATGATGGATCGCAACAAGTCCATAGTCGCGCCTCCCCAACCTCTTCACCAATCGAGCCCATATTTCTCTCGGACTTCGCTGACTCAGGCCCCCCCATCATTGGGCGGAAACACGAGTCTCAATGGACCTCCAGCACATCATCGAGGAGTTTTGCATTCTTCGGTCAATCCCTCTTTACCATTATCGTTGCCGCATCCCACCGGGGTCCCACCTCCTTTGCACCAACTTATACAATCTCCCCAACAACCACAACAAACTCAACAATTGCAGTACCACCCTTTATACCAACAGAGTCCTACTCAGCAACACCTGGCCATGCTGCCCTCGCCAAAGAGCCAGGAACAACATCTAGAACAACAGTACCTTCTCCAACAGCAACAGTTGCAACAACAAATACAACAACAGATGCTCCAGCAACAACTCCAGCCACCCATGCACCAACTGTTCCAACAACAATTGCAGCAGCAACAATTACAGCAACAACAGCTCCAACAGTATCAACTGGCTCAACAAATGCATGCGGCACAAGCCCAAGCAAACCAATATCAGGTCCAAGGTCAAACAAAGCAAAACCAAGGACAAGGAAATATACAACCACAAGGAGTCCAAGGAATTCAAGGAATTCAACAGATCCAGCCACAAGGAATACAGCAAGGAATCCATCCAATCCAGCCGCAAATCATCCAACACCAACTACAAAATAAAGGACAACTTCCATATGGTAACCAGCAATATCAACTACAAGGAAAGCACCAACTTCAACCGCAAAGTCAACAAATCCAAGGTCAACAGATCCAGAGCCAAATACAAAACAACCAGCTTCAAAATAACCAATTACAAAATAATCAACAACATCAATCACATATTAACCAACTTCTGCCACACGTTAATCAACAACTTCAACAAGCACAAGTTAACCAACAACAACGTCAACTTCAGCAACAAGTACAGCAACAGCAGCAGCAACAGCAACAGCAACAACAGCAGCAACAACAACAACAGTATCAACTTCACCAGCACCAACAACTTATACAATCCCAAGTTCAATCCCAAAACCAGCCTCTTCAATCCGAACACAATTTCCAATATAATCTAGGTTCAGAAAAGTCACCCGATACCATTGAAAAATCTAAGCAAAAGAGACCCAAAAAACCGAAACAAGACCTCTTGAACGAAGATAATGTAGACCATATCCACCAGCTCCAACAGGTCCATCCAGATGTGCCTGGCCAGTTGACTCCCCAATCTAACCAGAAGAAGAAAAGAGGACGGCCCAGAAAGATGTTGCTCGATCCGACCACCAACGAATATATCGACTCGACACATCCCAACTTCAAGCAATTGAACAAATTGCTTAGAGACACCATGTCTCCCGGATCGCAAGCGCTTCTGTCCAATTTCCAGCTGAACGGGATGCCTGGCGATACCAGTGCCGACAGTAGTATCAGCAAGCTATACGAACAACCCACGTATCTTAGGACCTTAGAAGACGAAGCGGTCAAACAATTGCTCCAAAAGAAAGACAAGAGAGGTCGACCCAGAAAGTTCCCTGTTGAACAAACGGGGATAACCATCAAGGGGATCAGAGTCAATGGGAATCTTAAAAATAGAGTCAAGAAACCTGCTACATAAACACGCAGAAGTGAGCGTGATTCGCCTGATATGAGCGTGATTCGCCTGATTCATCACATCTTACAATTTCTAGATCTGTCCTACGTATATTGTTAGTCTATTATTTTCTCTGTAGTCTGTATTATATTATGAAATGAGAATTTTGCTCTTAGTTCAGGGAATCGTAGTGTGATTTAGTGAAATCAGTGAGGTTTAAGGACTATTGAAGAAATCGCTTGTTGAATACATCGCTAGTTCAGTATTATTCACTGAGAAGAATGTCGACGGATAGCATTGTAGAGGAAAATTTAATAAATAACCGAGTTCTAGTAAAATATTAACCCTCAGTAATCTATCATCCCCTAATCGGCTTCGTCCAAGTTCTCTAAGTATTTAAAAGCTGCAATAATCAACTTTTAACGTTAGAGGGTTTTCCATATTTATTTATATGCAGTACATTAACATCGATAGATTTAGCTACTGAAATATTTACCAAAATTATCCCTACTAACTAAATTAATAGTAGAATGTGCTGAAATAGCCTCCACTATATCATATACCAATCTTCCGTGATTTTAACTAGTAATTACCCACAATATTAAATATGTATTATTGCTTATGAAATCTAATTCAAAAATGTATTGCTCGCACGATCTTAAGATACTGAGCAGACCGAAGATATTTAATACTAGTGGAGATTTGACAAGAATTAATGAGATTAGTGACTTACTTAATACATCCTGCTCAAGTACATCACTGCGGTCAATATTTAATAAACGTGAATCATCAAAGGGTTTCGAATACTCTGCAGCTCTCAGTACTTATTTAGTGAGAAGAATAGCTAAGAATTGCAATGAGGTGAACTATTCCATAAATTACGAGGAACCGTGAAAACTATGATCAAAGCGCTTTGTTCTCTCAGGTAAGTCTATGAAACGGAAGCAAATCTTTAATTACTGGCCACTAATTTATATATCTCCCCAGTAAACACATGTTTCGCTCGTAGTTCTCTCGGTATTAAAAGCTGCAAATAACCGTAATTTATATGTATTATTATATGCAGTACATGAATATCAGTAGATTTAGCTAGTGAAATACTTACCAGAATTGCCCCTACTAACTAATTTAACTTCTAGACTAACCTGGTATCGCCCCTATATTTTATGCACAAATTTTCAGTACTTTTGAGCCGTAATTATCGTCAAAATTCGATAAAAAGGGTAAATTATAGAATCTTGTACAAAAAATTCCTGATCCCATCTAACTTTTATTATTTGCGAGGATTTAGTGAATTCTAGAGCAGATTTGTGAATTTTAGTGGGACTTATTGAGTTTTAGTGAGATTTAGTGGGACTTATTGAGATTTAGTGAGATTTAGTGGAGATTTAGCGAATTCTAGGAGATTTAGTGAGTACCAAAGAAGATTATTGAATATTAGTAGTGATTAGTGATTTTCTTCGCTAAGTTTAGTATTTAATATTGTCTAGTTCTATGGCTTCGGATAATGTTTAGGGACGTTATTCATCACATTTCCAGACCCACAGACTACATCAATACTATAGATTCTTAATCTTTCCCATTTAGGATCCAGATGCGCAGGTTCGATCCTTGGTCGGGTTCTATTCATACTCTTTTAACACTTAACTTATATTCTACGTATTCTAATATTTATATCGTTACATAATTCTATTCATAAAACGACCCATTGCAATCATAGGCGCACAGACTGCTTTGACCATCATACACAAAGCGTCGATCAAAAGACTGAGTTCATACAAGATCCACATGAAAATCACCAACTCGATCAAAATCACTATGGTCTGGAGATTAGGAAACGAGTCTGCAATGACGTCAATTGGTGCAAAGATTATCCTCATGATCTTGAAGTTCTTGATGAGATTGTTGATGTTGGAAATGATGGCCACAGGTCCATGGTCTGCGGAGTGGAAGATATTATAACTGCTCGAGTCAATAGACTGTACGTCTGGATCCAAAGAATTGAACGAAGTAGGAGGTGAGTCTTCCAACTGTTTCGTAATAGGATTCATATAGAGGACTTGTCTGATTTCACTTTCATCATCGTCGTCGATTTCGATCTCGAAAGTATCGTTTCCATCGTATGTAGAGCCTGGCAGACTGATCTTAGTCATACGACTACGTTTGGAAACAGCGAGCGATCTGGAGCTAGGCTCGTTCTCGTTGAAGAGAGTCACCATTGGATCGTTCCACTTAGACATCACTAGGCCATAGTTTTTCTTGAGCGATTTCAAGTTGAATCGTTGTGGTTGGTTGGCTAGTGATTTAGATGGTTTAGGACCTGAACGTGAAGTGTCATGGGAAAAGAAGACACTTTTGGATTTTTTCCGTTCCTCGGGTATAGGTTCTATTCTGGGTTCCATAATGGGTTCGTCTTGGGTCCCTTTATAGACCAACCACGAGAGCATATAGTCCCATGCTGGATGAAAATTTCTATTCTCATTGATTCGATGAATTTCCTCCTCTGAAGAAAAGGACTCGACTGGCAATACCTCTGGATCACGAACAAATTCCTCGATTTCAGAGTCTTCTTTATGATTTTCATGGAATTCAGTCTCAGTCTCAGGCACAGGCACAGGTCCTAGTTCTGCTTTCTTTCCTTTGGCCTTCTTGGAATTTGCGTGGATCTCATGCTGTTTGTCAGCGTTGGCAAAGAAATTCCTGCCTAGCTCCTTTTTGGCCCTTTTCATTTTCTTCTTCCATACTTTTTTCAAATCCTTTTGTTTCTTCTCTCCCTCTTTCTTTTCCCCGTCTTTCTTTTCTACGTCTTCTCCTTCATAATAATAATTTTCTCCATCTTCATTTTCGTCATCGTCGTCACTTACAGGTGCTACAAATACTTCTTGCAGTGCCTCTTTTTTTGGCTTGTTCTTGTAGTAGTCGTAATTCGAGTAGTCCTCCCTACCCATTTTATTCTGTAGGGACTTGAACACCTTCTTCAAATTGTTCTTCTCGTCGTCTTCCTCAAAAACAAATTCCATTGGATTGTACTTACCAGAGTCTTCTCCTTTGTCGTGGAAAACATCCATGAATGTTTTATGTGTGTATAGTTTGGGTTTGAAGGGAGACTCGTCGTGTCTTTTCTTTTGTTTAATGTAGTAGTCGTCATATTTTGGTTTAGGAGCTTGTTGTGGGGGTGCAGCCCTGCGTACACCTCGTTGGCCACGAATTGCGTAAGGATCATGACGAGACGCTCGGTATGGCGCTGGTTGATGTTGGATCAATTCTGCAGGAGTGATTTCATGATGTAAATAGTCTGGATCACGGTTGGATTCGAAGTAGGAGATTGACGGTTCTCGTGGTGAAGATTGTGTTGAGGTAATAGGTGTTTTTGATGAGGTAATAGGTGTTCTTGATGGGGTAGGCGATCTTGCTGAGGTATTTGGCGATCTTGCTGAGCCCGATTCTTCATTTCTTCTCCCTGAAGGTGCCTTACTATACTCCGACTTCCTTGAACTAGATTCTTGCATTCTTCTATCGTAGAGATATTCGGTGTCGGGTCTTCTCATATAGCCTGGATACCCACCGCTATAATTACCATGCAAGTTATCCATGCCAAAAACATCCAGTTCTTCATCTTCGATTTCAGTGATCTGGTCATAGTACCTATCAGAATGCTGATTCCGGGGCGATACTTTATGTAAATAATCCTCGCTAAAGTATCCTTTGCTAGTGACGTTCATTTTAGCGTGTATTACCCTTCAATGATGATTTTACTCTTCTCTACGTCTTTATTTGTTCCTCCTTCTCCTTAATGGGTGAAGGCTGGCTGTAAATTTTGGTCTCGCGACACGACCCAATATGGATTTTGAATGTTAGTCACTTTTCTTGTGAGACTTAGAATAAGGAGACTTAGAAGAAAAGACTTGGAACAGGGACTTAGAATAGGAGACTTAGAGCAAGGAGACTTAGAGCAAGGATACCTAGGAAATAAGAGACTAAAGAACCGGAGACTAAAAACCGGAGACTTAGAATAATGATCACAATAAATTCATCGAATTCAAGAATCCTTGTTACTCGATTGCGTACGCAGGCGAAGCAAGGGATTCTTGGTGTCAGATACACCTCCATCACTCCACATTCATATATCAATGACGACTACCTATCAACTTTAAACAAACAAGAAATCGCAAAACACTTGAAAAACTTGGGACCATTCCCGTCATATTCCAATATTCTTAATGCTCAGCATTTCTTTCAGAACAAGGTTTTGATGGAATATCTGAAGAAAGATCCCCACCCGGTATCGTTGCGACAACTCGCAGGGTACGGTAAGACGTTGACTAAGCAAAAGATATTGAATAGTGCCAACTTCGTAAGGATCGAGTTGCCTATCCGTTTGGCGATCAGAATTCGTGATTTGCAAACTTTACCATTTGGAGTTGTCAACAATTTCCATTTGGCCCAGATTTACGAGAGTTATTACCATCTTTTCAATGCGTTCCGTAAAATCCCCACCATCACGACCTTGGAACAGAACGAGAAGTTCTGTAAGAACTTGTCGACTATGTTGGATGAACATGTGGTCAACTTGTCGCATCTTATGATGGGAGCACTCGAGGTTTCGATTCTCACCAACTTCAAACAGAAAGAACTCGACCAGTTTATGAGTTCAATGCTTCGTTCTCGTATTAGTCGTCGTGTAATTGTAGAAGAACATTTGTCACTCACGGAAAACTACAACGCCAAACCTTACGACACCAAGCCTGCCGATTATATTGGAGAAATCTTCCATAAATGTAATGCATCCGAGCATTTCCGTATAGTTGCAGACGTAGTCAAAGATTCCATGAAAGATATGTTTCCTCACCGAGAAAACATGCCCGACTTGGAAATCGATGGCGATGTTAACACTAGTTTCCCATTTATGGTCCCACATCTTCACTACTTGCTTACTGAGATTTTGAGGAACTCGTTTGAGGCAACCATTAAGACCCATGGGGGAAAGACGTCCAAGAAGTTTCCTCCCATCAAAGTAACTATCATCGATGCTGGTAAACAGGTAATATTCAGGATTTCCGATCAAGGTGGTGGAATTTCTCACGATAAACTCCAGGAAATCTGGTCTTTTGGAAAGCAGCCCGATTTGGCTCGTAAAAGCCTTGCGAATTTCCATAGGATTCCCGGTCTTCAACTTTATTCCAACTTTAAGATCACTCCGTCCGGATCTTCAATCGTAACACCTCAGCCATCGCATATTCTTAACCATACCTCACTTGGAGATTTGGAAACTTCAACAAAGACGAAGAAATCGACCTTACAGAATTTGATAACCAGGCCTTCGGACTACAAATTGGGTCTAGGATTGCCCATGTGTAAAGTATTTGCTGACTACTGGAATGGAAGTCTTCTGATGAACTCGCTAGAGGGCTACGGTTCCGATACATGTCTTACCCTTAGTAAACTTGGATACTACTCCAATGTTATCCAACTTGACCGTGCTTAGTTGATCGAGTCGAATCGACATAGGTTTATGCGCGAGTCGAACCGCCGCCTAATTTTTAGTAGTTCTCTTTTCCTGTATAGAAACCAAACATTATTGATCAAAACGGAACCTCACAAATGTCTAACACAACTACAGGGATCCATATTGTCCATACATAACTCAATGTCACTGAACAAGCGAAACGTGACCATATCGTCGTTGTTGGACTCGACCTCAGACGAACAGACGCGAAATTCCAGTCCCAGCGTACCCCCAGTCCACACTGGTATGCCCATTCTGAACCTCGTACAACAGTTCCAGACCAGTATCACCGACAGCTTTTCCCAGCCCGGAGAAGGCATAGGATCCTCGTGGAGCGATAGCGTTGTGGTAGACGATGGCCCGCATTACCAGGGATATCCCAAGGTGCCCATTGCTATCCGCCCGTCTCCAGGGTTGCCGATGTTGGTACCCAAAACACAAGCGATTTCAGTATCGCCCGGCCCAGGGCCAGGTATGGAGAGCAAGAATCCGTCATTCGTGGTGAGCGACCATATCAAACGATTCCAAACGAGTTTCCAATTGACACCCACGCCGCAGCCAGTTCCGTCTGGACGCAGCAAAACATCCATAAATTCCATCATTAACATAGACGACGAGCAGGAAATTATTAATATAGACCCCACGCCGCCGCCACAAACCCAGCCAGCACAATCTGTGCAAATCCTGCCAGCGCAGTCATTACAATCACAACAGATCCAACCAATACAACCACAACAACCACCAAAGAAACGGAAACCACCACAGAAAAAAAAGGCCACCAACGACCCAGCCACCAAGAAGAGAAAAACAGACGAACCCATCCTTGTAAGCGACGAGAAAAAAAGTACAGCCAAACCAAATGCTGGTCAGAAACAGATCAGCAAGACGAAGAAGAAGACTCCAGAAGTCGCCAAACCAGCAGACCCTGTGAAACCCGCTATTTATCCAGGTTTAACTACGGAAAAGTCCTCCAAAGTAGTGGAGGTAAAACTACTGCCCCCAACAATAATTGAAGTCCAACCTATGAAGGAATTAAAGGTGGAGGATGTAGAAGAGAAGGAGAAGGAGAAGGAAAAAGAGAAGGAAAAAGAGAAGGAAAAAGAGAAGGAAAAAGAAAAAGAGAAGGAAAAGGTCGATCCACCCATAATTGCATTGAATATTCCACTAATAGATCCCAACGACCCCAAACCAGGCCAATCTGAAGTGGTTATAAACGTTTTACGACTCTCTGAGGAAAAATATGGCTGGTCAGTTATCCATCCCAAAGCCCGGTCGGCGATTGATATTATGGACGATATGATAGACGACGACGAGGGGATGGACGATGATGAGGACGACGATTTGATCGTGGACGATGAGAAACCGACAGAGAAACCGGCTGAAAAACCGACAGAAAAACCGACAGAAAAACCTTCAGAAAAATTAGACACCACCAAGAAGAAGAAGGATGAAGAAGAATTGACAGAAGAACAGTTGGTCAGAAGACACGAGGTAAAGATGAACAGAAAAGTAGGAAAGTACGACTACGAAGATCCTTTCATCGACGATGTAGAGTTACAGATGGAGGAAGAAATCACCTCCACCAAGGAGGGATTCTTTGTGTACTGGGGACCATTGGTAGACGACCGTACAATGAACGGAGGAGCCAAAAAAGGGTCTTCCAAGACGAAAAAGTAATAGTTGTTTTGTATTTATATATACTCTCAAAACATATTTTAGTAGATGGCCACCGAGCCGAGATTTTAGAGCATTATATGACTCGAGAATATGGGAATATAAGGAGAAACAGAAATGTCGTTATGATTTTGTATGAGGATTTGTCGGAGTTCTCAGAGAGTCAAGACGGAGTTGTTCTCACAAAGATTTTCTTGCCGGAGTTGTGCCGGAGTTATTCTCACAAGAGAGTCTTGCCGGAGTTGTCCTCACAAATAATGTCTCATCTTGTTTTTATAAAGAATGTCTCATCTTCTAAAACTGCCTCATAATTATTCTTGATTAACTCTTAATTCTTTCAATTGTAATGTTCAACATTTCAGCAGCATTAAGTTCAAGCAGGTTGGACTCGGTTTTCTCATATTTCTGTCTAATCTGGGCAATGTTTTGCTCTACTTTAGCCACAGTCTCATCGAGAAGTGTGTTATTTTCAATAAATAACGGTTCTCGTTTGCGTGTGACGAGGAGATTCAAATACGCAGACAACGTGGATAGTTTCTGAGGATCGATGCGTGAGGTACCGTTCTCTTCAATGAAAGTTTCTTCAATAGAAATTTCAATTAACTCGAAAATGTCTTTTAGTTTTTCTTCATTCAAGGTGAAAAACTTGGTGGCTGGTGTACTGTTTCTTGACGGTAATGGAGGAGCCTTTGAAGATGACTTAGAGGAAGGAATAGCTGAAGAATCCGAATCTGCTTTAAAAGAGTCAGTTTTAGTGGAAGTTTCTTGAACCTTTGTAGGGGTATCAACGTCAACCTTAAAATCAGATCTAGACTTTGCAATTTGTTCAACTGTTGATGGATCAACTGTCTTTGGTTCTTCATCATAAATACGAACTTTCTTCAAATCGTCAGCCAAATCATGAACTCTCTTATCTTTGGTAAGTAATTCTTTGAATATTCCCACTAAAATTGCCTTTACGCTATCATAAGGACAGTTGTGTAAGGAATCTTTAAGGAACAGGTATGCTGTAGATTCAGGAGAGAGCGCCAACACTTTTGTAAGCAATGTCAAAGTAATATAGCGGAAGTTCGAACGATATTCATTGACTGAAATCACGTACAAAAGCACTTGGTAGTAGATGGTAAGCAAAGCTGGTTCCACCTTTGAAAGCTCAACCTGTAGCGATGGTTTTTCATACATCGAGTACCACGACCAAAACACAACGATATCTTGGATGTTTGTAGATGCAAAGCTTTGTCTAACCATTCCAGGGATTAATGCTCTCAAACTGATGGCAATGGCATCTGATATAGACAAGGAAACTTCGTTAAATTGACGCGAAGTTACAATATGGTAAGTGTAGAGGGTCATAATCCCAGGAATCGAGTCGTTGATAGTTTTGGCATCGCTGTTGACGATGACATGGGCGATATTGGTCTGATAATCGATCAAAATCCTTTCAAATACTTCACCAGTGACATCTTTTCCAGTATAATCGATTTTACCAAGTATTTCGTTAGCATCCTTTAAGTACGTTGTGAATGTTGCAGACAACTCCAAATCGTAAGACAATGCTAGTTCATACATACGATTCATCACCGGAACTGAAGAATCGAAATTATGTTTTGAGGTGATAGTGCACCCCAACAAGTGTGAAAAATGGTCTCTTGCTAGTCCAAGGAGAGCCCGTTCACCAACCAAATAGACAGTTTGGGTGATAAACGCCGTCAATAATCTTCGTTGCAACATTTCTTCAGATTCCTTGATACTCTCCAAGTTCTCCTCATCGTCCACATTATCAGGTAATGGAAGAGTATTATAATTTCTTGCAAAAGAATAAGCTCGTTTCAAAATGAAATGGTAATTGGAAGACGTTTTGATGGGATTTGTATACACTAAATTCACAAACGAAGCCACGGTCATGGCCAAGAACCTGGATGGATACAACGTTTTGATTCTCTTCATACAACTGTCGATCAATTCGAAAATACAATAAATTTTCACGTCAAAGAGGTTTTCTCGGATAGTCCAATTATCGAGAAGAGCTGGATCTTCAAGTTTAATAGTAGTGAGCAATTCACAACTCTTGAGGAACAATTCCTTAGGGTTTCCGTCAGTTGCTAATATTTCCATGAGTTTAAGCACTTTATAGATACACGGCGCCGATCTCAAGGATCCAGAGAAGTCGTAGTCTGAATTCATGAATGGGATAAGAATGGTTGGCAAGTCCCAGGCAATTTCGTAGGTGAGTTCTTTGCTGGAAGTCAATATCTTCAGCAATTGATCCAAGAGGAGTTCGCGTTCTTTATCAGTATATTGCGACGGGTCTCCAAGGTAAATATCAATTAAAGTACTAAAGGAGAGATAGTCTTTCAGGGCAATGGCATCTGAGGCTGCAGACGTGAGAATTTCAATGACTTTTTCCACCAGAATTGATTCTGGTTCGAGAGTAGAGTTCTCTGTACCGCTAGTCTCTGATAAAGTATTAGAATCTGGCATTGTGATGAGGAATGTGGGATAAGGAAGCGCTGGTGGATTTTGAATCTTGAGCAATTTAGAGAATTGGGTCCCACACGAATCTCATAGATTTATAGTAGATAAAAAGAGGTTTAGTGATAACCAGAGTGTTATATATAGAGTGTTATTTATAAAGAGTTCTATATCATCAATGTTTTATAACCAGCCTATATTTCATATTCCCTACTACCAATAGCCCCAATGGAACTGTCTAACTCTGCGTCACCCTCGCTTATCTACGAGTCTTCTCCCCTGCCACCTAAGATTCCGTTATCCACATCGATAATTCTAGATCGTGCACATATCGAACCCGTCAAGAATATCACTGGCGACAAAATCACTATACGATTCCAGCCAATTGGATCCACGCCCGCCATTACGCCTAGAGTGTTTAAGATATCTGGAAATCAAACCATTTCAACGTTAAATAAGTTTTTAGGAAAACGATTGAAATACGACCGGCTGATACAGTTATATATCCAGAGTTCGTTTCTGCCCAACCCAGATGAAGTTTTGAAGGATATTTATGATATTTTCAGAACAAATAATGAGTTGATTGTGAGTTATTGTTACGAAGTAGCATTTGGATAGAGAAAGAGGAAAGAAGGAAATTAGAAGAAAATAACTAGAAAAGAACAAGAAGACATAAACTAAAAATTTCTTGAGTCTCGTGAGTCTCATATTTCAGACTAAATTGGCTAGAACGTCTATATTTTCAACCCCAATATAGTAGTGAACGCTTCAAGAGAAAGAATGAAGAAGAAGAAGAAGAAAGAGATCCTAGAGAGATCCTAAAGAGATCATAGAAAAACCCTAAAGAGATCCTAGAGAGATCCTAGAGAGATTCGAGAGAAAAAGATGTTGATCAAACTATGGCCCAGCCCTACTTAACTATCGCCAACCCAGCCATAAACAATATGAAACAATATCAAATGCTACAGAGTCGTATAAACCAGGATATTAACGCTATAAAGTAGAAAGATCCCGATACCAGAAGACCATCATCGATATTAGACTTGTGCTGCGGTAAAGGTGGTGAACCGAGCAAATTCATCCAAAAAGATATCAATTTGAAGCATTCTTTGCTAAAGGTGGCTGTTTCGAAACCTCAATACTTGAGATTTTGTATCCGAACTTTCCTGGAATCATTGCAAAGATCTTTCCCGTAGAGAGTGTCTCGATCTAAATTGCTTTAACTCTGAGTTCCATCCAAGACTTGAATATTCTAGTTAAGATGATCTAAAAATCTCATTGGATCCATCAGCTCGTCAGCGTGATCGTGGTCTTCCTGAATTAACCAGATACTCGTATATGAAATCAGCTATCAGTATTCAAAAACTTGCCGTACCCGCTAAGCTTCAAAATGCCCGATTTTAGTTTCCGAATTTATGTTGGACGTACACCAATGATTTTTGGGCAGACCAAACAGAGTTTTAGAAGAGATCCGACTACCATCTCTGTTAATTCTATGGTTTTACGATGAAACTGGAATGATGGGACATTTTCTAAATTAATTCAAGATGAAAAAGATCACCACCGCCGTACTAAAAAAAAGATTATCACCTTTCAATATCGATTGATAACCATGGTGAACATTTTATAGTCCTTTTCATACCGTCATTGATTATCTCTAGTACAAACTTGACCCAAACATAAAATAATATTTAACCAGAACAACTTTAGATAATCAAAAGTAGTGTAGATAATCAGAAAACTCTTGATATTCAATTGGTTAAAAGCTAATCGTTACTGACTATCTCTATCGCTATTTCTTTCTCTCTCTCTCACTAATCTACCATTACACTACAGTCAACTCTTAAAGATTGAATAGTATACCCAACCGAATTTAATAATACTAAATAAAACAAGAAAACTAGCAAGCTAGAAGAAAAATGAAAGCGAACTTAAAGCGGCGGGTCCGATGAACGGTCAGAAGCAAAAACTTATCTCAGGGTATCAGAAAGTCTAGTAAAAGACAAACTCGGCGGAACCGGAGGTGACAGTGACGGTACAACCATCGGAACCTTGGCCGTTGTATGAACCGCCTTCGTACTTACAGTCACCAACAACACTGGAGCCAGCAGTACCTACAATCTTGATGTTGTAGTTTGGAGTATCCTTGTTGTTTGGGTTTGGAATCAACGACAAGTAGGTGTTACCGTTGGACTTACCAGCACCTAAAACAACAGGGGCCCAGTTACCAACACCAGAACCGGCAGTACCCCAGATACAACCATCTTCGACGGAAACACCAGCGTTGTTGACGTAGTATTGGGTCGAGGTCTTTCCTCCTTGCCAAGTGAAGTATGAGCTAGAGTCAACGACGGAACAAGGCTTAGATCCACCAGCAGAAAGCAAGGTTGGAATGTTCATGTTTTCGGAACCTGGGTAGTCGGTTCTACAGATAGCAACTTCCTGAGAAATTTGGGACTTGAAAGACGCAGAATCAACACCCCATTCACACAAGTTTTTTTGGTCTGGGTTGGATCTGTACAACAATCCGTTCTTACATAAAAGACCACCGACAGACATACCGTTGGACGGTTGTTCACTTGGCCATTGAGTCTTGGACATACCGGCTTGACAAGCGTAAGAACAGTAGAATCCGTCCTTACAAGTGGACGAAGTGTCACCGTTTGTGTTCATGATAGAAGTCCAGCCACCGTTTAAACCAGAGACCCAATCGACACCAATGACACCTTGACCAGTAGGAACGGAGCCACAGGAGTATTTTCCGTCTTCGAATGAGCCTGATGGGTTGGAGAAAGCGGCAAGATCTCCATCAATACCACCGGCACCACTAGAAGTAGATCCAGATGGAGAAGCAGAGCTGGAAGCGGCAGCAGAACTAGCAGCAGCAGAACTTACTGATCTGGAAGAAGTAGTACCAGCAGCAGAAGTGGCTCCAGCAGAGGTAGTAACTGCAGAAGTGGTTGCTTTGGCAGAAGTAGGAGCTGCGGCAGAAGTGGTAGCTTCAGTTTCAGGTGCTGCCAGGCCGGTTGGAGTCACAGTGTTTCCACTTCCATCAACATAAACAACTTTGGTAACGGCCAATCTCTTGTCCAAGTTATGTTGGTGATGTTTGTGTCCTTGTAAAGGAACAGAGGCAACCAAAGTTGCAACTGTCAAAAGAGTAATAAATGAAGTCTTCATTAAAGAGTGTAGATAGACGAATCGATGTTTGTCTAGAAAAGAATGTAGGGACGTGTGAACAATGAAAGACAATAGTTAGATCAAGTAGAGAGATCTATACAACCAATAGTTAAGGAAAGACTAGGATTAAACGTAGGGAAGAAAGTGATGTTAAAATGTTGCCAAATGAGTTTTTAATGTAGGGAGAATTTTTCGTCTGGAAAGGGAAAATTTACAACAGAAAAAGAAACAAAAGTGCGAGAGTCTCAAACCACCGTGCGTCGGCCATAAGTAGGACAACAGTGCGACAATAAGTGCGACTAGTATGGTGGAAATATGTTACGGTACCTCTTTTATTAGTGGAGAATTCGCTTAAGGAGCCGCTACAGGAGTCGCTGCAATACTCGGCCTGGTTTAGCTTGATGATGTTAGTCTTTTGTCGGCCCTTTTCGGGGTTCATTGTGCTTTTCGGGGTTCATTGTGGTTCCTATTCCCTCCAGATAGTCCCCATAGAATTGATTCCTGCAGGGCCGAAAAAAAAGTTCTAGGCTCTGTATTCAATTTATCTCGATTTGTCTGCATTCCTAAGCTAAATCATGCATGGTGCCTATTGTGTCAGCATGTTGGAGGCATAAATGTTGGAGGTAGATATGTTGGAGGTACGATTGATGGTACTTTTAAGGGTACTTTTGAAGGTACAGTTGTAGGTCCAGGAATTAGTAAGTTTGGAGGGGTTGAAATTGGGTGAAAAATTCGATGAAAATGTGGATGTTTGTTGTTTGTAAACAAAAGTATGAGCCATCGAGGTACGCGAAGGTTTCAGGGCAAGTAGTATAGCAATAGAATGTGAAAAGTTTCTAGTGGAGTCTCTAGTGGAGCCTCTAGTGGAGACTCTAGTGGAAGTGTGAATTCTACGCCATAGATATTACCATAGCCATAGCCTTAGCCTTAGACAAAGATATAATCATAACCATGGCCATAGTAAGCACTTGCTGCGCTCGCTGCACTTACTAATTGGCTCAGGTCCTCCAATTTCATCATTTGCATGCCTAAGATCTAGAATCCATAGCCTCAACTCCTTCTAACTCTCGTTCTACTACAATTAATACCTTACTACACCTTAGTGACATTGTCGCATTCTCTGTTTCATTTCAGCCTTCGTTGCGGCAAGGATGTTTGTGGAAGCAGTTGTTGCAAAGTGCACGTGATTCTTCTTTTAATAAGGGGTAACACGAATAGGAGGCTTAAGTAACTATGGGTCTTTAAGTAACTCTGGGTCTTAAAGTAACTATGGCCATATAATAGAATGGTAAAGCTAACTTCAACAAGTAGTGATATCAGAAAGATTAGTAGAATCAGAAAGTGATGTGATAGTTACGTCTCTCAAAACAATGAAATCAACTTTTCACGGTAATCCAGAATCATTACCAGAAGTATATTACTTCTCACAAAACATTGCCCCAAGTATCCTCCAATGACTAATAGTGACTATTGGTGACTTCTCACCACATCAACCACTCTTCAAATTCATCACATATTGCTGTGTAGGTGAATCCCTTAATATCTGATGCGTTCCTTCACCAACCAACACATTGTCAGGATGTGTAGCCTTGATGGTTTGGAGTTGTAGCACTTTAATACGCGTGTGTCAGATTTCCTGTTGATACTTACAATGTAAACATTGATCTCATAATAAGTGGGATACGGATTTGGAGACGTGGAGCAACCTCCAACGTAGGTATTAAGACCCACCAAGGAGAATACGGTGTGCAACGGTGCACGTGATCCATACTGCTTTTGGACATCATGTATTATAAACCATTCTCTAAAGTACCTTACTAACAGTCACTAACTACTTCTAACCATCACTAACCGAATTATGTCCTTACCAACATTCACTACACACCTCTAACCATCTCTTGTTCTCTCGTTTCCATCCCTTGTACACAGAACACGTGAGAACTGATGCATATATTCGCCAGGACACGCCTCTGTCACAGAATCTCTTTGTTTATTTTTGCAACACATCTAGCCACCATTCATTACTCTTCTGGGCCTCTAATGAAACCTTTGGACCCGCAAATCATGTTCGTCTGATGTAGAACTCTTGAACCATGAGCAGACCCCTCAGTTTAATCTAAAAGCGGATTTCACTATATCAATTTAGGTGGACTAAATAAGGTCTAGGATGATCTTACCGACGAGAAAACATCTAGAGCTTTATAAAGAGAGTGTCAACCAGAACTTGATAAAGAGAGATACTGACATTGAGAACTCAATCAAACACAACTGACATTTTGGTGAAAAACATAACTAATCAAGATTACTCGTACTCAATGCAACAAACAACACTGACCATGTTATCAGCCATGGCATCTGAATACTTCTCTAACCCAAACTAAAACAACATCAAGCAACATATTTGCAATAATTTTTACTACTTGAATACAGGTTGCAAAGCAGCACTAAAACAAGCCACATATTTTCACGATACTTGCTGATTGGGTAGAATGAATAACCGACTGACCCTATAATTTAACTAAACCAGTACAATGAATCAGCAATCAGCTTTGTTCATATTTGAAGAACTCCATATTTATTGCCTTAGAGTTCGTTTATTCCCGAGCATAGTGATACAGTATGCCCAAGAAGGTATACTGGGCTACATACATCGAGGATAGTTCTAAGATTAAGTTTAATTGTCAATTAACTATTTCCGCAAGTACTAGAATACTCTTATTTTAATTTCACTACAGGTTTATCACAAGTTTATCCAGATACACAAGTAAACTTTTAATCATTATAGACTAAAACAGTAAAGAATCATAACTAAAACAAGGAGAAGTAAAATAACCAACCAGCCAGAAAAATATAGCAAACTAAGAAAATGTAAATGGTGCAAACAGAAATCAATTATAAGGTTCCTTCGTCTTCTATTCCCAAGTTGAACCATGGGTGGTTCAACGCATCCACGGCAATTAGACGTTCTTCGGGATCGATAACAAACAACTTGCGTAACAAGTCGATGAAAAACCACCAGAATGTGAAATTGCCAAAGTTAATCAAGTGTTTGTTCTTTTGATAATTGAACAGCAACGAGTAGTCAAAGTTGATTTCAAGGCCAACACGATTGCTGACAAATATATCAATCCTTGATAATTGACTGACACTTTTTATAAACTTGGAGGGTGTTTTGCGAGTAGGGAACTTTAGTGTGAGCAGGTGAAGAATAGTAGACTCGTCATCTATAATCACGTCATCATCTTCTTCGTCACTGCTTCTGTCTTCATCGACGTCACTCTCAAATGAATGGTCTACCGGTGAATTTGACACATACTGTTCGGTAAAGTATTCCAAGCCACATTCATTCTCTTTTTGCTTCGACATCATCACCAATTTCTTATCAATCTTGTATCCACACACTTTTTCAATCATAGCCAAATGTTCCAAGTTATCATGAGTTCGAAAAAGTGGTTCTCCTATCACGAGCTCAACGAGAATACATCCAATAGACCACATATCACATGGGAAGGACCAGCCAATTCCCAACACGATTTCCGGGGCACGATAGTGACGAGTGGACACTATTGAAGAGTGATATTCATCGTTAAATATTGCACTGCCAAAATCAATAATTTGAATAAGTGGATTCTTCAATATTCTCAGATACCTTGGAGCTTTTTTAGCAGTGCCTTCCTTTTCTTGAAAAGTAGACAAGTTGAGGTAACTAGCTATTAATGTGGTGGATTGAAGATGTTTCTTAATGAAGTCATCTTCATGTAACAAGATATTTTCCGGCTTCAAATCTGTATGGATCAAGTTTAAATCATGTAAGAAAGTAACAGACCGAATCAATTGTTTCAGCACCGCTTGGATATGAGAGCCAGGAAATGCAATAAACTTGTTGTTCTCCATAAAGTCGTAAAGTGAGATTTTGAGAAGATCTGTGACGATACAGATATGTCCACGGTAATCAAAGCATTCACGCAAATGAATACAATGGTTCAAATTCTCGTTATCAAAGTTCTTAAGGGTAGAAAGGATTCTCAACTCTATCTTTGCAGCATCTCGATACTTTTGGATATTACGGATGATTTTGATGGCTACGTTTTCACGTGTGATCTTGTCGACACATTTCACAACCTTACCAAAAGTTCCCTGGCCAAGCAACCTCACAATCACGAACCTGTTGGCAAATGGTTCATCGGGGTGGATTACGTAGTGTCCGTTTTCATCGTCACATGGTGGCAAATTGAGTTGATGCGGAATCACGTTCGTCTTTATGTTACCGAGCTTGGGAGTTTGCAAAATGTAGTTGTTGGGTATTTTATTATAGAAGCATTTAGCTTGAGGAAGTTGGGGAAGGGAGTTTGTACGTTGCTTCTTTATTGGGTTGGCTTTGTTGAACTCAATTTCGAACGGATTTGTCTGCGTGTTATTGACATTGAACATGTTGTAAGCTGCAAACGCATCGTGATCCAAAATCAAGAGGGAGTCTGAATTATTCCGTTTAGGCTGGATGAGTTCTCGTTCTTCTAGTATAACCACGTCGTCGTCGTCGATCGGTTCGTCGATAAACACTTGTTCTGTTTCGATATCGTCGTCATCTTCATCGATAAGGTATACGTTGCGACTGTTATTTCTTTTCGAACTCATTAGCGTGGAAGCTGAGTGTGCAGATTTGAATGGGTTTATGAGGGCTGGTGGCGGAGACGAGTTAGTTATGGATGATGATGACATAGAATTCTCGCTCATATCGTAGTCTAGATGAAGAGTCTTGGAGTTTGTTGATGAGACAGTTGCAGAGCTTGAAGGGGCGATCCCTACATCTTTGGTTGTATTCTTGTTTGAAGCAAAGGTTTCGCTGAAACCTCTTGGTCTCTTTCTATTTGAAATTAACGACATTTTGGATCCTACACTTGTGGGAAATTGAGTAAATAAGAATCCGTAGATTTCAATGAATTGGTTTTCACCTCAGAGTTCTCTATATGAGCCGTTCACTGTTGCTTATACCTTGTAGCTTTAATTAACGCTTAAGGGGCAAGGAAGTGGAGTTTGTGTACTTTCTGGTTTCGTGAGCAGAAAGAAGTCAAAAATATGCCTTGAAGTTAGTGAGAAGGTGCCAGAACAGGACACGACGGTTCTCTGGCTATCTAGATAGTATTGAAATAAGTAAGTTGAAGTTTGAAACTGTAATTTTGAGTGGTGGTGGAGATTTCTTTAAATTTGGAATCTCACTTTTCTCAAAATTGCGGGTTGTACAATTGCATGGAAAACGTTTTGTTAATTGGCCCGACTGATAGGACCCGGAAACAGCGCAAATCAAGCTGGAGTTCAGTGTGCAATAATGAGATTATTCTGGGGGTACTCTCAGACAGCATACGATATGATTCAACCAATTCTACGAGCTTCGACGAGAATGGTAAGGGGGGTCGAAAGGTCGTGTATGTTGACTAATTGATAGTTGTGGGTCAAGCACTATTTTTGTGAACAAAACGTTCCTGCAGGATTCTCGATAATTGCCATGGTAATTATCAACACCAGGCCTGGACCCCAGGACCTCCAGGAACCTGGCCAGGACACAATTTTTTATGGCTAGTTGATGATTTATAGTTAGTCAGAGTATAGAGGGAGAAATATCCAGGTCTCTTAGTTCTTTCTGGAAATTAAACAATTTTAGAATTATGTAAAGCAAGTCTAGATTGTATTTTTCACCTCGTAGATATAACTCAGGAAGATTTGGAAAAGACTCAAAATTACTTCATTTAATATTCCTATATATAAAACTGTTAGTTTCACCATGTTGCCACCATTTGTAGGGTCAACATGGTCTATTGTTAATTGATTTTCTTGTTAGTTTAAATGTTAGTTTAAATCTGGGAATAGTGGCGGGGTTTGAAACTGGAGGATATAATGAAGGAAAGTTGAATACTGGTGGATTCTAGTATACAAAAGCAAGAAAATCCCGATTTAAGATTACAAATATAAGTGGAGTGAAAAATTCTTTTCCAGATTATCATTCTAAGCGTATTTTAGTACTGTCTTGTTGATGGTGGTAGTAAATTGTTCAGAACGGATACTTGTTTCAATTCCGGTAATTGGGGTCGGAGTTCAACCCCGAAAGAAGATATCGTAGTTCTCGACAAGTTCCATATTATTTGTAAGTATATGGATGTTTTATAGCTGTATATTGGTTTGCCAGTGGGCAATCTAGTCTATAAGGGTAGTGAATGCGTACTAGCTCTTCCTTATAGTTGTTGTAGTAAAAGATCATCGCCGCCAGCTCTGACTACTGCGGTGTGGATGTTTACCCTTGTAGAGGTTTAAGCTCGAGTTGATCGTGTAAATGGAGTTCTTGCCTCGAGAACTATTTCATTTTGTGCGGTCCCTCTCTTCGTTATATAATCCTTATTATATAGTCTTCATTATATATTGATCTTTCACATATGTTGATCATTCTCCAATTGCGAGAGATAAGACATTTTCAATTCTTGACAAATTACCAAATTTCTCTCATGTCCGCTAACATCAATCCGGCACAAATACTGTGCTATAAAACTACTCTGGTAGAGACCTGCCCTGTTTCGGTTATATCAATTATGTATGACGTAGTAGCAACCTGACCGCACCTGATTTATTCACTTCCCGTGACTTCAAAATCTTACATTGTTGAAGGTGACAGAGTATGTTGCCTATCTATGTCGGGACATTTAAGTAAAACCACTCTCAGTCGCAGATTTGTCCTTCGAGTCTGTCGCGACAAATGGGATTCTGACCACCTACTTTATGTAATAGATACCGATTAAAACAAGAACCATTCTGATCAATACTAAATAATATAAGCACCCTCAACCAAATCTGATTTGTCATCTCGGAATATGCATCCTAACGTCACAAATTAACCAACGGCTAATTCCACTCATCAACCTGCTTATGTAATCAACAGACCAATTCCATTTCACCCCCATTTGAAAATTTTGATTGCTATATTGTATTAGACCAACGGCTACTGTCCTCCAGTTGGGGTGAAATCAGACAAAAAGAGTTTCTTCCTTATCAATATAACGACCAGTATAACTTCCATTGAAGTCATTTGGACAAATCCCGACACTATTTTTCGACAACACATCATTCATTAATACCACAACGAATCATACCACTAAAACATCATTAATACTACTAAAACATCATTAAAACATCAATAATACCACTAAATACATCTACCTTCACCGTATATTTATTTACTATATTTGGATCCACACGATATTTTCACGCTTCTCATGCCTTGTTTCTAAAGGTGGTCCTAATAATCAAATCATAAACTAACTACTGATCACTGGATCTTTCTGTATATCCAACTCCAAACTCAAATATTTCTTTGGGTCACAAATTGCAACTAGAGGTGGTTGCTCCTTATTCTAGTTCCTATGTCTAACAAACAGCTAGAATCTAACTTCATGAAACAAAACGAGGGCGACAAGGTGAAGGAGAAGCTGGCTTTACTATCTGTCAATTCATCCGATGATGCTAGTCTTTTCTCGCCGAAGCCAAACTCGTCGGCATTTTCGTCTTCAGGGAACGTTCCTAGTGATCTAAACAAGACGACCAACCCTACGTATTTACCAGAAGTGAATTGTAACGATCCGCCAAATAGTGCTAAAAAGTACTTCTGCAAAATATGCAACCAGGGTTTCACTCGAAAACATAATATGGTATCTCACGAACTCATTCATAGTTCGTTGAAACCTCATGTTTGTTTAGTATGCAACTCCAAATTTAGAAGAATTCATGATTTGAAACGACACGAGAAGCTTCACACTGGTGAAAAGCCTTTTGAATGTGACCAATGCAAAAAGAGTTTCGCCAGGCCTGACGCTCTTAGTCGTCATCAAAGTTGTGCAAATGCATGTTTAGGATTAGTTAAACGTGAAGCTAATCACAAAGGGGACACTGGGGATTATTACCAGCTGGCCAGTACTAGTCACGAAGGAGACGTAAATCTTAACAGCCAGGTTCATCAAAATAGTTTTCTGGGTCCATCTGCACCTCCTCCTTCAGTTATGTCGATACAGTTTGGTAGTATTTCCTCACCAGAAGATGTTTCTCCAAGAGGGAATTCACCATCTGTCAAATCGCCTGGATTAAAGGGAATTCTGTCGCAATCCATTTTATCAAGTGAGTATGATACATTCCGTAAGCAGGCTCTGGCTCAACAGGAACAACTGAAAAACAGAGAAGAGCACAGTTTAAGTTCGTGTCATGATGGACAAAACTTGAATGCACAAAATTTGAATGCACAAAACTTGAATGGACGCTTGGTCAACTCAAATGGACGCTTGGCCAACCATGCTTCAAGCCAAAATCAATCTGGTCACAAAAATAGACCTCCTTATGATACAACGACAACTACAACTACAACGACAACGACAACGACAACCACCATAGACGATCGACACCGCAACCAAAGAGCGAAAAGTCCCGAACCGTTTACCAATAGAAATCCTGGTCCACAGATCCTTCCTACGGCTTTCAACCATGCCACTACGAGAGAATTTCGTAATTCAGCAGCTCTGCCAGCTACTACCAATAGTACGAATTTTTACAACTATATGCCCCCACCGTTAAACCACCACCAGTCTCCTCCCCAGAGGCCTGCTTTACCCTCAAATAATTCTCAATATGGATATGGTGGATACCCTTCTCAACGACCATCACAGTTTCAACGTCTTGTAAGGCACGATTCGCAAAATCCACAGGCTCAATATCATACATTACCAGAACAGCAATTGTCTCCAAAACAAGCCATTCCACAAGGACATTCGCAACACTCGAATTCTGGATACGACCCCACAAACGACTATTTCAATCAGAATTCTGGGTACATTACCATAGAACGGTACCAAGATTTAGTTTCGTATACTAAGTCTCTTCAAGAAAATCTTTTCCGTATGAACGACCGTATTCAATTCTTGGAGGATGAATCCAACGACAACAAATTGTTCCTAAAAAAACAGAAAGAACAACAGGACATGGAGGACCAGTACCGAGGTCGATGGCTACGTAAACAACAAGAAAGCGATGACCGTGAGCGAGGCAAAAGCTTCCGTCAACACATGGAAACGCCTATTATTAAAGATAGTCAACATGACCCATCAATTTCTGAAAGAGATGATACCGATTCCAGATTTAAGAAGAGGAAGTATTCGTCGTGATTTTATAGAAATCCACCGATCCGACATCCACTTCTTCAACCTCCATGATCAAGGCCCATCAAAGCTCTTTAATTGAAGTCAATAGATTTCTTTCTGACGATACGTTTCTCACGATTGATTTAATGTATAAAACATTTGATAATAAATTGTAGCCATCGACACGAGCGAATATCTGTAAGAACCTCTGAAATGGAGTATTAATGAGGTGACTTCCATATATCAAGAGTTCTTAGAATTTGGACACCTCAATATAACCACCATCATACACTTGCTTTCAAAGTCTGTTCGTGCACTAAAATTCACATAATCTCTGGAAGTATAAGAAGATTAGTGAAGTATAAATAAGTATAAGGAGGAATGCAGGAATAAGGGAGATTTACCGATGTATGAAGAGACGTACCCAAGATTTAGGAAGATTCAGTGAAATACAAAGAAAACTTAGCGAAGTAAATGGAAGATTCCGTGAAATATAAGGAAGAGTCAGTGAAATATAAGGAAGATTTAGTGAAGCATAACCAGCTGGATCAGATATCCTGGAAATATCACTGAGCCCAACTATACATCTCTTCACTCAGGGATATGTAACTCACCAGATCAATTAAACCGCCTAAATTAGTTGAGTTTAGATATCTAGAAAGTACTGAATTACAAAGACATCCGTAGAGTTAATTCTTAAAGAATAGTCTTTGATTCTAGCCTTAGTCCAGGTGATTTCACAATTCTTAACAGAATCTTGTTCTGTAGAAATCTTCAAAATCATACAAATCATACGAATCTTAATATCTTAGGTTAGTATGGTTTTCGAAGTAGCAGATGGATGGCTGGTAGGCAAAATCTCTTTGCTAGTCTTATCTAACTATAATAATATTCATAAACTCGTGTGATATAAATTGATCCTCCAACTCGTCTGATCTCGTAATTCTTATTACGTTTTCTATGTGGTTCCCAACAGTCCTTATGCCACCAGTAGTATCCTGGCTTAACCTAGTAGTTGTTCATAGTACTAAGATATAGAAACTGATATCTCGGCTCCATTAATGATCTCGTTACATTACTTTTCTCGCCACCTTTAATGATTTCGCCACCATCTCTATTTTCTTACATCGTTATCGGTTTCCTACTTGAGAGTCTAGAAACCACACACCAAACTAATCCACATATATATGCAAGGAGTACTCTAGTGGTACTTGATCCCCAATATCACCAGATCTACATATATAACCTTTATTACATAATTCATGGCTATTAGAACGCTTTCACCCCCAGCACAACTCTAGTAGTTAACGAGCTGTCACTTTTTTCTTTAAGGAGCCGTCACTTTTTTCGGGGTCAGGAACTATAAATTCCCTCACCCCCTTATCTTATCACATAAATCCACATTCTTCTTCCTAGTAAATAACGAATTCTAAACTATACAAGGCAACAATTCTTAGCTGACCTATATCAATACTACGAGACACTCATATTCTCTATTCGTATTATCACAAATTATTCCTAGCTTCCACCCCTTGCTAATTGACTAATTGCCACCACATAGAAGTCGATAAGCTAACTCAAGTTTGAAGTTTTGAGGAGTGAGTTTAGTAAAGTGACAGAACTTGCTTAGTCTTATAATTTCAGATCACTAGATATATCACAGATTAGACCAGAGTCTGATATCAAATTGGTCCAATTGATATTCAATTGAATTCACTATATTGTTGTATAATCATCTCTATAATACTTTGTCTGGATCATTAATCTTGATTCTAAATCATTAGACCTAAGTTATTATCTCCAACCACACTATTTATAAAGCAGATCGTATCAAGATCTCACCCCAAATAAATCCTGGATCACTAATCAACCATGCTGCCCTTATCTACAGAAGAAGATTGGTCTGTGATTTCTTCATCCTCTGATATCGACGACGATCGTTCAACTACAAGTTCTCGCGATTATCGAAATGATCCTCTTAACTTAGAGGATATTGAACCAGAAAGCCTCAATTCGCTGACATTTAATGGTTCCAGTACGTATTCATACTCGGAATCTCCAAGTATCGCTACACTCAGGCTTCCATTGATTAGTTCGGGATCCCATGGAAGGAAAACAGAATTTTCTGGAAAAAGTAAGCCTACTGTATCTGATACTACTAAATCCGATAGTGAACATGGAGATTCTAGAATATCTGATGTTGTTAGTATCACATCTGGCGAAGAGACTCCATCAAGAAGATCTGAAAATGGAGACGACACTGAAAACCCCGCAAAATCTGCTTGCTATCTGTTTGGTATCTGTCAATTCAACAATTCATTCAAACAGAAATCTAATCAATTCTATGCCAATTATGCAAAGATTAAATTGCAGCAATTGAACGATTATGTCGCAAATACCAAGAAGGAAGATCTCGAATTAACTGTTGAAGGTCTTGAACCTTTACAGCCACTTCCAACACTTGAACCTGTCGAATCGCTGTTGCAAGCACAGTTGAAGGCTAAAGTTCAAAAAGTTCTTCTTTATTGTATCAATCAGATTCAAAGTGCTATGGAATCGAATTCGGATTATTTGATCTATTACCTCTTTTGTTATGTGGCACTATTGTCGGGTTTGGCGGTTTCTGTGTCTTATCTTTCGCAATCTACCAAGCCTCAAGGAACCTGGGATGCGGTCACGGTATTTATGGACAAGTACCTCTATGAAGAACAAAAAGAGGTACTGTACCTCTTTTTTGCCAAGAAGACGAAGGTGAACAAGCTCTTTAAGATTTCGAACCAAGTGGGAAATAGTGTTGTTTCTCGCAGCCTCCAGTGGTATCAAAAGACATCGCCTATGGTGAATGAAGCTGCCAGAAATACATGGAAGAATTTTAGAATAATATCTAGTCGTGTCTGGAATCAAGTACAATTCTGGGAAACTCTGTCACTAGATTATATTGAGAAGGCTGCTCCGGTGTGTATTGAAAAGGTAAGTTGGTTTGGAGAGAAGGCGGTCAGTATTGGTATTGAAAATACCAAGAGGTGGTCAATTCATGCATTGGTAGAAGCACAGAATATCGCTGAAACAAGCGCAAACAAATTGACAGATATTACAAATCTCACTTCCAGGACCTTCACAAATGCTGCTCTCCTTAGCTCAAATGCTTTCGCAAATACTGCACAGTTTAGTTCCAAAGCCTTTATCAACGCTTCAGAGCTCAGTTCTAAGGCCCTTACGAACGCTTTACAACTCACCTCCAACACCTTTTTGAAGTTATCGAACACACATATTCCAAAAATCAGTTCCTTTAATTTACCAGACCTCACCTTCAATTTACCTAAAATTGCAACCACCTTTTCCAAGAAGAGTCAGGACTTTATTGGGTACTTTTCTCATGGAGGTCAAGATTTATTCAGAAGTGCAGCTCCAAAGAGTCAGAAATTCCTCCATAATGCTGTCAAGGGAGCAAATAGTGTAGTGAGCTCTATCGGACCCACTGTGCAATCCATAATCAGTTCAAAATACGCCTCTAAAAATTGTGGATCTTACCCATCATGCAAGTATTAGTTGTATTCCATACTATAATAGTATGTCTGGGTCGATATCAAAGTATATTCGATGGTCGGTTAACTGTTGGTTTCTTGGTGAAGTCAAATTTTGTGGACTAAGTTGTCATACTGTTCTGGTAACATATATTCTAGGTCCATAAGTAGAGGTCTTAGATCGGTTTAATTTTTTTGTTTGGATATTACTTTTTGTTGTTTTTGTTCCTTGTTTTATATCTCCAATCCTCTATAGTTTGCTAATTCCTATGATATTTATAATGAGTAAAGAAATAGAAGAGGAATATCAGGAGAGACGATTAGGTGTTAGAATATCGCTCCTCACAATAGATTGTAAACGTGGGGGGCCACACTTAATTTTGCAGCCGTCCTTGTCCAGTTATCTACCCTTAAATTCACATATGACGCCGATTTTGGATCTGAATTTAGTCTGTTCCACGATATTTACTCAATGAAGGCCAACTAACACAGCTCGTAGAACATTCACTTCCCTCTAGTAAAATAGACACCAGTTTGTAAGAATACTGCAAGGTATAAGATGTGAAGGGTGCTAAAAGTGGTGTAGAAAGAAGTAAATTAGTGACTAGAACAGAGAAGAAAGAGAAAATAGTGACTAGAACAGTACGGAAAGAGAACCATTCTTTCAGTATTAAAAGTTGCAAATTATCAGGCTTCAATGTTTATATATTATATGCAGTACACGAACATCGGTAGATTCAGCTAGTTGAATAATGACCAAAATTTTGCCTCTACTAACTAAATTAAGATCTAAGAAAGTCTGGTATGGTTCCCACTGCATCATATACAAATTTCCAGTAAGTTTAGGAAGAAATTACCCACTCTAATTAAGCTCAAGTGTAGATTACATATCCTACAAAATATTTATTCAATACTTCGCTCAATATCTATTTAGTGTGAAATAACCATTGACTGAGAATAACTATGTATAATGACAAATAAGATACTGAGTATCAGTAATTTAATATCTCCCTAATACTCAGATACCAGGGATAACTATAATTGAAACGATTAGTTCTGTCGGTTTGAAAAGTTGCAAATAATTTTGCAGATATCGATATACTATATACAGTACACTTGTGTCAGTAGATTTAGCTAGTGTAATGGTGACCAAAATTGTCTCTATCAACTGAGTTAACATCCCGACTAACTTAGAAATAGACCCACTACATCATGTACAATTTTTCAGTACTTTTATAGAGTAATTAGCAACAATATTCAACATGAAGTGGATGTGAATAGTGACTGAGACTGAGAAGCTATTAAAATAATTAGTGACTGACTGAAAAGTTACTGAAGTATTTAGTGACTAGAACTTCAAGGAGGGAAGGTAGGCTCGCATTGACCCTTCTCCATCAATATATATCACACAACTGTCTTCGCTATATTTTTTCAAATAGTAAGTTTGAAAATTCCAAACACTTCTTTAATATACTCCAAACCATACCATTATTATTAGATTTATTCTTCATCACTTCATTAACAGTTTCACTACTGGTTCCTAGATTATCACGCCATTTCCCAATGATCTACATTGTTAGTTTAAATCAATATTCACATAGTTCACTTTACATGTTAAATTTACATTGTTGAAGTTTGTCTATAGTTCTCGCGAAAGTCGTGTCCTTCCTAAACTGTCCGAAGCAAAATTTCATAGTGGACGAATTTACAAGCAACTCCAACAAAGAACAACCACTTTTTATCTAAACTCACCACTGAAGTAACATCAACAGTGCTAGAGAGAAGCTGGGAAATCAAAAGACCCAAGTCCATCAACCAACCACCAATTGCTGATAGCGGTGAACATTCTATCACACAATTAAATACTCACCTAATTTCACCTGATTGTATTATATTAACGATTTACGATATATCATGGGTATTCCAAAATTTTTCAAGTTCATCTCTGAGAGATGGCCACTCATTTCACAACTCATTGATGAGAACCAAATCCCCGAGTTTGACAACTTGTACTTAGACATGAACTCCATTTTACATACATGTACGCATCCTAACGATGGACAAATATCCAGAATGACTGACGATCAGATGTATGCGTCGATTTTCAACTACATTGAACATTTGTTTGAGATTATCAAACCCAAAGGAGTGTTTTATATGGCTATCGATGGGGTGGCTCCAAGAGCTAAGATGAATCAACAGAGAGCTCGTAGATTTAGAACCGCAATTGAAGCGGAAGAAATGTTAAAGAAGGCTATTGAATCTGGAGAAGAGATTCCGAAGGAAGATCCGTTTGATTCCAACTCTATTACGCCAGGAACCGAGTTCATGTCCAAATTAACCAGCAACTTGAAATATTTCATTCACAAAAAAATCTCTCAAGATTCAAATTGGTCAAACATTCAAATTATTTTAAGTGGACACGAAGTGCCTGGTGAAGGGGAGCACAAAATCATGGATTATATTAGAACCGCCAGATCGCAGCCTGATTATGACCCAAACAAAAGACATTGTATATATGGATTGGATGCCGATTTGATTATGTTGGGATTGGTAAGTCACGATCCACACTTTGCTCTCTTGAGAGAGGAAGTGACATTTGGACCGCAAAGATCCAAGAAGTCCGACGACCTTAACGACCAAAGGTTCTACTTGCTCCATTTATCTTTATTAAGAGAGTATATGTCGTTAGAATTCGAAGATTTGGTCGACCAATTATCATTTGAGTACAGTTTCGATAACATTCTAGATGATTTCATCTTGATTATGTATGTCATTGGTAATGATTTCCTTCCAAACTTGCCAGATTTATTCATCAACAAGGGTGCTTTCCCATTGTTGATTGCTACGTTTAAGCAGTACTTGAAACAATCTGATGGGTATATTAATCAGGGAGGAAAAATCAACTTGAAGCGTCTTTCGACCTGGTTACATTATTTATCAGAGTTTGAATTGGAAAACTTTGAGAAGAACGACGTCGATGTGGAATGGTTCAATAAGAAGTTGGACGATATTTCGATATCTGGTGAGAAGAAGAGAAAGAGAATTGGCAGATTGATGATTTTGAAGGAAGAAAAGAAATTGATTGGATTCATGAAAGCTTGGTTGATTGAAAACTCTTCAAAATCTGTTCTGGAATTGGTCGATTTGGAGAGTCAAGGTAAATTATCCAACCTTTTACTCCCAACTGAAGATGCTGAAAAGTATCTTGAGTTCCTTAAACAATTCTGTCTTGAAGTCAACCTTATCCTTATTCATTCTAAATCCAAGGGAACTTATGAAGCAAAATTAGATATCGATGGATTGTCTCCTCATGAAACCGAAGAAGAACATCAAGAAAGATTTAACGAAGTAAGAAAAATTATCAAAAAGTATCAATCTGCAAACTTGTTCGAAACTGAAGAAATCCTTAAAAGCTCAAAGGACATTTATGATACTAAATTCCTCGATTGGAAGGACAAGTATTATAAGGAAAAGTTGAAGTTTTCAATCAATGACAGAGAAGAATTAGTAGCTTTGACTACTCATTATATTGAAGGGTTGCAATGGGTTTTGTATTATTACTATGCTGGTTGTAAGTCGTGGAATTGGTATTACAAATACCATTATGCACCAAGAATCTCCGACATTTCTACTGGTCTAGATGAATTGATTAAGCTAGGTGGTGACATTACATTTGATTTGTCAAAGCCTTTCAAACCATTTGAACAGTTGATGGCTGTGTTACCAGCTAGATCAAGAAAGTTGATGCCAGCCGAATTTAGACCGTTAATGACCGATCCAAAGTCCCCAATTATTGACTTTTACCCAATGGAAGTGGACATTGATCAGAACGGAAAGACTGCTTCCTGGGAGGCCGTCGTTTTGTTGGATTTCGTCGACGAGAACAGGTTAATCAAAGCCTTGACTCCAATTGAAGAGAATTTAGCTCTCGAGATCAAGCAAAGAAATACTTTGGGAGAATCAATTTCGTTCATCAAGAACCCTCAAATTGACTATATCTATCCATCTCCATTACCAGGATTCTTCCAAGACCTTGAACACGATACCTGTTTCGAAAAAACGTTTTCTTTGCCAAAGGTTGATGAGTATAAGATAGGATTGATTGAGGGTGCAAACGTTGGAAAAGAGTTGTTGGCAGGATTCCCATCGTTGTCAACAATAGCCTTCCAATCTGAATTGCAACAGAACGAAGTCAAGGTGTTCAACTATCCTTCTAAATCAGAATCTATGATCTTGACCATAGAGAACATTTGGAACGATATTTCCGTCCATCAGTTTAGTGACCAGTTTGTCAATAAATTGGTTTACAGTAAGTGGCCATTTTTGAGAGAATCAAAGGTTGTTAAGGTTATGGATAACGACAACAAATACGAATCTGTGAAGACTCCAAACGGCAGAAGAGTTGTTGCATCTCCTTTAGATAACGATGATTACAAATCGTTTAGACAAACTGTCAACGCATTGTCTTCTAGTTATAACAAGACTAAGGGTGTGAATTTGGGTAAAATCGATGTTTTGGTATATGTTCAACCTGTCAACGGGTTGATCAGAAATGCTAGAGGTGCCTACGTCAAGACCTACTCAAAGGATATTGAGCCTTATCCTTTACAATTGATTGTGAAGGAAGTTACCAACAAGGATCAGAGATACGCGGCTAGACCTCCATTACCTATTGAACAGGAATTCCCTCAAGACTCAGAAGTTATTTTCCTCGGTGATATGGGTTATGGGGCTCCAGCCAAAGTGGTTGGCTATACCGAGAACAAGTTGAGTATTAAGATTTCAAAAATCCAATCTGTTGGAGAACCAATTATTGGAAAACAGAGATTGACCATTGAATCGAGAGAAATCAAATACTATCCTTCGTACGATGTCAGCAAACAGTTGAAAATTAACCCATTGTTGTTGTCCAAGATCACCAGTGGATTAATGATTGATGATGATGGTAGAAGAGTAAATATCGGTTTGGAATTGAAATTCGAAGGAAAGAGACAAAAGGTCATGGGATACACCAAGAAAATCAACAACGGAAAAGTCTGGGGGTTCTCTTCGTTGGCAATCAACTTGATCAACGAGTACAAGAAGAAGTTTCCTAAGATTTTTGTTGCTTTAGCCAAAACCGATGCTAAGGAGATTCCTAAGCTTTCCGCAGTCTCTACCAAAGAAGAGATCAAGGAAGTTAGAAAATGGTTGGGTGGTCTTAGATCGGAACTCGTACCTGTTTCGTTGGAAAGTGAATCGTTCACCAAGTTCAGTTTCCAGGCCATTGAACAGTTTATGGAAAAATACGTTCAAGAACCAATTCCTTTGATCAACAAGGATATCAAGGGTGTTCCTCGTGATGCAGTCTTGAATCCTGAAGAATCTTATCAATTATTGAGTGACCAAAAGTTTGAACTTGGTGATAGAATCGTTTATATCCAAGATTTCGGTAAAGTTCCAGTCTTATCGAAGGGTACCGTGGTTGGAATCTCTACCATTGGTAGTAAGACGTCTTTGTCGGTGATTTTCGACCATCCTTTGCTTAGTGGGAACACTTTTAACGGCAAATTGCTCACCAGACGTGGTTTAACCATCGATTCTTCGTTGGTGATCAACTTGTCCAACAAACAATTTGTTTACCATAGTAACGCTTCAAAGGGTAGAAAGAAATTAACTGATGAAGATCGTGCAGCCTATCAAAAGGCTGCTGAGACCAAGAGATCTGCTGAACAGTCCAAAAAAGTGGCTAGGGAGAAGGAATTTGCTGCTAAAAAGTCCAACGATATTTTAAGCTTGTTGAAGAGAGACCAAACTAGTGCGCCAGAGGTCGCTACAGAGGAATCTGATGATAACCGTTTACAAAACTCTCAAGCTATCAAGCAGATTTACGGCCAGATCTACTCAGACGTTATGAATGATGGACAACAACCACATCCTGTGGCATACCCACCACCACCAGTTGGCTATGGTATCCCAGTTGTTCCAGGTATTCCATTGCCTCCTCAGTTTTTCCAGGGTCCTCCACCGGGTTCATTTGCTCCTCCTCAACAGTTTCAAGATGAAGAATTTAATGAAAATAGAAGAGGTAGAGGTGGATCCCGCGGACGTGGTGGCAGAGGTGGTCCAAGAGGAAGAGGAAGAGGAAGAGGAAGAGGCAAGCCTTCGTCTACAGATTAGTATATATTGATTATAAGTAGAATATATAACGGATCTGAGAGTTAGTTACAGAATTCAGAGTTTGAAACAGTTTTAGTTACTGAATCTTTGGAGTTTTAAACACGTGATATATGATAGTATAATTTGTATATGCAGGAGATAAATTCGTATAAATTCGTATATGATATATTTACAAGGTGCCTTCACTGAACATAACGTTCAGGACGTTGGGTACAAATGGAGGCAGGTTCTCAGGGTCTTTAGAATTCAAGATTCTTGACAAAGAAATCTAACAATTAGGAGAGTTCTTAGGGCAAGATATATTTAGCATACCCCGGGGCCATTTTCTTTAACTAGGCAGTTATAAAATGCGTCTAGTGAGCTTCTATACTGTTTCTTTGCTTCGCCCGGTAACATTATTTAATCTGTTCGCTTCGCCGCATCTAACAAGATCCTATCTTGATCTGTAGACTTGTCCCCCGGTAGATTTATTAGTCCCAAGGAGTCCCAGTCGGACTTTACCATAAGATCTTTGTCCATTCTGCACTTTAAATAGTCTTTGGCAAGAAGACGACAGTTTGGAGCGTTTTTGTTCTCGGTGAATTTCATACATTGCAAATACTTGGTCATAAATCCAGTGCACTCGCTGTCGTGATCCAAAGGAAATGAACCTCGTTCTGGTGGAGTTGGGGTCCAGCCTCTAAAGTTTCCTCCTGTGACTGTTAGTACTTTTGTAAACTGGATTTGAAGTCTGTATATTACTTACCTGGAGCTCCGGTAGCCATTGTTTGTGATGTCGGGGTCTGGATTGTAGGTTGGAAATTAACTCTCAAAAGTCTCTTCATAATTGAGCACGTGACTAATTTTATTGACATTATGCACGACCATGATTGAATAGCTGCAAAATCTTAGAACATGGGTAAATATCCACAAGTGATATTAATTCTGGAGGAAGAAGGGAGGGCTTTAAAAGTAAACCAAAGATTTTATAAATAGGAAGAGGATCGTAATTTCCATGGATCTACAACTTCTCTTGGAATATAATGTCTCATATACACAATTGCTCATGAAGTATCATCTCTGTATACTAACCAAACCTAAGAAATTATAAGATAAGCAATACCTAAAGGTCTAAAATCTGACTCATATGACTTCTGCATTCAATATTTGTAATTCTTCCGTACTCAGTATAATATCAAACTCCCAAATATCACCACGTTCTGTGCTCTGATATATAATCTAATACGTTCACATAGTATACGGGAGAGTCTGGAACTGATTGGAAACTTAATTATGCCATAAATTTTTCTAATTGAGTAGAATCAAAGAGAGTCTGTCTTAATTGTGACATTGAAATTATTAGATATAAGTCTTTGTAGGGTTAACAGGACGGCTGAAAATTTTGCACCCAAAGTGAGGATACTTGATGAGAGGACAAATAGTTTAGTAGAATAATAACGAGGATAATCTTGGTGTGGATGATACCTCGTTGTTATTATGTAGAAAATTGGTTGACCTTGTTTTAAAGATATGCACGTGACGAAGATTTTACCAACTCCTATCAAATAATTTCAGAGCGTTGATCATTTCTTCATTCTCATACACATGGTACTAACCTTAGGCTCTCAAGAATAAGACTTATACTCTGTAAATTATTCTACACAGATCAATGTAAATATAAAATTATAATTCCTAGATCCACCTTTCATAATCTGAAACGTGCACCTATAATAAACTCTCCATCCTTCAGAAATACAAAACGTACTCTCTCTCCTGCACATATTTATTACCTCCTCTCCTGCACATATATGCATCTCCCCTCCTGCACCTATATGCATTCCCTTCATCACCCCACCCCCATCCAACTATTCATTTTTCAACCTTTTGTAGATGCGTTTTATTGCTTAGTTGAGAATTTCCGCTAGTGAACCCGGACATTGGGTGAGAGGAGAGTCACGTGCTTCAAGCACTTATATCCGAGACTAACGTTAGTACTAACAACGTTGATAAGTTAGATGACGAGACAGCTAGAACAGTTCGCTAGTCACTAGTGCTGCTCTTCATTAGCACGTACATACACGTAAAAGCTTAGGTCCGAGGAATTAAGCATTTCTTGAACAGAATCATGCGCACCAAATTCCGGTCCGGCCCAAAGGAACCCCTAATGTCTTGTGATGAGACTCAAAGCATCTCAAAACACAACGGCCACCCACGGATTATATATTGGTATTGATATAATATCTCAATTACTTTACTAGACCTACCACCGTAGTCCAATATAGCTCCGTACACCTAACGTTGGTCATATAAAACTGAAATCAAGCTTCAATCTCTATAAATACCTGCAACAATATCTAACAATATCTAACAATATCTGCAACAATATCTCCAACAAAATCTCCAAAATCCAGATCTTCAATCTCTGAGTATTTAAATATCCTATTCAGCATTATAGTTCGCTCGTCTATATTTTATTGCTCCCCAGATTTTTACTATAAACCTATAGATATAGACCCAAATCATCCAGAGATCGATTTTCAGAATTGCTACTATTCTAGTGAGAACTACTAAGCCTCTATCTACTAACTAGCACCAGTCTACTGTCCTCTCTATACTTTGACGAATATTGTCACTAGTCTAAATCACGAGTGGCCTTCCCATTTAGGAAATATTTCCCGAATAGCTTTACCCCAGACTGCCGAGTCACCGAGTCAGCGAGTCATAACAGAAAATTGAAAAATTTGACCGGTGAAAATTTAAATTCAACAACTTTCCCAAAGAAAATTCCATAACAATATTCTGCACAGTCCCAGAACTCGTTCAAATAATTGAATAGACACTGATACTCACCGTCCCTTGAGTTGTTACTGATAATACCACTAGTATCCTTCCCACAGTACACACTTTAAGATCAAACCCCGTATCAACAAACACATTGACAACACTCCCTCAAACTGAGAATTATATCATTTTACAGATATAATTACTGCTTGATACCCGACCTGTCACATATTGATTGCGTTGCACGAACCTCGAGAATTCAATTCTTTGATATCAGATATTTAACAGACTCAGATATCTAAGTTTGATAAATCCCAACCAAATATTCTTCATACTATTTAATCATTAGATCTGTTTGATTTTTGATACATATTAGATTTGATTCATTAGATTTGATTCATTAGATTTGATTTATTAGATTTGATTTATTTGATTTGGTTTATTAGATTTCATTTCTTACCTTGATTTCCTTTTCCTAACCCTCCAGCATCATGGACTTGAAAGCTAAAGAACTCTTTGATGAGTTCAGTACTCCTCATCCAACGAGTCAAGATCCAATCTTGACGCTCCCTCATTTCGTCAACATTCTTGCTCCGTTCCAATCGGATGTTCCCAAACAATCAACTTCTCTCTTATACCTTATTGCTGATCATGATCAAAAAGGTTATATTAACGAAGCTGATTGGATCAAATTCATCACCACGTTAACATCCATCGATGGAGAGTTCAAAGTTCTTTATAAGTTTCTCTCGTCGAGTCAGACTCTCTCGTCAAGAATCAGTTATGACAAATGTATCGACTCACTTAACAAGCTTAATACATCTATAGATTCAAACTATCAGCAAAAAACCGTCAAGTTGAACTGGGCATACTTCCAAAGATTCTTTGAACCCCATGGTACCATTGAATACGACGATTTCATCACCTTGATCAACTACCTTCCAGTAACCAAGTTGATTGGAAACTTTGAAATTTTGGCTGGTAAGAAGGGTGTCATTAGTGACGACCAGATGGTACATTTGTTGGAATCAAACTTGGCCCATAAGTTGTCGTCTCGTTTGAAGGGAAACTTGGCCAACATTATAGACTTTTTTCCAAACACTTCGAAGTATACGCTTGCCAACGTTCTTTTCATTTTCAACGCTCTTGACAAGGTCGACTTGATCAACGAAGTCATTGCTAACACTCCTCCAACCACGAAGGATAAGGATGACATTGTTATCAATAAGGTGGATCTCTATAACCATCTTAATGACCATCTTCTTAAGTCATCCAACTTTAAACCGGTCTCCATCACGGAACTTAACCTCCTTTTCCATCTCATCAACAAGTCGGACGATAACATTCCTCGTAAAGAGCTTATCTCGTTCTTGAACCCTAATTTCCAGAACAATCTTGCTCCTATGTACGCTATTTTCGACCATCCAAACTCCCGTCATCCCTCAAAGTATAAGTTTGGTGACGATACCGATAACTTTTCGTTGTACCCTATTTTCGACTCGTTATATTCCTTCTTCTTGGGTTCTATTGCAGGCTGTATCGGTGCTACTGTGGTGTATCCAATCGATTTAGTCAAGACAAGAATGCAGGCTCAAAAACACAAGGCTTTATACAACAACTCCTTGGACTGTTTCAGGAAGATTATCAGAGCAGAAGGTTTGAAGGGTTTGTATAGCGGTTTGGGAGCTCAGTTGGTCGGAGTTGCTCCAGAAAAGGCCATCAAATTAACTGTCAACGATTTGGTGAGAAAAATCGGTTCCGATCCTGTCTCCGGAAAGATCACCATGACTTGGGAAGTCGCTGCCGGTATGTCTGCTGGTGCGTGTCAAGTTGTCTTCACCAATCCTCTTGAAATCGTCAAGATTAGATTGCAAATGCAAGGTGGTAGCAAGGTTGTGAATCCCGGTGAAATTCCTCACAAGAGATTGAACGCTAGTCAGATCATCAGACAGTTGGGTCTTAAGGGTCTCTACAAGGGTGCTACTGCATGTTTGTTGAGAGACGTTCCTTTCTCGGCCATTTACTTCCCAACGTACGCCAACTTGAAGAAATATCTCTTTGGATTTGATCCTTCTAAAAACCACCGTTTGAGTTCGTGGCAATTGTTGGTCAGCGGTGCACTTGCCGGTGCTCCTGCTGCATTCTTCACCACTCCTGCTGATGTGATCAAAACGAGACTTCAAGTTGAAACCAAGTCTCACGACATCAAATATAGAGGAATCATACATGCTGGTTCGGTGATCATGAAGGAAGAAGGGTTCGGTGCATTCTTTAAGGGTTCCATCGCAAGAGTGTTTAGATCCTCTCCACAATTTGGTTTCACTTTGGCGTCCTATGAATTGTTGCAAAACATGTTCCCATTGAACCCTCCAATCACCAAGGAATCCAACTTCAAGGCTATCTCAGGATACCCAGGAATTTACAACTTGACTAATGACCAGGTGTATAACTCCCAGGGTAAGAATGAGAGAATCATGTACTTGAACAAATCCGAATTGTTGGGCGAAGGACCGGTCTCCACCACGGCCTCCAAGTTGAACGATACATTGGTCAAATTGCCTGCAGAATATATCTACAAGAGTCAGGACGCTATCAAGTTGTTGTTGGACATCGATTATAAGTTCTGTAACTTTGATTCCAAAGCCTATGAGAGTTATATTAAAAAGTAGACCAAATATGACCAACGAGCATATATGAAGTAAACATGAGCAACAAAGAAAGTAAAATATGAAGATTCGTAGTACGAGCAAGAGCAAGGGATAAAGTATTTGTAAGTGACTAGTAGCGCGAGAACGAGGGAATATATACCAAGTATTCTCCGGGGACCTAGAAAATATACTCCGAGAAATACACTCAGAACTCCGAGAAGAAACTGCGAAACTCCGAAAAATGCCGAGACAACACTCCTAAAAATACCGAGAGAGGACTCCTAAATATACCGAGAGAAGACTCCGAGTTCACTTCCGCTTATCCAGCTACCTTATTTTTTCACACCTCTATCTCTTTGGGGTCTAGTGGTAAGATGAAGACTTTTCTAGTTAATTACGCTACATTTTATAAGTTGACAGTGTACAAAACTCCCTGTCAATACGAGTTTCTAGCAGAAAGAAATATCACTAGACGAGTTGTAAGCATTTTTGTGCTTAAATATGGACGACATTTAGGATCTAGTAGGATTCACTAAACAGTCTTCTTGGGGTATTGTGTGGGGACAGTTAGACTAACAAATGTCGCGGCTGCAAAGCTCTGAACACTGTGAATGAGAAGATAGCTGAAAGATGCTAAATTACCTATACTACTAATATTGACCATCTGTGAAGAATTGTGGTGAGGGACGGGCTCACAAATCTATAACAATTGTATATAAACTGGATATATGTGTCACGTGATTATCTACAATACCCATAAAATGAAACAAGTGACATAAATTTCAGAAACATTACATACTAAATGGAGACTTTAGTGCTGAATTAAGGTATTGATAGCATGAGATCTTTCACGTGGCTCTCTACTACATAATAGTAATTATTTTATCGAAATGTCGTTAAACTGTTTTTACTTGAAATCTCGTGTTTTCTCGACCTGGGCAGATTCTCGAGCTGGACTGATTCTCGAGCTGGGCTGTATTGCAAGTGATCGGTCAACTTCTAAAGATTCAGCCATTGGTATCTAATATTTTAATCATCCATATAGTTAACCTCCATTGTCCATTAATAAGCAGCAAAGAGTAGAATTGGACAAATCTCTCCAAATATATACTTCGATTTTGTGTAACATATTTTTTTGCACCCAAAAATCTGCAAGAGAAATATGTTCAACAACTAGAACCCTAGTCAGATGAGTTAGTTAATATAATATTGGTGAGTGACTTATAGCGTAATATCAGTTCCATACAACAACTTCGTAAATTTTCAAAAATTTGCATACTAATTTCAAAAGTTTCACGAATAACGGGAAATATTTCAATGAAGATGATAAGCTCCATAAATAACCGTAAATTAGCCTCAATTAAAGTATGTACTATTTCGACCATTACTTGAATAGCCCGAATAACTCTACATTTAACACGAAGCCACTGTACAAAAATGTTTATTGGTCTATCCGGATCAGTTGTTGCGCCTGATCTCTACAACCTAAACCTCACAAAGAACTCTTCGTCGTAGGTGAGGCCCAACTCGACCAACCCAGTTTCATCCATGTCTACTACTAAATTAGTGACTTTTTTCCTTCCCTCTGGTCCTGGCACTTTGAATCGCTTGCTATTTAATCCGAATTCTGCGGTACGGCCCAAATTAATCACCTGAAAGTCTTCCACCGTCTCGTTAATATACAAGTGGTTGTTGAAAAGTGTTATACATGGTGTTGGATTGTTGTCGTTGAAATATGTCCCCAACTCGGTCTCTTCGTAAGAAGAGTCTGTGGAAATTGGTTTAGAGTTGATGAAATGCGGCTGACCACGATACTTAAGAAGCGAGATTGTTCTTGGTTTGACCAAGACAAACGTGAATGGCTTAAGAAGGAAGATCTGCTTGATTACTGGGGACGATTTGTAGCAGATGTATTTCAAGAGGTGACCAGAATGTTTCATGGAACTTTTCTTGATGGACAAGATTCCGCTACCGGTGGTAATATGGACAACATCACCGCTATCAATGATCTGGGAGAAATCTGATCTGCCATGGACCGAAAGGGCGAGGTGGTGAAATCCATGGAGTGCAAGATCGTTTTCTCTAATGGAAAAGTTGATCATAAACAAATCAAATGTGTTTGAGAGGAGAAGCATCTCCGAGTCAGTCACAAGCGTGGCTACAAAGTGGTCTCTCTCTGGATTTTTCACCACTATTGGCTTGTAAGAATACTCCTTTGTATCAATAACATCGTAGTTGTGGTGGGCGAGAAACTGGTCTACTTTTTGAGTATGCAAATGACGAAGATGGGAAGGAAGAGACGAGGTGTTCAAAAGTTGTAAGGCACGATTTATTTCATCAACTGTTGGTGGAGTTTTGGAATGATATGTAGGTTGAGATTGTGGAAGTGTCAATAAGCCCAAACCAAATAGAATCCGGTGCTTTGGATTTGTTAAATGCTGGCTTACATATCGAAGGGCTGGTGATGTGAAATCGATGGTTTTGAACGATTTGGGAGAGATCCAAAAGAGTCGGAAAAGGTTGATAATATCGGGATCGAAATGGATGGAGATGGATTTGAGAAGGAGAATATATGGGCTTGGTGTGGGTATGGGTTGGGTTGATGAGTTGGGCACAACTTTGGAAATCTTGAATATTTCAGGGTATGGTGAAGTTTTGAACGCAGGCACCTCTATTTTAGCGAGAGCGTTCGATTTTGATGTGGAGAATGATGGTGTTTTCGGCATAGTTTGGCTACTGGTTCTTGCTGCTGGAAAAACTTTATATGACGACACATGAGTCGATTTCGAAATAGGTTGACCCATCGCATGGAAATACCCAAGTGCCTTATAATCATCTATAACAATCTGAAGAGGTTCCGGAACTTTGCAGATTTGATAGGTGGGAGAAGATCCAATAAGATGACAAAGCATTGGAAGTGGAATAGTTTGTGAGTTTCTAGTTGTTGGTATGGTAATTCTAGCAGCATTTATACCCACTAGATCTACCACGTCATTCCCGTAGAACGGTAACAGCTGATTTATGGTACCCGTTTTCAAACCAATAACACCACTATAGTCGAGCAGAAATATCTGCTCTTTTATATAGTACATATGGCACTTGTTCACCAACTGGACCTTGTCACGGTAAGACATTCTGCAGAGTTTCTTGTGCTGAATAAGTGATGAATTTCCTCGCTGATTTATGGATCCAGACTTCCCTCTCTGATGCTTTTGTGAAGAAGCTTCCCGCTTATATTTCTGTGGTTGATCAGTCTTTCGTTTCTTTGTCTCTGGGTTGAGTTGGTTGTAGAAGTCATCCCGCCGCTGTGCTGCTTGGACAGTATTGTTATGGTACTTTGTCTGCGTCGTGAGACTTCCATTGGTGATTTTGAAATACTTTTTACGTTCAACATCGTAGTAGAACCCGGGAATATCAGGAGGCATGTTGTCTAATTTGTTGTGGTTGCAAGTTTGAGTTGACTTATCTGAGATGCGTAATTTTTGGTACTGTATATAGTGACCACATAGTTCAGACAAGACATGGCGAAGGCCAGTCAAAGGAAGATTGGTAAGATTTAGAGAGGTAAAGAGAGGTAGGATAATGAGAACTAGTGAGAAAAAGTAAGAACTAGTGGCATATTAAGATACTAGCGAGTGTTATGATAATATGAGAGAGTCAATGGTGAAGTAGTACCAGAAAATATATGATTTCGCTATGTTAATAGATTTTGCAGCCATTAAAAACTGTTAATTTCACAGCCAAGATTCACCAGAAGAGAGAGATACACGACAGAAAGAATGAAGTTTTGATGAATCCTCAATCATGTATTTATCTTGTTAAGTACTAAGAAAAATAGCGACCCTTTAAGCATTCAACACCTTCGAACAGAGAATTCTCCAAAAGGGTCTAGGCTCCAAATATAACGATATCGTGGACTCAAAGGAACGGAATCGAGCAAAGTATTGTTCTCTCAGCATAGAAGTACCCTTCCCCTAGCCCATATAACCTCCCTAACCCCTAACATCTAGTAAGAAATTACCTCTGCGCAATCCAAAGTGGCTAGCATCACCTTGAAATATAGTATTTCTCGTTAGATTATAGATTACGAGTGATCCCACAACATTTCGATTCCATAGAGCTAAACTAGAGTCATTGGAATATGTTTCTTGACAACGATTGTATCAAGAAACGTATTCCCCTAGCCATATCCGATTCATGTGAAGATCAAGAGCCATTTCTACAAGACTCTCTTTAAGAGGGTTGATATACTTTAAATGTTATTTAATATAATAAATATATTCAAATTATAATAAAAGGAAAGGATGTATGGCTGAGAGGTTTTAAGAATAATATTTGAGATATTGTACCTTTGATTTATCTATTTATATAGATTCAAATACTAAAGTATATAAACCTTACTAGGGCTTTTTGTTGTCGCATATTTTAGCGACATTTGTCATATTTAACAAATATGTTATCACGAGTCAAGGTCTCCAAAATATCGTAAAAAATGATCTACTCTTTGCCAGAAGTCTAATATGGTCTTTGATGATATATTAGTACGACAAAATAACGATTTTTGTGGTGAACAGGTCAATATTCGGAGAAGCTCATTGGTTTATTAGAAGGGTGTTGAATTTACACCAACAGCCCTCTATCGAGTACTATCGAGTACTATCGAGTACTATCGAGAACATGATGCATAAGTTAAGTAGCCTCATCTTTGTGATCGAAGGATAGCAGTTGAGTATCGGGACATTCACCCACGAACAATATAATCTCGAATCTCGAAATATAACTCAATTTGTAGATAGATTATTATACAGTATAAGTCAGGCAAATTGTTGGATCACAAGTTTTCTAAAATCACTAGGAGATAGCTCTTCATCTGAAACGTATTTCTGGGGAAATTATTCACTATCCACTCTCCGAATCGGAAGCTTGATTTGAAAACCGGTCTCTGAATCAGAAGCTTGATCCCTAAATTCGTATTGCCACAAGAACTTCTCAGGTTCCACTCATTTTCATTCATATTCATGTATTCACGTATTAAAAACTCAAATAATTCACGAATAATTCACTAATTAGAAGTCAGTAAGAAGTTTAGGCACGCATTGACTAGTCCTCATCTTGACCAGTCCTCATCTTGACCAGTCCTCATTAACATTACAAAAGCTACTTCGCTTCGCTCAGTTACTTTCTCTATTCATAATCAAAATCATAACTTTCCTCCACCCTGTCATCTAACTTTGTAAGTTTCTGATGGTTTCTATTACGTATCACCAACTCTTCGAAACCGTTTCCTCTATCTATTCCATCCCAAAAGTAACCAGCCTTTATTCCAAACCTATTGACGGGATTAACGCCTTTGTTGTATGTGTAGTTATCGATTCCAAGGTCGAATTCTCGACTTTGTGGGTTGAAAAGTGCCATGGGATCGTCTATAGTGCTTGTTGCTTTGGGTTTGAAAGACTGTTTGGCTTGGGTGTGTTGCTCATCCTCGGTAAGTCTGATTTCGGTGAATGTATTTGAAGCCCGTTCTTTCTCTTCAAGCACTTGTTGTCGTTTCTCATCAATGTCGATTATTCGTCCTGATAGATCTCTGTAAATTGTTTGTTGTGTTGGAGGTGGTTGTGATGAGGAGGTGAGTGCAGTGGAGTCAGGGGTAGAGATAGAGACCGTAGAAGGGTCTACCACTGTTCCATTATCTATCCTCTTGAATCCTTTAAATTCTCTTGTGTGTAATTCAACTTGAACTGGAGATGTCTCATTCTCTTCAGCTTCTTCCTCAGGTTCGTCTTCTGGTTGGATATCTATCGGTACATCAACGACAATACTGCTAGGAGCAGTGTTCTTCCGAGACTTCTTCTTCTTGGAGGGGCCCGAGGTGTATTTTGATAAGTAGTCTGCCTTCGACATGTGGTAGGTTTAAGTGGGTCTGACGGAGGAGCAGAGCTGATTTTGAAATCGCGGAGTCGCATTTCGGAGTTTGAAATCCGGGTAACTTTCCAGAATCAGGACTAATAGTGCTACACTGACTAAAATACTGGGTGGAACTAACTTATCTGTGTTTCTAATATCCTAATACTCACTATTAAAAGTGGCCGGCAGAGCTACAGATATAAATTTATATTAATACAGTTATTTTAATGCTAATAGTGCACTAACTATGAAGCTGCATTTTCATGTTCTATTTGTACATTTATTTTGCTTTATTCAAAACAAAAGATTCGTGGATTCAACCGATGGTGAGTTATGAAGTAACTTGGTGTTGAAGCTTCAAGGACATTCATGAGTTATAGAGAAAATAAATTCAGATCTCAGTTCTTTTAGATAATTGCAACTATTTTAGCCATTAACTCAAGTGGTCTCCGGGTAGTTTGGGTAACTTATGTGTGACCAATTGCTTTCATGTAGACAGAGACAGAATATATACTCTCACAGTATTGTAGAATATATACTCTCACAGTATTGTAGAATATATACTCTCACAGTATTGTAGAATATATACACAGTCTCTTATGCTCACTTAATATCTATCTTTAAGTGAATCCAGCAAAATGAAGACTACTTTCTTCAAATCATAACTCCGTCTAGAGTATTTTTGCTACTCATGGTTTGTTGTCAGTCGAAATACTCTTCCCGGCTGCGTCTTTATGTCATTTCTCACTTCATCTTGTTAACTTCATTATGCAACTGGGCCATTGTCTCACATAACTCCATGAACAAACTATACTGAGACTTTATAACCTGGACGATATTGAACAAGTTGCCGAACCCTTCAACACACGACTTTTCCAACCCTGCAAGAATCAGGTCAAGCTCCTTAACCAACAGTTCATAGTTGTTGAGGGTTTCGTAGTACTTTTTAATCTTTTTGATGAAGAACTCGTTAAGCTGGAATGAAGATGATAACTTCGTTCCTGGAGTGGACAACTGTAAGATCAACTGCATGATCTTGGTGATGTCTTCGGTCAATTCACTGTTCAAGTTTTTCAAGTTTTCAAGTTGGTTATTGTCGAATTTCAATGCCTGTTTGGTGGAGAGTATTTTGTTGTGTAAATAGTTGATATCTTTCGGTATGGATTCGATCAAAATATCGTGTTCAGAGCAGTCTGATTGGAGGGTGGTGGCGATGATATGCTGAGTGTTTATATATTTATCAAACTGTTCGAGTTCTTGTTTTATAGCTGGAGGTAAATCTCCAACTCTGGTCATGGCTGTTAGTTGTTGTTGCTGAGGTTGTTGTTGCTGTTGCTGTTGTTGTTGGTTGAAGAGGTTACTGTTTGTGTTGTTTGTGCCAAATAAACCACCAGAGTTGGTAGCGCCTGTGTTTCCAGAGAACATAGAGTTTCCTGTGTTTCCTGTGTTTGCAGAGTTTCCGAAGAGTCCTCCAGATGTATTAGTGTTGCTTGTATTGGTGTTGCTGGCTCCAAAAAGTCCACCAGTCGCTGGCTTACTTCCGAATAATCCTCCACTAGAAGGTTGTGCTGCATTTTGGGAGTTGTTTCCAAATAATCCTCCAGTATTTCCGGTATTTCCAGTGTTTCCTCCAAATAATCCTCCAGTATTCGTTCCTGTATTAGCAGTATTTCCGCCAAACAATCCGCCACCGGTGTTGCTAGTCGTATTTCCAGTATTTCCAGTGTTTCCTCCAAACAATCCTCCACTAGTGTTGCTAGTCGTATTTCCGGTATTGTTTCCAAACATATTATTAGTGTTGTTAGTTGTGCTTCTAAATAATCCTCCTCCTGAAGGTGCTGCTGGTTTACTTCCAAAAAGACCTCCAGAAGTACCCATTGTGCCAGTATTTGAGTTGTTTCCAAACAATCCTCCAGTGTTTGATGAGCTGCCAAAGAGTCCTCCAGCTGTTCCAGTTGCACCGGGAGCCGAACCTGCAGTAGCTCCCACACTACCTGGGGCCTTATTACCAAATAATCCTCCTCCTGTGTTAGATTGAGCAGTTCCAAACATCGTATCTCTTAGTGGAAATTTATGAATGGTTAAGGTGAATGTTTTGATTCTAAAATTTTTGACTGAGTAGAGGTATATACAGGATTTGAAGGTGTCTTTCTGCAGGATTTTTAAATATGGATCATAACATTGGAAAGCACCATGAGAGCCGAATTCAAGGTAGAAATAGAAAGATTGGTACAGAGAGAGGTGGAGTTGATGGTGAGGGAGGAGTTGGGGAGATTGAGGGAGGAATTAGTCCAAGTAAAGAACAAATTGCACCGGGTAGAAGACGAACGAGACGAGTTAAGAAAAGAACTAGAGGTGACAAGAAGGGGAAAGAAATTAGACAAGTACGGAAAGAAACAACTGTTAATCACAGAGGTTTATAGGAGAGACTCCAGTGAGAGCAAGGGAGCTGAAAATCCAAGGCTCTGGAAAGTTCCCAGAATTCCTTCTGATAAAATAGAGGACAAACGGCTACTTGAGCTAAAGAATAGGAAACTGTCACCTGAATTGAAGGAAAATAAACGACCAAACGATGGCTATCCACAAACTCTGTCAACTAACCCACTAAATCTCTCATCTAACCCACCAGCGTCTAAGGATCATTCGTTATGGAAATCATTTAGTGAGAATGATGGACTCGCGGAGATCCCTAACCTTCGAAGCAAATCATGGCACACTTCTATTAGTGCTACACAATATTCCGACGACGAGTCTATGGTGGATCCTCAGTCGTCTCCTATTAAAGTATCTCCGATCAAGTTGTCTCCAATCAAAGTGTCACCTCGAAAAGTTACTCGAGAATCTGTTCAAATTCAGAAATTGTCTCCTATAAAGATTTCACGAAAGAGTCTGAATATTCTGGTTGATAGGTTACCTACTCAATATACTGACTCGTCGTCGCCAGTTAAAACGCGTTGGTCGCTGGGCTCGGGAATTCCATCTTCCCAGGTGGAAGTTGTGGAAGATTCAGAAGAGGAATATGCACTAGCGACTACATGCGAAGAGGAATATTATAATGAAGAGAATGGGAGAGATATAGTTGACCATGGTGAACAGGTAGACGAAGAGGTATTTCAAGAAAATCGAGAGATATTCCTAGAGGATCGAGAGATACTCCTAGAGGATCAAGATGATCAAGCAAATGGGTTGCCAGATTTGTCCCCTAATCGAGAAGAATTGACTAGGATTAAAAATCAAGAAACCTCAGGTAAAATTTCTATCCCTCCTCTAACTCCTCCATTCACTACACTTCAACAACGTCAACATGTCAAAAAGTTCCTAGTATCCAACCTCGGCTCGATAACTATCAGTCTTGAGAAGAATCCGATATCAGAGAAGCCATGGATAATCTCCGACTTCCGACCTAATCCTCATTATAACAAAAAAGATGCCTTGATGGTACTCACTAAAACAGGGTCGAGGAAGCTTGGGCTCACTAAATCAGAGGAAGCGAATCGACGCAAGTTCTACAAAATGGTTGGTGACGAGGTTAGTGATGGAGACAGCAAGGGGGAAGGGTTTGAGGATCGTATGAGCCAAATATTTGATAAGTTTCCGTCTCCACCTGGGTTTATGATGAGTGAGTTCCCCAATACTCAGGAGGATTTGCGTCGACGTGAAGTGGTTGCTGCACGCCAACAACGCCGTATTCAGAGAAGAGTTACTCTGTGTGTTTTGGTTAAGAACGACAAGCAGATCGGTGAGTTTATCTTTGCCGTCGATATTTTAAACGAGTATGTTTTGATAAATCGTTATAATTTATAGGCTGCAAATTTTTTAATTGGTTGTTTTCGCACGTGACCGAATATCTTCATACCTTATAAATAGATTTGTTGAGGTATGATGGTTACAAGTTATAGAAGTTGTCAAATCTACTAAGATATGATTCGAGGTTTTAACCAATAGCTGTAATATCCACAAACTAGTGATTGTTATTTATAGCATAAAGGGAAGCTGCATATTTGGCACGTGACTCGTGTAATTAAAATGGTTCTCGCACGTAGATTCATATAGATGCAAAATATACAAAATACCCAAGCTAAGGGCCCCCACAATCCAGAGATCCCTTGTTCATTCATCCTTCTATATATTTTGGATCATTTCTTTATAGTCACATGTTTCGTCATGAACCTGTATATAAAACAAAACTCGTCAAACACATATGAAACATCTTGGTGAAATTGAGAAAGACCTGGAATAGTGGCTCGAGAAGATCTTGTAGATGTGTCTAATGAATAAAGATTCCCAAACTCAGTTTCAGATCCTGTACCATAAAGAAGTTAGCAACAATATCTTAAATTTGGAACTAGAGTTTTTGACTATTCCGTGATTGGCCTATTTATGTATTATCAGGGTCATCTTACTTATTCTATGCCATCCGTACTCAAGTCTGATAAGTACCATATCTCATACGATTTCTTAGGTCGTCTCGCCAAGTTCTCCTCTGATTGTTGCCCTTGCACGCTTCTACTGTCTCTCACACTACATTGCTAATATTCCCTGCCTCTCATTGCCTTGGCTGTGTTGACGCGACATTTTTCATTTTTCAATGTTCTGGACTGAAACTACATTTCCCCAAAAGTCTTGTATGTTCTACCTTATCATATAGAGTACTTCATCTCCTCAGTGTCCGTAAAATGTCCCCCTCAAAGCGGCCTCTTCCACCTCATCGTTGGAATGTAAATATTTACCTAGTTCTGAAGAATGGTGTCGATATATGCGTACTGCATATAATCTAACTTACAAACGTACAAACCAATTTGTGGTGTAAACCTTCCTATTACTATTAAATTTGTATGTGTAGATTACGAAGTATATCGCAGTATACTACATTGGATTGTATACAGTTTATTGTCGGTTGTATACAGTAGTGAGTTTATATTACGTGAGACTATATGCAGTACGTTATTCTTCAATTTCACATAGAAAGAACTGATAGTCTAACAACATCAGGATAGAGTATATATCTGTAAATATATGTAAATATCTCTAGATACCCTCTTTATATCTTCTAAATATCTTCTAAGTATCACCAAATATCTTCTAAGTATCACCAAATATCTTCTAAGTATCACCAAATATCTTTGTTAGACAATAAAACCGCATTAATACCGTTAACCGCTTTGTCACATTCTCCCAAGCCAAGCTCGTCTTAAAACCCTCACTAATAAAACCACTATAATTAGACCTTCCACAAAGTGACAAGACTAAGGGAGGTTAAGATTCTAGACCTAGACGAGTATCAGGTTGGTGTAGACTCTGTGCAACTCTGTGCAACTATAAGCTGGAAGTACCGATAATACTACTCGACTAAAGGCTTATAATAAAGTTTGAACTGCCACATGTTTCTCTTTAGCGACATAATTATAAGATATTGGAATTAGCGACATTCTTCATACACCTCCCATATTCCATATACCTCGCAGACACCTCTCATATTCTTGAACTCATACAGCTAAAGACACAGCTCCGTGATCCCAGCTCCCTCCGTACCATCTTCACACCCTTTTCCCACCCTCTCTACTCCCTCCTCTATAATCTCCTAAACATCCGCGCCCAATTGTCCTGCTACACCCCCCGTCCCGCACCTCCCTTCGCCCCACCTCTCATTTCGCATCCAAAGTATCAGGATCTTTATCAACCTTCCTATACCAAATTTACTTTGTGTATATAAAATTTTTAGTTCTGAGTTTATGATTTTTGTATAAAACCGTCAAGGATCCGTTGCAGAACGTTTTCTAATTTTTGTCATCACTATGTCTCATAATCACACAGTGTCTGTTAATTCTATTGGTTCTGTTGTAGAGCCCACAACGCCAGAGAGTGGGAAACGGGGCAAAGGGTTTTGGGGGGAGAGTGGCAAGGCCGATATTAGTTTGCCTACATTTATATCGGATGCAGCGGGCATGGCCGCCATGGGACAGGGCCAACCCCAAAGTCTAAGTTCAGGAGTGGGCTTGAATGCGATCAATATTCCGCCCATGGAGTCTCAGTTTCAGATGGCCTCTCATTTATCTATGACCCATTTACCGCCCAGTAATAGTGTCGTCAGAAATGATTTCGTCACCAATGCATCCAACAACACTTCAGCTTCAATGGCTTCAAATCTCCCTCCTATTGGAGCCGCCATCGGGACTAGATCTGATACACCCCCTAGCATATCAATTGCAAGAGGTTCACCTCCGGGGTTGAGAAATAGAGCCTCGGAGTCTTCTGAGAGGAATTTCGTGACCGAGAGAACTAGTGACTCGTCTGGAGAAGCCAGAATCTTCTCTGATGAAGCAAAATCTAATCATTTTGCGGGAAAATTCAAGGGTAAAAGTGACGCTAGAGGTTATGGTAATTGGAGAAAATCAGATTCCAACTCTACAGTAAATATCAAAGGACGTGACTATAAACAGGATAAAAAGTCTCAGGAAAACGGATCTATTAATGGTGATACTTCTAGAGTTAAATCTCGCAATGTCTCCCTTGATGAGTCTGCTGGGTTGAAAATAGATAAAGATTACCTTACTTCCATCAGCAAGCTTCCGCTCACTTGTCTTACGTCCATTATTCTCAAGCTTGCCAAAGATCAGTATGGATGTCGTTTCCTTCAAAAAAAAATCGACGAAAACCTTATTCCTAGCTACCAGCTCCGTTTGGCCAACTTCGAAACCATCTTTAACGAAATCTATCCTAACCTTTACGAACTTATCATTGATCCATTTGGAAACTATCTTATCCAAAAGCTTATTGTTTACTGCAGTGAAACCAACCTCAACCTTATCCTTGAGATTCTCCAGTACAATCTCTTCCAAATTTCTATCAACCAGCATGGAACAAGGGCACTTCAAAAGATTGTGGATAACCTCAACAATACGCACCAACTCTCACTTCTCATCAAGGGCTTGAAGCCATATATCATTGAACTTATCAAGGATCTCAATGGGAACCATGTCATTCAAAAGATCCTCAACAAGTATCCACCCTCGGACTGTCAGTTTATATACGACTCTATCATCCAAGATTTGTACATAGTGGCTACCCACAAACACGGATGTTGTGTCTTGCAGAAATGTTTGAACCATGTGACTCCGAGTCAGCTTGAACAATTTTCCACGTCTATCTTGAACTTTGATAACTTTAATCTTCTCATTAACGATCAGTTCGGAAACTACGTCTTGCAGTACCTTATCTCCATCAACTCCTGGGAGATCAACTACAAGATCTTTGACAATTTCATTCGTTTTGGCATCAATAACTTGTGCAACTCGAAGTTCTCGTCTAACGTTATTGAAAAGTTTTTGAAGAACTGCTATAACAACGAGGTGGTCAATATCAACTTCTCAAACTTGAAGTTTGAATTGATCTACAATATCTTGATCAACGACTTGAACAAGTTGATTAATGATCCATATGGAAATTATGTTATCCAGACCTTGATTGACATCTTGATCCACCCACTGGTCAATTATTACAATCAAGATCTTGCTGAGTCACAGGGATCTCGTTCCAACTCACCTTGTCCTTTCACGGCAGTCAAGTTACCTTTGCTTTTACCCAAAAACTACTTGTCGCTCCACGAAAGCCTTCAAATCATCATCATCAAAAGCTGGTTTCAAAACTGTAAAATCATCTCAAGCTTTGGAAAACGGATCCAGTCCAAAATTAACGTCATTTTGAACAGCCCTGCGCCAGTTATGAACAAGAAGAAGACCTTTAAGAATGGGAATTCGGGTGTGAATTATCATCAGAATATGAATGCCAACGGAGAGTTTATTGTAAATGAGCCAGAGGCACCATCACAATTTCAAGGTCAACTGAATGGTCAATTTAATGGACAACATCAGAATGGTCAATTCAATGGACAGAATCAATATGGTCCAATTCACGGTGGAAATGGTAGCCACGGTGGTTATGTTTATGGAGGTCAACTTCAAGGACATGGTGGAAATGGTGGAAATGGTGGAAATGGAGGACATTCTGGCAACTTTCAACCCCATCAAGTTCGAAACCGGTCACAAAGTGTTTCTGACTTTCCAACTAGACCCATGCCAAAGCATGATGTTCCTCAGTTTGCCTACAATGATTTTACAGTCAATGAACATCCGTTCGGTGCCCCAGCAAATCCTCAATATCTGAACTACCAAACGCACCAGAATCCTTCCCATCAGTATTCTTTGAGTTCCGGAAGCAATTTCTACCAACCTGAGTTTTCAAGAACCCCACCACCGTTTGAATTTGGTCACAACCACAAGGGTAGCGTTTCTTCGATTTCCCAAATGAGTCAAGGTGGACATTATACTACAAGTTCAACGCCTAATTCGTTCACCCAACAGAGTCTCAGCCAGGGCCAGGGTCTCAGCCAACCACAGGTTCAATCCACACTTCCGCAACACTATCAGTTGCAACAACAGCATCTCCATCAACAACAACAACTTCTTCAACAGCAACAGCAACAACAACTTCAACAACAACAGCTTTTCCCTCAGCCTTTTGCTCAGCCAGCTTACTCTCAACCAGGCTTTCAACACTCGCGCTCTGTCTCCTCGGCATCTTCGTTAAACAGTGTTACACCTTCATTCAATGGATTTGGAGGAAATCTTCTCAATAATAACCCAATCAAATATTTTCAAAACTGAGATGACAATCAGCAATGAGAGAGTGAAGTGAATTGAAGCTGGCTGAGGTGATTGAAGATCGCAAAGGTGATTTCAAGCTGGCGAAGGTAATTTGAAGTTTGTTAAGGTGAATTGAAACTGACGAAGGTTGCTACTTGAAACTATTAGGAGTAAACAGATCCAAGTTGATTTCCTTCTGTCCCAGCCTTCCTTACGCTCTCATTTTTGTTTATTTCTGTGTGCTTTCTACACTTCTACACTGCTTTTATTTATCTACACGGTTTGCTTTCATTTCTGTACACCAGTTGTTCAACTCCTGTTTTTTTACTGTCGTGACATTATCTGTGGTCTGGCGCCTCTTGTCAATTCTTCCCATGTTCATATTACCTGATGGTGCTGGGCCCCTTCAACGTCACGTTTATTCCACTATCCGTTTGATTTCCACTACCCCGTTTGATTTCTGTCCCATAAAACTAAAATCCAAAAAAATGTCTGCATCCTTATGAAAAGTCAAAAAAATTAATACTCACCACTTCACGACACTCTCCAGAGATGTACTATTATGTTTCACCTACTTGCCGCTAACAGATATCACAGGATCCTATTCTGTATGACACTGTCTACGTCGTCAAATTGCTTGACCTTGGCCAGCTATTAGACTGGCTATTTGACTCTACATCAAAATCACCAGCTATTAGACGCAACATCAAGGTCACCAGCAATTGACCCATCTCATCACTAACTAACTTATCTCATTTACTAGTAAATGATTATAAGTTACTGAGTCAACTGCCTATACTAAATTATGCCTACAATAACTTTTAGCTTACATCACAGTCTAGGCCCCCCTCTACTGTTACGCCTATGATCATCCTATACCACTAGAACTTCTTTATACTCAGTTGCCTGTTCATTTCCTTATCTAGCTCAATATAAACTTGTATAACTCCGAGTAGCCGAGATATTTCTGGTTTGTCGGAGAATCCTGTGAGATTCCCGACGGACTAGGACTGGCTGGTGGAAGAGACGATGGAGATTACTTTAGGAGGTAACTCCAGTAAGGCCGTCATGAAGAGACTACTTACGACGAGTTCCGATCCAGTGACGACTGATTGGTGAGACTTCCGATCAAGGTCCGTCTTAGCTGTCTCTCTGTGTCTCTTGGGTTCGATCCGGTCTCTAAGCTCATTAACGCCGCTGGCCACCTGTCAACTCTCTATATAGGGGTCGCTGTATGTAGTCGTGTATATCCAATTCACAGCCCCAGGGTTAGCCCACTGGCGAGCAGTTATGGACTCCCAACATTTCACAAGCGTTAACGTGGCGCTTACCAAATCTTGGGAATCCCGGAAATGGGGTTTTTTTTTCGCCACTTCGCTACCTGGAACCAGGTCGTGCTTTAAGGTACACGAAACTGCAAAATTTTGATTTGAAGGGTGCAAAAAATGTGCGACATTACCGAATCAGGATATCATAATGTCTGTGCAGATAACAACCGGGGTATGGAATCTAAACAAAAAAGCCAGTGCCACAAATGCTTTCAAAAAAATGATCTAGCCGAGGATCGAACTCGGGGCCTTTTCGGAACTTACTGTGTAATACACCTGTAAACGAAACGTGATAGCCGCTACACCACTAAACCGATTCTTGAACTCTGGGAATGTTTTCATATAGTAGAGATAAAAGTTATAGTGCTGACAATTGATGAACTCGATTGTTTTAACACATATAGTAGTGAAGAAAATATGTATACTGACTAAGATGTTAGGGATATTCGAGATCAATTCACATATCTGGCTAAGTAGTCTCGCTGGGTGTAATCTCGTAGTCCAGGTATATGTAGTGCATGTTTCCTTACTGAATACAACCAACATTATATTTCTAAGTCAATAAACTCTTTGATACCGGTTCCTTATAGATTCCTATCATAATATGATAACATGATGATATCTGTAACATCTTTGATTGGTTCTATTTAGTTCTCGTAGTAATTCTCGAAGTCTCTCGTAGCCAACTTCTCTAGAATCTAAGTTTAACACTATTCAATTCTCCCAGCTAGACCACCAAAGTCAGCGCTTCATCCTACAGCCACTCTCTCCTTATCTCCACTAATCTCCCCATCATTTCTATCCTCTTTTTCTCCTTATGTTGTTGACTATAAAGTACTACTTTAAACCTGCATATAAACATCAGTTTTTGAAACCAAAATTCCAATCGCCACTGACAACACAGGTCTTCTTCCATAGTCAACATGGAGAAGTTTGGATTTCATAAAGTATCCAACAGTCCAGCTATGGGACAGCCAACAATCTCTCACAGTAGACCGAACCCACCACCACCACCACCACCACGTGGGAATAACACTCCCCAGATACACAAACAACTTGTGGTTGATAACAGTCCTTCTAACAAAATTGCTCTCGGTAACTACATAGCAGTCCATCCTAATGATTTCCCAGAGATCGCCAATCACTCGCCAGTTTTATTGGACGGACACTATGTCTATTCGATTGAAAAAGATCCAGCCATGAAACAGGGTACTATTGGACTTGCGGCGCACGTTAGAGTTTGGGGTAAATGGTCCTTAAACCAAACAGTTCTTATAGAATCATACAATATCTTTCAAACCTCGCAACAACAGCAATATCTTAGTGGGGTAGAGATTTTGATTGATTTCAGAACAAAATCAAAGGCCAACTCGTCACCTATAACCCACCAAGAATTGGTAGACATCTTTATAAAAACTTACGAAAACCAAATCTTGCAGCCTACTCAAGCAATGGTTTTTGAATTTAGAGGAATGATTTTCAGTTTACTTGTCAACTGTATTCAAGTTGTGGATGTTAGCGGTAAGGACAATTTACCAAACGTGAAGGATTCTTCAGATTTGGATACAAAGGGGATTTTATTACCATCCACTGAAGTTATATTCAATCCGTATGACAAGTCGACTATCAATATCGTCAAGCCTGCCGGTTTAAAGAAATCTTTCGGTGGTCTTGTGGGTGGTAGAACTTCTGCAAAGCGTCAAATCATTAACCCAGATTTTAAATTGGAAGATTTAGGTATTGGTGGGTTAGATGCAGAATTTCAAGATATTTTCAGAAGAGCTTTTAACAGTAGAATTTTACCGCCTGAAATTGCTGAAAAGTTGGACTACAAACATTGTAAAGGGTTGTTGTTGTTTGGTCCTCCAGGTACTGGTAAAACATTGATTGCTCGTAAGTTAAGTAAGATGTTGAATGGGAGGGAGCCAAAGATTGTCAATGGTCCTGAAATGTTGAGTAAATACGTTGGTGCTTCGGAAGAGAATATTCGTAATTTGTTTAAGGAAGCCGAACAGGAATATAAACAAAAGGGTGACGAATCTGATTTACACGTTATTATCTTCGATGAATTAGATTCCGTGTTTAAGCAGAGAGGCTCTGCAAAGTCTGATGGTACTGGTGTAGGAGACAATGTCGTCAATCAATTGTTATCCAAAATGGATGGTGTTGATCAATTGAATAATATTTTAGTCATTGGTATGACCAATAGATTGGATTTGATTGATACTGCTTTGTTGAGACCAGGTAGGTTTGAAATCCAAATTGAAATCGCTTTACCTGACGAAAAGGGAAGAAAGGATATCTTGATGATCCATTCTGCAAAGATGAGAGAGAACAACTTGTTAGATAAAGATGTCAACTTTGAAGAATTAGCAATGATCACCAAGAATTTCACTGGTGCTGAAATTGAAGGTTTATGCAATTCTGCAAAATCGTTTGCTATTTCAAGACATACCAAGAGTGGATCAGTTGCACAAATTGATCTCGATAGTATCAACAAGATGAAAATTACCAGAAACGATTTCTTGTTAGCTTTCGGAGAAGTCAAACCCGCTTTCGGTACCGACGAGGAGGACTTGACTATGGCTGCTCCTCATGGAATTATTCAATACAATAGAGCCATGAAGAACATATTTGATCGTGGTCAATCCTTTATTGATGAAGTAAGAACCAGTGAAACAGAAACATTAATCAGTGTATTAATCCATGGTGCAAGTGGTGTAGGTAAGACCGCTATTGCTGCCACCTTGGCTCTTAATTCTGACTTTCCATTCATCAAGATGTTATCTGCCGAAAGTTTGGTTGGTATGAGTGAGGGTTCAAAGATCCTGTACATCGACAATGTCTTCCGTGATGTTTATAAATCACCATTGAACATTTTGGTCATTGATAAGATAGAAACATTGATCAATTATGTTCCTATTGGTCCTCGTTTCTCGAATGAACTTTTGCAGTTGTTCATGGTATACTTGACCAAAAAACCTCCAAAGGGTCGGAGATTGTTGATTATTGGAACGACTTCTCAATATTCTACTTTGAAACATATGAATCTTATTGACTGTTTCACTAACACCGTTGCTGTTCCAGCAATCAAGCATGTTGACGAAATCGGCCGCGTCTTGGCCAAGATTGGATATATGAATGGAGAAGAAGAGAAGCTGGCAATCTTGGGACAATTAAGTGAGTTTGATATCAATATCGGGATCAAGAGATTGTTGCAAGTTTTGATGAATAGTAAATATTTAAAAAGTGATGTCAATGGGGTAGTGGAGAATATCATTGATTCTCATAACATTTAATCTCCGTGCTCTGGATATTTCCCTGAATATATTGCAGAATCATCATTTCTTCGCTTATGAATATATATTTAGATGATTGATTATAATGTAGCTTTTTTAGGATTAGAATTGAGTTTTAATTTATGTTCGTTATAACCAGATTCGGTCTGTAATTCTCATATGAATTCTTCATATACAAGTCTCGTATGATATCCTTCTTGATAAAGAAAGATTTGGAGCTTGAAAAGACGACATTTCTAGCGACATTTCAGACACAAAAAAACAATTCATTTACGAGATCTTCGCTAACGTAAAGTTTACGAGGTACGTCGGGATTTAGTTCACGTTTACGACGCGACATTTCTAATAATTCCATATTCACCACTCGATTACTATAAAAACAAAAAGAGTATGCCACAAATTAGGACGTGGACGATAACAGCTTAATTTTATGAAGAGTATGAAGCCTTAGAATTTATCAAATTTACCCTATTGAAAGACTTCCTATCTGTGTATTAAAAGGTTGCAAATGCGTTAGTGTCGCAAGAGAATCGGAAATTATTTCTTCTTCGAATTTGCCTTTTTCTCCCCAGACAGTCGGAAACTATTTCTTCCAACCTGCCTAGCTCTATTTAAATCTTGACGGACACTAAGAATCCCCCGGCCATTTAATAGGCTTGCGTTATTCGCCTACTTTCTTATCTATTCGTTTATTTATGTAATAATTGAAAATCGAACATTGTCAGTATGTGGCGAGATTATTCCGAGAATCTTCAAAACTATATAGGAGGCACTATGATTGCTAGCCTAGTCATTCATCCCTCCTCCATGTGGTAAGTGTCGTGCGACATTGGCGTATTTTGATATGCCTATTTTTCAGAAGTTCTCGCCAAATATGCACCCAGACAAAATACAATTTGCGAGCTCCGAACCTTCAGCTGCTATTTTTCTACTCTTACCAGTTTCTACTGTGGTTAGAACTGGGTTAGATCAGCAAGGCTTTGCTTCATCCAGCTTTCCCGCAAGCCTCGCTCAACCAGTTTTCTTGGCCGTTAAAGTGCAACATATTTGGATGAATGCAAACTCCATCCCTTTAAATTATTTTTTGGATCCCCATTTGTGACCCCTCAAAAGATAACCCCCTTTATTTTTGCAATATAAATAGGGAGAGAAGTCGCCTTTGTTCTCGAGGGTATAACCTCTAAAAATTTCTGTAGGGGGCACCTTCGAATAGATCAGTAGTGGTTAAATAGAAGCGACAAACAGGAATTCACAATGAGACCATCTAGTTCTTGTTCTGATGACTTAGTCTGTATCGAGGAGGAAGTCAAGATGTACCAGCTGGCTGTGGAGTTCGAGAGAGCGAATCAAGAAGAAATATGTGAAATGGACCAATATATAGTTTCCAGTGACGATGAGGGCGAAGGCAATTTCCTGACACTTTCAAACTCGATCTCTTCTATGTCTTTGATGGAAAGTAAAGAATATATGGAAAAGGGCCCAAAAAAATTCTCTTCAATATCTGGACATATTTCGCCAGCCTCAAATCAGTCCTCACCCTCTACATCGCATGACTACCTTTCGAACTATACATTCCTACCAGTCAAGTCCGCGTCAACCCACCATTTTAAAAACAAAGTTCCTCGCGAATCACCATTTACATTTACTTCAACAGAAACTTCTCTTAATCCGCTCTTGATCATATTCGATAAGACCTCTGAACAAACTCCCCAGGTTTCACCGCAAAATTTATCAAGACGTTCTTCCCTAGAAGTTGATCAAATCCAAATTTTACCTGATGACAATGATCTGTTTCACATAGCATATACCAGTGAAACAGAAGATGATTACACTGATATTTTTCCTCTCAATCAATTTTGTGGATGTTTGCAATCTGCTGGTTCCCATGAATGGCAGAGAGAGTGTTTTGAACATAAAGAAAAATCAAAAAAGCCTCCTGCCAGGACACAAGAATTGCATTCTCTTCAACAATTTGGTTTGAGATCTCCGTTTCAGGTGAAATATTCTGATCCAAAGCTAGCAGCTTCAAATCAATACAGTGAAAGTGATGAAGTGGGCACACTCTCATTCTTTCCTGACTCAAGTGATTTAACAACACCACAATGCTCAGCTTCTTCTCCAAATCTCGCTAAAACGCCAAATGAAAAGCTTATTTCCCCTACTATACAAGTATTTACTCCCACCAGAACATCCATTGCATTTCCCACAACCCCACCGCAAACAGTCGATTCCACAACTAAAAGTCCGCTAGTCAAGTACCAGCGCACTATATTTCCTAATAGCCCTGGAACGTATTTCTTAGTTCAGTTCCGTTTCCGCAAGCGTTTACAATTCTTACAAAAGGTAAGCACTCCCTTTCAATTTGGAGTTAGGACCCCCGATTCGCTTAGACTTCCACCTGCATTTACTAAAGATTTCTACTCTCTACGAGAAACCAGGTACTATTCCCTCGAAACTTGTAAAGCACTGGGGCAATATGAGTTACCTGAAGGAATGACGAATAATTTTCCTAATCGTTTGGGAATTATTTCACCTTACTTAGATGCTCAATGTACAGAAACATCAATTGTTTCCTCCCAACAATCGAAAAAGCAGCTCGATAATGATCGCTATTTTTCACGCCTCAACATATACGAGCTCTCAAAGCTACTCCATCTCGATAAATGGTCTATTAACCTAACTAGAGAGATTGAAGGAAACATTTTGGAACTATTCAGCTTCTACTGTGGTTTCGAATTGGGATACAAAACTTGGATTCGTGACACAAAAAAGAGTACGAGAACTGTTTTATTGGAACGTTTGCATCGTCTTACGCTGGTATTCTACCCTGAAATTTGTATGCAAACATTAGGTGTGATTATCCGGCGTGGTACTTATAGTATTATGCAATCCAGATTAAGAAAAGAAAGACGGTCGAAGCGAGCTCTCTCTCAGTAAATTAATTGAAATTTTGCAACAAAATTATTGACCCTTCACCATATTTGTTCAAAATTCCCCATTGCAACCCAAATGTTGCTAATTTCATCTAACAAAAGAGGATAATGAGACTTCTTTGAGTTGGCTACTTGAAGTTTCTAAGCATATTTAAATACCATTGCTTAGTCGGCCTTTCCTTACGCATTATTAGCGTTTAATAATTGGAATTACTGAATATTCAAATTCAGTTGTTCTCGGAAGTAAGCTCTACCCGTCATCACTCTATCAGTCGTCGCTATTTTATTCAACGCACTTGGTTTATCATCTAGTCACTGCTTACATCCTACTTTCATCGCAAGATTTGCTGAACTTATGTTTTCCCAAATGTCCATTAGAAATAGGTGTAAATTAAACTTAGAATTAAACTAAATACACATTAAGGTACATGGACCATGAAAGAAGCTGGAATATATGAAAATACACCAATTATGAGAGTTTATGTACCGCAAGAGTATGCTGGTTTTGCAACATCTCCAGAGAACCATTATATTGACATAAGGCTGGTAAGTGTGAAAACTGAAGCACTCCCTTTGAACGAAGTTGGAAAAATAATTGAAGTTTTAGTTCTCAGGTCCTAAGAAATATCCAGATGTGGTTTATCATTTATATCATAAGGTACACTTTTTACCCATTGAAGAGAGATTTCACGGAAGCCTATAAAGGAGTTTTTAAAGAAGTTTCTAAAGTAGTTTCTAAAGAAATAACTTCGAAGTAACTGAGCGAAACGAGGTTGCTTGTGGAGGCGTTATTGAGATGGTCAATGCTACGCGCCTTAATTCAAGTCTAAAGGGAGTGATTTACAATTGACAATATCTAAATCTAGACTTGGTAGATCCGAACTCAATGATATCACTTCAGTTGGCCAGCTCCGTATCTGAGATTTCTTTTATTGTCTCCGTGTCTGAAATTTCTCTATGGGATCATAAATCTTAGGTATCCGCCGGCGAATGCATAATCTGAGTCACAAACTTCCCTGAATATCTGGTGATACATGCGACAGTCAAAACATCGTTTCTAATCGATGTGGTCATCAAATGATTCAAGATCACATGATTGGGTATAGACTGATGATAAGATTCCTTGTTGCTTGCATAGTAAGAGCTATCAGCTCTTCTCAAAGGAGGTCTCTTGTAATGAGATATCGAAGTTGCGGTAGATGAAGACTCAGTAATCGGTGTACTAGAAGCACGTAATGGATCATGACTATTAGGATGATGATAAGATGAAGGAACCTGGGGAATATTTGAAAGATGTGGTTGAGAACCGTTTGAGTTTGAAATCTTATTAAGAAGTACGTTATTTAAATGAGCTGGAAGCTGAGGAGGTTCAGGTAATTCGTAGTTTGGACTCTTGTTCTTGAAGAAATCATAATTGACAAACATTTGGGGGATCTCACTTGAATATGTTATAGGTGGTTTTGCTCTCTCGGCTCTTTGGAAGGATGAATTCGAGGAAGAAGTGTATGGCACATATTTGTTGGAGGAGGAGTTATTCTCATTGGAATATGGATAATTCTCGTGAGCTTCAAAGCCTTGGTTGTCAACGTTATCCGTATTACTCATTCGTGAATCCAGTTTTCCAATATCTTCCATATATTCCACGTGTTCTATATCTGAGGCTTCCTTGGTGATCTTTGTCAAGAAACTATTTGATTTCTTATTGATTCTATCAACTTCGTATTTACCAGCTAATTGTTTTGGTAGTAATGAGGACGAAGTGCTGGAATTCAATTGGCGATAGTTGTTGGGAGGTGGGATAATATTAGCATCGTATGATACCAGTGCATCAACGTGATTGTTGGAAGAATGGTTAAAGAGATGTTGTTCATCAATGACTTCAAACCAGTTGAAGAAAATCCCTTCTTGATCTGTAGCGGTAGGCAACTGTTCACTGACCCTGTACTCGTTGTTGATGATATAGAGAAGTTTGTGAACTCCAAATGGTAAGTTGATTGTTGTGAAATATTCGTTTGCATGGCACGGCGAAGGAGCTAGCTTGATCATGTCTCTCCAGTTCGAAAACGAACCAATAATAGCGATTTTGTTGATAGGTTCTTTGGCCGTGTTGTCCCACTTGATTTCGACCTGGATAAGCTTTCCTTCATTGTGATTATTATGTTTCGACCGCTTGGTACTATGGTTATTTGAGAAAGAATTGATCTCGTCGTTTCTTGTGTGACTCTGGGTGATTTTAGTAAAGTCTACCTTTGAAAAGTCTGGTGTAGGTGTATGGTTTCTCATGTTGTCAAGATTCATAGAATCAGGTGAATCAATTTTATCCAGAGAATGGATTCTGTCATCAAATCTTGAATCGATGTTTTCCCTGATGTTTTCAGAGTCGATATCCATCGCATCTTCTGGAAGGTCCAGACTACTAGTATCGTTGCTAACAATATCATCATTGTTTGGAAGAATGTTTCTACTCAATTCTTGTTCGTCGGCGTTTAATAATCCGTCGTTCAACTCGTTGAACTCGTCTTCAATATGATTAGTTGTGAACTGGTTGTATGAAGTCGAAAGTTGGGAGGCTTCGCTTGGTGGATGCAACTCTTTTGCCTGTAATTCTTCACGTTTGACCTGGTGAAGAATCAAATCACTGAATTCTTCATCTAAAGACTGGCCGTGGATACGTGCTTGCGATGGTCTTGTGTCAGACGACATGGAGACTCGTACATCTTCCAGAAGACGTCCTGCGGTAGATTTTCTAGTACTTGATGTGCTATTACCCATTGGAAGGAGAGTTGTGTGATAAAGAGTGGTTGGTAAGATCTGATATGCGTACAAGATACGTTACAATAATCGATGAGTGGTAATAATGAAAGGAATATGAAGGAGTATCGAAAAGAAGCACCGAGGAACTAAGTAAGAAGTTGGTACTGATAAGGAATAGTTAATAATTAAGCAATAAGGAAAGGAATATTCAGAGTTCAGGGATTCTGTTAGAAATCAGATGTCTGAGTTGGGCCTGGTTCTTCACTTTGAAATCTGTTTCTCGAAATTGTTGGTAAGAGCTTTGAGTTTGTTGTTCTTGTCTAGATCTGAACTCTTATCCAGTATATTTCACGCTTAATGTCGGTAATTTCAGCAATTCGTATGGGTGTCCGTTTGTTTCGAAACATTTCGAACAATCCATAATTGCGGTGGTTTACATAAGCAACAAAAATGGCTTATATAAGCGCACATACCCACATCTCAGAGATTATATAATCTCAACATACGATTCTACACATATTTAAGGTTCGGATTAAATCTTAAATGAACTTAGTGATGAGGTATTAGTGGTGTCACCTCCTCACAAGATTTGAAACAGCTTCGCAAGGCTGCATCGGTATACAAGATATTCTTGAAATTACAGCTGTTGTGGGTACAAGTTGAAAAAGTACTTCCAAACTTAATTCTGACATAACGTAACAATCATTTGACGATTACATCGGCCTATTTAATCGGCTAAAACGTGTCTGACCAATCAAGGAAAGTACTATAACCCCACGACCCCGCGGGGATGATGATTTATCTTAATCGCAGACTCCGCGAGACAGGGGTAACGGGGCTTTATCAGTATATGTGCAGGATGGATAGATTGAGAGAATGTCTAATCTGAGTTATATCAAAGAAACCCGGATTTAGCTACCTCGATCGATTCTGATGGAGAGAGGTTCCTGTTAGTGGTTTTTGCTAGTTTATGCATGGAACTAAAATGTAGAAGAAGAAAATGAAAATGGGTGAAATGGGGGTTTCATTCTCTTAAGTGGAATTACTAAATCTTCAACCAGGTCAAAATATCTAGCGTCGGTTTGTGAACTCTGAAGAAAATTGTTTTATAGATTGGTGGGGGGTTTCCATAGTGACTATCGATACTACGTGATTGAGATCTCCGTAAGAACATTACAATCTGAAATGAGCTCAATGATGTCTCAGATTTAGGACTAACAGTCATTGTTCAAATATTCTATATTCTGGCTACAGTTATGGAGTTACTTTCTGGCTACTGTTAGAGAAATAGTTTTCGGCTACTGTTTTAGAGCCAAGTTTCTGGTGCCAAGTGGTCAATGATTGAGAGATCAACCCAATCAACACATAACTGCCTTACACCCATAGCAAACTGTCCCTTTATCCCACAGGTATCATCACTACACTATTTATTATCCACTTCTCTTTCACAACTATGATTTCCAACTCTCTATGTGGAACCATTTTCACATTTTGAATAACTTTTTGGGTGCAAAAAATGCGACCAAATTTTGAGATCCACAAACACAACTTTATTTCAAACACCCAGTGATATCTTGATACGTTCCGATATCCTACTGTGTTACTGATTGACTTATTAATAGCTAATCCATTTAAGCAATGACAAAGATTTTTATGAAATTTGAGAAGAAATTGAGGGAGGAGAAGAAGAAGTTGAAGGAGGAAAACTTAAAGAAGGAGAAGATGATGAAGAAGAAAGAGAACAAGGAGAAGTTAAAGAAGAATAAGGAGGAACTTAAAACCCAAAAGACAAAGAAAAGTGCAGATACTTCAAGTGATGGATTTAGAAAGAGAGACACCTTCATTAGAATCCTAAACAACATTAGAAAAAGAGAAGTCTTGAGTATTAAACTAAGGAAAGAAACTGATATTGAAGAAATGGATATGACAAGGAGCCACACTATCCACATTACCAATGAGTGTAAGTCAAATGAAATTAAATTGGTTACTGAGAAATTTATAAATAAAGTTAAAGAGGAGTACTTTGAGAGATGTGTTTCAGAGAACCCTCGCCCTGCTATTAAAACACTTCGAAGAAAGTTTTCTCTTAATGAAGCATTGGTGAAACCCGCATTTAATGAACCGCTTGCAACGGAAACTTTCTCTGGCGAGAAATCGATCTCAGCTGAATGTGAAGTGAGACTCTCAACAAGCTCTATCCGTTTAGAAGAATTACCCTCAACAAAGTCGGTGCCTAGAGTGAAGATTTCCACAAAACCTTCTTTGGCGAAACCCTCAACTAATACATCGTCTATGAAATCACCAACAAAGTCCTCAATAGAGACTCTCACAATTTCTCTCTCCTCTGAGAAAGCATTTTCTGCCAACAAACGCCTACTTCCACCTTCTGCTACCCCCATAGCAGAACCATTTGGCTCTATTGATCAGATATTAGACTTGTGGCTCATGCCAATCTCATCATTTACCCAAATTTTGCAAAAGCTGCAAAATGAGAAAAAAATGAACTTAAGAAACGAAGTGGCTGCAAAAATTAGTTGCAAAAAGTCAGATCCTTTGCTGGTGGTGGAAGATATCTTTAGAAGGACGCAAAATTTAGAAGAAGTGTTTGATCTCTCGATGGATGTTAATTATCTTGGAACAAGGGAGCTTTTGGTAAGGAAAGAATATTTGAAACCTGGCCAAATACATTTGAAACCAGAAGAGATTTTAGTGAACTATGATCAAGAGATAATTGAAGCTGATTTGAATTCGGGAGTAATACATCAAATTACTGACAGGGACACTATAAAAATTAGGTCAAAATCAACAGTCCTACCAACAAATTCTATCGAACACAAGTTAAATTCAAAAATTCATACAGAACAAACACGTAGACCTGCTCCAAAAGTCCACTTATCAAAAGCTAACACTTTAGAAACAGGATGGGGACTGGTATTAAACATATCAAACTATTTGGAAACCATCCCAAATTCTACTTCACTTGCAGAACCCTCCTCAACCACTAAGACCTCGAGTTCTCAAGATATCTCTATGAGACCATTCAAATTACAGAAAACTCATTATGAATCTCGAGACTTGCAATTAGAAAGTTTTCCTAAAACTCTCTCAAGGAACTGTTACGAAGCAAGAAAGGGATTACCTTTTCGAGTACTAACTTAGAGTGACGTCCCTAGCAAGATTATAAATATAGTTAGATATACGAAGAAAACAAATCAACTAAAGAATAATATAAAATATAATATAGATATAAATATAAGCTAGATTTTCATATAAGTTAGATTTTAATATGCATTTTATATACATATATATACATACATATATATATATAATTCAATAGTAGGTTGAGGATGAAGACTAATGACACATATTTTAATCTATTAATATTGTATATTAAAGTGTACTATTCCAAATGATAATCTTCAGATCATCTCCATATGTTTTTATAAAAGAATGAAAAGTGCATTATCACTATTCACCATTCACTATTCACTATTCAAAACTCTTCTAATTCGCAAATACTTCCCTACGCTCAGTATTTGCTATGGAACTAGTTGGACTAGTTGGTTCTGGACTAAAGAAGTACACTTCTTCCTTTTGAATTCTATCAAGACTAGATAAAAGCTTCGTCGTCGCTAGTGGTCTAATTACTGTCCAATATCAGCAAATGTTGGTGAATTGGCCTTGCACTATTTCAACAATATACTTCTTGTCTTGAAAGTTCATTCAAGTCTGTACAACCACCCTTATCAAGAATAGGTTCTTCAATACCGGACGAAATGGGATCGATGTACTAGCGATCTCTTTAGACAGTATAAATTGTCAACCATGCCGTAGGAACCTATTAGCAACTGTGTTTTTATAGTGGCTTGTATAAATTATAGAGTACAATATCTGTAACCAGATCTATGCCTCTTCTGATATCAGTTTCAGTTGGGAGCTTTCACAACTCTTGATTCACAGATAATCGAAAATACATAATAGCTTACTCAGATACAAATCCGGGATGAAGTCGTCTAACTTCGATCGAAATCAGATAATCAGATAATCACAACGCCTGAGTACCTCAATGAATCCCTGGCTAGACGTTCTAAAGCTTGCGAAAACCAATAAGTTGAGACTCTACGAATTCTATAAAGTATTTACTGAAAGGCTACTAGAAGATCACTGGATGTTCACTATAATGCGATGGAAGTGACTAAGAAGTAGTCACTAAGCAGAAGCTACTAAGGAGTATATTCTAACACTGACTCGCACTGGCTCGCACTGGCTCATCGTCATCAATATCTCTTTAAGCAATTTCGCTTCGCTCAGTTGACTCAGCTCCGCTAAGTCAGTCTTCTGGAAGTTCATTCACCTTACTTAGCCATCAATATATTCTTTCCATACGATTCTGGGTCCAAAATCTCCATATCTACAGAAATTCTCCTTTGCAAATATTATCAATTGCTGCAAAAAGTCATTAATTGATGATGGAAGTCACGAATTTGGGGTACAAAAATTGGGGAAAGACTTCCTAATCTACTATTTCCATCTTGTTAGCTATTCTCCATCTACTTAGCTATTCTCCATCTACCGGTCATTTTTATTATACGCTTGGCCCGTGTACAGTAATTTCCTATAGCCGAGGGCACATTATAAAACCGAACAATAAAGGTATTTACTAAGTCTTTAATAATTAGATTTAATATAAAGACTTACTATAGATTATATTTAATATCTCATCTTGCTATATATAAGTTAATAATATACTGAATATCGGGAAGAAGATATAATAATTAGTACTTCCATCACCAATAGCCATTAATCCACCAGATCTATGAGACACTAAGAATTCTATCAAGCTGAGCAACTCAAGTCTAATCTAGAGCCCCAAGCTAGAGCTATATATAGAGCTCTTCATACTTAGCACCGTTCTTGTCTCTCCCTCATCTTTCATCTCTGACCTCGCTTACTGTCATATCTCACGTGACTTTTCTCTAAATTTTTCATCAAAACGAGCGATGAGAAATTAATCCTTGTCAACAACTCCACACTAACCCCCAGTAATCAAGATGGAAGATATTGATAGAACAATTTCCCGTTTGTTTAGATCGTTCAAGACGGTCAAGGAAATGGTGAGGGACAGAGTATGTATAATTTAGCAATACTGATAGACACTGAGCGTAGTGAAGTGTCTGTCATTATCAATAAGTGAATATTAGTGAATATTACAAGCAAAGAATAGGGAGAACTAAAGAAGCTAGGATGAGGACAAGAAAGGCAGAAAACAGAAAATAAGGTAGAAACAATGGAGAATAAGAGCGGGATAATAACAGCACCACCAGAGATAGAGCAATGTTTGAGTATCCATGGAATCTCAGACAGTTCAGACAGATCAGACGGTTCAAGTAGACTATGAAATTGTGTGGTCTTCGATAGCGATGATAAAGTTAATGGATATCAGCGAGATATGACAGAAATTATGTTAGTATGCTCTCCTATATTGGAGAGTTATGCTCATGCAGTCATCGTTAGTGGTGATTATCGAGAATTCTAGTTTACAATCACACTCTGATCCAAGGAGCGAAAGAATATCAAAATATACCACCAGATTGTCTAGAGATTTCAACCTCTGTGCTTATCAAATATTCGAGTCAGAAGCCGGAGTTTCTAGCACAGGTCATGATTAGCTTATAGATCAAGCAAATGCGATTTATATTTCCTTCGTTTGGCTCATTTTCGCTTCGTTTTGTCTTATATTTGCTTCGCATAGGCTAATTTTCGTCATCCTGTCTGTTATTTGCTTCGTCTTGCTTTATTATTGTCTTCCTGCTCTATTGCACCAAGTCTCAATTGCTTATTCTTGATTCAATACTAACTTACAGGGATACTACATCACCCAGGAAGAAATCGAAATGTCACTCGACGAGTTTAGATCGAAAATCTGTGACAGTATGGGTATGCCACAAAGAAAATTGATGTGTTTCCAAGCCAATCCTACTGCCGAGTCTTTGGAAAAGTTTTCCGACCTTGGTTCGTTGTGGGTTGAATTCTGTGAAGAAGCTTCTGTTGGTATCAAGACCATGAGAAACTTCTGTATCCACATTAGTGAAAAGAACTTCAGCACAGGTATTTTCGTCTACCAAAACTCCATCACTCCAAGTGCCAACAAGTTGATTCCCACCGTAACTCCTGCATCGATCGAGACTTTCCAAGAAGGTGACTTGGTGGTCAACATTACTCACCACGAGTTGGTTCCTAAACATCTCAAATTATCTAGAGACGAGAAGAAACAATTGTTGGAAAGATACAGATTGAAAGAGAGTCAGTTGCCTAGAATCCAGAGAGAAGACCCTGTAGCGAGATATTTGGGTTTGAAGAGAGGTGAGGTTGTTAAGATTGTCAGAAGATCTGAAACCTCGGGAAGATACGCTTCTTATAGAATTTGTTTGTAAGCAAACAACTAGCGAAGCAACGAGCGAAGCGAGTTGCTAAGCCAGTTGCGAGAGAAGGAACTGGAGAGAAACAACTTGAGAAAGAACTAGAGAGAAACAACTTGAGAAAGAAACATCTTACGAGAAACAACTTCTGAGAGACAGCATTTTATCTTCTTGAGATTAGTAACGAGTACCTCAAAAATACTAAGAGCTTATGAAATTCCAGTGCGTTAAACCATTGCAACAAGAACTCTCATCTTGCAGAACCTGAACTGGCAAGTAAGTATTTCTGAAACTACGAGCTCTAAGAGCGTATTTCTGATACTATTCTGTATCTCTGTTTCACTAGCGTTATTCTGTCACCAGCTCCATTTCTCAGCTCAGAAGTTCATTATCTCATAACTACCGACTGATCAACATCCTTATTATGCACGACTCCATAATCCAGCACTAGCCGATAGTCATGGCCACAAATTCTTTAAAATGGTCTAAATTTACCAGCCCTTGGGCATTTATGATACACAACCAGGTGATATCAATTTTAAATAGACTTTGTAATATAGCTCGTATAATATAAAAACTATACGTTTCTGAGAATTGGTAGATTGTGGAGTGTAAAGCGTTAGTAGATTACTGTTAGATATGTCCAGTGAAATCGGAAAGAGTTATTGTTAGTTGCAATCGGTTTTCCACCATTTTCCGCTTCTTTCCACTATAGTTGGCTAAAGATTGCCTCGCTCAAAACAGGCAGTTACGGGAACTGTCCCAGTATGATTCTGCAAGGATTTCGTTGGTGAATGCTTCCCACGACGACTACATATTGATGTTATTAGTGAAGCCGTCACTGTTGATAAAGCTCAGATTGGTCTTGCTTGGTGCGCCATTCAAGTAGTTTGCAAGGTACTCACAGTTTGCTAGAAACTCTTCCAACTCAGCTATTCTTGTCTTCAATTCGATACTCTGTTTCAACAAGTCCTTCAACGTCACATTAGTATCTTTAGAAAGTCAATTGAATCTCTACTCTCTAGCAGAATATCATGAAGTTGAAAGAGTCGTTCTAGTGGTAGTTTTCTTGAATTCACTGACAAGTTTACTAGAACCATAACCCGCTATTTAGTGAGATCTGAGGGTCTTGTCACTGAATTCTTGATTTCCCATATACACTTAATGAGTTGCACACGAATTAGGAATTATTCTTGCGAACTCACAGAAAGGGTCTGGTCTAAGATTGCATTGATGAACGATAAGCTGATTTCATTGAGACGTAACGTTCTGAAAAGTCCTCAGTTTCATTATCTCCAGCCAAATCCAAGAATTCTGGATTCTCAGATTCAAAAGATGCAATATGAAGACATTTCTGTCATTTTCGAGTAGTGTAGTATCACACAATTGTTGCTGTAAAGTTATGAGAGTTATGAGAGTTGAGAGTTATTTCTCTGACCAGCTGGCGATATGTCTTCACGACCCATCTTAGCTAGTCGCTAGTATCTTTTGAGTACTTTCACTAGAATAATTTAAGTACTTTCGCTAGAATAATTAAAGCACTTTAAACACTTTAAACACTTTAAAACATTCACCTCATTTTCTAGTACCTTCCACAAACAATACTATCTTCTATACCCGTCCACCATTTGACATCCTTCAACACTACGCTCGATTCAGGACTCACATCCACACCGTCTCTCCCTAAAAACACTGGTCCAATAGTGATGATCAACGAGTCCACCAACTTCTCTCTCTGATTAGCGACGAGTAGACTGTTGATGATTTTGGCGCCCCCCTCTACCATTAGGGACTCGATTCCAAGTCCATGCAACGTCTTGAATATGTAAGACCAACTGGCTCCTCCTAATAACTTCATCCTTATAATCTTTCCTCCCTGAGAGTTCAAGGTGTCAACATCAGCCTGGCGTAGCGAGACCGACTCGTCCACGAGAATGTACGGCGCTAGACCCTCTCCGCGATCACATACCAGCGATAACTGAGACGTATGGTAGGTCCATTTACTGGAAGGATCGATAATTATGGGGCGAGGAGACTGGAAATCTCCTGGAAAACGACAATTGAGTTTTGGGTCGTCAGCAAGAACCGTTCCGGCCCCCACCAAGATCCCGTTATATTTGGTACGTAAGTAGTGGGTCATTGTTTTGGTTTCTGCGTGGGAGATTTTGGTACGAGTTCCAGGTTTAGCGGCAATTTTGGAGTCTAGAGACTGGGCATATGTTAGAGTTACGTAAGGTTTGCTGGTGGTGACGGAGGATGGTGAGGGTAAGTATGGTTCGAGAAACACAGGTAGTTCTTGGGGAAGCGGAACTAGCGACATCGTAAAGATAAGTAACTGAGCGAAGCGAAGTTGCTTGTGTGAGATGAATGAAAGAACGTAGCGAATGAACGAATAAATAATCAGACCTATGAGTGATCTGTGTCAGTCTATGATTGACCTGTGTTAGATCTATGAGTGAAATATCAGACAACCCTAGGGGGCCTCGTCGATAGCGGAACACTGAGTGAAGTAAATACTTATTCAATGGTTCAGGTTGGTGGTGAAGAGAGTTTGGTTGGAGGCCGTGGGGTATATTCTCAGTAAAAACAATGAGTTAGTTGTAGATGTGAGCTTTAGTGAAGAGTTGTAATACTTCGCAGTCAATAAATTAGTGAGTCTATTGGGAACAAAAGGATGATATTAGTGAGATATAATGGGAAATATCATATTTTAGTGAGAGAAACTGGGAATCTTACATATTTTAGTGAGAGAAACTGGTAATTTTCCATATTTTAGCGAGAAATAATGTGCAATATTCATATTTTAGCGAGGATTCTCACTACAATTTACAAGACAACGTTTCATTAATATACATTTCGTTAGGCTAATATTCTAGAAATACAGGTATTATGTCATTAGGTCATTCTGCTTCATCTATGCAACTCATTGGGATCTTTCAGCACCAGCTACAAAGTAGATTTAGTGAAAATGAGAATTAGTGTTAGTGAGTTCGCCTGAAAAAGGTATCAACATATGAAAAGACGTCACTAAATGCTTCGCTAAACATAATACTGTGTAGAGTACCATCTTCCATCTTCCTTCTTCTCTTGCTGGGCTGATTTTCTCCGTTTAATTTCCATGTTTCCTCTTAACTCCTCTCTCAAACTCCTTAACCAACTCTCCCTCTGACATCTCTTCTCTTCTCAATAATTCCTGGACCTCAGCTTCCTGTTGCTTGATGATTTCTCGGTCCCGGTTGAACCTCGCCGCCTCTCGCTGTTTCCAAAGTTCATATTCTGCTTCTGGGTCCAAATCGTCTGTGTCATCAATATCGTCGTAGAGATCTTTGGAGGTGGTTTCTTGCATAGCGAACTTGTCGAGCTTAGAGGTATGCTCGGAAGAGTCGGATGGGTCGGACGGAACGGTAGCGACGCTAGCTATAGCGGGATTATTCGATCTTTGTGATTTGCTTAGAAATACCGGTTTCATCATGACTTCGGTACTGGAATCAGTTTCGCTGCCAGACTCATCGCTTGAACTTCCGGAGTTATCCGACTCTGTTCCGTCACCAGCACTTCCTAAATCACGTGTAGAATCTGGTCCATTATTGTAGTGTGTGGTGTCTGTGACGTCCATTCTCAGTAAGGTGAAGAAATGCTACTCCCCCCATATCATCCTCGGTCTAGTATTGTTACCCAATATCATCAGCAACATTAGTAATTTCCAGTCCTGCACGACTTTTTCAATTTTTTATTAGCGCGTTTATCAACAATATAAACAGAAAGAATTAGGTTCTTTAAATAAGCCAGTGTAATATCATCAGCTCTGGCATTTTTCGGATAAAAGTTGTACCGTTAGATTTCTCACACTCCTTGGATTCTATTCCTCTTTTCACATCTTCTTTCTAACAACTTTTCACAAAGATAGGTTTCACGATGAGTTTTCCTATACCAACCATCGACACCCCATTTGGGGTGAATTTATGGTCAAATTTTGATGCCTTAGTGACCCAGTTGACCGGTGGTGCCTTTATTCCTTCGAAATTCGCCTTTGTTGCAGAAGAATTACCGTTCTCCACGTTTCCTCCAGTCGCGATGGCCATTGCTACGTACTATATCGTCATCTTCGGAGGTGACTATCTCTTCAAGAAGCTCAACATCAAGCCGCTTGTGTTGAACGGCTTGTTCCAGGTCCATAACTTGGTCTTGACCACATTTTCGTTTGTTTTGTTGGTGTTGATGATGGAACAATTAATTCCTATGATTTACCACCATGGAATCTTCTTTGCTATTTGTGACAAGAGGGCCTGGACCCAGGAGTTGGTCTGCTTGTACTACTTGAACTACCTCTGTAAGTTCACTGAGTTCATTGATACCGGTTTCTTGGTCGTCAAGCAAAAGAAGTTGACTCTTTTGCATACTTACCACCATGGTGCTACTGCTTTATTGTGCTACACCCAGTTGATCGGGTTGACTCCTATTTCGTGGGTTCCTATCACCTTGAACTTGGGAGTCCATGTCGTTATGTATTGGTACTACTTCTTAGCTGCCAGAGGTATTAGAGTCTGGTGGAAGGAATGGGTCACTAGATTCCAGATCATTCAGTTCATCTTGGACTTGGGATTCGTATACTTTGCTTCGTACCAGAAAGTCATCTACACTCACTTCCCACAATTGCTCGGAGTCGTGCCTACCTGTGCCGATTGTGCTGGTACCATGTTGGCTGCGTACTCTGGTTGTGCTATCTTGTCTTCGTACTTGGTTTTGTTTATTGCATTCTATATTGATGTTTACAAGAGAAAGTCGTCCAAGAAATCAAAGATCGTCAAGTCTGTTGATGGTGGTGTTGCTGCCCAGGTCAACAAGTACGTCTCAGTTTCTGGTAGAAAGGATAGTCCAATTCCAGAAGGTTTGAGATCAAGAAAGGCTTAATTTTCATTAGTTAGATTAGTGGATTGTTGCTGAAGTTGAAGAAGTGATCTGAAATCTAGTTAAGGGTCTCGTGACATTTGTGGAGAGTCTTGTGACATTTAGTTGAGGGTCCCTAAATCTTGTGACATCTAGTCGAAAGTTCCTTAATTTAGTGAGTCGAGTTTCTAAGTCTAGTGACATCTATTCTAGTGACATCTATTCTAGTGACATCTGTTCTAGTGACATCTATTCTTGTGACCAACACATATTACTCACGTTGGTCATCGTCTCTAATAACTTATTCTCAGCTTATCTTTTCATACAAGCTACCCTAAATTAATTGTGAGTCTACACATTTTCTCTCAGATATCTCTTTGATTCTTATGATGGGTTTGGTAACTCTATGACTCCTCGGCCATAAATTTACAGGCAAACTGATTCGATTTTGAAATGGTGTTTACGAAGTGCTACTTCTTAGGACTTCTACCACAAACTTTTCAACATCAACCTCGTTACTTTTTAGATTTACAAAAGTAGATTTATATGTTTTTTATTGAGTAGTTTTCAAACATTTGATGTCGATATATCTTCAGACCTGGAGCATTTCTATATTCGGTCGTGCGTTGCTCAAAAATTTAGGATAAGTAGCTGAAAGAAGTGAAGTGACTTGTCGTGATCTGCATGAGATGTAAGGATCTATGAATGAACAATCAGAAAATGCTGTAGACCTTGTGAAGAAAATCCCAGCCATTGTAAATAACTTTTAGTCATTTCTGGAACATCTAACTCTGTAAATTGAAGCTGGCCAGAGCTTCAACGAGGTTCATACCGGTTCAGACCAGAATTAAGAGTTTTACCGAAGCTTTGACGAACCTTTGCAAGCGCTTTAAAGAGCTTCATACCAGTCATACCAAAATTGTACCACTAATACTTATAATTACAAAGTCTGTGATGTTATAAGTTGATAGTTCATTTTTTAATCCACTAGGTATATGAACATGACAATCACTGACGTTTTGCTTCTAAGCACCCACTTTTCACATCACTGGAAATATATATAGACAGCCTGGCTGTATGGTTTATATTTAGAATTGTCTAGTCTTTCCGGTTTATCACCTTCTTTTTGAGCAGCTTGTTAACAAATACATCCTTGTGAGTATGAGATGTGAGATTTAATGATTCAACCTCAACTTAAAAGTTGATCCTGGATACAATTATCTTGCAAAGCCTCGTTTTGAACGGCTGCAAATCATTTCGAACTAAACAGGACTACTTTTTCTTCCTTGAATCCGAAATGGCTGCAAATTTCCTAAATGAGAAGTTGCAATGAAAAAAGTGGGTGCAAATAATAAACGTTCCGAAGTTGAGATGAGACTTCTTCAAAAAGCTTTTACAGATACCACATTGATAGTATTGAACATGCCTGATTGAGTGATTTTCAGAGTTCCTAGGCACTCCAGATGTTACAAATTTTGTAAGAAATTTAGAGACTCCCACTAGCCTTGAGTATAAATACCCACCAAGTTCGTTGATTTAGATTTAGTTCAACCATATGAACAACAATGGCTGCTCAACAAACTTCAACTACTTCTACTAATTCCAACAAGACTCAAGGTAACAAAGACAACCATGCCTTCAGAGTCAAGAGTGGTTTCATTCCAAATGGCTGCACCATTGTCTAGGAAATTTCTAGGATTTCTTGATTCAATTCTATAATCATTTCTAGCATTGTTACTGTTTCTCTGACTTTATAGTCTTTTGAAGCTGATTGATATATTTTATTAATAAACAATTAATTTCAAGTGATGTAGAGAAAACTGGAACTGTAAAATGCAATTAGGAAATTGAATATTAACAAACCTTCGATTATATTTATTCCGTTTCTTCTCTTAGCTAGTATATTTAGAATCTGCACACTAGTAACATAACAGTCGAATTGATATGGAAGAGAGCTACTTTATCTACTTTATGTACTTTATCTACTTCATCTACTTCATCTACTTTATCTACTTTACTCAAGTCGAGTCTCTTAATATTCTAGTTCTCCTGAGCCTTGAACTTAGATTATAAACTTCTATCACATTATATTTTATTTACAAGAAGTTTATGATGGAAAGAAAACAATAACTCACTTGTCAGATATCTCTAGAGTAGTCCATAGACTTGATGGATCTCACTAATTTCACTATTGTTGACTAATATTACCTACAATTCACTAAATCTCCACTAAGTTGCATTAATATTCAGTTGGCAAATATGTCATTTTATATATACGAGATTTCGAACTGTATTGTCCGGATGTTATTGATTCTTTCTGTAAATTACTAGACTTATCACTGTTATGCAGTACTCTAGAGTGTATTTATTATGGCTTTGTATATTCATTTCTATTTAACCTATCGAATTCCATCTTTGGATTGTCTATAAAAATTAGTACTTGTTTGACAGGAGGAATCCAAAATCAAAGCTATCGTTATCTTCTGTTTTATGAGAATTGGCTTGAATAACTCTGTCAGAATATTGATTAATATAAGGCTTCTTACAATTCCTTTTAATAGGCACAATCCAAGCCAGCTTTGATTCCTTGTTCTCTTTGTCAGCAGTTTTTGTCCTATTTGTAGAATCTGAGTAAGCTGTAGTTTTTTTAGCTTCCCTCCTAGCAACTTTTGGCTTTAATTGAGCTAATTGGTTTGCCCTGTTAATAGCCCAGCTGATTCCAATCTGGTCACTTGTCCTTTGATCTTTGACAACAATGTCATTATTTTCAACTATCTCTTCAACTTCGACCACAATCTCTTTAACCCCGACTACAATCTCTTGAACTTCTTTGATTTCTTCGCTACATTCCTTTTCCCACATGTCCACAAAGTCAACAGGTACTAAGGTTTCAGCAGAATTCATCTCTGAAGGAGTTTGTTCGTCAGAAGTTTGAACTAGCAAAGATTCAAAAGATTCGGTTCCAAGTTGAAACTTGTCAGATTTCGGGTCTTCAAAAGACATATCAACCAATTCAAACCCTTTTGAGTCCACGGTATATTCAGGATACTCTTTCAATAAAAGCTCGTCAAAACGCTTTCGATCTTCTAAACGAAAGAAAGGTAAATTTGACTCAATATCTTCGTCAATTGTTTGATGTTCACAAACAGAATCAACAATTTCTGGAAAAACTAGAATTCTTGAGACCTCACCTACTTTATGACCCTTTCTAAACGTTTTTGCTTGACTAGGGTAAACTTTTGATTTCGACTTGGATCTCAACTTCAACTTCATTCTCATTGACATTTTATTAGAGTTCTTCAATTGCATTATAGTCATTCTCATCGTTCTGTAATTGTTACTCAACTGGTGTTTATGATACCAAAACTTTGTAAGGTCGATACCAGAGGGATTTTGTAACGTTGTTAAAATTTGTATTGTATTTGTGCCAGTCAAATGCCTAATTGATAAGCATAAGAGACTTCATATAGTATTTAATAATTTATAAATGCAGGAGACAAGTTTAAGCATAATAAACTAAAGAATAAGGTCAAGCTAAGTAACGAAACCCACGATTTTCCGTAACTTTTCCGTGACATCAGATATATATAGCGATAGGAGTATACAATCTATTTAACTACCTAATTACTTGCAGAAGAGAGGGTGCTTGTACTAAACCAAGGGCTTATTATGTCATTAAATATTTGCGTTTGTGAACATTTAAGTTTTCGCAGCCATTTTGCAGCCTCACACTAGAAAAAATTTGACACATAAATTATGTAGAATATTGTGGGGATTTACTTGTTAAAATTACTGGAAATTCATATATGATGTAGTTGGGGTTATATCCGGTAATCCTAGATGATAGCATAGTTATTACGGAAAATTTTGGTCAATATTTAAGTAGCTGAATCTATCAAATTAAATGTACTGCATATAATATATTATATTAAACCCCGTTAAGAACCTTCAAAATTAAAACACTTCAATAGTTCATTAATATTAAATACTGATGGTTGCAAAGTATTCAAAAGGTCACTAAATTTCACTAAATCTCACTAAACCTCACTAATATTCAATTATATTTCGTGAATATACACTTTAGAATAAGAGTATGTAATATATACTCCATGTTGAATATTGTGGGTAATTTCTTATTAATAATACTTGGAGTATGTATTTGCTATAGTGGGGGTATATCAGGTTGGTATAATTGTTAATTTATGTTAATATAGGGCAGTTTTGGTCAATACTACACTAGCTAAATCTATTGATGTTGATGTATTACATATAGATTTGCACAAAATGAAATATCATTTAAGTTCCCTGGGTAGCTTCCCTAAACAATTCTCCTTTTAACTCCTCGTACCTCCTTGTTAGTCAACCTCGTTAATACCCTCTATCGTTTTCTATATATATGGATGTCAAAGGTATTAGACATCACGTTTTATCTATAACTTCTTATAGTGATTTGGTCGTGTCCGGTATCAAAATGTTCCAGAACGATAGGTGAAAAGACTAGCAAGGCCAATTCTGTTAGCTATTTTAGATAAAACAAGAGTGTAGTTCCAGAAGATATTAAATGGTTGAGTAATAGTCATAAAATCATTCTTAAAATCATTATGACGTTTGTAATTTGATAATACAGTCTCGCAAGATATATGTTCTTCCTCAAGTTTAAACCAACAGAATCTGACCATCACAATTCTTCCTTCCTCCTATTTATAAATTCTTTCCCTACAGCTCTCTAACAGCTCACATCTTCATATTTCGGAATGCTTTCTGCTGCTCCCTTCTTCTGTATCACTAAACTACTCGCAACCGTTGCGAACTTTACTGCTTCGCCTATATCTTTCCCCAACGCAAGTTGCAGAACAACACCGCCGAAAAATGTATCACCAGCACCGGTAGTATCAACAACTTCCTTTACCTTTCTAGATGGATGGAACTGTGGTTCTAAGCCTTTGGAGACAAAAACACATCCATGACTACCCATTGTGATAATCACAGTATTAACCTTGAAAGGATTGATCATGCCTTGTAATTTGGTCGACAATTCACTGAACCTTGAGATATTATCACTTTTGGTTGCCGCATCTACTTTACCATTATCAACACTCCCACCCAAATATCTCTCCACATCCAAAGCTTCTCCTTCGTTGACAATAAGCAAATCAATATTCCTCAAAATCTCATGAGTGATCAAATCCTTCTTGAAAGGTGAAGGGTTGTATGCTATATTGATTTCACTTCTGTTTGCAACCAACCAATCCATGGTCTTGACAGTGTCTGGATATTCGTTTTGCAAGATGACAAACCCGTCGTGTTGTGTAGAGAAATACTCCTTGTACTCCTCTTTTGAAGGCTTCAACTCACCGTTGGCCCCGGCGGTGATCAAGATTCTATTCTCGCCCCCTTCCTCCACCAATATGACAGCCACTCCCAGAGACTGGTCCTGTAAGGTCTTTACAAAATTCACATCGACGTCCGAGTCTACCAAGGCTTGTTTCAATTCCTTACCGAAGTTATCATTACCGATATTCCCAATCATTCTGGTCGTGATCTCCTTGGGACTGAGTCTGGCAACTGCCAATGCTTCATTGAGCCCCTTCCCTCCAAGATGGTTTTCAAACGAATTGGCTTGGAAAGTTTCTCCTGCTGAAGGCACCTTGTCTGTGAATGTCACAAGGTCGTAGTTGAGTGAACCAATTACTGTAATTGTCGTCATTGTGGTGAAGTAGTAGTGGTGTAATTCCTGGGGTAGCGCGCCGTTTTATATATGAGAATTTTTCGAACATCGGTACCGCAAGTATTGTTGCGAAAGGCGTTTGCAACACAACCAGGAGACAGAGGGGTGGTCAGATGTAAGTAGAAGACAGAGCGGAGTCTGACGATACAGCGGCAACTGACGATAGAGCTGATCTCAGAGTTAATAAGAAGAACCTTTCAGCTATAACCGCAATTCTAGCGACAAATCCACCCGTCCTAGCAATAGATATGGCTAGGAATAGAAAGAGCAGCAGCAGCAACAGGGTACACATCAGCAACCAAATAAAGATGATACCCAAGACATATAGAATGAAAACCAGCCTGTAATATGACGGACCATATAGAGAGAAACAGAGCCCCTAAGTCAGCATTACCGTTTCTGTGGGAAAGGTCGTCACCACACTGATAATATCAGTCTCTACCACTAGCCAGTGAAAACGGTACAATGAACCTGTTAGAGCGTGTACTCCTAGAGGTTATACGGTATGTTTCAGCTCCTAAGGGTTATACAATTAGTAACAGCTCCTAAGATACGGTAAGTTGTGAAGTTTATTAACTCTATACGGTATGGAATACTCTACAAAAGCGTGATGATGGCATCACAGATGGAACCAAGCGTTAAGCAAATTGTGTTCTTGTTGATATCCTGACTCCTCCTGGATTCTACTCCAACTTATGCTCCTCCTTGTTGTCTCTTCAATCTCAATCTTTCGGAGAAAGTCAAGGTCTTTGGTTCTGCAGGAGTTGGAGCAACTGGGGCTTGGGCTACTGGAGCTGTGGCTTGTGCCTTCAATCTCATTTTCTCGGAGAAAGTCAAGGCCTTTGGTTCTGCAGCGGCTGGGGTAACTGGAGCTTGGGTCGTTTGGGATTGTGATTCGAATTCTTGTCTCTTTCTGAATTGTTCAGCATCCTTTTCCTTTTGAACTCTCAAGTCTTCCTTCCATTTGGCCAATTCAGCTTCCTTGGCCTTCTTGATAGACTCTTCTCTTGCGAAAATAGCTTCCCTTTCACGTCTGGCATATAACTCTTGAATACGTTGGTTCTTGACCTTCTCAATTCTTTCGAACTTGGCTCTTTGGAACTTTTCTTGCGATTCTTTCTTCATCTTGGCGATGTGGACAGCGTTCAACTTCTCCAAGTTACCCATGAAGCTGGAATAGTCTGGAACAATTCTTTCCAAACGTTCTCTTAAAGCAAGAGCTTCATCGTGGTCCTTCTTGGCCTTGGCGATCTTAGCAGCCTTCATGGCTTCATAGTTCTTGATTTCTTCTTCCTTTTGCTTGATAGCATCCTTCTCCAAATATTGCAACTCAAACTTTCTGAAAGCTCTTTCGAGATAATCGGACTTCTTGAAAGACATCTTCAACTTGTCGTCCAATTCCTTCTTGTCCTTACTTAACTGCTCGATTTGCATTTGATGTAATTTGTCAGTGTTCAACTCTTGTAAGTTATCCAAGTCAACCTTGATAATTCCCTTAGCGTTGATACTTTCAGCAATCTTTCTCATTTCCAAACGTTTGATGTTTTCTCTTTCCTTTTCTAAACGTTCAGCGTTCTTTCTTTCTTGTTCAGCAGCCCATCTTTCTTGCTCGGCCTTTTGGTCAGCAATTTGCTTTTCTTGCTTCAAACGGGCTAACTCTTCATCCTCTTCACGCTTACGTTTGTCGGCGATCTTCTTACGTTCTTCGAGAACAGTAACACGGTCTTGGAGATATTCTTGTTCCTTGACAAGGAGTTCGACAGGAATAGTGACGGCTCTGGCGGCTCTGTCGCTTTCAATAAGCTTCATAGATTGCTTGAGGGTTCTGGCCAATTCTTCAATTTGAGATCTAACAAGCTCAGCAGGAGAGATTTGTAATTTCTCTTCACGTGCTTCATCCAAAGATTCTTCAAATGGAGAAGATTTGAACTTAACAACGTTAGATTCGTGGTCGATGGTCAAGGACAAATAACCGTCCTTGACACAGTTAACAATCAAATCTTCAACTTCAAGAGGAGTCAATGAAGAGTCCAAGCCTTCGAAAATTCCCAAGGAGATCAAGAAGTCTAACTTGACAGACTCGTAGATTTGTGAAACGGTTTGGAAGATCTTGATCAACACAACATTGCTCAAAGAAGCAATGTATGGCTTGTAGTCGTCATCGGCTTGAATACGCTTGAAGAGATCGAGGATCTTCTCCTTCATGGTTAAGGGATGGAAGTTACCTTCCAAAAGAGTATAAAGTTCCATGATGATTGGATCAATGTATGACAAGATAGACTTGTTAACAATTCCTTGCATCAACCCATCTCTGGTTGGAATGTGGTTCAAGTTCAATAAAGAAGCAAGTTTCAAGTTCTTGGTTTTGTACTCGTCAACGACAGTTTCATTGGAGTTCAATGGCTTTTGAGGAATGGCCAAGGTTGACAAGACTAAAATTGAAGCGTAGTGTACAAGCTCTTCTTCAGTAGCGTTTGGAGATTGCGAATACAAGTTGAAGAACTTGTTCAAGGCAGCAGAGTGGAAGAGAGAGTTGTCTGAGACAGAAAAGATTCTAGCCAAGTTTTGGTAGTAGTTTGTCATCATGGTTGGCTTAGGAGACTTCTTGGACGAGATGATAAGAGTGTGGACATCGTCAACTGATCTGAAAGATTCTTGCCATAATTCCAACTTGACAGAGATGTTCAATTGTGAAAAACGTTGTTCAAGATAACGTTGTACAGTATCGTTGTCAGACAAATCAATAGAGTGGGTAGTAGAGATGGTAGTGGTTGTTTTTTGGGTTATAGATTGCATGTGAGCTCTTAATAATTCACATAATCTTCTGAACTCTGCCTTTCTCTTGAAGTTCAAACAGAACTTGAAAGCTTGGTTAACGATCTTGGAGTAGGTGACTTCCAACTTGGAGTTGTTTCTCAAAATATCCAACACGGCTCTGAAGGCTTCCCATAAGAATCTCAACCATGGAGTGACCAATTCACGTTCGGTACGGTCAGCGGAGTCGGTGTTTGAAACAGCAGACAACAAAATACTTTCTGGGGTTTGACTAGATTCCAAATCTTCGTCTTCTTCTTTGTCGATTTTGATATCAGCCTTGGCTTGAGCTTCGTCTAACTTACCTTCTGCGAGACGGATGAACTTGCTGACGATAACTTCGACAGATTCTAACCCGTTTTCGGAGTTTTGGACATTCTTCTTATACTGGTGAAGGGCATCTTTGGCCAACTTTCCTTTTCTTAACTCAACAGAAAGCTCGATGAGAAGAGAGGCGATTGGTTCAAGATCCTCAACTTGTAAATAACGAATACGTTTGGAGGTGATGAGCTCGTAAAGAGTGTCGAGCGCAGCTTCACGCTCACCGACGGCGATAAGGTCTTGGGCACGCTTTAACACGTTCTCCGGACGGAAATTGTGATTATGGTTCTTATGTGGTGGTGCCATCTTGATGAATCTAAAGTCCTGATACTGATCTCTAGAAGGTTGAAAAATTTTCGGTGCTGAAGAATCTACAATTTTGTGATTTTGGTAGGGGCACGTCTTTATTAGGTAAGATATTGAAGATGAAAATGAAGATAAAGTGGTAATATGAGGGTAATATGTGATATTATTGTTGAGATATATAAGATTGATTATGGGGCTGGGTCATAAGTGAAGAACTGAAAGAATTAAATTATTTTTCACCAAACAATTACTATGAAGAGCAGAGTCTCTATGAGAGATACGAGAGTTATAAACGTTCAAATTGAATTGTATGGTGATCAAGTTGACTAAATTTAAATCTGGACCTAGCATAATCTGCATTTAGTGAACTCCCTCTCTCTCTCATTATCGCTTCATTAGTAGTATACAATCGGCTGCAAATATCACGTGACTCCCTCAAAAGTTAATAATTCCAGACTTGTATCACTTGAAACTGTTACAGAAGTTGGCAAGCTCGGGTTATATTCAGTGTAATATACAGGGGGAGGACTAGAGTCTATAAAGTGTGAGCTATGATCTGACAGTTGGTGGATATGACTGTGAGAGTGAAAAGAAGTACAAATTGTAAGAGTATCTGGAAGTTGGTGAACAAATATCTCGCTGATTTTCATAAGGTGCTGATATACAATCACCCATTGATGAAGATCCTCGATTCATTCGTCACTAAAATGGAGGAAACTTCTCCTCCATTAATGGAACCGTTGCCTTCAATTTATCCTTATCGATCAAAATCAAACTCAACTTTGGATCGATCCCATACTCGGTAAACACTCTTCTGGAGTCAGTTTCTTGCTTGACTTGGTCATAATTATAGAATCCATTATAGGCTGCATGTTCTTCCAAAATGATGTCTTCATAATGGAAATAGTCCATCTGTTCCTGGGCTACCACCGTCTTCTTCTTCTTAGCCTTTTTGTCCTCATCGTCCATGGTTGAAGTCACAAGCTTATAGATCTTGGAGATGACCAAGAAATAGTCAAACTCATACTTTTCGTGTGCATCCTCGGCCTTTTCCATCTCATCGAATAACATCTTATACATTGGAGGCACGACTTCCACAGGCATGTTGATCATTCTTTCACTTATAATAAGACCAGTCTTCAATTTACTGTTCTTGGCCAACAACTTCCTCAACATCAAGTTGAATTCAGTCTGCTTGCTGGTCTTGTGGAAGATATAGTCCACCAAGGTCTTAACACATGGTTTGGACAAGTTCTCCGATATGTTGATTACAGACAAGATTGCAAACGGATCACTTTCCTGGCCCTCTGTTTTAATGGTGGTACCAACGGAGTTTTTGGTCAATATCAAGTCGGCCAAGCTGGAGATATCAAAGTTGGTAGCGTCGTCTCCAAACAATTGAGTCAAGAATGTTTTGGTTGCAAGGAAGTCGACCTCGGGGTTGAGGTCAAAGTAGTCAAAATCGACGTTGACTATTTCTTCTTCTTCGTTTTCTCCGGTTTCGACATTTTCAATTTCACCTTCTGATTCCGATGAACTAACATCGATATCCGAATCTTCGTCTACTCTTCTTTTACTCATCTTGGTTGGTGAGTTGGAGTAGTTGGAAATTCCCAAATTTTTCACGATGGGTGCAAAGTTGGTAGGGGCACGTAAATAAAAGATGGAGGAACAAGAACCAGTCGACACAGAGGAAAAAGATCTGGTGAAGCAGAGGTGAAGGGTGGGGTAGAGTGTGTGAATAACGTTGCCTGGAAAGTATAATAATCTAGAAGATGAACATTGGATGACTTTTTCAAATTATAATTAACTCTGCGAGAGTATATTCTATCTGAGAGAATTGTTTGAAACTCATCGCCAATTCTCTCACATTAGAAGAACCATTGCCAATATCGTCACATCTTTGTTGGTTCTTCGACATTATCATCAAAAAGATCTCTCTGAAATTATTTCAAAAGTGTATCGCTACATTGAATACCAATAATGACAGATTTTGCAATCTAATTTGAAGATATCTAACTATAACCTTCAACATATGAAATATGTTTCCACCCTTTAATCACAAGGATGAAATCTTATATTAAATTCTATCAACCTCTACCAACTTCTCTCTATTCTCCTTTTTTTCCTCTTCTCTTACTACGTCTCTAAATCTGAATGGTCTCTGACTCCATCCTGCATATACCTCTTGATTTTGTCCTACAGAAATCCATCGGTTCCAGATCAACCAGTATTATCTGATACCAGTCCTATACGATATGTCACTACAAGGATATTCCTCTAGCGAGGACGAGGTGGCGCTTCCTGAATTGCCCCAGTATGCAATTCCAACCATACCGGAGGTGAGCATCCCTGAACCTTTCCAACACATTCCCAGGGCCAGAATAGAGAAAGAGTATTTAGACCAAGCAACCTTTGATCTACAAGCAAGACTAGCTAAACGAGAATTGAGTAGAGAAGAGAAACTTGAGGCAAAGAGGTTGAAAAAGAGACGCAAAGGAGGGCCATGGGGAGGTTACGAAGAGGATAATGAACAGGAGGAAAAGGTTGATCACGAAGAAGATCTTGAGGAAGAAGATCTCGAGAATTATGATCACGAGGATGATAAGGAAAATGATAATCACGATGAAGACTCTAAACCCAAACAGACTTCAAAATTCACAGGGTCGTCTCAATATGACTACCAGGGCCGTACATATATGCATCCCAGTGGCCTTCCCTTCAATCCTACAAAGTCACCCGGCACTATCGAACGGTTTGTGCCGAAGAAACTCGTCCATACATTTCCCGGTCATAATAAGGGTGTTAACAAACTTGAATTCTTTCCAAAGTCGGGACATCTCCTTCTCTCCGCGGGAAATGACGGCAAAATCAAGTTGTGGGACTTGTACCATAAACGAGAGCTTTTACGGATCTTTTATGGCCATACACAGGCGGTGAAGGACGTGACGTTTAACTCCTCGGGGGATCAGTTTCTAAGCTGTGGTTATGATAAGAAAGTCCAGCTCTGGAATACGGAAACTGGTGACATTATCCAGACCATAAGAGTCAAATCGATTCCAAATGTCGTCAAATTTAACCCCAATAATGAGAAGGAGTTCATAGTTGGACTCAGTAACCACGACATTGAACACTACGATTTAAGCAGAGTCGACTTCGACACTCCGATTCAGACCTACGACCACCATTTGGGTGCTATCAACTCGCTCACTATTATTGAGGACAATAAACGGTTCATGTCTACGGCTGACGACAAAACCGTCAGGTTCTGGGACTGGCAGATCAACATCCCCGTCAAGTTCATTTCTGACCCGTCGCAACATTCCATTCCCAAGGCTGTGTTGTACCCTGGTGGTAGCTTCATTGCCTTACAGAGTATGGATAATTCGGTACACGTGATCCAGGGTCACGGGAAGTACAGGTTTAATAATAAGAAAGTATTTACAGGCCACAACGTCGCTGGTAATGGGATCGATTTAGATATTTCTCCAGACGGAAAAATCTTGGTCAGTGGTGACTCCAAGGGATTTGTGTATTTCTGGGATTGGAAGACTTGCAAGGTAGTTAAGAAGTTAAAGGTGGGCGATAAAGTGATTAGTTGTGTGAAATTTCACCCACAAGAGGTCAGTAAGGTGGTAATGGCTGGTATTGGTGGGGGTATATATTGTTATGAGTAATCAATGAGCGAATCGAGTGGATGAATTACTGAGGAACCGCTGAGCTAATCCAGTAATTAAATATCTGAGCAGCTGCAAGAGACTAAAATTCTGAATTAACTTAGAAATTACAGTACTGAGCAGCTTGAAATTATATCTGGCATGTTCAAGGAATCTAAAAAGGTCCAGATATCATTCATCCAAGCTCGATATTAGAACCGTGACCGGAACTAACTAGCGGCTGGAAAAAACCACAACTCAATTGACTGAGATTCTCCTAGAAATTCACGTATACAATCACCCAAAAACTTATAGTTGCCATAGAACAGCAAAAACCACGAACTTCATGGCGTACTATAATTATATTTCTCTAGATGCGTCACCATAAGTTTGGTAGCTTTTTTACTCATGCAGTTCTCAAGAAATATTAGTTCAATTTCGTCTCAATTATCTATTTATGATTCGATAGATGTTTTAACTTTCAATACTTCGGAAAAGCAGAATTAAGGTCTCCATAAGTGGATATTGTCACAATTCGTGTCAATTCATCACAATTCTTATCAATTCATCAATTCATCAATTCACCACACTCTACTACAATCAGATCACATTATACTACACTTCTCCTTCTTGTACTCATCCCTTCTCTTTTTGATTTTACGTCCCTTGGACTTTGATCTGTGTTCGCCGCTATCGTGGAGGTGAAGGTGGTGATGATGGTGACGTTCTTGTGATGAACGTGGCGAGGTTTCAGGAGCCATTTCTTGATGTGGAGGCATTGGTTCTTTCAATGTTCTTGAATCGTTGGGAAATAACTGTGGGGTTCTTACATCTGGCGAGATGGTGCCGCTCAACATCAAATGTTTGGTTTTCTGCCACGTCGAGTTTCCAGAACCTTGCGAAGACAGAATCGTCAATTTCTGAAGCTCGTCATCAAATTCTTTCAAATCGGCAGTAGTAAAGTCGTTATGGTTCGTGGACATCATTTGATTTATACTGCTGATATTTGACTTTTCACTCCACTGACTGTTACGACGAATGTGGGACGAACTTGTGTCGCTTGTCCCGGCTCGTAAGGGCATTTCTTTGAAATAGTCTTTGCTTTTATCCGTGATGTACCAATAGTACTTGTTGCGTATATCGACGAATTTTGAATCGTTGGGAGAAATATCTGGAAGTGGAATGCTGGAAATTGAGCTGACTTCACTTAATGTTACCTTTGGCTCAGGTAACTCTAAATTGTCTATATTTGGGTATGCGTGCGATTCGGATAAGATAGGTGACAACGTGTCTTCTTCCCAGTACTTTCCCTTGGAACCTTGTGGGGGTAGTACTGGAGTTCCCCCGCTGGATCTGAAAACGCTGGAGCTAGCACTATGGCCATTCTCGGTACCCTCTATGGCAACCAACCTATAGAAAAGCATGTACGGCCATTCGCTCTTGAAAATCTGCTTGAACGACTTTTCTACCACCCTGGACTTCTTCTTCATGTCGTCATACAAGTACCACGTTGCGTTGTATGCTTCTTCCTCGGACTCGTTGGTATTGTTTGTATCTTTACGGATAACGGAGACAAAATGTCCCAGCGAAATGGAAGTACCTCTATGACACACAGCACTCTCCAATATCAACTTGAATTGTGTTGGGGCATCGCCGTCAGCTTCGTCGGCAACGAATTGTGGTAAGTTTATTATTGGAGGGATGATGATCCTCTTTTTTGAACGCGTGGTGCTTGAATCTGAAGAGTTGAAGGAATATCTCTTTAAACAGATGGGCAAAATCGGCCGTCTGTTTACAAACTCTTTGGAAGTTTTGGCATAAGTATGTGGAGTCTCGTTGGTAAAATTTACTTCATTATCGTCAGTATAAAACGGCAATAAACGTAAAAACATCCATGCGGGAAGACTGACTTCGTTTGGCTTTTTAGATCCATCAACTTCTCCAATGGACCATATAGATAATGAAGACGTTGTACGGGTACGGACCCTAACGTAGTTTTTTGATTCAGATTTTTCTCTATGCAAGCTTGGGGCTTCGCCCAAATCCTCAATATGTTCCGCCTTCAGCTCGTGCTTGATGGAGTTGCTTCGTTGAACTACCCTTGGCTGTGAAAATTCTTCGTTTTCTACTATAACGTCGCCATAGGAAGATCTTCCTGTATCTCTTCTTAGTAAGGTAGCTCTTCTTTCCAACTCTCTCATCACGCTAATGGAGTTATTGAAGTAGTATTCAAGACATTCTTCGAGCAATATCCCGTCTGTTTCCTCATGTTCAATATGGTCTTCGGTAGCCTTATCGATGCCCTCGTCGTCAGGAATACTCACAAACAAGATTCTTTCTTTGGAGAACTTCAGATCATCTTCTTTGTTGTATTTCCCACCGTGTTTGATGTCGACCTTAAAGGTTAATAACGGCATCGATAAGGTTTCCGTCAAGAATTGAAACAACGACACGGCATCTTGCTGTTTGTGGGACATTGCCTCAGCAAAGCCGAGCTTCATTAATACCTCACAGATCCTTGCGGTTATATCAGTGGTAATGAGGTTTCCTGATCTCAATAGGTTCACATAGAGACGCAAAAGCGCAGACAACTGTTCTACCAAATGATTCGGATGTTGGTTGCTTATGAATAAAACTGGCTCGAAACTCTCTAGGTTGGCAAACATGGAAAATAGCAAAGCGTCAAGGTAGCACATAACGTTTTCCCAGTTTTCCGCACCGTGAAATGTGATGGTAGCGCCGAATTTATCCTGGTTCGAGTTGGTTAAAAAGAGTCCTTCGGTAGACATTTGGAAGAATCGTATCAAGATGAAAGTTTTCCTCAACTCTCCCTGAGTAAACGGAGATTTCAACAATGCTATAATTTCATAAGTAGATGGAACCGTAAGTTTCAACGATTCAAAGTATTTGCTCACGGCGACCACCGACGACGAGGTCGACGTGTACTTCTTCGGGTTATGCGGTATAGGACCTCCTGCCTCGTTACCTTTTCTAGAATAACTGTCGATGTACCATGTCCAGAACGGTTCATCAAACGTACCTTCAGGAGTCGTTTTAGAGGTGAATCTCTTGAACATTGTGAGTATAGGGGTGGTGGTTGGTGTTGAATGGGTATTTAGTGGAAGTGTGGTATGTAAATAATTAACTGTAAGTTGAAAAGACCCTGGGTTAATGTAGTCTCTAAAAGTGGCGTTAAAAATGACTGTTGAGTTGAAGAGTCGCTAAAGTTGTAACCTGGTTGAAGAAGTCGTTGATGGAGTCGCTAAAAGAACAGCTATAAGACTGACCTGGTTGATGTTGCCGCTACACTAATTAAGTCTTTCCTGAGTTGGAGTATTGTCCGTATAATTTTACTAATTGACGGGTCTGAACTTTAAGAAATCGGTCTTTTATCTAATCACCATGGGTCTAGAGTATGGTAGATCAGTCTATTAGGATATTTTCAACGTTCTGTGTCTGTAGTGAAGTGAGTGGCCAAAAACGTCGCTGAATATACAAATGTTCACAAAAGTTCGGAAGTCGGTTTGGTAATATGTCGTGAGCGACTTGTGGTATTCCTCAACTGTTCTGGTCTATGTAGCTCCACCAATGTTGACTGGAGTTAGCGGATAGTGATCTTATCCAGGATTTTACAGCACATTTTACAGCACATTTGAGGGTGAACTATATGCAGGTTTAATACAAATATATTTATTTAGTGGAACTGTTAATGGCTGGATAATGAATACTTTGAAGTTAAATAGTAAATAATCCAAGAAGTAGTGACTCTTGGGCTTAAAGTTAAATGGCTTATACGAGTAGAAAGCTTACATCTTATGGAAATTCCACTGGTTTATCATCCCCCGTATCTGAACCACTTGGATATGTTAGTCTATATAGTTATGTTCACGACATTTTTGTTTTTGCGATATCTTTTCTGACTAACAGCGCGACATCGAGATATCCTGATGTCAACCATTTTGAGATCTGGTGATGGTTAGTGGTATTCTGAATCTCTTTATATGGTCTAGAATTAGATCAATAGCCAATTAGATATTGGTATTAAAGACTCGGAGTTTTCGGTTCCTAGTTTTAGGCTCCAGTGGTCTAATTTTTTAGACTCTTCTAAGTCTCATTCTTCTTTACTCTAACTTTTTACTATATTTTCAAAATGGGTGCAAATTATTTATGATTTATATTGTAAATGAATAAATGAATAGATAAATAGATGAATATATTTGTACTCTCAGTGACAATTTATGATGTCCAAAAGAGAATTAAAGATGCAGATATCAGTAGAGTCAATGAAGCCACTAATAGAGTTAATGACGCTACTCTTGAAGAAGTCACGGTGACCAATAAGAAGATTGAACAGGAGGTGAAGAATATCTACAACTCTGATCATGGGAAATAATTGTAGCAACAAAATAAGACATGAATTCTCAAGAGAGGTGTAGTGTCCTTATTGAGAGGGATGTGAATATGCCATTGAACCGACTAGTGAAAATTCCAATAATCCCGTTACTAGTGTTTATAGAGACTAGTTCATAAAACTAGTTCATGAAGACTAGTTCTTCCATGGCCCTCGTCGCCTATGTCTAGCAAATCTAAACTCTTAGTAGCTTATTTCAACCTGTTCGTCGCTAATTCCAATTTCTTCGCTGGATAAACAGTAACATTAGAGTCTCCGATGGGCATATTGGATTGCAGGGTGCCGATCAGGGAATATTCCAATAATTAGTTCACAAAATTAGTTCACAAAACTGGTCCAAAAATGGCCCTGGTCGCTTATGGTAGCATATGCAAGCTCTTGGTAGCTTGTTTCAACCAGTTCCTTACCGATTCTTTGATAGCTAGATCAACTAGTAATACTAGAGCCTCCATAGTCACATTAATTTAGTGACCGTTTCAATAATTACTACATAAAGATTCGGTCATAAAGACTAGTTAACATTCCGATGATTCCATCACTACTAGTTCATCACTACTAGTTCATAAAACAAATTCTTCGAAGGCCCTCGTCGCTTATGACAAGCTCTCTTTTCAATAGGTTCTTTCAACCCGTCCTCACGAATTCTTTCTTCTCTAGATCAACTAGTAATATTCAACTCCCTCATCTTTACCAACACTTCATCCAATCTCTTATCCACCCTGCCACTAATGAAATCCTCTCTACTTCTTGCATCCAACTTTCCCTGTAGTCCCACCAACCCCTCATAGTTCTCCATAAAGAATCTCAACTGGATCTTGACAAATGACTCAAACGAAGGTCCTAGAAACGAAATCCTCAAATTTAGCAATCTCGGCAAATCGTGCTTCAACTGACCGTTCAAATCATCAAAATTCTTCTGTGCTTCTACCAATTGTTCTTGATACTCGTTGAGTTTATCTTCAGAATCAAATCGCAGGTCTTTGTCTTCAGGTTTTTCGATTAGTTTGCGGACTTTATTCTTGAGAGAATCATAATCCAATTGTTTATGTAACCTTTTCTTGATAGCTTCGTTTACTTCAATATAGTACGAATTGAACCGGGCAATTGGATTCAAAACCGTTTGGTTATATGGAGACTCCAAATCTTTAATACTAGATCCGAGCTGTTTCATTGTAGAAGAATATTCTTGTGATATATTTGCGGGTTCTTGATCATTAGTACCATAAAACGAACCCAAAGCTTCTCCGATATTTGCCTGTGACTGTGTGACGATTCTTAACGAATCTAAATAGTGTTTTAGTTCTTTGTGGAGTTTTAAGGATGTAGATTCCATTGATTTGAACCTTTTCTCTTCAAATTCATATTCCTTATCAACGGTTTTTTCCATTTGACCTGTTTTTAGGAGCATTTGGGTTGAAGCACGGTTAATTGCTTTCTTTAAGCCAGTCCAAGACATGGTGAGATTAATGATAATGAACTGAGGTGAGAACTCGGGACTGGTAATAGAATTGATCACAGAATTGATCTAATAGAATTGATCTTGAAGATTTGACAGAATTGTTCTAAATTTGACCTAACTTTAATTTATCAGATTCTAAACAATTTTGTAAATCTCAGTAAATTATCTGGATTTTACTGACAATTCTTTAACCACTGATTACTTGTGTTTGAAAGTAAATTAATAAGATTCTGCTAGTATTAGTAGTAACTACCGAGATCAGTAAGGAATTGTATCTTAGGAGTTTGAGAATCTTGCAGAATTAGCGGTCTTATCTCACTAGATGTGGTCACAATTAGTTGTAGTTGTGGTAACAGTAGTAAAAAAAATGCTGAAAGTAGTTGATTAAATCTATCTCAGCAGTGTTTAACAGATCTTGCGATGCTTTTCCTTTAGTCGTGGCGTTATTTTAATTCTTTAACTCAAGAACTCCACAATTGACAGCGTAAACGTTTCGACAATTTCTTTCTTTCAAGTCTTTAGTGGCGGCAAGTCTAATCAGTGACGTAAATATTAGAACCGGTTTGGTGATGTTAGTTATAGTCAACTTTATCACGTAGTGACACTCGTGGTATTTATACTGTTTCACTTCTTGTGGTGGTGTTGCAGAAATGTTTTAGTTTTATCTACCGAATTAACCGAGAAATTTTGTGGCTCCGAAAACTCATTTAATGGTGGTAGTTTGAGCCTCAGTAGCTTTAGAGAAGCTAGTGCATTGAGATATTAGTTGTATGATGATATATAGATTGAATAATGAGTGGATCATATTATAGAAGAAGTGGTGATAGTATCACTTCATGAGGCTCTGGAAGTAATCAAAGAACACATATCATAATGATCGTTTTTCTCACTAGAATTACTGACATATTCTCATTAAATGGTAGAGATGCTCACTGACTTACTGACAAATACTCTTTAAAAATAGAACAACTCACTAAATTAATGACAAACTCTCACTAAACCTCACTAAATTTCTAAAAATTCTCAATCCATACCTATTTTAATACTACTACTTCACCCAGTTCCATAATAACTAATATCTTAATGCTTCTTAATGGTTCTAGATCATTTCTCCATAAATAGTCAAATTACTCTCAATTTAAGCCTAGGAAGAACAAAATAATGCGCAAATGAACAACAACTGCTCGCTCATAGTATTTGATCACACCAATTTCCGTGATTATAAGCTCATAATTCACTACTCAAACATAATTAACTCAGTTGTCTTAAATATCTTCTTTCAATTTCATCAATTATCAAACTTTCTTCTGAAAGTCAATTCAATATCGGAATTGTTTTTCCAAATCTTTGTCTTGATGGTTTGTAAAGTCATGTTATTAGATAATTCTTCTCCCTTACAATCAAGAACGAGCCAGTCTGGAGGAGACAACTTCTTGTCCTTCATTTCTGACGTTTTCGATTCGAACTTTTCGGTCAAATAGAATAAAATCTTACTGACTCTCAACATATTATGAGAAGTTAGTTTGATAGAACTTTCCAACAATGGGAGTTTCTTGATCTTCTTTTGGACTTTTCCACCGATCTTCTTGTTGGGTGGAAGAATTCCATAATCACATTCAAAGAGTTGAAACGCAATCTTGGGAGACTCTTTTACTGGCCATTTGTTATAAAGAATCGGTTGTCCTATCCATCTTGGAAGCTGGAACCGGAACTCGTTGACGATGTTGTTGGAGTTCAAGTTGATGATATCGCTCAATTGGAAACTGAATACGTCACGATAGTTTCCTAAGTCTGGTGAATGTTCAAATATAATGATAAGCAAGTTCTGGGGAAACTTGGAGAGGTCAATAAGAGGAATATACTGAATCTCTTCGGCTATAGTATCCCGAAGTTTAGGATTAATAGTATCAACTTTCATAATCGAGTCCACCAACTTGTTCTTGGGCACAGAGTTATATTTATCCCAGTAAAACTTCTTATTGCCCTGCAATAACTTCATGATCGAATTATCATATTCATACGTTCTACTTTCTTTGAAGTTAAAGAACTCAGATAATGGACCCTTGTCTTCTATCTCATTAATACTAGTGCTTGTTGAGTTTGAAGGGGTCGGATTGTATGAATTGAGTCTTTCGTTGCCATCTCTTTGCTTTTTACCAAAATATTTCAACTTTCTTATACCACTGGAAATCGAGCTTGTATCGTCGTCTGGTAAATTTTCAATAGTTCTGTTATTTTTCTTTAGATTTCTTAATTCTTCTCGTAATTGGATATCAAAGTCGTATTCATAACTCGTGTATGGATGGAACAACGAGTTCAACAAAACCGACCCAATATAAAACCGATCGTCGTTCGATACGAGAACTTTACCCAGCTTTTTCAACTTGGAATTATCTGGATGGTCTAGTGACAAAAATGGATAACTTCTAATAAGTTCATCATAATAAACTTCCACGTTCATAAACGACGTTTCCTTGATGGTGATAAACAACTTTCCTGCTTTTACCTCAACCTCACACCAATTGTTGAGCGTATCTGACGTCTCATACTTTTGGAATATGGTATCCATATGCTTCAATCTCTTTTCCAAGTCTTCGCTTTTAAGAGTGTCGACTTTATATTCGTATGGGAAGATCTGAAGTTCTTTACATATCAAAATATCCCAAATCTTGATATCTCCATTGAGGTAAAGCACCAACATTTCTCTTTTGTTGTTGAAAATTCGTTTGGTAATGATACTTTTAGGTGTGATTTTGAATTCATTCAAAGGTTTGATGTTGAATGGGATGAGATTGATTTGATTCTCGGGTATAGGGTTTAATAGAATCTCTATAGGAGTATTGTTTATGCGGAGATCGGCATTTTCGTTTGTTTTCTTGTGATTTTCATTCTGTTCATATTCATTATCGATATCTTTAAATGTGTTGACAAACTCCTTTGAAGGACCACCGTTTATGTTCAACAACATTGAATTGTAGATATCATCCAGACTTTCAACCACGTCTTCGTCGTCATTATCGTAGACCACGACCGATTGTAGGTCGTTCAAATTTGTGTCCATTGATAAGTGGCTCACCAAGTCATAAAAGTCTGAGTTCAAATCATCATTTGGATTATTTTGGGATGTTGTAGTTGTGATGGAATTGTCGTTAATTAGGCCAGAGGCGATTTCGTCATTGAATTGAATTTCCTTTTCGACCAAATAATCAAAGCACGTTCTAAAATATTGATACTTTGATAGCTGGTTGACATTAGGAATAAAGTGTCTATTCATCGAAGTGTAGTTGGACGAAAATAGCGACGAGTCGTCGTTGCATAACGATAAAATAGGAGAGTCATCCTGGGAAACAAGGACGGAAATCCCCAATTTCTCGTCAATAAGCGCTGTGTCTGTAGAAGTAAATGTTTCGTAATCGCATTTCCTGTTATAAGACAAGTATGACAAATCCGTTTTGACGATATTCCCACCTTTATCACCGGAATAAAATATCGAAAAGTCATTTCCTTCATTTCTCAACGACCAAACTGGCAGGTCATGAATATCAAAGTTTTGATATACCTTGAAACTTCTAAGATCCCACAATTTTATCGATGTATCTGAAGAACCACTTAAAATAAAGTTATCGTTCATCAATAAACATCGAATATTGTCCTGATGACCCACCAATTTTCTGATATGTGAAGTCTCAACTCTTTTGTCAAACAAATTGATTGCATTGCTTGGTCCTCCAGTGGAGATCAAGTTGTCGTTATTAGATAACGAATAAATGGACTTGGGGACTTCAACACTGGTGGAACAATTATAAATTTGTCTCAATGGTTTGGTGGTTTCTAGATCCCACAATATCACATTCCCGTCCAATGCTCCACTTACCAACTGATTATCATTCTTGAAATATGACAACTTCTTTATATAATCAGTATGAATATTTGGAAATTTGTACACCGATTTATCTCCCAAATTAATACTCTTGATCGACAAGTCCGACGAGCACGAGATCAAGTTGCAGTCGTTATTTATAAGTTTCAAGTCGTTTATCCAATCAAAATAGATGTTGAAGTTGTCTACTATGGAGTAGTTTTTAAATATGGAATTGGACGTCTTGTAGGGGATCGGATTTGATGATATCGACGTCTCTAGCTTAAGGATTTTCTCGTCAATATCCTGGAAATCATCTACAGAGTCGTTTGAATGATAATAGTTGATATTTTGGTTGACATTGTTGTCTCCATTCTCCGTTTCTGGACCTGTTTCTCCGTCTCTATTCCATAATTTGATTGTACCGTCACGACCAGCGGAATACAATTGTTGGTGCCTCTCTGAATATTGTATGGCATTTATGGGTAAAATGTGGTTCTCGAGATCCTGTGAGTCTCCTATCACGTACGATATTCCTTTTTTTGTTTTAATTGAGTTGGCAGGTGGAGGAACGGTCATAGTTGAGGCTGTAGAATTCATTGAGATACAAATCCAATCTCGGTTTATGTATTATCTGATATTGTTCGTCTATTTTAGTATTTATAGTTTATAATTTTGTAGTTATTACGCCGCTAGGGGTGACACTGTCAGTAAGTATGTTATTCTTCGAAATTGGTTTTTCGAATTGACGATCGGGAGTGAGCGAGTGATACCGAGAGTTAGAGAGCGGATACCGTGACTGTTGATCCTGGTGCACGAGATATAGAGGGAGATATAGAGGGAGAAATAGGGAGACCGGGATTGTGTATGGTCACAGTCCAGGAGAATGGCTATATATGATGTTATTTAAAGAGGGGAGCTATCTCTATAGATTATCTGGACTCTGAAATTAGGTTTCAAGAGGCGGAATTGTGGGGCAAATATAGGCTTTATGGAAATACTAAGAGTTAAAGGGGAAGGATATGAGTATGAGTGGTCCTCGTAATTTAGAGGTCACTGGTTGGACAAGCATACTTCACCAACCATCATTAAAGACTATTGTAGATGAGAATGATACAATTCCAGTAGCGTTAGTGCACAGAAGTAGGTGAAGGGTGATTACGCAAGCATAGCGATGGGTTCCCAGTTCAGGGTACGTATGCTGGCCTAGTTCACAGTGGCACTACCATTCCGAATCAACTTTACCAGTCTTTTTTATAGTAGTAATCATATGCCGTAGATCCTCCAAATAGTCACTGGAAGAGATCTCTGACCCCTATATCGGTATGATTCGTATCACTATTCCAGTAACTAGGCTGTTGAAATTCTACTAGTCAGTAATATACTCTCACTATTGTTCTCTTCAAGGTACCATTAAGAAGATTGTTCATTATCCGAAAATCACCACCATTATCAATTTGTATTAGCCACAGTAAATTTCTAATTTTCTACAGTTTTCTCAAACAACAATCAAGAATCTGACACAGAAACTCACTAGAGCTCACTAAAATCTCACTAGAGCTCACTAAAATCTCACTAGAGCTCACTAAAATCTCACTACAACATCACTAAAACTTCATCTTATTAGTTACTTGTTATAAAGGACTTCTTCTAGCAGAATTCACTACAATATGTCTTTAACAAACGAAGAAACAGCCTCGCAGCTTAAATCTGCTGTATATTTGATGGTCGCAAAGATGGTAGAGGAACAGTTGCCACGCGACGGTGACAACCAGATCACGGCTACGCCAACCTTCATTGCATCCCTAGTAGAATTAACATACAACCAGTTGATAAATCTAGGTGAAGATTTGGAATTGTTTGCGGAACACGCTGGACGGTCTACGGTTAAACCAAGTGATTTGTATATGGTGACAAGAAAGAACCAGGTGTTGACTGATTATTTGAAAAGTGTTGAGAAAGAATTAAGAAGGGGGAATGCTAGCGAAGCGAACATTAGCGATAACTAGTAGTTTAAACCGTGAAGAATGTATGTAAAAATTCATGAACTTAAGAATAAGTGGAGAAACCAGCAAGAATAGTGAACAGTTAATATCACATACAGCGACAATACGTTAAGTTAAATAGTGGCATAGTCACTAATATCGCTGGTGAATGAAAGTTTACAGAAGTACGCGTACCACATGCTATAGAGTGGTAAAAGATTACTGAAAAGTCAGTGTCAAGAGATTACTGAAAAGAGACCAGTCGTAAAATATCGGTGGTAAGTGATTAGTGACAGGTCAGTGAACTATTGAATAGCCCAACTAGCTAAAAATCAAGATATCTGTTCCTTAAACAATTTGAGGACCATTCCAATATTTCGAGGACTCCGTTTTCAACAGCTCTTACTAGCCAACGAGCATGTATTGAGTTCTGCTGAATAGGAACTACGGAATTTGATATTCTCCATTATTCGATACCACTCTGGAAACAATCCATCCACAATCTATACTACAGCCCTACTAGGTAGAGAGTTATGTTGCTTTTGCAAAGTCACTAGTCTGCCGAGTTGGCTCAAATTTAAGAGATATTACACCGCTCTCGATTTATGGACAGCTAAATAGTCAGTTAAGCTGAATATTTACAGTTCCTGGACGGAAGTGATAGTGAGCATTTCAAGAATGGTAATTGCAGCTCGTTGTGGTATTCTAGATGATCGTTGCCGCAGATTTGAAATGAATAAGAAGGAACAAGCCATAATTGTGCCTAGGTGAATTAAGGAGACCAGTTGATTTACAGAGAAGAAGTTTCAGATTGGCTGCAAGATATCAAGAACGAGTTACTAGGCGAGTAAACTAGTCAACAAACTAGTAGAACCACCATCATAACTCACAACTAGTATTTAGTGAGTACCCCAAGTTAAGAGATCACCAATTAAGCTATCACTATTTAAAATATCACCAATCAAGCTATGACGTTGCCGTTATCTCATACCTGCTCCAACTTCTCTATACTGCCACGTCTTCCACGTCCTAACTACACCGATCCCTCCCTTTTTGTGCGGCTCGAGGGCTGGCTATTACTATTCCTAATTAGGAAAAAGTCCAAAATTTCAAAACGCGTACAATTTTCGGACGTGTATGCTGATGCGTTTTATAAAAACGAAATCTCTTCTGTATCAAATACGGATCACTACTTCAAAGCTTCAAGAATACAATGGCTTCCAATGCATTATCTTCTCCAAGTACACCCTCTAGTATAAGGATACGAGATATCTCCAACCAATTGTTGACACCATCCAGAACTCCAAAGAGACTCAGAAATACCCCAACCAAATCGAATGGATCACCAACCAAGAGAGTTAAATTAGGAGAAAACACTCCTCCATCCAGTCCAGTAAAGAAAGGGATCTTTAATCCTTTCGAAGAGTCTACGTCTATATATTCAAGGGCTAAATCTCTCTTTCAAAGAGGTAGTAATGTGTCGTGTTCTCAGGAAACTTCACAGCTCGTGGGGCGCCAAACAGAAGCCGAGTATTTGAACAACTTCTTCATTGAAAATGTCAAAAATCATACTTCAAACAGTTTGTACATCTCGGGACCTCCAGGAACCGGTAAGACGGCTCAGATTGGAATTTCGTTTGAACATTTCAAGAAAGTAACTTCACAAAAGAGCTTTATAAAAAGTCCCTTGGATAACAATAACGTCATGATCAACAACTCTCAAGTCAAATTGGTGAAAATCAACTGTATGGCCGTGAATAGTCCAGAGAATATCTTCCATGAAGTCTACAGTCAGATCGTAGGACGATTATCCATCTCATACAACAAGAAAAAGACATCTGAAGACTTACTCAATTTATTAAAGGGAGAAGGAGAACTCAGTTCTGACCAGGTCCATTCTGCCGTGGTCGTATTGGACGAAATGGATTGTTTAATCACTCGTGACCAACAAGTTCTCTTTGAACTCTTCAACTTTGCCTCGGCCAAATATTCGCATCACTTACAAATCAAGTTGATCTTGATTGGTATTTCCAACGCTTTGGACTTGACTGACAAGTTCTTGCCCCGGTTGAAAAGAAACGGTTTGAACCCACAGGCCCTTCAATTTCTTCCCTACACATGTGACCAAATCAAAGCTGTGATTGTGTCGAAATTGAGATCATTAAACGAGAGCGATGAAGATAAAGAGAATCTGGTAAAGGAGTCTCTGGTCTCTCAACCTTCTCTGGTTCCATTATTCCATCCTGCAGCGATTCTTCTTTGTTGCAAGAAATCTGCGTCAATCACTGGTGATTTGCGTAAGGCTTTTGATCTTTGCTACAAAAGTATTGAGATGGTCGAAGCCACTATCAAGGACACCTCTGATCTCACCATTAACAACTGTCCTCAAGTCACAATTTCACACGTAGCAAGAGTTTGCTCTTCCTCGTTTGGAGACAATTCATTAACCAAACTCACCAACTTGAACTTGCTCCAAAAGGCCGTTCTCTGCTGCTTATTCCACCATCAGATCTACCAAGCAAAAGACTTGAATGTCAATGCGTTTTATGACTTTTATGTCAAGCATTGTACTGAGAATATAGACCGGTTACTTGGAATAGTGAAGAAGGGTGAGTTTCTAGAGATCATTTCTGCTTTAGAATCTGCATCTGTGATTTCGTTATCTGACAAAAAGATTCTCAAGGCCAACAATCTTGCAAGCGTTGATATTGGGAACAAGTCCATCAAATCAAATGTTCCTTATGATGATCTTGTGAAGAGTATTGGTGATGTTGGTGTTTTGAGAAGAATTATAAGGAAATAATGATAGAAATACTACAACTACCACTAATCAACTACGAACAACTAATTAATAACTCAGTACCACTCAGAAGTACTTACTACCACTACTAGCCTACACAGATTTCTCCTCGCTGTGTCTTATCGGATAGTGTCAAAACATATTCACCCATGGTCTCCTAATTATTCACATCTACCTCCGTTTCTTAGCAGAATTATAGAGCTAATAAATTATAGATCCAAAATAAATACACGCTAGCATAGAATCAATGTAGACTCGCTAATTGGTAGCGAATTTGAGGCCCACTGATCGTACTGTTGTCAATCATTCAAAACAAAATTGAGTGTAAATTGTTGTTAATCTGACTTGGGAGCTTAATTTATCTAGCCTGGCCCCAGTAGATAGTGGACGACAAATTCTCGCTAGATTATGGTTGATATCTCGCTAGTCACTCCACCAACTCTCTAATATTACGCTTTTATCATCCATATCCTGAGGGCTTACTTTAGACTTAGTTCTTGGTGTATAGTCTTGAGTATCCTTCCCGAGACTTCCAAAAAACGCAATAAGTAATGAAATCTCTCTCTATATACTCGTTGCCTATCACTAATATTCGTTATCTCTCACTACCACTACCACTTAGTATCTCCGATTCAGTATCTCCCACCGTCTTCTTTCCCTTACTAATTTATTTCTCTCGTCTCCTGCATATAATCTCAGAAAAATCTTCCCACGCAAATAAACTTAAACTAACCCGTAATTGTACCATAACTCTTCCACAACACTATAGACAACACAAATTTGGCGGCATACATTGGCGAGATATCTTAGTCGGAGATTACGCATGATTTACGGAACAAAACGTACTTCTTTAAATTTCAAACTTCCGATTGGTCATTGAATTATTGACCATTATCGAAACAAAGACTGGTCGCCACCCTTAATTATTTAAAGGGAGAATCAAACCGGTTTCAATGTCATCCTCTGGCTCTAGGGGTCCTGGAGGTCCGCCTTCCAATAGATACCCTGACCGGAACGAATACACAGAATATGGAAAATCTCGAAGAAAGAATTTTTATTCTCCCAATGCTTCGAGGCGAGACTACAAAAGTGGCGGGCCAGGATCGTCGTCTTTGACTCAGTCTGGCCCTCATACAGCTCCAGTTCCACATTCCACCCATTCTGCTCCTCATACTTCTGCTCCTCATACTTCTGCTCCACATTCACATTCAAGACAAAAGGACGAACCATCTGGCTCCAGAAGCTATACCAATCCAACAGGAATCCGTGAAAGAAACTCATATGGTGGAGGAGGCTCGTACAGCATTTCCTCCAAAGGCTCGTCCTATGGCTCGTATTACCCGAGCTATGGAAGCTACAACAATTTTTCTGGGGGTAATTTTGGAACTGCAAACGGAACGAAGAGCGGAGATTCAGCTAGTTTCTACGGTTCAAGGTCTGACAACTGGAGATCTGATAGAGTGAAATCTGGAGATTCTCGCTTGCCATCATCAAATAAACCCTCCATGACTTCGTCTTACTCGAGACCCGCAAATGGCGCATCCACTCCTGCTGATTATAGAATAGACAGATATGACTCTTATGGAGACGCAGTGCCGAGTGGATCATTAAACAATATTAGTAACAAGTGGAAATACAACAACTCTTCCAATACCCCTCAAGCTATACCAAGTTCATACAACGCAAACAAAATACCACTATCAGCAAATCGGAACTCGCTCACGGGGTCTGTAGGCTCACGATACTCCGCCAAAGACCGGATTCGCGGATCTTCATTTGCTGGCAGTAGTTCCCTATCTAATAATGGTGCCAAACGTACTACAGGCGACACTTACTATCCAAACCAGAGAAGTTCATACTCCTCCTCGGGCTACAACTCTGCAAAGACAGTCGATCGTTACTCCACCAATAATCAAACCACTAATAGATACCCTACCAAACAAGATGATCACAAAAGTCGAAGTCAAAGTGCCGAGCTTGAAGAAGATAATGAAAGCCTTACAGCCCAGGACGAAGAAAAGACAGCACAAGATACAAATCCCAAACTGGCAAATCACTTTTCTCCCAAACTGGAGAACCACTTTTCTCCTGGTGCAGATTATGACGACAACAAATATGAAGATGCAGACAACTCCAGATTGGATAATGAAATAAATACTACAAAAGATATATCCGAAGATGATGACGAAGAAGATCATGATGAGGAAGATGATCATGATGAGGAAGAAGAGGAAGATTCCAATAATATCTCAGAAAACTGGGAGAACGATTCCAAACCCGTCATAACTGAAACGAAACCGGTTCCTACGCTCATATATGAAAAAGTAGACGTATCGAATGAAGAATGTTATGCTGACGGTTGTATCTATCCAAAGACACGGTTAGAAACCAGTTTTGAAGTTTTGCAACAGGAATTCTTGGAGAAAACCAAGCATGAAGATGGATCCAACTATTTAAAATATTCATTGGCTAGCCCTATCACCGATTTAAACGACCATTCTTTTATTTACAAAAATTATCAACGATACTTCCAATCCAAGGATCAACTCATCCGTCAATTAAAGGAACGTAACACAAGCAATATTCATAAACGAGCAAAGTTATGGAAAGAATATTCACATGGTTTAGAATTATGGAAACAAGAGAGTCAAAAGATGGATCAACAATTAAGAATACTTCACCCTGCAGATGATGAAATGAGAAGGGAGATCGATTCTAGTGACAGTAAAAAACAACAATACGTCCAGACTCCTCTTGAGCCGGGGTCTCCTGAACAACCTCAAAGTGCTCCTCCTGGATCCAATCGTCGTGGAAGAAGACATGGTGATTTGGTGACTACCGAAGCAGAATTCCAGGAAATATTAAAGAGTTTGGGCAAAGAACTGGACGAGGATCCTTTGATAAAAGCTCAGAGAGTCTCTGCACGAATCCCCGACTTGATTTTGGACCCAGTTCAAAGAAACTATATCAAGTTTATGGACGCCAACAATATTGTCATTGACAGGGAAGAATGGACCAACAGAGTTAGAACTGATTTTGCAAACAACTTCTCAACCAACGAACATGAGCTCTTTTGTGATGCCTTTTGTTTGTTTCCTAAACGTTTTGGAGCCATTTCAAGACATATGGGTGGCTTAAGAACACCATCTGAGTGTGTGGTTCATTATTACGTAACAAAAAAGGCAGTGAATTATAAGCAGTTATTGGCTCAACATAAGAAAAAGGCTTCCAAAAAGGCTGGTCGTCGTGCTAAACCAATAAGATCCAGAAACGTCTCGCAGCCTCAAACCCCGGTCTCTACGCCCTCAGTTGACACTTCTTCGATGGAAGTTGGTGGGTACACCGATTTCAAACCTGAAGTGCTTGTACCATTATTCCCTCCCGAACCGTTTGCTGAGGAATTCTTTACTGATACAGGCCGCAGAAAACGTGCAGCAGCTCCAGTATTTGAAGGAAAACCTCCAAAGAAGGTTGAACCTACTGTGGGTGAGGACAATTCTGTTGATAAATCTACGCAGCCATTAAAGAAAAAGGCACGTAAAAGAAAGGAGGAACATTCTAGCGATTCAGTGATGACATCTCCAGTTGCCAATGGAAATATTGAGCCAGAAGAAAAGTTGGAGGAGATTCCAACTACAGAAATTGCTATAGAGAATGGAGAGCCTCCAGCTGCAGAAGTTGTATTCCTGGAACCCGTACCTGAAGAAGTGGTTACCAAATTGGAGCTCAATGAAATTCCAGCTGAACACGATGACACCAAGGAACGAAAAAAGGCGATTTCTAGTTATTGGAGTATTACCGAGGCCAACTTATTTCCTTCACTATTACTGGAACACGGCACTAAATGGACCACAATCGCAGACAAACTCACCACCAAAACAGCCACCATGGTCAGAAACTACTATCAAAGAAATGCTGAAAAGAATGAATGGATAAAGGTCGCTGAAGAGGCTGACGAACGTTTGGAAGCAAAGTTTGCAGCTGTAATTAACACCAAACCAGATGAAGAAGAGAAAAATCCACAAGCAATGCCAGAAGAACAACCAGACGTACCTATAGGTACGTTCCAGCATACCAACGTGGTATCACCGTCGTATGCCACCAAACCTACTATCAGTTCGTTATTAAGTCCATCAGCGGAGTCAACAGATAATCAAACTTTATCATTACCAGGAATCCCAGCCACTGAAATGCATGCAAAATCTGAACCAGTTGCAAATCCTGAGATTTCCGAGCCAATTCCAACAGAGACTAATTCAATCAAAGAGACTAACCCTAAACCCGAGATGTCTTCATTCTTCAACTCTCAGATATCTTCATTCCCCAACTCTCAGGTGTCTGGATTTTCCAAAATTCCGTCGTCTGTTCTACCACAACGGGCCTCGATCATGAGCTTATTAAACTCCGATTCCCCTGTCAAAAACAACCTGCCCCTCATCATTCCACATAGAAAGAAGAGTTTACACGACTTGTTGAACTCTCCATCCTCCGAACCATCCGCGGCCATCGAGAGGAATGTCAAGGGGATAATTTCCAACCCCACGACGTCTAACGACCCTGCCACGAATCAATAACTCAATGTATTATAATGTTTCACTATGTATATATAATAAACTATTTATTACTAGTGGAGAAGACTATGAACAAAGTGAGTGAAGATACTATTAGAGTCATGTAGTGAACGATCAATTTAATAGCCTGTGAAGTTCTGGGAACCATTTGATCAGGAAAGGACAACCTGAGGAGAACTTCCCAGATGATGCTGGTTCATTACTAACTCCGGTTCATTACTGACTCTGTTTTACTGTAGATAGTAATTTGTAAGCTCTGTAGTGGCTATTGTATCTCTTGACGTGGGTAGAATAGTCGTAGTGGAAATAGTCGTGGTTTTCTAATATCGTTAGTGTCGCATTTGCTGTCGCATTATTTTATCTTGTCGCAACTATCTATTTGTTGTCGCATAATTCTCCCTCACCTGCGTGTACCAGCCAATAATTCAATATTCAAAATTTTTCAACCAAAAAATCAATCACAGAACTGATTTATATCCACCAACCACAACTCAATGAGTACTAGAGCTATCACTAATATAAGTCGAGGGGCTAGAACATTCTCCACGTGTTCTGTGAGGTTCCAGGAACATGGCAGACCATTAATTTCCGAATCTCTTAAACAGAAGCTCCAGGCCAAACGAGTACAGATCCCAGCATCGTTGGCGGCTGACAACATACGGATGTCGGAATTTGAGCGTTTAAGAGTGGTGCCTGCGTTAAAGACATATTTCGGAGGTAACCCTGTCCATGACGAGAACTTGAACGAATTGAACCTGTTGATCAGAAGGTATATCAACCTCCCTACAAAGGTCCTCACCGACGAGGAGCTTAGAGGATTCAGATTCATCTCTATCGAAGCGTACAAGAAGAGCATCGATTCGGGAACTAGACTCAAGAGTATCCACTTCAAGGAGTTGACGTCAGCTTTGCATAGATTAAGATCCATCGATCCAGAATTGTTACCAAGAGACGTCAGTGAAGTCTTGGACAAGTACACCAACAAGACTAGCGATATCACCAGAGCTGCCATTAAACTCAAGACTTTGGATGAGTTCGGTAGAGCTTTCGGAAAGGCTAAGAGAAAGGCGTCTAAAGCCGAGGTCTATGTCGTAAGAGGAACCGGACAGTCCATGATCAACGGCAAGACTTTGATTGAATATCTCCCTAGAGACACCGACAGAGGCAAGATCGCATATCCATTCCAGGTCATCAGCCAGGAGGGACAATTTAATGTATTTGCAAATGTGAGTGGAGGAGGATTTTCAGGCCAGGCCGAAGCCGTGATGTATGCCATCGCAAAGGCTTTGGTGGTGGTGAATCCATTGCTCAAGCCAAGATTATACAAGGCTGGCTTGATGACGAGTGATGCCAGAGTTGTGGAGAGAAAGAAGCCGGGTAAGGTTAAGGCTAGAAAGTCTCCAACTTGGGTGAAACGTTAGAGATTTTATATCAAGCAAGATATTTGGGAGGAGATTTTTGAGTAGATTTTTGTTCAAAGACGGTTCCAAAATGTCGTCCAAACTTACTGATCTAGACTCCTGATTTAGAATTCCTGATTTAGAACTCCTGATCTAAACTTTCTGATATTTCAGATTACTCATGTACCCATTTCTAGCGATATTTGAGAAACAACTCAACTTCTGGTCACTCTACGGATTTCATTAAAACATAATTCTTTAATCCAGAGCTAAACTGCTACACTGAAGATTCATATCAGATACTAAACGTGAGTTTTTTGAGATCTTTACTGGTCCTTCTATCTAATTAGTGACCATTTAACGACTAATACGAGACTATCGTAAAATCTCATCAAAATATCGTCACTGTACCATTCTGAACGACTAATATCGACGAGCAGCCACTGACCCACCATGAATTCTCTAGACATTTATATATTTCTAATTCTCATGTACATACACAGCCAAATATAGAGAAGACATATAGAGAAGATTGTACGAAGGAGTCCAATAGAGATGAGCGACGGTTTCAGTAGCAAATCAGAGGGACCAAATCATCAACCGGGCCATTCACAAGTTAATAAGCTCATAATAAGCGTACTCTAAGCCTCACATCTAAGATTGTTATAGTCTAAGATTATTTTAATCAATAATTTTTCAGTCTGTGATAGTTTAACTCAAATTATCTCCATTTCTCATTATTGTTCACCTAAAGAGTCCAAGTAATAAGTCACTGCCTCTAACTCTCCTTTTCCGTATCGAACAATCTTTCCTTGAAAAGAGTTTCCTTTTCCTCCACCCTTCAATTCTTGGATCCTTTGCTTCAATTCGGCCTGGATCTCTGAAGATTTTGGACCGAGAATCTTTACCATCCCACCTGCTCCTGAGGGATAGTCTCCGTTCAAGAGTACCACGGTTTTGGTGTCGAAATTTATCAGTGGAGACTCTGCGGAGTTGATCAAAGTCGTCAATTCCTTCTGGACCAACGTCAAATATTCGGGGTTGTTGTCTCCTCTGTAGACATACTCAACTTCTCTAGTACCCCACGTCGTGTAAACCTTTCTAGCCTCTATAGCTGCAATTTCTCTGAGCAAATTTGATTCTCTGGAGGTCGATTTTCTGTAACTAACACTCAAAGCACCCACCTTTTCGACAACCTCGTCAATTTGACAAGACAAATGTGTTCCAGACACGTTCTTCAAGATACTGTGAAGCTTAGCTGCGTATTTGTGGACTCTGGCTCCACATGTGAAGAACAATTTCGAGTGTCCACCTCTAATACTTTGCTGGTGGAAGAGAGAAATCGCCTGTATCTGTGAAGTGGACGTCAAATGGGTTCCGCAGCATGGGTTGGCGTCCAAGTTGCCGATCTTGACGATTCTAATGATTCCCTTGGAAACATCATAATCGTCAGGAATATGGGAAGTATCGAGCTCTCCACCATGTTGATCAGGAGTCACGACACTGATAGGGTGTGCTTCAAATATAAGCTCGTTGACTCTAGAGCTTACCTGCTCTAACACCTCGTCGCTGACCTTTTCGGGTAACTCGATATAATTGATACTATCGCCCATAGCCCAGCTCAAGGTCTCTAAGTTATAGGTATCGAATACCGCAGACAAAAGATGCTGGCCAGTATGCTGTTGCATCAAGTCCACTCTCCTATCCCAATCAACATTAAGCGTCACCTCGGTGCCTGGTTCCAACAGCTCTTCTGTAATATGTAATGCCGTCAACCTATCTCTCAACACCGATTTGACTTCGATGATCTTATCGTCCGGCAACACTATTGAGCCCTTGTCGAACGGTTGGCCACCACCTTCAGGAAAAAGGATAGTGTCCTTCAACTCCACGGCGTACATTTTGGATTGAGTCAGATCCTTGATGTCTGATTTTTTCTTATTTCTGTTCTGTGAAGCCTCAACCGGAACGTACTCCTTGCTGGCCACGACACTGGTCTTGAACGACCTCAAGAATGAATTCTTCTGACATGCTAATGCCCCGACTATAGCTGACATTCTGGAGAAGTTGAAGGTTTTGGTTTTCCGCAATTACTAATGGGAAAAAAGTACTCGTTGGAGATTTGAGCACTGAAAAGTAGACAAAAACAGATTAGTCACAGGAGACAGCAACAGATTAGTCATAATTGGACAGGACACAGTAGACAACAACAGTAGATAGAAACAGTATAGTCACAAATATATGTGTGGACACTTTCCACAGTGTAGTCACAACCATTTCTGTGGATATTTTTCCACAGTCTGTCAGTGTCTAGCAATAGAAATAATATAATAGAGTAGTATTATACAGAGAAATCAATGTAGAAAAGTAGCAAAGCGATTTAAACGGGTTAGAGTCCCATTATCATGGATATAACCATGTATATAATGACAGATATAACAAATGTCCATGGAATGAACAAGTCTTTATTAGCTAAACCTATTATTAGCTAAGCCTTGTCTTTATTAGCTAAACCTTGTCTTTAATAGCTAAACCTTGTCTGTAGCGAGACTAGTGATATACATATTCAAGTTTATGTCTAGGTCTCTAAATTTAAAGGATCAACTAATCTCTAGCTCTTTGTTCACTTTTTCATTGAAAAGAAAACTACTGCAGATGCAGCTAATACACCTAATACTCCCGGTATGAGAATTTCATTTGGAATTCCTGCAGTTTCATTACTGGTCCCTCTTTGTCTCTTTTGACTCGAATGTAACTTGACATCAACAGGGGCAGCTTCGTGAGAATTGTGAATGAATAAGTCGGCCTTGTCGTTCTCAAGTCTGAGATTGATTTTTATACATTCAACCAAATCATTGTCGGACGTTATAGAAACCACATCTCCTTCGTCGTCAATGTAACTAATGGCATAAGTTTCTCCTTCCAATTCTCCGTCTTCGTTAATGGACTTGTTGACCTTTAAATGGGCCAAATCTTTAGCATGTAATTTCTCATCAACGAGGGTCCGCAATTTGAGCACACCTTCGCTTGGTCTCAATGAGATACGGTGCACACGTCCTTGAATGGCTGGTGATTTGAATTTGAATGTAAATGGTAAGTTCTCTTCGTCCTGTACGAACGATCTGTTATCAGCCTTTCTAGGTGACTCCACATGGGAAATAGAATCGGATGGTTTGATATCAATATTAAATGAATGGAACTCGGAAGGTGTCACATCTGGTGCACTTCCTGTTATTGAGTCTGAATGTACAGAGTCAGAGTCTTCGTTGTCCAATGAGGTCCAGAACTTGTTCCAAGCAGGACCTTCGCCATCACCAGGACTGGCAGGCATGGTATCTTGTTCCTGATCTACAGCCTCGACTTGTTTGATTTGGTTCAATGTAGCATACGTCAACTTTAAAACATCAACGATCCCTGTGATCTCGTTATCTTCTCCAACAACTGGCAAGTTTAAGTAATGTCCTTCAAACATTTGTCTTAAAGCTTGTTGAATTGGTAAGGTGACCTTTGCTACATCTGGCTGAGGAGTCATTACTCTAACAATCGAACATTTCTTAGGATCTAATCCAGCAGAAATGACTCTCAACACCACATCTTTTGAGGTGAAAATACCTGTCACGGCATCGTTGGTATCTCTGACTAACACTGCAGTCGTTCTGTTTTCCTTCATTAATACTGTCGCATCATAAACAGTCGCCTTCACGGTGGTATAGACTGGAACCGTGGATCCATCTAAAACATTCTCCAAAGTTGGTCCATTCATTTTATTCTTCAAGTTCTCAAAATATTTGAATACGTGTAGGGGTTGTTGGCTCATTCCAATTTCTGAATGTACTGAATCTAAGGCTTCGTACAACTTCTTGGATGAAGAGTGCATTCTCTCCAACTTCTCCATCTGTTGAGCATAACATTTGGTGATATCCAACACTCCAACAATTTGATTATTATCATCCAATACTGGTAAGTGTCTGAATCCTCTCTCAACCATTAACATCAATGCCTCAGAGGCAGGTGTTGAAGCATTGGCACATGTTGGATTAGGGGTCATAATTTGATCAATTGTGACCACGCTAGCATTCAACCCAGATCCGACAATCCGGAATGCTAAATCCTTAGCCGTAAAGATCCCTAAAAGCTCTCCCAGATCATTGACAACTAATATACAATTTTCACGCTTAGCTGTCATCAATTGTGATACTTCGTAAGCTGTAAATGAAGTCTTACATATAATAGGATCCGAGGGCTTCAACGACAAGACAGTTCCTGGTTGAGCTTTTTTGTGTCTTGTGGTTCTTGTACCTGTTCTTTTCTTCTTACTAAGATCATTTTCAATCTTTCTTCTAATAGCATCATCTCTCTTGGTCTGACGCCTTCTTGATTCCGATAACTGTGAATCGTGAGCAGACGATGTACCTGAAATTGTGCTGTTTGACTTTCTGAGTGACGACATTACAAACCGATGAAATCTATTCAAACTCAGTGGTTTTGAAGATTTACTATTGAGCTTCGTAATTTTGAATTGTTTACAGTAACTGGGTTGAAGCTGATTTGAAAAAATGTTGGAACCTCTGGATTGGGCAAAAACGTAAATAGAGCCAATTAGACCCAGTTGGTATTGGCAGAGAGTCTCTTCAATAATGCTCTTGATGAAAAGAAGCGAAGTTCAATGGCACAATGAGGGATTGTAGAAGTGACTAGAAGTTAGTTAATATGATTATTGTGCATGGAGCCGATAAGAATTTGGAGTGCACTAATTTGTCGTAGTCAGTTTACGAAAAGAAGTGATTGATAAATTCAACTGCGATAGTTTGAAGGTTTGTTTCAGTTGCTATACGCGTCGTCATAATAATGTATACTGTGACTGAGGGATTGAAATGTGTGATACGGGAATCGAAACTTGATTCAGACATAGCCGAAGCATTGTGTTCTCGTACTTATATCACTAAGGCAAACTTGGTGGATTTTTATAAGCAGTACCGACCTTCGGATAGTTTGCTCCAGATAATCAAAGACAATGATCTCAAGTTGGTCATACATGATAATAAGGAGTCCATACGACCAAAGACGGCTGAATTTATGAAGTCAATGAAGAAGTTAAGATTGGAGGCCAAGGAAAGTGAATATCAACGCCTTGTGAACCCTACTCCAGAGTTCAACACATTGTACGAAACGAAATATGATGAACACGCCCCAACTCCGGCACAAGCACATAAAGAACTTAAGAGTCATATCACAACTATATTCAATGTATTTATAAGTGTGGCAAGTGTGGTTTATGCAATTTGGTATTGGACAGATTCGTCATGGGGCTTAAAGGATAGTTACCGTGTGCTCCTTTGCGTATTCTTTGGTCTCTTGATCTTGGTAGCAGAGGTTGTCGTATACATGGGATATTTGAATAAAATCAGTGAGGCAAGAACCAAAGAACGGACAAAGAAGGAGGTAAAGACAGTTCTAACCCGAAATATTTAGTCAAGGCTCATACGGCAAGTCACTGAGAGATTCTTTTTGACAAAAACTCAGCTTTATTGAAATTATGAGCTGGATAATGATGAGCTATAGAAATCATGAACTAAACACATCATGAACGAGACACATCATGAATTAGACACACCATGAATTAGACACACCATGAATTAGACACACCATGAATTAGACACACCATGAATTAGACACACCATGAACTAGACAAATAGTAGCTCAGTGAAGTACAGGAATGGAGTTTTAGTCATTATTGTCTTACAAACCACGTCTTCTCGGTTTGGCGTAATAGATGATTTACTACTAAACTTCATTACTTACTATGGAGGAATTGATTGTCCTAGATTGCCATAATAACTTATGAGGTGCCATAGCTTTAGATACTCCCTTTCTAGCATCTCCCTTGCATTCTGAACACTTCATATCAACTTTATACATACATAAGAAGAATATCTCGATATAATTGCCGCCCGCTTTATAGAATAAATAGTAAGAGGAGTAGGAAGTTGAGTTCTGTTGCAGCCTACTTTTCTAAGCTCGCTCTTATGTATTGTGGTACTGATGTTTTTTCGTTTTACAGCCATTTTGCACCTATTTTACAGCCATTTATATTTCTCACAACATCTTCTCTTTCAATGATGTTAAAGTCTTACTTGGAGGACATTCTCAAGTTTGCTGTGATGGTGGTGATGAGAACCACTGTCTTTGTGTATTGTTCTGGGTTTTTGAAGGACCTTTGTTTGGCAATTTTGAAAACTGGACCTATTCCAAAACATATAGCGTTCATTATGGATGGAAACAGAAGATACGCAAAGGTTAATGGGTTGAAATTGAAGGAGGGCCATATAAGAGGGGTAGAATCTTTGATTCATGTAAGATTACCTAGAGCACAAGCTCTAAGTTAGGGAGCAAACTAGCCGCTATTAAATACATACCTAGTAATTGGGTGCAAAAACTCTTATACTAACTTCTAGGTTCTCGAAGTTTCATATCATGTCGGTATCGAACAGGTTACCATATATGCATTTTCTATTGAGAATTTTAATAGACCTCAGGAGGAAGTCAATACTCTATTTTGTTTACTTCGAGATAAATTAAAGGTCTTAGTAGAGGACGAGGATTCTTATGCCAACCTCAATAAAATCAAGATACGCATCATTGGAAATCGAAGTATGATACCGCAGGACATTTTAGTAGATTTGGAATCTGTTGAAACAAAGACTCGGGATATCTCTTCCAATAGGATCCTCAATGTTTGCTTCCCATATACTTCTCGTGACGATATCACTCAGGCAATTAAAGCTATCGCCACTAAAGTAGAAAATAAGGAAGAACAAGTCGAAAATGTGTCTCTTGAGACATTGAACGATAATATGTACTTTGGGCCAGAGTCGTATCCATTGGATATCCTAATCAGAACAAGTGGTTATACTAGATTGAGTGACTTTATGCTTTGGCAATGTAGCTACAATTGCACCATCGAATTTGTCGAAACTCTTTGGCCCGATTTCAAGTCTATGTCTATCTTTTCAATTCTTTTGAAGTGGAGTTTCTACAGAACTATACAATTACAGGAGCAAGAAATAATGGGAATGGCCAACAACACTCACAAAAACAACCGGATCGAGTTTCTTTTGAAGGATTTACCTCCTGCTCCACCCCGAGTATCTGTTTCAGGTCATTAGATGACATCTTTGCTATGATTTTGCTTTCAATGCATGTATGCGTGTATTGTTTATTTACAAGTGATTATGGCTGTCTAGGCAATTTCTTCTCTAGCCTTTTCAGCGATTCTAGTCAATTCTCTTTGCTGTTGTTCTGGAGTACGTTCTTCTTTCAAGTAGATGTTGGCAGCATTGAAGTCTTGAGATCTCAATACAACACCATTTGGATTTCTTTCATTCACATATCTCTTGGATACAGTCTTATTAACTATAGTGAATAATTCGTATAAGGTATGGCTCTTGGTTAAGGTGTAGTCATTGAAATCGAACCCTAATTTCTGTTGTAATGTTTTGGCGAATTGGAATCTAAAGTTCAAGTCAAATAAGTTGATGTCTGGGTACTGTGTGCTAGTGATTGTCTCACCCTTTAACTCTTGGTAGGTTTGGTTAAAGATGCTGGACAATTGTTCTGAGTTGTATGTTGCCTCAAGGTCTTGTTCTCTGACAACAGTGTCCTTCCATTGGTTTATCTTGAAATCAGCCATATCCACTTCCGGGTCAAATTTCTTCGTGTTGGGAGAATTCTCTTTGGTCAATATAGTGATTTTATCTTGACTATCAGACTCGAAATCATCTTGATTCTTGATGATTTCTTCTCTCTTCTTCAAATCTTTTTTACCAAAGAAGTTGGTTATAAATGGTTTTGGTGTGGTTGTAGAAAATTGCCTTATAGCAGGAACACGGGCTATACGTGTGAAACTTCTTAACATCCTGTAATTTTGTTTTCTGAAAGGTTATGTCACTACGTCTCTGTTGAATAAACTGAAAATCAAAAATTTTCAAACTACTCAATGTCGCACATGTTCAAATGTCGCATTTCTATGTCGTTTTGTGCGGTGCACGCTTTATGTTTTTGCACCCATAGAAGTTAGCAGGTAAATCAGAATCAGGAAAGTTTAAGAAGAGTAGTTGGTTTAAGATGATTTTAAAATCAAAAAGATGTGACTTTGAATTAACTCATCTTTTCTTATATCATAAATGTTCAAAGCTTTTGTACTTTACTTTCTTGCTACTATTGTATTGGGTATTGTGAGTGATTGGGATGTTAGAAACGTCACTGGAATGATCATCGATATGAGAAATCCAGTAATAACGTACCATAAAGAACAAAATTTAGGATATGTGTTGGGAAATGTGGGGTTTGCTTCTAGTCGCGATAATTTATTATCTCTCTCCAATATTTTGGTGGAGTCTCAAGACAAGAAATCAAAATCCAATATTTACATCTTCAACAATGCTAATGAACTCCTTGACTCAGATAATGGGGACTTGATGAAGTATAAAAAGAATATCTTATATTTTACAAACACGAAGGCATCTGTATACTATGACGACGAGGATGAAAGCTGGTGCGAGTTTAAACCAGATGATCCGAATGATTCCATAAGTATTAGACCCCTTAAAAACATGATACCCGTTACACCTTGTATGGATATCACACTAGGGTCAGGAGGTTCAATTCTGAGAGATTATTCTATTTCTACGTCAATTACTCATACGCTTACCGGATTACTCGGAGCTTTTCCATTAGTTGCTACGACTGTTAGTTTCGGAATCAGTGTAGGTAAGACTGCAAGTTATACTGGCTCTTTTTCATGTGATGTGCCTCGAGGAAAGACGGGTCAATTGTTTATCAGACCATTCATATTCGACATGCCTGATTCAACCAAACGACAAGTGGTATTTGAAAAGTTAAAAGGAGTAACATCTAAAAGTGACAAATTTGAAGAGTATCGGAAACTAAAACTTATCGCCAGTGTCCAACCAAACCATATATGTATAGTTGAAGATATTCCTAAGATGGTTCAATGCGATTCATCGTTTAGGAACGTCAATATTGGTTACAACGAAGAGATTTATTAGGAACTTGAGGCAAGAAAATAGTCTGTATAGAGACGAAACTGCAGAATCAACGTCACTAAAAACCATCAGGTTGTTCCAGGTAGAACTATTAAGTATAGTTTTACCTTCTCTTGCGTACAAAGCAGTATTAAGGTAATAATAACGTGTTCTAAGTTATCTCCCTTCGCCTATCACCAGAGGTCGTGTGCATTCCGATTCTCATGTCAAAACAAAATTTCAACCACCGACGCCTTATCACCACCAGCACAATAGTTAGAGTACTGATCTTGTCTGCATTACAACCAGTGAGATAAACCCGGCATACATCCGACCATACACATATCAACACTGGCCAGACTTTTCAAATCGCGACCACGGAAAGAATCAGGAACATACCCGCCAGATCAAAATCACCAGCCGTATTGACAAATCAGAGACTACTGACAAATATCACGTATTCTAATATTTCATAACATATTCTATTATTTCAGCACCGACCTGAAATTTTTAAACTATTCTGAGGCATCTTAAAAACAACTAGCACCGTCTTAGAATTAACCACTACCATCATGTCCATTGATCCAGATACTAGAAGAAAGCTTCTTCTTCTCCAGAAGAATGGAGAAAACAAGAAATGTCTTGATTGTTCAGCACCAAACCCACAGTGGGCATCTCCAAAGTTTGGGATTTTCATCTGTTTGGAGTGTGCTGGTGTTCACCGAGGCTTGGGAGTCCATATCTCATTCGTCAGATCCATTACCATGGATCAGTTCAAACCTGAGGAAACTTTGAGAATGGAACAAGGGGGTAATGCCAAGTTGAAGGAATACTTTTCCAGTCATGGTGTAGAGTTGACACTTCCACCTAGATTGAAGTATGACAATTTCGTGGCTGCTGACTACAAGGAAAAGTTAACATGCGATATCGAAGGAAAAGAGTACGTTGAAAAGGACCATAGTGGAGAGACGTTACCAGACTTGTCTAGCCAGACTACTTCAACTCCTATCCAAACCAATCAGACCCGTTCCAACCAGACTATTTCCAATCAAAAATCAAAAAATGAATCGTACTTTGCTGAGTTGGGTAATCAAAACGAACTGAGACCAGACCACTTACCTCCAAATCAAGGTGGAAAGTACGGAGGTTTTGGTAACACTCCCGAAGTGACCAGCTCAAATGGTGGCTCGTTCTCGTCATTTACTGTCGACAACTTCCAATCAGACCCGCTTGGAACTCTCTCCAAGGGTTGGGGATTGTTCTCTTCAACTGTGGCTAAATCTGTAAGCGAGGTGAATGAGTCAGTCATCAAGCCAGGAATCAACCAATTGCTGGAAAGTGACATCTCTGCTGAAGCGAAGAGGGCCATGGCTCAATTTGGTCAAAAAATGACCGAGACTGGGAAATACGGACAGGAAACTTTCCAAACATTCACCAACGATATAAACGAAAAAGGAATTAACAAGACCTTGGACGGGAAGTTTACAAATTTGTTCCTGGGATTACGTATGGGAAATGAAGAAGTATCACCAGCGTTTGGTTTTGAGAGACCAAAGGAAGCATCTAAATTGGGAGGAACCGGAAATAGAAAGGACGAGGAAGATAAATGGGATGATTTTTAGGTGAATGGATCGTGCAGGTGAGCAATAAACAGCGGATAGCACTGATTAGCATTGGATTGTGACGAATAGCAATTGAATTGTGATTAGATTTGTCATCGAGTCTCTCGTGGCTCTCGTTTAGATCACTCGTGGTTTTACTTCCACAAGGACTGGACATCGTTACTTGATTTCAGCCCCGGATTCTTGGTTATATGTCTCTGGGTATTACCTACTATTATAACTCATTTACGAGGTGTCCAGTAAATGGTCTTAGTACAAATAAAGGTATTATAATATACTCCTCCAAGAGCAGACCTCTTGTATCAGGGATGTTGGCTAATCAATTACTCGTGAGACTAGACAGCATCGATTCCTGCCGGTTAAGTATTGTGACTAACGCTCTACATAATTCATCTGGTACGGGCTCTCTTCAACTTGCCGTAGCTAATTTATATAGAAGTTGTAATACATGGAGTGTTTCAAGAATAGAGTGGTGTCTAGTGTCGTCTATAAATCCGATTTTATGTATTTAGAATATATAAAATGATCAGTGAATATATGAAATGGATAATATATAAAATGATCAGTGAATATACGAAATGGAGAATATATAATATACCAGATTATTGCTAGTGTAAATGAGATTATCATGGTCAATGTTAGCCTGCGGAAGTTTTCTATAACTCAAGTGACTTTAATGGTTTCCCACTAATATTTACGGCAATTATTGCAATTTTCCACTAAGATTTATGGCAATTATTGCAATATCTCACTCCCCCAAGATATTCTAAAATGTCCTAAATTCACCAAGGAGATCTAAATCATTCTAGCCCACGATGGGACTCGAGAAGTAACTTCTAGATACTTCTAGATACTTCTAGATTCTCTATTGCTGATATTTCACTATACAGAACGCCCACATATATTCTTACATTATTGATATTGATAATTATACCTAATCATAATGGAAATGTTAATCATAATTAATCTACTATTTCGAGTAATTGAGCTGAGATATCAATTAATAAAGTAACATATTTTTGATTGGCTATAAATATAAAGTTGAATAAACTGAATATCAATGGGAAATATAAACCTCCAGGTTTACAAAGACCCCCTAGAGCTTTCTATGTCTTCATATTGATTACTTACTATTCTTTTCAGTTTATGACGCGACACTAGAATAGCACAAATGCGACACTAATGCGACAAGAATAGCTGCAAATATAAAGACCCACAGTATACTAACCCACGATATACTACTAACATATGCCAGAGGGCTATAAGTAACCAGAAAATCCTACTATAGAGAAATTTGCAGGTGCTATATAATAAATATAAAATTAAGTTTCAATATCAGTATGAATTATAACTATAGTGAATGAATCACCTTATTATCTGATTATGTCTTTATAAATACTATTAAGAATCTCTATAAATACTATTAAGCAACTCTATAAATACTATCGAGGATCTTCTTTAGAAATACTATTAAGCACCTTTATTTCTTATTTCGCTTCGCTCAGTTAGTCAGGTTTCTCATTATCTACATCATCTCGTTATATCTTCTAATTATCATTATTGCTCTGAATCTATAAAGTGGAACTCTAAGCTATATGTAACCAGCCAGGAATGCCAGTAAATGCTAGCAGCCTCGAAGAATAGCTAAAATGTGTAGAGTTGGGAGGTTCAAGGGTTTACTAGAGGAGGCGAGAGATTAGAACCACTAGAGGAGGCGAGAGATTAGACCCACTAGAGGAGAGGAGTCACGATATTAGGCCTATTAGTAGCTAATATCGGCTAATTGGTGAGATCTCACTCACTATACCTTCTCTATCACCTTCTTTCCCTCCTTGATCATCTTCAAATAATACTCATATTCGTCCCTAAAACTCTGGTAATTATGGAAGTACGAGTCCTTGACATAAAAGAATTTCACCATAGGCCACTTCAAGATCCAGTCTATGAATCCGACGTCTCTGGCAACCGAGATTATGGCAAAGTACACCAATCCCAAAAGCGCCCCGAACATGAGGCCCACGATGACTTGCTGAGTAGTATGGTAGAGAAGGTAGACCCGTGAGAAGGCCACGGCGTAGGCCAAGACGATCAAGGTGACCACGCCGAATAATTGCTGGGGCTTTGTCATCTGACTCATTTTGAAGAGAAAGATACATACAAAATACGCAGCGAAGAAACCCATGAACTGCGAGTGTGCGGACGGCATACCGTACGACAAGCTGTAGGTACCGGTACCAAAATCCTTGTGGAAGTCTGGACGAGGCTGTTTGATGATTTTCTTGACGATTTTGTTGACAATTTCGCCAATGAGGTGCCCTCCGACGACTATGACGGGTTCGATTTCTCGCGAAAGGAGGAACCACGACGTGTAGAATACCATTGTGTAGATGGGGAGGAGCGAGAGATGGACCGAGAGTATGGAGAGCGCATCCTTGGGGTCGTACATAATGTACGTGTGGTCAAACGGCACGGGAGAGTATTTTTCAAAGGTGGGCATGGTTAGAGAGACTCGAACGGAGTGAGAGTCGAGCGTAGTTATGAAAGGTATGAAAGTTATGCAATTTCGTAGTGACGAGACGTTATTCTATGAGATATCGCTTTAGTGAGTCGTTATTTAATGAGATATTGTTGAACGAGTCGTGGTCGTGGTGTTCTGTGGTGAGACGTTAATGAGACAAGTCTAATGATCACTATTCAGATCTGATATCTGGACGCGTTTCTGAAACGGATGGTGGTACGTGGTGGTGGTGGTCGAGCTGGTGACGTCGTATGTAACTATATGGACGTGTTCTGACGTTACAGACCGTTCCTGAACTGAATGTATTACTTTGAGAATTATTGGTGAATAATTCAGAAGAAAATTTTAGCGACAAATAGTGCTAGAATTAGTGAGGATAGATATTCTAGGCGGGACAAAGAATATTAGTAACAAAATTAGTAACAAAACTAGTGAGGATGATAATACACTGGTAATATTAGTGAATAATTATAGTCAATTATAATACTAATAATATTATAGATAATTATACAATGAAGTCTGAATCGAGGCTAGGAATAATACTAGTATCAGTGAGTCTAAACCTTCTAGATATTGATGTTATTATAAATGGAATCTTGGCCTGATACTGTAAGGAATCTTAGTACTTATATAATCTTTACCGAGTTGCGACCCTAAAGAATTTCATGCAATTTACGGCAGGGATGCGGATTTACGGAGACAACTAAAAGCGGTGGTCAGTTCTACGAAATACGTGTGGTTACAGATATTGTACCTCACTGATTATTCTCATAATCAGACGCCTTGAAGCTGCATCCTAAACTTTTCTGTAGGTTTTCTTTTCTTTAGGATTTCTATTCTTTAGTTTTCTATTCTTTAGTTTTCTTTTCTTTGTTCGTTTTTGTCCTTTCGGCTCAAAATATCGTTACTACTGCCATTGCACGTATCTCATCAACTCGTCACGTTTGCATGTTTCCTTGTCTCTCGTCATAAGCTTTGTTGATTTTAGAGACGTGCATGGAATTCAAATTCCTCGAGGAGCGATGAGATATGCAGGTAATATACCGAAATAGGAAACACCTTGATCTTGATAATACTGATGATAAATGTGTTGTGAGGTGGGACTCGCCAGTTTCCAAGATCAAGATCGAGTGTTTTCAAGATCTGGACTATTTTCGTGATCTGGACCTGTTTCCAAGGAAACCTTCGGGAAATAGAGAATTCTGCATCTATCTGCTTTGTGATCTCGTAGTTTAATCTCCATGTCGACAATGGCCTATTTGAAATCATTTAGTCCTGCAATTAATTTATATGTACTTCATTAATGTATGTAGTATTTAGGTACTTAGTCATTTATCATCATCTACTGAAATCATTGCCAATTTTAACCCTCGATACTTCTCTGTTGAATATACCGCGAGAGGTTTGGTTGAGTCCGAGTGGTAGTAGGTCGCCACCATTACTAATCTGTTGTCGTCAATTGCATTTCGTTGCTTTCTCTAATGGGACCACACCAGCCAACTGCAATCAGGAACTTGTTGGTTGCAGAAAATATTTTTTAATATGTGGTGGCATGGGTGTTTGAGATAAATCCGAGAAAATAAATCTGATGCGCGCATATCATCAACTTTCCCCTATCATAAGAGATATGGCCCGCAGATTGCTGTTATCGATGATAGTGTGTGTAGTCTGTGTAATATCTCTGTATGTTATCTGTAAAATATCTATGTATGTTATCTGTAAAATTTATCTGTATGCTATCTCTAAAATATCTCTAAATACCGAAACATAAATATCTGAAAACTGTGATTCAAATCGCGACTCACAAACTCAAAACTCAATTAGCTACGCAATGTGGGCCCTTGGTAAAAATCGTGGATAATAGAATACGAGGTTACATGGCTGACTTATGGCACAATACTGACTTCTCCAGTTATTCTCTGACGCTCCAGCTCTCTCTCGTTAGTTTGCGTCTCGTAAGTTTGCGTCTAGTTAATCTGTCGAGCTCTCCCTACCTTTAATTTCTCTATTCTAGCTCTCCGTACTATGAATTTCTCTACCTCCCTATTCTATTATCACCTTTATTTCCAGGCCCAGTCCTGTGTCACCACGTCCCTAGGTAGCTAACGTTTTCTTCAACACATAATATTTACGGAACACTAATTATCTAAATACCCGAGCTGTTACTTCCGGACTCTCCGCCTCTGCTTTCTCTTCGTATTTACTCTTTTTAACCTTTCGCAGTCGAGGTTGTTAGAAATTGGCTGCAAACCTCGTCATCGCCTGAGAACCGAATGGCTACAATATGTTTCACCTGCATATAGATCGTGCATATTTAACCAATATGTACTGGTCTCGGTTTTCGTCCAGGGCTGCGAATGTGCGCAGGATTAATTAATCAACTAATTTTACAGAGTGAAGAACAATTACGGGCTCCACTATCGTAGCTAGCAACTGAGGCAGAAGACTCGCGGCCAGGAGCGTTGTGAAACGGTTGTCTTGTTGATCTTAGTGGGTATATCATCCGAAATCCGTTACTCGTCGTAATTGGGTTCTACGTACGCTTGAAGCCGGAACTACGGAAAACCGAAAAAGAAACAAAATGAAAAAATGAAGAAGATAAGGGCAGACGAGAAGACAGCTCTTTATGGAGGTAGTGTAGAGACTCGCTACGGTGGTACCAAAAAGCGAATTTTAGGCGACATTTATCCATAATTTTAATTTCGAACTTTTGTAGTAAGGTAGCGCTGCTTAAGTAATCGTACAATTTGATCTTTAATACTAACATTAGCGTCTACCCCAGATCCAAGAAAAACCCAATCTCTAATAGTTAGATATTTAAAGTTCGAGGTGAGATGTTGTGGGTTATAAGGAGTGGTTAGTGGGTCTATAAGGAGATGTTGGTGAATTTAGATATAATGGAGTGTTATTCGTTTTCGCGACATATTTCGCGACACATTTCGCGACACTAGAATGGGTGTGGTGTGTTGTGTAACCGCTATTGGCTCCTCCCTCTACGACGTGCCAGATCTCTACCAGATAAACACAAATACTGTACCTCCACTAACAAATTCTTGTCTCCACTATTAAATCTCTAATGACAAATCTACTAAATACTTGTAGCAAATCAACACCTCGCTACGCTCAGTATTGATTTCGTTGCTACTCCGTTCAAATAAAACGTGAATTCAAACTAACTAGCAGAACAGAAAACAAAATGCTTAAGGCAGAGGACATCAGACATGACTTTTATAAATAGAGTAAAATAATGAGAGTTCTAAAGTTCAGACAAGCTGAAATGTGCAGAGATGAGGAGTAGAGATGTGAGAGTTGTGAGAGATGGTGAGAGATGAATGTGAGAGATTAGCGATGAGAGATGAGAGATGAGAGATGAGAGATGAAGATCTGTGCTGCTGGAGTAAAGACCTGAGATTAGAGAGTGTTCTAGAAGAACATGAATAAAAAACTTTGAGTTGTAGAATGAAATGATGGAAATGGAGTAGATGGGAGAGGCGAAGTGAGGAATCCCGTGAGGAGTAAGAACTTCACTATGAAGTTCTGTGAATCTCATTAAAAATATTCCAAACGGCTCTAAGGGTTGTGATGAGAAACCTAGAAATGATGGATAATTAAACATTCTTGGCCATCAGCGCATTGAGTGTTTCATAAATTATTGGAACTGGGCAAATTAAGATCGAGTTGGGTTAGTGTTGCTGCTTCAAATCGCGCCATGTGAGAACTACTCGTTCACTACATACCAACTTGTCTCTTCTGCTGTTCCCTTGCCCATCTTGCAGCGTCTTTGGTTCTTCCATCAAAAGAGGCGTTACCTCTAGTCCCCTTAATGATATCCAACACCCATCTTTCGCCATAGACCAGTCTAAATTCGCCTCCTGGGTACATTGCAGCAATGTCTCCCAACAATCCGGTCACTGATCTACAAACACCTTCAGTAGACGACATGTTCACGTCCACCGAAACCATCTGCAAAAATCCAAAGATAGCTGGAATGTACTGGAAGATCAAACTAGGCTCCTCAGCAAATCCGCCGACAACACCAACAAAACAGTCCAAGATCGACTCCTTTAAGTTCAAGAAGTAGTCGATGGACTCCATGGAGGTATCTTCAGGCTCCAAGCTCGACAATTGTATACAAACATTCATCACAAAGTCGAGGTACGGAAGGAAGTGTCTGCCGATTGACGAGGCAATGTCCCCGAAGGCAGAGGTTATAAATGGCCTCAATTCTCTTCTGACGTCGTTGTTCAAGTTTCCACCGAAAATCGTCATGAAACTCTCCAAGTATGGTAATATCAGGACTCCCAAACTTTGCGAGAGATCGGCGACAAGTCCAATAGCAGTGGAACACGAAGCAGATTCGGTGTTTTGAAGTGCCTTCAACAAGAATGGAGAGAAAGCGTCCATGTACTTCATGAAGTTCTCACCAATGGCGCTGGAAGTGGCTGAGATGGCTATGAATATATCCTCCTCAATCAACGAGCTCTCGTTTTGTACCTGTAACAACTTCAAGAATAACGACATTAAGTTGTCAGCTGCTCCGAGAACTTCGTTACTCAATCTTCTGATGATATTTGTAAGCAACGACAAGATGTTGACCTGTAATTCCTGGACGTTTGCATCGTCACTGTGTACAATGATAGTTTCCAACCGGGACAACACTTCTGTAGCAAGAGAGTGAATGATGTTCATATTGTCGTCGGAGCAGAACCTCACAAACGTCGACAAAGTCTCAAATGCCGAGGTTCTCGAGTTGAAATCGTTGTCCTTTCTGCCAGAAATCTCGACTAATACTGGGATGCATACTTGGTAATAGTTGGTGAGAATAGCAGCTTCTTCTTTGTCAAATAACTTCTCGGTGATATTTATCAACGTCCAACAACAGTTGGTTATGATCTTGGGATGGTCCTTCAACCCCTTGGTAAGGGTCTGAAGAACGTTTGCGAGCTTGGAGTCGATACCATCAATAACCAACTCTGAAATTCTACCCAAACACCATGCGACAGTCTCCTTTACTAATAAAGAGTCGTCGCTCATGAGGTTCAAAATGGGGTCCAACGCCTGGATGATCAAGACCTTCAATTGATCTTGGTCTGGTCCCTCGAGAATAGAACCAAACGCCATCACGGCGGCCTCCTTGTACCTCCATTCTGTGCTTGAGATGTTTGCGCTAATGAATTGTAATGTTGGCTCGACGATATAGTTTCCGACGTTTGAAGAGAACAACTGTAAACAAGCACCTGCGGCCATGGCCACCGACCAGTCGTCGTCTTCGATATCTTCGTTTTGTCTGGTCAACAACGTCAACAACGTTGGGAGAACGTCTTGAATGGCAACCAATGCAAAGTTGAACGTGGTCAAGTCGCTAACTTGGATGTTGTCCAAACCCATTTCGTGTCTTTGGTAGCTGATTTCCAACTCTTCCTCACAGATAGTGGACCAGAATTCAATCGCCATACAGGCAACCTTTTCGTCCTCACTCTGCATACCGGATACAGTCAAGCCATACAATGCCTTTTCCATATACAACGGCATGAACTTGTAGTACAAGGCCATGATTCTGGCCAAGCAACCAAACGCGCTAGCTTGAAGCTCGCTGTCGTCGGCCTGGGTAGCCTCACAAACAACCTGCATAATATAGTTTCTTTCTCCTTCCTTTTCGAAGTTGAATTTGATAAATTCAAGCGAGTTATAAAGCGCAGTGAGTGCAGCTAATCTCACAGACTTAGAGGGTTCGTTCGACTGGACACCTTGGACAATGGCGATCAAAATCCCCGAGGCCTGGGCGAGAATAGCTTCATTGTTGGGGTCCACACTTTCACAAATATACCCAATGGCTAAATGTGAGGCTCTCTTAACGTTAATAGGGTTTTCTGGCTTGGTGTTTTGGATGATCTTGGGGATAAGGTCGAGCCACTCGTTTCTGGGTAATTCGATGTCTGCAATCGCCGCCACAAGCTGGGCCGCGGAGTTGGCCACACGTTCGTCACTTATAGACAAACCTTCAATGGCCAACACTTTGATTTTTGACTTAGTTGCCTCATCCAACGAGATCCATCTCTCGTGCTGCGAGATTTTTGTCTTGATATTCTTGGATGTGAGCTGGTTTTTTAATCCAATCCCGGCCAACATACGGACCTCTGTTTTTGCTTCTTCGTTAACAACCGTCTCAATAAGTAAATTTATAAACTCTTTGAAGTGATTGTTGGCGGCCTCGCTAAGTTGGATCTCGGCCTGGGTCCGTTTGTTGTGGTCAACATGGTTAAGCGCGTCTTCAAGGATTTGAAGAATGTTCATATTTGAAATATTAGTTAATTAGTTGGTTAATGTCTGATTAATTTTATGATAATACTTGTTTGATTAAGTCAATTAATACTTATTGTTGATGTCTATTATTCAAGATAACAATATGCAGCTGGTAGTATTATGCGTAGCTGTGTGGGTTTCTGTTGATCTCTGTCGATTTATTAATCAATTAGCGACGATTTGTCTGGAATAGTCTCTTTTCGTCTGGTCTGCTAGTTTGACTTTTGATGGATCCGAACTCTGTCTGATCGACTTTGACTCCGTTCTTGCTTTGGTGAAAGTGATGATCTTTCAAGAGTCTGTTCTGATTGTGGGGTTCCGAATCAGAGATGGACGATTGTCTGGAGAAGAGAAGGAGGTGGAAGAAGAAGTGGCTGTCAAAATTTGTTGATCATTTGAGAAGACGGGATGTTTGGTCAGTACACGACTTTGGACTCAGCAAGTATATGCAAGCGGAAGAACTACTAGTAGAAAGAGTATAAGTAAACGGAGACTATTTATAATTGATGCTTTAGAAAGTGGTGGGGTCATATTTGATTTAGGGAGTAATTGAACGATTTTTGTGGTATTTTGGGGGTCTAGAATTGTGTCGCAAAGATCTATTGAATTGTCACAGATCTTGTCGTAAAACATAGATATCATGTCGCAAGATAGTGGCCAACCTCTACAATATCAGAAACCAGTGTTTTTTATTATTTAGAGAGATTTTAATTGCATGTTGGGATATTGGTAAAATTTTTGTCTTGTTCTTGTGGTACTGACTAAACTAATGTCATCTATTGTCGTGAATTCTTTTGCTCTACACATATATTAGATTATACATTGTCGCATTTCATGTCGTTTTCATTGTCGCGTCTGGACGCCACCGCGTTGGCGACGTCCGTGACAACTTTCTCGCGACCTTCGGAATACTTCAAATTAGACGAGGATTGGTTCGTCAAATTAGTCAAGGGAAGCGACGCTCGCTCTTGGTTTATTGGTTATGGTAGGAAATGAATATTTAGTGTTATTGCGGGCCAGATGTTTCATATCAAATTTGGTAAGGATTGAAACCGTGGCTTATGTAAGCACTATTCAGGAACAGAGTTAGTGAAAGTTAGTGAAAGTTGATAGTAGACGAATTGGGCATTAACTCTAAGCATATGGTCCAGTAATGAACCGCTAGATATCTGGCTACAGCTCATTATAATTCTTTTTCAATAATTGACAGGAACCTGGCACATATATATTCTATTTACTGAAAGTTTGCTGAAACGACTATTGTACGAAGCACGCTTGGTGCTCTCTTAGGTGCTCTCTACCTAGATATTTCTCGCTAGGTCTCACGAGCTGCTTCTGTGGTAGGTTTTTTCGTGAGTTCTAATAAGACCAGGTCCCACGGTCTCTATTTTCTTAATAAAGCGATTTCTCTAATAAAACTTCTCTCTATTCTTGCTAATTCTCCGCTAATTCACGATAGAATGCAAATCCGTTAACGTCTCATCCTTTCTCAACTCTCCACCAATCTCCTCCACGTTCAAATCATCATCATACACTGATTCTTCTATAGTAACGTCGCTCTTTGACGGGCTGCTTGCCGACCTCTCGCGCTCCAGCACTATTCTCTTCATCATTGCCCTCTCTCTTGCCTTTAATTGGGCGGCCCTTTGCTCCAATAATGCTGCTCTGCTCGCCAATTCCTTTGCCAGGGCCATTTCCATCTCTTCAAGTTTCTGTTGTCTCTCTAAAATCCGTTCGTGTCTAATTACATAAGGCACCGTCTCGGAGATTTGACGCAACTGGTTGCGCTGAGGTCCAATCGACAACCTCTTGAACGCAGAGTTGTGGGAGTTAAGGTTGTTGGGGTTTCTGGGTGGCGGATTGTCACCCAGGAGAAAGTCGTGGCCTAAAGTGGTGGTCGAAAGTATCTGTTCGTTGAACTTTGGCGATGGTATTTCGTCGTCGTCCAACAACATCGATTTTTTGTTTGAGCTCGAGGACGTAATTGAAGAAGTGTCTGCAGTGTCTGGGGCATCGGTCAATTGGGCCAAGTTGGATAATGATGGGACGCCAGGGATATCGTGGGACTCGAAGGTGTCGTGGAACTCTTCGGCCTCAGGGCCGGTCACCTTCGTTAACCGTTCTGTTCTATATGTTTCATACAAAAAGTCGTGTGTCAAGTCCTTCAAGTCTTGGAGATGAGATCCCAATAAAACAGATTTCAAGATGGGGAAGTCGGAATACTTCGGATCGTTGATATCTACAAGTCCCCACGGATATTGTCTGCCTTTGATTATCTTTCTCTGGCCATCTTTATCTGACACTTCAAACTCTTGTTCGGACGAAATGATCGCAAACGGCTGCAAATTGGCCAAGAACTTGCACTCCTGGATCAACTCGTAGTCCTCGTCGTCATCATACTCCGACAAGTAGTTATCAAACTGGAACGTAGGCACGTTGAACCTCTCGATATCCTTTTTGATTTGTGCCTTGAAGTGTTTTATCTCGTCTGTAGTAAAAGTGTCTGCTTTTCCAACCACTGGAATGATATTCACGTACTTGGACAAACGTTTCATACAGGAAATGTCGATTTCTCTCAACCCATGGCCTGTAGGAGTTATAAAGTACAACAAGACGTGGACCCTCGTGTCGACGAACCTCGGGTTTCTTTTGATCCGGGTCTCCTCGGCCAACACTAAGTCAAACTGCTGCTTCAAGTAGCTTTCGATCTCGACGAAGCAGAGTTCGTTGTTGAGGTTGGACCCGAACCCGGGTGTATTGATGATGTTCAATAACAACTTCATGTTATCGTCGTCCACGAGTTCGACCTTGGTCTCGGTCAAGCCGATTCCTGGCTCCTCGTTCGCGGTTCGGGGGTTGAATTCTTTGTTGGAACTTGCAGGAAGAGACACTGATTTGGCTGACGTGTACGACAAAGTCGTTGTGTCTGAGATGTCAGACTTTTCGTAGAGGTGGCTCAACACCTTCTTATTTAAGAGACTATTGACAAATGTAGTTTTGCCGGTCCCCAGCTCTCCAACAACCATAAACGTAAACTTGACCCCTTTTTTGGCATCCTTACGATAGTTGATCATGGGTGAATTGCTGATTGTGCTCGTGTCGTAAGTGTACAGTGAATCCATTATGAAAGTCTTGTAGTGTCTGGTTAATGTTCAGAGTGTCTGATGATACTAATTCGGATCTAAGTGTCTGATAATACTTTAGCGATTGAAAAATTCCGGTTCAGTGTCTGATAACAGATATTCTCTAGCAATAGCTTACTGATGTCTTAAACTGTACTTTATACTAGTTCTTCGAGGTTCGATCTGAGATTGTCAGTTGTCGGAAGCTCTATTTCAGTCGATTATCTTCTGATGTGTGTATCAGATCGAGCTGTGAATTGTCTGTGTGATTCTCGTATATCTCTACTCGAGGCGTACTAGTAGACTGTCTGAAGAAGAGTGAGAGGTGTTGTTGGTGAATCGTAAACAATTTGGACGTGTTTTGATGTGCGGTAGGGGCACGACCAGATGGAGACGATGAAGAAATGTTGACATGAGGGATATGGGGTTCAAAGTAGCTATTGAGGAGGTCTACTGTTAGAGGTTCTAGCGCTGGTATAGTCATCCGGAATTCTGGTGTATATATACCGATATCTGCTACTTAGAGGTGCAATTGTGCTCCCAACTTCGATCTCGTCTTTTATTATTCATGCCTGGTAGTTGCACAGGAGGCGGTACCAGGCTCTCATTATGTCAATTATGTGTACCTTAAATAGTCAGCAGTAATTGGGGAAGTTTTTTAGCTGTATATAAATGACTGGCTTACCAGGTGTACTTTAAATTCTAACTTCTGACAATTTTCATGAGGTCTGTGGGCTGTGTCCTGTAAGATAGGTTAGCAACAACCTAAAAACCCCATTAATAATAGAATCAGATACCGAAAGGGATATAGGAGTGAAACCGGGTTATTCCTACTCCTAATTATGTCGTTGTTTGATCAGATATTGTTAGATGTTTATGTCCTGTTTGTTGTCGCGTTTCTGGAACTTCTTCATTTTTGCGACAAGGAATTATCATCCCACTCTTGACTATTAAAAGAAAACCCACAATAGTAGTCATACGTAACAAAAGTTTAGAAATTTATCTACAGGTTAGATAGGAATATTGGTAGGTAACGTACAGTTGTAACAGGTTTTACTGGTTAGATATAATAAAGACGATCAGATAAGAGTAACACAGTACGGTCTACTTAGCTAACACTTGTCTCGCTAATTATCACCTAATTATCTTCTCGCTAGCTCTTTCACATCACTAGCACTTAATTGCCAACCATATCTCTCTACTTGTCAAAACTTCGATGGTCCTCAAAGCTATATCTTCCAAAGTCGCTGCTCAGCTCGACCAGGAACTTATGTCCACTGGGGCGTTCTCCATCGATCAATTGATGGAATTGGCCGGTCTCGCAGTAGCTCAGGCAATCTATAAGGAGTATCCGCCTGCAACGTTCAGACCCACTTCAAAACCTGTACTTTTCCTTATTGGCCCCGGTAATAACGGGGGTGACGGTCTCGTGGCCGCCAGACATCTTAAACTTTGGGGAGTCCAGCTGGTCTACTACTATCCCAAGAAGTCGGCCAATAACCAGCTCTACAAGAACTTGGTGACTCAGTTGGCGGATTTGGGTGTCCCTGAGGTAACCAGTCTTGACGAGGTCGTCGGTTTAGTGGACGGTGGAGTATCTCTAATTATTGATGCATTGTTTGGCTTCTCCTTCAAACCTCCTGCACGTGACCCGTTCTCGACTTTGTTGACACATTTGGCTGCAAATTCAGACAAAATCGCCCCCATCATTTCCGTAGACATTCCTTCGGGCTGGGACGTAGATGATGGGCCCGGTAAGGGCGATATAATGCCTTCTATGTTGATTAGTTTGACAGCACCGAAACCCTGTGCTGCAAACTTTGGAGGGTCCCATTATTTGGGAGGACGGTTTATTAATGAAAAGATTGCGGAAAAGTATGGAATTAAAGATTTGGTGGGGAGGTATAAGGGAAATGAGATGGTGGTGAAGTTGTAGGAATAATAGCCGTGGGCTTGCGCCATGTCTGTTCCACACCAGTTAGCCGTCTATAACCGTAAATCTGGGAATATCCTAGGTGCGTTAGGTATTATCATATAATATCACGCTAAAATTGTCTCTGTTGGGTTCATCCAGCTTCTATTGGATCATCCTATATCATCGATATTGTTTACTTCACTCTCCCTTTTATCCGCTATTTTTCCGCTTATTTTTCTATTGTCTCAACTCTGTCTTGCAATTACGTCTACATTATCTCTCTAAATAAATCGCCACGCTCGTGAATTAATAACTATGCTTGTGAATTGAAGAAATACTAAGGGTGCCTGGTGTAATGATCTCTATTTCCGAACCGGTTCTCCCGCTCAGGAGTCCTTGGTAACTGTTTGTTCAGTGAGTTGACTTGACTATAAATTTTTGTCTGATTTTCTGTCAGACACTTTCCAGACAAATTTCGATCAATCTCTTGTCTTTTGAGACCATGGAAAAAGGACTGGATATGTTTCTTGATGGCTTCGTCTTTTGATTCTGGTTGATTCTGTGGTGGTCTGGGATGCATTCTTTGGAAAATGGTCTTTTTGTCTGGTTTGGTTATAGGAAGAGCACTAATGGAACGGACTTTGATTGTATGCGGAGTATTGATCTTGGGTTGGTTAGTTTGAGGAGAAAAGTTCATTGTTACTGCTCTAGACTTGGTTGGAATAACTGCTTCTTTCCGTATCTCAGCACTAGGGTCTCTCTGGTTGAAACTTGCAGACCTCACTTTATTCTGTCCCGGCAAAGGAACGACGTACTTGGAGTCGCTATAATTTCTGCTACTTTCCAAACAGAAACTGAACGGTCTTTGTCTCACAAATGTCTGTAGTTCACTTTTTGCTTCCACAAGACTTTTACGGGTATCTGTTGAAAATGTACTCTCGTTGGAATGAACTTCTGACGATGTTCTGAGATGAGACGGTTTTTGGTAACTTTTCAAGTTTTTTCTACTTTTTGGAATGTGTAGGGTTGGCGGTGTTGGTTGGGTTAATTGAGGAGAGTACTCGGATGGTTTTGCAGACATTTTGGATAATGAATTAGACATATTTGACCCAGAATAATTTGGCACTCTGGTATCAGACACTTTCGATGCAGCCACTACTTCTTGAGATCCTTTGAATGGCATGTGTTCTATGGGTATTTGGGTAGGTGGTATTTGTTGCGGAGTCCTTGGAAGTTCCTTTTTATCGTGGGTTGGTGGATTTGGGAGCGTTTTTGACTTTGGAGAGTCGTTATATGAGTTGTAAGAATTAAATTCGTGCGCTAACACTTTCAGAGGCAAGATTTTGGAGTCTTTTCTCGGTACTAAAGGTACATTTAGAGTCGATGATTTTTGAATCCCCATCAATTCGCCAATTTCCAAGTCCATATCCGAGAATAAACTATCTATGAAACTTTTGTTTTCAAAATTGTCTGGAGAGAGTCTATCAATTTCCAATTCTGAAGATTCTGCTGATGGAGAGGCATACACCTTTATGAAATCCATTTCCGAAGATTCTGCTGATGAAGAGGCATACACCTTTATGAATTCCATTATATTGTCAGGCAGGCTTGAAGTTGATGCTGAATCGTTCCAATTTGGTGTTGACTGATAAACGTCTGAATGATTGGATACCACGTCATTGTTCGATGCGGTGTCTGAAGGTGCAGTGAAGTCTGAACTTATCAAATCAGAAAATAAACTGTCCTCGTCGTCGATGATTAAATATTTAGAATCAGACGCTGGGGATATCTCTGAGCATGGAATAGGGATGTCAGACACTTTTTCTATTCCAAAATGTATGGGTTGTGACTTCTTTGATAAGTTAATTGGTTCAAAGCCCACCGATGCTATCCTCCTATCTATTCTCTCCCTATCTCTCTTATAAAATGTGTCTTTTCTTGGAGGGATTGGAGCTGTTGGTGTCCGGTCTGGTATTTCAGACATTTTTACTTTCCATTCAGACAATTTTCCTTTCAATTCAGAGAATTTTCCTTTAAACTCAGATACTTCTAAAGATGGCTCCTCTTCCTTCACCACAGTTTTCATTTCTGGTGAATCTCTGGCTAATAGAGGCATACTAACCACCCTTCTATACTTCATTAACTCCACATCCGAGCTCAACCTCTTGACATTACCCGTTGTAATGTCAAATATCGGAAGACTCGTTGGTAAATCTCCACTTCTATGATACCCTGGTTGGAATGATTCTATGGCATGAGACAAATCGATGATGCCAGTGTTGGCAGGTATATCTGATGGAGTATCAAGTGGAGATAGTAATTGTTTTGTAGGGACCATCAGAAAGTCAATGATCAACTGTTCAGATAAGATAGCCTTCAACTATCAGACAATATTAGATATGGATTGTCAGGCACTTTTGATACCACTAAATATCAAACCTAAATATCCGGATATCAGTATTAAATCAGACACTAACAATCAACTGATCGAAATTAACGTTTCCGTTAATTCAAGGATTTCCATTCTTTATATAATATCAGTCAATCATTCCTGGAGGTTATGAAACGGAAGATCTGATTTAGTGCTGGGGTTTGGCTATTTTGCAGTAATTTAATTCTAGACTGAAATTGGAGGCTGGTTGATGTATGTATTGCGGCATGGATGTTTTTATAAAATGGAGGAGAGAAGGGGCCGAATCCACAATTTCTTCTTGGTTACATGGGTTAAAGGTTAGTTTGGTGAATGACATGGTGGACACCTTATAAATGAGTGTGGTACACATCATCTCCGTGGGGTTGATGGTATATATTTTAGCAGCATTGAGCCATCACTTTTATATATTGCAGTACCGATCTTTTTCGAAGAGATTATTAGGATTCTAGAGGCTGGTTGGTCCTGCAGATGGAAGCCAGAACTTATATGTTCGATGCATTTGAAACGGTACTGGAGTCCTCTAGACATTGTGTGAGGCGAAAGGCTCGAGCGGATCGAAGTCCCTAAGAAGTCGAGTAAAGAAGGTTGTTCACAGAGATGAAGGAAGTTAAGAGCCAAAAAGGCATGAAATAACTATGGAAAATGATTTGGGGTTCGATATTCTTGCTCTCTTGGTACCTCTATGGCACCACCGTTAACGTTCAGTCCGGGGAAGTGAGTTGGAGATTTTGTAGATTGTATCATGTTACTCTGCTCACGTTATTTTTAGCATGTGCCTTGAGTCACATGTTATTTTCTATCTCAGCTCACAAGAAAGTTCACCACGAAGTGCCCCACGATAAGCCGCTGCACGGGCTCTTCAACTGTTTTTAGGGTCACTTCAAGTTTGACTAGAGATCTGAGTGATAGAAATCACCTGTGTGATTTTATTTGGGAAGTACTAGAATCCTCTAGGAATTGGTTAAGATACCGAGAATCAACGAGAACTAAGACTACAAGACCACACAAAAAGTTAGGCCTCGCTGAGATTCTGTTCATAATCCTCGCTAATCCTGTTCCAGATCCTCGCTATACTTGGCACTCACTAACTTCTTCTCTATCTCCATCACTCAACATCACTAGGGTCCACCAGTTACATACTCGTGCCCAAACATATCATCTCGCTTCCTGGTATCGTCATTAATTGTGGTTTCGACTTCTCATATCTGACGTTAATAAGCCGTGCAAGAATTGACTTCTCTATTATATTAACGTCATTATCTTGTTTTCGTTAATTGTTATTTGGGAAGTCGCTAAATCGTCGCTAACTTCAAAAGTTACTTCCATTATATTTTTACCAGTACTTGCTGCTCCCTACTGACTCTTGAACTTGTCATGGAACTACCCTCCATAAAATCACATCTCTGGGACGGTACTATCAACATCCAAATCGTCTACCTCCGTCATAAGTACCTCCTCACCGTCCCCCGAGTCTCGTACTTTCCGCTCCACTTCCCACAAATCATCTCTTACTTCGTCAACCATCAGCCTTGCCTAGCGAGCCTACCAATTTTCCTCCAGTACGAGGAAGTCCCTATAAAATGGAACCTTCCTATAGGTGTTCTATACGACTCCCTCCATCTTCCCACGTCGATCAACGACTCGCTCTGGACCCTCACTCTCCACTACAAGGATTATCCCTCCACTCAGATCATCCCCTTCACCAGTATATCTCTGGACTATTCCTCTGCCAAAAGCATTTCTGGCTCTGTTAACTACGAGAAAACGCTCCAAGACGTAATCACTAACCAGCTCAAACAGTCCTGTTACGTGCTCAACGGTACCGCCAAACCCATCATGAAATTGAGCGAGGAAAACTCCAACAACCTCTGGCTAGCGATAAAATCTCGGAACTTGAACCTTCTGGAGACTATGAACAAGTTGATCGTGCCGAGACTGCCAAAACGACTACCGGTGAAGATTTTACTTCCTGGGGGCGACGTTTACCAGGCTCCTGGTGGGCTAGTGACGTTTGGAGAAGCTTTATCAAAGATTCATTTCGATAGAGAGAAACTATCTCCCTATATTCATGGCGTGGATGCTAGTGTGATGGAGAAAACTAGCTTGGAAGAGGTGTGGAGAGTTTTTAGAGGCTTGGACAACTTTTTGTACGTGGTGGTGACAGCTAGTGAGCGAGAGACGGAGTGAACCAAGCCATGTAGAGGTTGAGTGAGTTGAGCCTCTACTCGCTTCTGATATACTGAGCTTTGGTTTACTGTGCATACACCAAACCAGTCCGTTTGTATCTATTACCCTACATTTCTCTCCCAGAAGCTGGAATTCTAGTGAGAGATGTGGATCTACTAATATTTGTGAGCTACTGAAGGTCTAAGTCTAAAATACATTTCGAGTTACGTCTTTTTGTAATGAGCACTATGGAGAGCTGTCGCCGATGACTCAACTGGTCTTCGTTCTGGAAGCGTCGAGTGGTTTAAGTTAAATTCAAACGAAGATTAACACTTCATTGACTAACATAGCGGCAGAAGGTAATAAGAGACTAATATCGCGACTCTAGTAGTCTGTCGGTGTGACATTATATTAGTCACTAATAACTTATTTCCAAAGTAGTATTTTAACTCTATTCTGACATTTATTTGTGAAAAAATAATATTTTTTATGTGGAGAATTCGGCACATTAAAAATATCAGGAGTGCAAAGTTGTTCTATTAATATGATAGTTCCGCTTAACTAAGGATGCTCTAGAGTATGAAAGGTATCGAGTTTCATGTAGTTAAAGGTGCATATATGTGACTCTGGGCACAGAGTATGAGTTAATGAATGGAATTTAGGTGAATAAACTGAAAAATTGCTGTTGTGAAATTGTGATAATGGATTCGAAAACCTACCTAAGTGAGGAATGGTATGGCTAGTCTCGGTAGTTTCTGATTGATGTGAACTCAAGTAAATCGCAATTTTGCAGATCATTTTGGCTGCAAAAAGTAGAATTTGAACAAATGTTTAGAAAATCTTCGTTTCGCTAAGATTTTCTGCTAAAACTGACACAACCTGCTCCTCGGAGTCTTTCACGGACTCTTCACTTCCCTCAGTTTCTCTGGCTCTAAAAACCCCCTGCAACCAATTCCTATACATCTTCAACTGTTTCTTTCTATTTACCAACAACCTTCTATCGGTCGCAATCCTTACCTCCTCCATTTTTCCTCTGCAAAAGATTTCTCTCAACTCATCCTCGGTAAAAAAGTACACTCTCGTCCCGTCACCTCTGACATAGAAGTTATCGTCCAATAAACGGCCCTTCTTGAACCTCACCTGGGCCATATCGTACCGTCCGTAATCCCGAAACAAAATCTCACCTCCGGGTTTCAACAAGCGTTCCAAGTTTCGTACCGCATGCGTCCACTGGTCAGGGTGGAGGGCCGAGAATACAAACACCATGATGATGATATCCACCGAATGTTCCTCCACGTCGTCGGGAAGAATGTTATCGGGGTTGGCCAAGTCCCATACCGAAGAAAACGCCACGCCCTTGTCGTTGTTGGGCTTGAACTGTTCGTTGTTCCTCACCAAGTCCACTGCCACCTTGGAGTAGTCACAGCCGACGATTTTCAAGTTCTGGTTCTTATTTTGGTTCAACACCGGGTAAAATGTGTTCCCGGCACCACAACCGATCTCCAAGATCGTACACTTCTCCTGGTAGTCTTCGGCGGTGACTTTGTAGAGAGATGGGAACTCGATCTGGAGCCATTTACGATCCTTGAAGAAGTTTTCACGGTTGTTGCGATAGAAAATGTCCCAGTACTTCGCCGGGTTTGCATGGTACATTTTCTTGTCAAAATCCTTGACGGGATGTTCGTATTGTTTCGAGATGAGCTCCTGGGCTGCGTTTATCTGTTCCTCGCCCCATGGGACGTGGTCCCACGCGTTGTGGTTGAAGACATCGTCGTCATTTTCGAGGAAACGTTGGCCGAAAGTGAACGGAGAGTCTTTTCCGATCCGTGACTCTAAAATTGGTTTGGTATCTGACATGGTAGTGGTGGTGATGGTGATAATAGTTGGAAACTCATCTTGAAAAATTATGTGGAATATCACGTGACAGATAACATATTAGAGAAGATTTTGATTACTGTAAATCCACATATAAGCGTCGATGACGTTGAGCAAGTTAGATGGAAGGAGTTATACTGTTTACTTATATAGGCTTATGGTTGGAGGGTAGAAAAAGTGAAGTTATGTGGCATTTATTGGGGTCCAAACATGTGTACTGCATTTAAGATCCTGGTAGTTATATATGTAAAATATCTAATACGGCTTGTCTCGGTTGGCCGTTGGTAAGAGAAGTAGCTGTTCTTAGAGTATGAATCTAATGTGTCTTTACTATGGCTGTAATATTTGACGGTAATTTAATGACATTTGAGTGGTGAAATTGATTCCCCGTTGGGTAGCCACTAGACCCGCTTAGAGATAAGGAAAAACACTTCACAAAGGGGTGGTGAAGTGGTACAGTATAAAACACCTATATGTATGCATTTTGGGGATTTTTAGAGATCTAGCACTAAAAGTGCTGATAGTTTTCGCTTATCTGAATTTTCGACACAAAATCAAAAGCGATTCCAATCTACTTGAAAACTCTTAAGATCTCAAAATTTTCATTAATGTACAGCTTCATTGAAAGCAACCACTACACGTTCAAATTGATACCGAGGAATACTCACTATAATTAGCTATAATTCACTAGAACTCACAAAAATAGCTGCAAATTCAGTTTTGGCTGCGAAAAGCCAAGCCTGCGTCTGTGAGTGAGAACTCTTCCATTAAGGAGTCAAATGTTTAATGACTAGTATAAATTAATACGGAGTACTTTATAGATAAATAATAGCAAGCCTTAGCAAGCCTTCGATTTGGTGGCGGTGTTCCGAGAAATTTGGTTACAGTGAGTCCAGCATACGATCCAGAGGTTGAAAGTGCTTCCTCTGGAGAGAGTTTGTGAGTTGGACAGTCAGCGGTGTTTGTAGCAATATTTGACTACTTTTGTCCGCTTTGCTCTATATGTACCCCAAGAACTCCGCTATTCTTAAATTTCCCTAGAAGGTCCCAATCTCTCCTGGGCTCTCTAAAGTTAACTATCATTAACCATGTTCTAGCTCCCAAATTTTGGTTACATACTGATCCCAGCGACTACTAATTTTCATTACTTGGTCTTGTATCTCTATTTATATTAAAAAAGTATCTACCGTTGTCATTAGTGTCCTAAATCTGTCGGAGAGGTGGGAGTTGACGGGACTGGCAACTAGAGCGATCCCAGCTGTCAAGTAAATGTAGGTGAAATACATAACCAACTCGCTAGGAAGTTGGAGGTATCTAGTTTTCTGTACATAGTTTCCCCGACGACCGATAATTATCTTCCTAGCAATAAAAAATGTGATACCGGTCTCCCACTAACCGTCCTTCGAGCTTAATAAGTCGACTTATTGACCCTAAAGATCCATAAAATGCTTCTCTCCGTCTAAACACTTCAACCTCTCTGCTGCCTGTTCACTGGTCAAGTCTCTCTGAGCCTCACCCAACATCTCGAATCCAACACAGAACTTCTTCACGGTTGCCGATCTCAACAACGGTGGGTAGAAATGCATGTGAAACCAACTCACATCCTTGACGTCTTCTTCACACTGTAAGGGAGCCTGGTGGATCCCCATGGAGTATGGGAAGAACGTGTTGAAGAGGTTGTCGTATTTTGTCGTCAACACCTTGAGAATCTTAGCAAGATCCTCCTTGTGTTTCTCGCTAAAGTCCTGGGTAGATCTCAAATGTTCCTTAGAAATAACGAGAGTTTCAAATGGCCAGAGTGCCCAGTATGGAACCACCACGATGAAAGAATCGTTCTCGGCAACAAGTCTCAGTTTATCATTCAACTCGAGTTGAACATAGTCTCCCAACAAGTGTGAGTCGTTCTCTTGCAAGTATTTCTTCATATTTATCAACTCCTGGCTGACCTCAGAAGGAATCATATCTAAACACCATGCCTGACCATGAGGATGAGGGTTGGAACACCCCATGGCAGAGCCTTTGTTCTCAAATATCTGGAGGTATTTGAAGGGCGACCCGGTGAGCGATTCAGCCTGGAGCGTGTTGTAGAGGTTCAGCCATGTCTGGACGACGTTGGCTAGCTCGGGAACAGACATAAGTGGGAGAGTTAAGTTATGTTTGGCAGAAAAACAGATTACAAAACACTTCCCCTTGACACCCTGGGTCTTGAGGAGACGTTGTGCGAGGGATTTCTTGGAGTTCAGCGACTTTTCTGCTATTTTGAGGGTCTTTATGGTCAGGTTCAGGTCGATATCCAACTCTGGTTTGTCTGAGGTTTTTGTCTGACTGTCTGACGAGTAGTCAGACTTTTTGTCGGCATCTGCATGATCGATATAGTCAGGCTGGTCCAACTTGACTGCTGGGTAATCGTTGGTAAAAATATATGTGCCTTCAAACTTTGGATTAGCATCACCAGTTGCACGTATGTTTCCAGGACACAAGTAACATTTGGGATCGTATTCGGGTAAGTTCGTTTTCTTGACCTCCTCTCTGGCTCCCTGCCAGGGTCTTTTAGCCCTGTGTGGCGAACACAACACATAAGTGTCTGTCAACGGGTTATGACGTCTATGGGAATGGTTTGTAAAGTCAAATTCCTGGGTCATTTTCTTGTAGGTGGGTGTGGACGTTATCGGGTTTAGTAAGTGTTCTACTCGGTTCATTTTGGAAGCAGAATTCGTGGAATTTGGTACGTCTTTTATACGTGATTTTGTAAAGTGGTCCACTGTCAAGTTCAAAAGTTGAAGTTGAGTTGATGCTTGAAAAATCGAAATTTTCTGCAACGTTACATTTTCCAATCTGACAAAAAGACCGAAAAAAATTAAATTCCATTAATAAATTTTTGTCTGCACCCCACTTACCTAAATAGTACGAGGTGGACGATTTATGTGCACTCAAAAATGACGTAGTTGCGTGAGTATTAGTGAATGCAGAGCGATTGAGCCCTTGCGATTATGTATTATATAATACTTATATTATTGTTATTATTATTTAATTCTTGAGGAGTGATTGATAACGAGAGCAATACAAAATATGCACATTCAAAGCAGAAACACGGGTGAGAGATTTGTGGAACGGGAGAATATGCACATTTAAACAGATCCTCGCAACGTGCGTCGGTCGAGTTCCTATGAAATTTGTTGATTCAAAAAGCCTCGTGCCTCGTTGCGGTGCTCACATCTTCGAATGCTGTGGATTAGAAGTCTGAGATTGACAAGAGATAGAGTTTTGAGAAATATATAGCATTTCTTAGACCCACCAAGGGTGGTACTTGGAGCTGCCTAGAGCTTGCGGTCTGATCACATTTCTTGGAATTGCTTGCTCCAGTCCAAGAATTTCTATTTCTTAATTGGGCCTTTGTTGGTCATTCAATGGCTCATAAGTGAGCTAAGGTTAATAGCCCTATTTATTATTCTTTTCTCCAACCTTTCGTGAAATGGTTTCTCCGGGCTGATTTTCCGATTATTATTTCTCCAGGTTTGAAAACTCTGCAACGTTACATTTTCAAAATCAACGCACGAAAGACGTTTTCTAGCAGATTTGGAAGTTTCTGATTAGTATAGCTGCAGGGTACTGTAATTAGAAGAAGCATTAAGAGAAGTTGTGGGCTGCAAAAGACGAATAGTTATGTGAATCGAATGGTTCAAGACCTGGAGAGTTCAGAAAATAAGCAATTTTTTAAATGTCTCCATTATTGACTCACACAGAATATGATGTGATTTGGGTGCTAGTAAATAATTACAAGCTCGACCACTAGCTGGAGGGTATTATAAAGTAACCACCATCTTCCTCAACACGTACTAGAGTTTCCAGTCATTTCCATAGACTCAGTTTGTTGAAACTCAAGTTGTTTTAAGAGCTAGTAACCCTCAGATATCATAAGCTGCTAGTCTTTCGTGTTCTGATTGCTGCTATTACTCTGGACTCTAGAGCTGCTAGTCCGCCAGGCTCTAAAGCTGTTGTGACTTACTCTGAACACCTGGTGATTCAGACTCTCTCTCTCTCTCTCTGCTAATACGTCACTCCCGTTAGCTCCTAGTACTCCTGATTCTTAATTGCCCGTACCTCGCACTCATTATTGCTTCTACTTCAGACTCTCAATCACCGGTTCCTTTCAATTTATTGGTTGGCTACGAGTTCTCTTACCTTGCCATCAAACAACACACTCTTTATCGGCATATCCAATGAATAGAAAGGATCTTTCATCACATAGTCTCCGTAAATTACGTATACCTGCTTGAAAAAATCGTTTGCCAAATCAAATTGTCTACTCAACTCTCCTGTACTTGGAGCAGAGGTTCCTGGACCATCTCCCAAATGTTGTAACTGATGAACCACTGGATTTGTGGAAGTAATGAGAATGAATTTGATTCCACTCAACGTCTGGAACACATACAAGTTAAACAAATCGGTCTCTATGCTCTGTAACCCAGTTTTGTTGGAGTTGGAATTTTGGGATCGTCCCGTCGATATTATAGAATTGTTCTGTCCCGTGTTTTCGTTGCTTTGGGATTCAAGTTTTTCTTTGCCCGAGATGGTTTGGTTAAGTCGGGATGCAATGGCGTGTACTCCGTGTAACGTGCCTGCAAGCACAAGGTAATCGTTGGCGGAGAGTTTGTTTAGTTTGGGGTTGAAATCGTTCTGGTAGATGAGACCACCGGCCTTGTTGAGGATGAAGAGGGAATATATTTTCATGATCTTAAGTTATATGGATATAAGTCTTGAAATGTGGTGTTATAAGCCAAATATTCAACGATTATTCAAGATATGTGCTGAAAACTAATAACTGGGGGTTCTGAAAATGGAGATCTGTGAGTGGATGAATTTTAAGCGAGTCTTTGGCTGTGAAAAGAATATTTCTAACTATGTAAACCAAAAGTTGTGTCGTAATTGTGGGAGGCTGAATATTGTGAGCTAAAGCTATGATAATGTTGATTCGTTCCTTGAAAAACTGTCTGACTTCGAAAAACTATTAGACTTTAAATGATTGTCAGAATTTTGATAAAACTGACGGACCTCTTGTTGTTGTATTAGACTTTCTATCTTGTTGTAGTGGTTGGAATAGAGTTTAAATGTTAGCTAAGGGATATTAACCTTTCTATTTAATCCAATATCTCTTGGTGAGTTGCAGTCTATATTAATGAGTGATCTGTAACTCGTAATTAACCGCGTTTTTGTATATCAAAACTTGACAATTATCTTCTAAAGCAGGTCTATTTGTAGGTCTTTGGTGGTCGTATCTTTCTTCTCTATGCGGTTGATAGATCAAAATAAGGTCGTGCGTGGCAACAAGACAATTTCCAAAAAAAAATAAGCTTCCCCACCAGGAGTCGAACCTGGAATCTTCTGGTTCCAGAAGTGGATACTAAATCGTAGCCAGACGCCTTGACCATTGGGCCATGAGGAACGAAGCTTATGGTGGAGTTGAAACATATTCTGCTAGATCCTAGAAAATATTCTATCATCCGATCAAGTGATCTGTTCTCCTGAAGACTGATCAATAAAGCAAGCCGAAGATCCCCTACTTAATAAAAGGTGGATCACAACTAATCCGCTTACACACTTTATTTACTGTTTAGTACCTGATAAATATGACACCCATCCACTTTATCGATTCCCTGGAGACGTATTACCACAACTGGCTGTATATAAAAAAAGAAGCCTCGAGAAACCTGAGACCCGGCAATATGGATGAAATTCTTGTGCTGATAAGTCAAGTTGTATTAGTAAGTGAAATTACTAGGTGTGGTAAATGGAAGATGTTCTTCCAGAATGTGAACATGTACAATTTTTTAAGTGTTAATGTTAATAATAAAAGTTTACAGGATTAGTGGTAATTCTGGAATCCCTTATTGTTGGAACTCTTGTCGTAATAATAATATTACGAAGGTGATATAAAAGATGATAAAATAATGAATTCAGGATATGTTCTGTAACTTTTTAAACAATTTCAAGAGATTTGTTTTGAAAGTTTTTGCACCCATTATTACAAATTTTGATTAAAATAAAGATGAAAAGAAACAAGTTAATATACATAAACCATGTCAGGTACCTTTGAAGTCTATCAAACCACCTATCTGATACTACCGTCTCTAGAGAACTAATATGTATCAATATCTCAAAAGTATATGGTCACCAAATCACTGATTGGCCTCGCTTCGTACAAATCAGTAAAAGATCATCACCGCAGTAAAAAAATCATCTAATCAGCTACGTAACCACAAAGGTAACTATAGTATCTATATAGGTTCTATTGTCTTTCTCAAACAATAATTTATAAACCCGAGTATCCTCGGTATTGTCGTTTTGTATTATCTATTTAAAATCATAACTCCGGATTTCAAAAAGCGCAAATTTTGACACCAATACAGTATATAGCTTCAACCCTATTCCTTCACTATCCTTATATTTTATAAGGGGTGAAAACTTGTAGCAGGGATCACTGAGCCAAGGAACCAACTACATAACTTCTGTAAGAATCTACCCCTAATATCACACGCGTCAGACACGCCACTACCTCTACTCCGGGCTCCAGATAGACTTGACAACTGAAATTAATTGCTCAGTGATATCTCATTATTACGGTAATCAATCTGGACCCCTTTATCCTATAAATAGGTGCAACCCCCTCCAGTCCACTTCTAAAATTATCAACATCATGAAATTTTACTTACTACTTCAAGTCCTTGCAGTGGCTCAAGCCTTACCAGTTAGCCACGACTTCGGTCAAACTATCAATTACTTTTTGAAAGCTATCGACGGACCAGCTACTGTCACTAAATATGGCGAGGAAACCATGCATTGCACTAAATTAGGCGATGTAGTGGAATGTTCGGTTGTAAACTCTGCAGATATCAAAGATTTGGACGGAAACTCCGATGAGTTACCAATGAATTTCGAGGATATGGGTTGGGTATTTAAAACTCAAGTCAAGAGGGACATCGTCGACGAGTTGGAGGTGAATTTCCAAAGAGATTGTGGAAGAAAATGTTACTGTGCATTGCCTAATATCCAGTGTAATCCTCACATTGGTGCTGTTAAGCCAACCTAGGCAGACGGGATATGAGTCGAGAAACCGGAATATACTGTTACAATCTATTAACGTATATTTCTCGATGTTTAGTCTCACTTTATGCAACCTCGGGTGCAAATTTATTTTCTCGCAGTTATGGTATCAGTGCTTCTTTGTCTTGGGTACAACTAACTCCGGTATATTGCACATAACCAGTACTAACGAACATACCTATAGTCTTTCTAGGAGATCTTTTTGATAGTCTACTGTTTTGAGTATCTTTTCGTATTAGTGACCTCTCTAGAGTAATTGTTTAAATAATAAAGGATTCTCCAACTGATCAGCCCACGCTAATTTCTCCTGTTCATTCGTCCATGTAAGTCGAGTCAAACGTTTCAAGAGGACTTATCAGCTTATTCCATTTTTACATCTAACCAGTTGAATTGTTTTCATGATCTTTGAACCAAATTTCACTCATCTACTCGTAGGCATAGCTTCAAATCCGAGTGTAGGGATATTAGAAACCAGATATATACTACAAAGAACTTGGACTTAGAGCTCCCATACATCTCTCAATATTCACCAAGATATCTTCTAACATGAATCTTTTATTAATTATCAATAACTAAACATCACTAAAACTATACTTGGTCAAAGACCCGTAAACTTCGCCTTTTCTCAAAATCACTTGATCTCTCCATTCTTTGAAGTTTATGGCATCAACGTATCTAGTAGGTTCAATACAGAAACCACATCTAGCACTGAAACCGTCAGTATTCACGCCATCACCAGTATACAACTGGAAGGAAGGCTCCGTAGATGCGATGGATAACTTCATTGGTGATTTAGGATGGGTGATTTCGACCAAAGTCTTCAACTGTGCTGCTCTCGTGTCAATAGAGTCAATAGAAGGAGAAACGATGAAACAATCATCGAAAGTCCGGTTCGTCAAGCAAAATGGTTCAAGAGGTGCGAAGGAATTATCGGTAACAATCTTTCCTGATGGTAAACCTTGGTTAATTTCCAAGTACTTGTTGGAGAGCATGGATATATTAGTACCGTCAAAGTTTTCATCTCCAGTAATATTGAAATATGAATGGTTTGTTAAGTTAATAATGGTGGAGGTTGGCTTTTCTTTCGTAGTTAAATTGCTGATTTTCGACGACAACTTTCCTCCAAGGGTCTCTGGCTCCTTTTCAACCTCTTGGTCAACCAATTTACCCTCGTACTCAGTAATTATAGAGTCATCATCAATGATGTACTTGACCTTTGCATCTAAATCACCGGGGAACCCATCGTTTCCATCTTCGTCTCGCACGGAAAATTCAAGAGAATATATTTTGCAGCCATTTTTCTCTTCGCTTCTAACAAGTGGTCCGTAGAAAAACTTCTTATCAAAACCATTCTTACCTCCATGAAGGTTGTTACCATTCTCGTTTTGAGTAAGGTTGTATACCTTATCGTCAAGAGTAAAAGAAGCTCCAGAAATCCGGTTTGCGCAACGACCTACCGAGGTACCAAAAAAAGGATTTGTCGATGATTGGTAACCTTCAATGGATGGAAACTTGGCCACAACACTCTGACCCTTGTATTGGATGTCATGAATCAAAGCACCATAGTTTGCAATAGAAACTTTCAAGTTTTTAGTGGTGATGGTGTGGATTCTGTTGGTGTAGTCAGTTTCAGAATTATCAGAAAATATTTTCCATTCATATCCTTCTGTTCTGAACCCAAATGGGTTTTCTTTGGTCCATTTCCACAAATCTTTACAAGCGATGTCAATATCGAATTCAGTCTTCCATTCAAGTTCCTTGTGAGCTCTTGAAGGGTTTGCAGTCAAGTTCAAAACATCTCCAGCTCTTCTGGAAGCAATTTCATAGGGTAACTTTTCACCCACGGCTTTGCAGAAGGAATTGTATACCTCAAAGACTGTAGAGCCCTTCCCTGTACCCAAATTCCATTCGCGATAGAATGAAGTTGGGGCCTTATCATCCAAGTACTTCAAAGCAGAGATATGGCCCTTGGCCAAGTCAACGACATGGATATAGTCTCTGATTGGAGTTCCATCATGAGAATCATAGTCGTTCCCAAAGACAGACAACTTCTCTCTTCTACCAATGGCTACTTGAGCCAAATATGGCAAGAGATTATTTGGAATACCTAACGGATCCTCGCCAAGAAGTCCCGAGGGATGAGCACCGATCGGGTTGAAGTATCTCAAGATAGCAACCTTCCACGAAGACTCACTTGCGTGGACGTCTTTAAGGATAGTCTCAATCATATACTTAGTTTTTCCATAAGGATTGGTGGGGTCCATTGGACAATGTTCTGGGATTGGGATCATTTCGTTGTTCGGGAAACGAGTCACATCTCCGTAGACAGTAGCGGAACTACTGAAGACAATTGATGTCACGGAGTTTTCTTTCATCACGGTCAACAAGTTGATTGTACCATTGATGTTGTTGTCGTAGTATTTAAGAGGAATCTTGGAGGATTCCCCAACAGCCTTAAGAGCCGCAAAGTGAATAACTCCGGATATAGGGTATTGCTTGAATACCTTTGTCAACTCATCGTGATTGCGAAGATCAACGTTGAAGAATGGAATCTTCAGCGAGGTGATAGACTCGATCCGTGCAACAGCGTCGTAAGATGAGTTAGAGAGATTATCAACAATAATTACCTTGTAATTGTTATTGACGAGTTCGATCACGGTGTGGGAGCCAATGTACCCAGCACCACCAGTGACAAGAATATATGACATATTTGATAAACTGGGGAAGATCCTAGGATTCTGGTAATTCTTGGAGCTTAATCTAAAAGATTCGTGAACTTAATTTGTTTCTCAAGTGTCTGACTAACAGTTAGCAGTCTGTGAGTTTAACTTATTGAGTATTTGTTCTAAAACTGGAGTCGGAAAAGGAACCAGCAAAATCAACAGGAGTAGTAGTTATAGGTATTCGTAACTATATTGGTAGTTTTTTTAGGTATAGTTATTGTTAGTAACTGTCAGTAGCTTTGATTTTTGCAGCGAGTAAATCTCTTACTCTCTGGATTATCCATCGCTTAAATATCAAATCGGACTTGTACCTAAGATTTGAAAAAATTGCAACGTTACATATTTTTTCCCCAGATGGAGCAGGTAGACCCCGAACACGACCCCAAATTATGGGGTGAAAAATATTGCGGAAAAGGTGGATAAATTTTTTAGGTTAAGCTCTCGGCGGTCGCGCAATCCACGAAGGCATAAATATCGGTTATGAATTACTTGAAGAGTGTGCTCGCAATTCGTATCCGCATGTGTTAAGTGCGTGAGACTTTGTTGTCATTTAGAGTAACAAAACCATTGTTGCTCCATGAAATCGTTCGACCGTGACTCCCAGAAAAAAACACAAGTACACAAATGAATCAGACAATTTTCCTTGGAATCTGACACTTATTTATTAATGCAGACACTTTTTTATATTTTTTTTATGTAACGTTACATTCCCCCCACAAACTCGAACCGAAAGTAAAAAATCCGAAGCTTGAAATTATGACATATAAAAAGATACTTTGTACCTGACAAGATACCATTGTTTAATTATTCAAAATGTCAATAGTGCCATCATTCAAAGACTTATCCTTTTATTCTACTCCTCTGAACCATACGTTACGGTATCAGCAATTGAGCCAAGCTTTTGTTCAAGAGTATAATGAAAATGTCGATTTTATTTCAAGATCTCCTGGAAGAGTCAACTTAATTGGAGACCACATAGACTACAACTTCTTTCCAGTGTTGCCTATGGCAATTGAAGTTGACGTTATTTGTGGGGTCAAGACAGATATCGAGAATAGAATTATCTTGAGTAATACTAATTCTCAGTTCCAACAAGAGGTTATTGAATTACCAAAGGATGGAAGTGTAGTGGAAATTAATAAGGATGTTTTCTCGTGGGGAAACTATTTCAAATGTGGGTTGATTGTTGCTCACAAGTATATTCTTGAAAAGCATCCTGAACGAAAGTTGAGAGGAATGAAAATGATGTTTGATGGAACCGTTCCAACCGGAGGAGGATTATCATCATCTGCAGCGTTTTGTGTAGCATCAACTCTTGCTGTCTTACATGCAAATGGGATATCTATCACCAAAGATGACTTGACCCGAATTACCGTAGTTTCTGAACATTATGTGGGAGTTAATACTGGAGGGATGGACCAATGTGCTTCAATATATGGTGAGCAACAGAAAGCTCTCTTAATCGAGTTCAAACCAAAATTAAGAGGTATTCCTTTCAAGTTTCCTCAGGAGGATGTGGTGTTCTTGATAACCAATAGTCTACAAATTTCTAATAAACATGAGACAGCTCCAGTCAACTACAATTTAAGAGTTGTTGAAATGGCCGTTGCCTCTGATTTGCTTGCACATAGATTGAAATTGTCCATTCCTCAAGACTCAAACTTAAAAACTGGGAGTTTAAGAGGAGTCATGGATGGTTACTTTGGTGATTGGGATGGAACTCCTCAGACAGGAATCGATCGCTTGTCCGAACTTTTGAAAATGATTGAAACTATCTTTTCTGAAGATGAAAAGGTAGGTTGCACTAAGGAAATGGCCGCAAAATTGCTCCAACTTGATGACAAACAGTTTCACGAGAGGTATTTAAGCAAGTTTCCAGTCAAATTTGATAAGTTGAAGATTTATCAAAGAACAAGACACGTTTTTTTCGAAGCTAGAAATGTTTTAGAATGTTTGATTTTGTTAAAAGGTGGTAAATTGGAAGGTCAAGAAAAAGAGCCCGACTCTTTCCTCTCTTGTTTTGGTGCAATTATGAATAAGTCCCATAAATCTCTTGACATTTATCATAATTCTTCAAATGAAAAATTAAATTCTATTTGTGATATTGCTCTTAGAAATGGCTCTTATGGTTCGAGAGTGACTGGTGCTGGTTGGGGTGGATCGGTTGTACACCTAACCGATGCCAAAAGTTTACCCAAGCTTGTAAATGCTCTTACAGAAGAGTATTATAAGGTAGAATTCAAGGGTATTGGACAGGAGGAACTAAGAGAAGCGATTGTGGTAAGTAAGCCTGCTGCTGGATCGTGTATCATTGAATTTCCCGAGAGTGTCGTTAGCTAGGGTTTGTATTCCTAGGATATCAGTGATTGGAGTACCAAACACAAGGGAGGTTTATGGGATTTTTAAGGCTCTCTTAAACACTGGGATGCTCATTAAAAAATAGAGAATATTCCAAACATAATTATGTGAGAAGGTTTTAGATAACAGTCGCTATATATCAAAAGTGTTGGTTATTAAGGGTATAGACAATTGTTCTTTCTAGAAGAAAAGTTCAATTTCCCTTTCGCTAGGGCACCCGACTTTACAAATTTGATGGCACTAAGCTAATTAACAGTAGTTCTCACTTTCAAAAAACTTGGCTTTAGTAGCCTGATACGGAATCTAAATTGTCTCGATGGAACCTTAACTTTAACTTTAACTTGTTTCAGGACCTACGGATAAATCTTCTTAAATTGGTTTCTATTTGTACTCGCCTGTGGACACTTAATTAAATATGACGCCATGAATTGTATTTAAAGGTGGCGGAATTTGAACGATAGGAATGAGATAGCGACGCCTGCCCGCGATACCACAAAGATAGAGTTTAGAATAGGAGTTGCAAGAATATAAAAAATTAGAAATTAAGTCATACGAAGTTGCGATCGCAAAGGTGAATAAAAGGTCTATAATCTCGCAAAAGCAATATATCTAGAGAATTAGAGATATTAGACTATTAAGTATATTTGTCTATTCTTTTAACAGTTCAAACGTAACTTTGTAAAGACTAGAAGTACTGCGACAAATGTAGATATGCATTAACTCTACACCGACCCAGAATGTAGCCCCAGATTGTGCAGATCCTTTACAGATATTTCTCCTTGTCTTCACCGATAATTTTTTAGCATTTCGGGCTTTTATGGCGAGTTTTTCCGAGCTGCACCCTACAGTGCAGAAATATCGTCTTTAGGACATTCGTAGTAACTTGACTCTCTCGTCACCTTTTCACGCACTCGTCTTCATCCTACACTTGTCTTCATCCCACACTTGTCTTCATCCTACACTCGTCTTCATTCTACACTTGTATTCATCATACACCTGCTGCAAATATAGTATAAATCTCACTCTCTGACATACCAAAATCTATATCCGAGGCAAATTATAAAATTGGACCAACAACCCTACACATTTTATTAGTCATTTAAAAGGTTGGGCCATGAACCCAGCCGTTTAATTTGGCCGAATGCTCGCCGAAAGTTGGCCCAGGTCATGTTAGAATTAGCCCAGGTATGTCATCGATTACCTAAGTTTCCGCCGTGGTTGTCCTTCCGTCTTGTGCCATTTATTTAGTTCCGTAATATTCCGTTTTATTCAAATGTGGGTAGTGCATACAAACGATTAAAGAAGGTTTTAATAGGGTTGACAATAGTATAATTCGAAAGCTTCAGTCTAACCCTACAATGGCAACGCATAGCCCAACCCCTAGGCGAACACGAACCAACAATAGGGGACCTATAGCACCTAAGAGGAGTGAAAGATGGTTCATTTCTCACACACCCGGATTTATCCCTATCACACCACGAAAATGCGAAATCGCAAAACATCAGCCCAGAGGACATTAACTTCCACAATATAAGAATCAGCATATAAATCTATACGACCATGAATATATATATTCAGCTCATACGTTATGACTTTAGAATTTGTACCACTACTAGAAACTTCAACAATGTCCATGTCACTAGATGGATTTATAATTAACAGTAACCTTCGGTTTATCAAAAAGATTGGTGCGGGCACTTACGGTTTGATATACTTGGTAGAAGATATCTTTACAGGCAAAAGATATGCAGCGAAGATGATTTTGCAAGAGAACACCAGTGAACATACTGGCAAGGCCGTTCCTAACGCCGAAGACAACAAAAAGATGCTTCAATCAAAGATATTCAATTATTTCTACGGTAAAAAATACGTGGGAGCCAGAGATATCGAACTTGATACTATAATGTCTGATGGTTTAAAGTGTCCGTTTTTGAGAGAAATTGCGTTGCACTTAAAAGTGCACGACCATATTAATGTCACAACTATCCATAAAGTATTACACTTGGAGGGGTTGGCAATCGTCATATTAATGGACTATATGGACCAAGGAGATTTGTTTAGTAATATTATCGACAACCAGTTATTTGTTAATCATTCAAGCTCTCCAACTGAAAATATGTTGTTGATGAAGAATGTTATTTTGCAGTTGATCGATGTCATCCAATATTGTCATGAAAGAGGAATATACCATTGCGACTTGAAACCAGAGAACATCATGATACAATACAATAAGAACTATAGACGAAACTCGAGTACCAATAGTTGGAATCAAGGTAAAGACTGGCTCCCCAGTAATTATGCGTCGTCTCCAGAAAACATGCACATCGAATCACAAAATAATTTTGCACCCAAGAATTCGATCATCGATTACAACGAAATTAAGATAGTACTCATAGATTTTGGGCTTGCAATGAACACAAACAGAATCTGTTGCAATGCATGCAGAGGCTCTTCCTTTTACATGGCACCAGAAAGAATCACCAATTACAATACAAGCGCAACCATCAAATCATTAATTGATGTCAATCAATTTGATTCATTTGGACCTCGTAGTTCAAACTCATTATATTTACCAACATTAGCAGGAGATATCTGGTCCTTGGGAGTATTATTTTTGAATATTACGTGTTCAAGAAACCCATGGCCAATCGCATCTATCTCCGAATCAAATGCATCAGACGTATTCGTGAGCTATATGTTAAAGAATAACAAAGATATCTTAAAGACAATTTTACCAATCTCAACTCAATTCAACCGCTTATTAGATAAAATATTCCAATTGAATCCCAACAATAGAATCAGCTTGCCGGAATTGGAAAAAGAAATCATCGAGTGTGACTTCTTCAATGACTATCCAATTCCAGCGCAAGTTCCTGTCAAATATACTCACCAATTATTTACACCACCAGAAACCGAAAAGGGTTCTTTACAATCTGAAATTTCTGATCTTCAAGGTGATGATGTGATATTTGACTCATACTCTTATGACAACTACGGTAACAAGGAGGACTATTTGCATACCCCGAATAATTCATTTATATTTTTGGAGCAATGTGCAAAACAGGTGAAGAATCACAATTGTCCGCATCACTATTAAGCTATCAACGCCTCCATAGTAATTGATCACAAAGACTCACGTCTACATTACTGTTGATCAACACACTACTATGACTATGACCATCATTTGAGCAGTTCTTCTATCAGGTATCAATTAAGTTGTCGTTTAGGATAAAACTCTCATGGTATGCCAGTTCCACTTTATTTAAATATTAAACTGATTGCAGGTATTATCACCATTCACTTCAGTGCTTCAGCTAGCCTTCAAGATTTCTACTGAAAACTTCATTTCCATACATATCTCATTCAATTAGATCTTATTTTCTATACAACAATTCTTGATTATTTAATATTAATGCATACTTACGGATAACATAAGGTGTAACTAGATTAGACTCAATTGGCCCTTGGAACATGCAAGATCTATTTATGCAAGTAGCCCACATCTAGTAATAATAGTACGCAACTTATGGAGTATTTAAAAAAAGTGGCTAGAGAATTTAGGGAGAGCTGTAATCACTACCAGATTGATAGAATAAAACATACTAACTCAAGCACAAAATAACTAGAGAGTTTTTACCTAATGTGTGAACAAAGCATACTGAAGATCCGAAGATTTAGTACTTGTCATAGTCTAAAGCCTCTCCTACTACGAATAATACCCCTGGATTTGAAGCCTCACACTTGACAAGAAACGTCTATTTTTCGCATCGAAGTATCTCATTTGATATAGCCTCACGAGCTCTTCAGGATACACCTTAAACAAACGTCACTGTTCAACTTGTGAGCGAAGTAAATACCCCACGTGGTTTTATAATTATAAACTTCATCATAACATCAAATATGTATGCGACACAGTTTAAAGTTTCTAATATTATTTCTTGAACTTATTATTATGCATAGTTTCTGCAAACCTCTTCAATACACAAATTTAAATAAAATAATTATGGCTCTGGTTATAAAAATAAAGATATTAATTTAAGGTATTAGTTAATTTTTTACGTAGGAAAATAACGGATAAGATAAATAAATATCGAGAACTAAAGAGAGAGATAAAAGGAGGATCATAAACCGAGGAGACCTGAAAACATTACAGATCAAATTAGCCAAGGCAGTTGTAACTTATAAAAAGTTACTATCAAGCTTGTTGGGCTGCAGCATCCTTCTCGTCGGCTGAAGAATGAGATCCACTTTTCATCATATCACCACCTTCCCTGTGTTCAACTTCCATCTTCTTTGCCAATTCTACATCCGACAAAATAGGAACTGTTGGTTCCCAAGAAGCAGATCTCCAAGCTGGAATATGTTCTTCCCACATTTGACCAATTTCTTCCAAACGCTTGCCTTTTGTTTCAGGGAATCCAAAATAGACATGAATAGCCATACAAGCACAGAAAGTAGCATAAATAATGTAAGTCTTCCACGTAATGTTTTTGAAGGAACTTGGTGTGTACATAGCAATTGCAAAATTGAAAATCCAGTTTGCAGCTGTCGAAACAGAGGCACCTCTTTGTCTTGAAGCAGAATCACCCCAAACTTCGGAACAATAAACCCAAATACCAACACCCCAGGTGGAAGCAAAGGAAACAACGAACAAGTAACAACAAGCAATAACACCCTTAGCAGCGGATTTTCTATCGTCAGGAATTCTAATTCTAACAGAATCGTTTCCTCCGACATTTGAGACTGGTTCAGAATAAGTTGCTAAGAGACCTGCAACACCAAATTGCCAAGCCATCATCATGATAGCACCTCCCAATAACAATGGTCTTCTACCAACCTTATCCATCAAATACAAAGCTGGAATAGTTGTAACTGTGTTCAAGACATATTGAATTGAAGAAGCAACAAGATTAGCATTACCAGAATAACCAGCCATGTCGAAAATATAGACAATATAGTACATCATAACATTCATACCAGTCAATTGTTGCCAGATTTGAGCAGAAACGGCAGTGAAAGTTCTCAATCTATACTTCTTGGAAACTAAATCAGCATAAGTGAAAGCCCTAATGTTCTCTTCAACTAAAATTTGATCCTTGATTTCAGAAATTTCAATCATTACATCTGGATCTTCCCTGTTACCTTTAGCTTGAATTTGAGCAACGATTTCTTCAGCTTCTTCCCAGTAACCTTGTTTGGCTAACCATCTTGGAGATTCTGGAATAAAGAAACAACCAACAAATAAAACTAAACCTGGGACAATTTGAAGAGCCCATGCAATTCTAAACGATGCAGTACCATCAATAAAATGCAAACCATAAGAGATATAGAACATAATCAAGATACCTAAAGTTACCGAGAATTGGAACAATCCACCAATCAACCCTCTAATATTTCTAGGGGCCATCTCTGAACCGTAAACTGGAGCAACAGAAGATCCGAAACCAACACCAAAACCAGAAATAATTCTTCCAATCATTAATTGGGCTCTGTTTTGGGACGAGGATTGAATTGCAGCACCAACAACCCAGAAAAAGGCACATGCTAATAATGAAGCTCTTCTACCAAATGGTTCAGATACAAACGAAGATGCAATAGAACCAAAGAATGAACCTAAAGCCATACAAGAGGTAATAAAACCTTGAATAGTTGAACTAGGGTTGTCGAAGAAATCGACATAACTTTTGATTCCAATAAAGGCCGACATCGATGAGATATCAAACCCGAACATCATACCTGATATACAGGATATGGAAGCAATGACATACACATTGTGGAGATTTGGTGTTCTATCTAAGAACTTTCTGAATTTTAAAGCAGGAGCAACTAATTTATCTTCGTAAGCCATATTGAATGTGGATGCGAAGTGAAGCTAAATGTATAACTATTATGCAAAATGTGGAATAAATATTGAGGTATTTTGCTCTTTATATAGTTTTTATTTCATCTCCGTTGCTTCTCCCCCAACTCTAATCTTTTCATAACCTCCTTCACGCAAAATTCTGATGACATACTGTAGATGTCTTGTCTGTGGGGCAATTTTCCGCATCTGTGTAAAATTTTACAATATTGACCTGGTACATTATTTTGTATGCAAGAGTATGCAGACTTTTTTTGTGATCACGAGCGTTTTAATTTCTGACAAATATTTACAAATAGCTTTGAAGTGTTCCTGACCATCCCCAGAAAGTCAAGTGCCGTACCCACGGAATGAGTAAGCCGACGAACGTTAATAACCTACGAAATACATTATTGCAATCAATTTTTAAGTATCTAATGGTTGTGGTAATAACTACATGGTAGTGAACGTATAAAGTGTTTATAATCTCCCTTTCGCTTTAGAAGTATCTCTTACATACCCCCCCGGAAAATTTGGTTTTTGTCCTTACCCGGAAAAATAGATGCATGAGGAAAAACTCCATTTCTCCGCTTTTGATGACCGTTGCTGTTGTGGGGAGATAGGAACGGCCGGATAGTACACGTCAGTTTAACTTCAAACGGCGTTGAATGAAACTTTCCTACAATATATGGCTGAGATGAACGGCGAGGAGGTAAATATTGGCTGATTTAAATGAAATAACGTAATGAAAGACTGATTTGTTGCGACGAAGTTGCCTGATTTAACACATACATAGATCATAAACAATTCATTGATGTAACGTTTCATTCACAAATCTTACCTTCTTTCCCTTTCGGGCATATTGCTTTCGTCTGGAGATTTTTTTTTATTTTTAATTTTTTTCTATTGTAATGTAAATTCTGTTTGGGAAACCAATAACTGACGATACCCCAGCATCGGCTTGGGAATATACAAATCCCCATAAATAAATTTTCTTGCTCCTTTTGCCATTTTAGTTAGCCCGAGCGCCGTGACAGTTAATAAATTCAGTGTATATGCCAAGAGTTCTGAACTTAAGCTGTTCTTTTTCCTAGCGATTTATCCGGTAAAGGGAGCAGATACACACACCCTAGTTGGGGTGGCACATTGAAGGAAGTATTGGAATCGATATGTTACTGACAAAACATACCTTAATGTGCCCATTTATTTCCGAGAAGGTAACGCGGCCGTTTCGGAGATACATGAAATTGGCAACATATTTCATAACCCCATCACTTTCCCACGTACCCGACCATAAGGGGGTTGAAAGTTGAGATTACCATTACTAAATTATACTCGAATATTGGTATTTTTACTGTTCGATAGCTCATTAGTGAGTAAATCTTTTCGTGGTTGGTTATTGTAAGCACCACAGGCTGCCAAGGCAACAAAGAAATATATTCATACTGATTATCGCTCGGGATGATGTAATACAACATGTTAGTTCCACTACCTGGGTGAGATGACGTATTCCAAATTAATCATTATGATTCGGCAATAAACTATCCCGAAATGAATTGAAATGAATTGAAATAAACACCTTTCGAGTGAAAGTAGTAAAGCATTTCGGCTCCAACTAGAACTTGATATTCCATCCCCCAATTAAGAGCGATTGGACTTATTTTTGTCTTTTAATCAAAATCAGGCATTGTATTACGTTGCATTCTTGAATGGTTCAGGTAGCACAGCAAAACCGGTGAATCCTTAATTAACTTAGTACGGTAAATGATGGGAAGGATGGGAAGGATGGGAAGGATGGGAACGATAGACATTAGGTTAAATGTACAATTGTTGATTTATTCTCAGAAAGGCTGTACATTTTGTAGAATGAACTCACGTCCACCCTTTTGCTTTGTTCTCATCATTCACAATACATACACAGATCACTCATTTGATCCACAACAGCGGTATTCTAACGACCGTTCCTGATATTAACTCTCAGGCCCCACATACCCTAATGTTCAGTAGCATTTGAATGTATATTATTCTTAGCGCAAAGTCAATAAAATAAAAAGCCACTTCTGGAGTTGAGTCTTATGACTTGTGACTGTACTTCAAGAACATTATTTTCTTCTTACGAACTTGATATTTGTGGAGTTCAATATATGACAAATCTTTCATGTACTATTGGCTCAAAGTTTCGCACCCAAAATTAAGAATCGATAGAAATGGCACAGACCAGCAGCTGCCAGAGGGTCCTATTAATGTATGTGAGGTAAATAAGAAACTTCCATTTTAGATATTATTATAATCAGATTGCTTCCCTTAAAGAACTTTATCCGCGAGAATATAGAGCCCGTTAAAAACTACATTTTTAGCCTACAATGTACTAATGTTCGTTGTGGGGTTCCTCGAATGTCAATCTTTCGATTAGCTTTCAACACCAAGCTTTGACGAGTTGCAAACAAACTCAATACCAATAGATTCTCTTTAATAATGATGTTTTCTTCGAATTTATCCCACTGCTTCAATCCATCAGCAAGTTGTGGTCGTTTATTTTCGCTAGCTACGCATTTTCATCGAAAATTTCAACTCATCTCAAACATCTCACCTCAATGTCAGTCAAGAGAATCAAGTTATCCAACATGGTCAAAATCTGTACTCATTCGGGCTCGTTCCACGCTGATGAATCCCTCGCCGTTTACCTTCTCAAATTATTACCACAATTTTCCAAATCTGAGTTAGTTAGATCAAGAAACCCTGAAGATTGGGAAGCAAGTGACATTGTGGTAGATGTTGGTGGAAAATACGACGGGGTCAAATTCTTTGACCATCACCAACGTGAATTCAATTCAACTTTTAGTGACAACTACTCTACAAAATTGTCATCTGCTGGTTTGATTTACAAACATTATGGTAAAGAAATCATCCAACACGTCTTGGAATTGAACGAGAAAGACAAAAACGTCGAGTTGTTGTATCAAAAAATCTACAAGGAATTCATTGAGTCCTTAGATGCAAACGATAACGGTATCAGCAATTATTCTGTCGAACCAAAGTTCAGTGACAAGAACATCACTCTCCCCGCCATCGTTTCCCGTTTAAACCCTTCATGGAATGAAAGCTCTACTGATGCCGATTTTGATAGACAATTTTTGAAAAGCAGTGAATTGATGGGCTCGGTATTCATGAATTTACTCACTGGCTACGGTAAGGGATGGTTACCAGCCAGATCTCTTGTTGAGCAAGCATTTAATGAAAGACTCGAAGTTGACAAGTCTGGTGAAATTCTTGTTCTTGATCAATTCTGCCCTTGGAAAGAACATTTATATGGTATTGAAAAGGAAAACAACCAAGAGGGTAAGATTAAGTTTGTACTTTTCAAAGACAACAGTAACAAATGGAGAGTTTCAACAGTTTCGGTAACCTCTACATCATTTGAATTTAGAAAGGGTTTACCTGAAGAATTGAGAGGTTTAAGAGATGCAGAATTATCAGAAAAGAGTGGTGTTGAAGGTTGTATTTTCATCCATGCAGCTGGTTTCATTGGTGGAGCTGAAACCAAGGAGGGAGTCTTGAGCTTGGCTAGAATGTCAATCAATTAACTGATTTGTATAATATGTATAAACTGGCAAAAGTCCGATTACTACAGATTCGTAAGTTATGTAAAAAAAATGGACCAATCGCGATTCTTGGGATAATAATTACCTACAAGTTGCTAATAGTTGACAGGTGCAACAATCCTAATATTCTCGAAACATGACGAACTGTGACTAGCAGCGTACCCAGATGAACCCGTTTGAATTTTTCTGGTTGATGGTGATGATTTCATTGACTATTGAACTCTTCTAGCCAACCAAATTTGAATTCATGAAATTGGGAGCGTAGCATATTTTCGTTAGTTTAGCACCAACAACTAACAACTACAATATCGGGCCAGAAAACAGAACTTTGAATCATAGAAATAGCAAATTGTAAGATAAGGTGCTCAACCACTCAGTATTTCAATCGAATCCCTTGTACCAAATATATCATCCACTTTGGTTATTTTTACTAAATATCACAATCTCAGTTCTGACCTTTACCCAAATCGCATTACAATTCCAGCGAAGAAGTAAAATAATTAGATCAATGAATATGAGGAGAAATAATATTCTAATCGATCTCCAAATGTAGCCGAAATAGCATGGTAATGTGCCGTAATTTGGAAAGCTTTAGCCTTGCAATATAACTCTCTAAATTAGAAAACGTTGTACCAAGAAAACCTGGAGACGGAATCTAAAATCTGCGTAGTTGAATTCGGGAAATGTCACACCTGTATCAATAGGAATTGAACTCTGAATCAGACAGAAGTTCAAGAAATGGGATATAATAGAAGCAATTTTAACATAAGATAGAAAGACAATATTTATAAAGATGGTATAATATGCCCTTAGGGATATCATAGAAGGTAATATTAGAAAAAGTTGATGTATATTAAATTATCTCCCATTTTCCGTTCGGCTTGAAATTTATTACCTAATCTTTTAGAAATAGATTCGAATAAATAGTAGTATTGGCTCAATAACAACTTTGATTTCTTGTCCCAGGATACCAACAAACCCCAATGGGTTTGGAACTCTTCATGTAGGTAGTTCTATTATAGTATACTACTATATTCATATTCGTAGTTCTCAACTGGTTACGTCACAAATTAAACGGTTTCGAGTCTTCTTTGGATCAAGGTTTGGCTGCAAACACTCAGTATTTGATGTCGGCAAAAAGTTTGCAAAGCAGCATAGAATTTACAAGACTTGAATTTGTTGGATTTCTATGATCCCCAAGATCTTTGACTATGTAATGTTTTTCATGTTCCTGGTCGCCCCAGTTCATTTCATGAATAATATTGCTGCTAAATTCAACTATCACTACAGTTTTCAAAAATAATGAGCATTCCATTAATATTCTTCCAGATCTCCAATATACGGTAAATCCTAGAAGTTGTTTTCATAATTTTAAACTCTATTTATGTCTAATCGTATACCTGGTCCATTTTGTTTGATGGGTGCAAATATATTTCTCTTATTCTAACTATATGAAGACCAGACATTATTGGTCTCGATTTAGAGCAATACTCTACGATCTAATAGTTGTCTACCAAAAATATACTCGAATACTCAACCTCAAGTCATCTAGTCCTGTACGTGTTTTATTCGTACACAGCCCCCTGTATCAGGCGCGACATTTATTGATAACGATTATGTATCCCGAAAATCTTTCGAAATATTTCCAAAGTATTATCCACGAAATTTTAGCCTGGGGCTACTTCAAATTCAGCCGTTTCTACCATTCTCCGGATACTCCAGCATATACAGCTACTCTTGTAATAACATATATCTACGACCCATCAAGAGTAGTGTTCATTTGACATATCTATCACCCTTCTAATATGACAGAGGCGATGAGGTATTCTAACCGGTCGTGCCCAAAGTAATTTGCCAAGATTTCATTTTCTATAGCAATAAATTTTACTATATATACCAACGAAAAATCGACAACGTGTGAGCGACAAGAATTTTCATTCAATACTTCTTCTCGAACAAGCACAGTTCAATCCAAGAAGTTAAACACAAAAGAAATTATTATTGGTTTCAGTAGAAATCATATTTTTAGTTAAAATCAAGTCTTCTGCCCCTGATAAATTAGTTCCTAATGTTTCGTCAATTAGTCGCCAAGTTAAAGTTCAAAGCGGTGAAGAATCGTCGGAACAACTAGACATGAACAATGGATCAAATGAAAAGATAACTGAGACGCAAGTAGCTAGTGTTGAGGGATCAAGTGAATCTAGTGAAATAAGCTCAAAAAAAAATGAAAGGGCCCCCGCTGCAGGCCTTGCTGGTGACGATGAACCATTTCGTTTGTCTGTCGATCAATTGCTTAATCAATTTGGAACAAATACCAACACTGGTTTGTCCGAACATGATGTAAGTGCAAAAATCCATCAATTCGGTCTTAATAACTTGGGAGCCGAGGGCTCCATCTCTATAACCAAAATTTTAGCACATCAAATCTTTAACGCCATGGTTTTGGTTTTGATCATCTCTATGGTTATTGCGTTGGCTATTAAGGATTGGATTTCTGGTGGTGTTATTGGTTTTGTCGTTTTTATCAATATAGTTGTGGGATTTATTCAAGAAATAAAAGCCGAAAAAACTATGGGAAGTTTACGTTCTCTTTCGTCCCCTTCAGCCAGAGTGTTGAGAAACGGTGATGAAATTAATATTGATGCGGAACAAGTTGTACCAGGTGATATAGTTTATATCAAGGTCGGTGATACTATCCCAGCCGACTTGAGATTAACCGAAGCTATTAACTTGGAAACTGATGAGGCCTTGTTGACTGGTGAATCCTTGCCAATTGCCAAGAACCATTTGGAAGTTTATAAAGCAGGTGTACCTGTACCTGTTGGAGATCGTTTGAACATGGTTTTTAGTTCATCTGTTGTTTCAAAGGGTAGAGGTGTGGGTATTGCCATTGCAACCGGTTTACAGACTGAAATTGGTAAAATCGCTGATTCGTTGAAGAATGGCGATGAAAAGATGATCGCAAGAGTCGACAAGACTAAAAACCCAGGTATCATGGATTACATGATTGCCACTGGTAAGTCGATTCTCAATGTTATCATGAGTGTTTTAGGTACTCAAAAGGGAACTCCATTAGAAAGAAAACTTGCTTGGCTTGCAATTTTGTTATTTTGGGTTGCCGTATTGTTTGCCATTGTTGTAATGGCCACTCAAAAGATGAATGTAACGAAGAATGTTGCTATCTACGCCATTTGTGTAGCTCTTTCTATGATTCCTTCTTCTTTAGTTGTTGTTTTGACTATTACAATGGCAATTGGTGCCCAAGTTATGGTTACGAAGCATGTGATTGTTCGTAAATTAGATTCCTTGGAAGCTTTAGGTGGTATCAATGATATCTGTTCTGATAAAACTGGTACTCTTACTATGGGTAAAATGATTGCCAGAAAAGTATGGATTCCAAATGTTGGTACATATTTTGTTGACAAATCAAATGAACCTTTCAACCCTCAAGTCGGTGAATTGACTCATTCTGAACGCTCTCCAAAGTTTATCAAGGAAACAGATGATGAAATTGATTTCATGCCATCCTTGCCAACTCCAACTCCAGATCTTTTCCAGAAATGGTTAACCACTGCAACTCTAGCAAACATAGCTTCTGTCAAGCAAGTCAAAGATGCAGAAACAGGTGAATTGAACTGGGAAGCCCACGGCGATGCTACTGAAATTGCTATTAACGTCTTTACCACCAGATTTGACTTTAACCGTGATAGCCTTATTGAACAGCAGTCTTTGGAACATCTTGTTGAATTTCCTTTTGACTCTTCAATCAAGAGAATGTCTACTATTTATAAGAACGACAAGGTAACCACCATATTTACTAAAGGTGCTGTCGAACGAGTCTTGACTATTTGTAAGTACTGGTACAAGGAAGGTGAACTTGTTCCATTAACGTCTGACGATCACGATCTTATTGAGTCAAATATGAATGCATTGTCTTCCGAAGGTTTACGTGTTTTAGCATTTGCTCAACGTGAAATCAACGATCGGAAAGAAGATGTCAACTCTCGTGAAGCTGTTGAAAGTAACTTGATTTTCCTTGGTTTGGTTGGTATTTATGATCCTCCTAGACCGGAAACTGCTGGTTCCGTTAAAATGTGTCACAAGGCAGGTATTAACGTGCATATGTTAACTGGTGATCATCCTGGTACTGCACGAGCAATTGCTCAAGAAGTTGGGATCTTACCCCACAACTTGTATCACTATGGTGAAGATGTTGTAAAGGTTATGGTTATGACTGCAATGGAATTTGACGCTTTGAGTGATGACGAAATTGATAATTTACCTGTGTTACCATTGGTCATTGCCAGATGTGCTCCACAAACTAAAGTTCGTATGATTGAAGCCTTGCATCGTAGAAAAAAATTCTGTGCCATGACTGGTGATGGTGTTAACGACTCTCCTTCTTTGAAAAAAGCTGATGTTGGTATTGCTATGGGTCTTAACGGATCTGATGTTGCTAAAGATGCTTCAGATATTGTTTTAACGGACGATAATTTTGCCTCCATTTTAAACGCTATCCTGGAAGGTAGAAGAATGTCTGCCAATATTCAAAAGTTCGTCTTACAATTATTGGCTGAGAACGTTGCACAAGCTCTTTATTTGATGATTGGTTTAGCTTTTAAGGATGACGATGGATTCTCTGTATTCCCTCTTTCTCCGGTTGAAGTTTTATGGATTATTGTTGTAACTTCTTGTTTCCCTGCAATGGGTTTGGGTCAAGAAAAAGCCAGTTCTGACATTTTGGACTTGCCTCCAAATGCGAACATCTTTACTTGGGAAGTCATCATCGATATGTTCGTTTACGGTACATGGATGGCTGCTTGTTGTCTTGGATGTTTCGTAACAATTGTTTACGGAATTGGGGATGGAAATCTTGGAAGCGGGTGTAACGGTGATAATGGTGATAGTTGTAATTTGGTATTCAGAGGTAGATCAGGAGCTTTTGCTGCTTTTACTTGGTGTGCTTTGTTATTGGGTTGGGAATGTATTCATCTTAAGAATTCATTCTTTAAGATGAGACCTGATTCCGAATTGCCTTGGTGGAAACAACTTTCTATTGATTTATGGGATAACCAGTTTTTGTTCTGGTCTATTTTGGGTGGATTCATATCTGTATTCCCAGTGGTTTACATTCCAGTCATTAACAGTAAAGTATTTTTACATGCTCCAATTGGTTACGAATGGGGTTTGGCCGTTGCCTACACCATTGCCTTTTTAGCAGGTGCTGAACTTTGGAAATGGTTCAAGAGAGTTGAATACCGTAAATCTACTGCTTCCAACCCAGAATATGATTTGGAACGTAAAGACCCTTTCCAAAAGTATGCCTCCTTCTCAAAGTCAAACACCATGGATGTTTGATATATCAATTAAGGTTTTTGTGAGTTTGAGTCTCACCGTACTCCCGTATGCCCATGAAGGGTTTCCTTATTTAAATAGCGATTAATATATAAATTTAGAACTATTGTGGCACTAAAGTTGTAGAGGTTCTTTTCTTTATTTGGATAATCGAAGAGTGAAGCATCATATCATCACTAACATGATTAGTTTCTCTTGAGTTTCATCTCTAGATTGCAATTATTGCAAAGATTCGAGAGGAAATTAGGGATCCTTGGCCATTGCTGTACTATCTGGTTGCTGATATCCAACTTCATATGTCAGCATTACATTTCCCAAATCATTACTTGTTATACACCTTTCTTTAGTTTGCACTCTAAGGTTTTGACATTTTGAGCTTCAAAGCGCAACTCGATTTCCTTTTTGGGCTACGCGACAATTCCTAATTTTGCTTCTTATCAAACTTCACCATGGTTAATCAACTCAATGCAACTATAATCTCCATTGCTGACACATTGCTACATCCACTCTAGATGTTTGGCATTCATTCTCGTCGAATGTCATCTCACCAAGCCCGAAACGGTTTGAAATGCTTCAACTATGGATTCTCCACCTTAAACCTAAAGGCATCTACAATTTCCGAATTGGGATTGTATATGCGAGAACCGCGCACCCTATCGCTTATCGACCTCCGCGCGAGTATAAATACTGATTCAAATCCTGGAGACGTCGAGAAAGAACCTGATTCAGTATCAATTGATAATTCATTTGTTGAATCGTATATACCTTACGTATAGACGTGTCCCTATCAGATATAGCAACTGTGATACCATCTTGTTTTAGTGTCTTACTTTCAAATTTACCCCATCAATCCATTTACTCGTAGAATCTTCTCAGATACCGAGCATTATACCTTTTGATAATATTATACTATTAAAATGTCGGTCTCTTACAAATCCTTTTTGACTAACGATCCATTGGATAATTATGAAGATCCAGAGAAATTTCAAAAATGGGTTCCAATTATTGAAAAGTACCGTAAGGATCTTGAAGACTCCTTGGTTCCCGAATATAAGATTGAATTACCTAAGCCAATTGAACAATTAGTTGAAGAACAATTCAATCCTTTGCAATATCTCTATGACGAAAAGTTGTTAACACCAGAAGAATTAGAAATTACTGAATCGTCAGCAACGGATTTGGTCAAGAAGATTTCCGAAGGGTTAAGTAGTGTGGTAGTCTTCAAGGCCTTCGCAAAGAGATTAGTGATTTGTCACCAATTTACCAATGGTGCTATGCAAATCTTTATCGACGAAGGGATCAAAAGAGCTGAGTTTTTAGATGACTACCTCAAAAAAAATGGAAAGACTATTGGTCCGTTACATGGTTTACCAATTTCTTTGAAAGAACAAATGTTTTATAAAAACAAAATCACCCATGGAAGTTATGTCTCTAAAATGGATAATGTTCCGAAAGTCCATGCTGTTTCCACTCAAATCTTAGAAGATTTGGGTGCAATCTTTTATGTCAGAACCACTCAACCACAAACTTTAATGCATTTGGATTCGCAGAACAACATTATCGGCTTGACTAGAAATCCATTCAATTTGAGTTTGAGTTCCGGTGGTTCATCTTCTGGTGAAGGTGCCATTGTTTCATTTGGTGCTTCTTCGATCGGAGTAGGTTCAGATATTGGTGGGTCTATTAGAGCTCCTGCTGCTTACTCTGGTTGTCACGGTTTAAGACCAACTACCAGAAGAATCTCAATCACGGGAGGTGTCTCTTCAGGAGCAGGTCAAGAAAGTGTGCTTGCAGTCCAAGGTCCAATGGCAAGATCTATTGATGATCTTGAATTATGGATGAAAACCTACATTAATGTAGGAAAGCCTTGGGAAAGTGAAGGACAAAGTATACCAATGCCATGGAGAGATGTTGAAAAACCAAAGGCAAAGGACTTGACTATTGCTGTCATGTATGATGATGGAGTTTGTAGAACAACTCCTCCAATCAAAAGAGGAATGAAGTTTACTTTGGATAAATTGAAGGCTGCTGGTGTGAAGATCGTTGAATTTAACCCCAAAAACGTTGATGATGCTGTGGATATTGTGAATAAAATGTATGCTTGTGATGGAAACTACATGCAAAGGAAGTTGTTGGCAGATTCAGGTGAGCCTTTGGCCAAGTTAACCAAATGGGCAATGAATGTTGGAGAGGGATCAAGACATTATTCAGTTAAAGAAAATCGTGAGTTGAATCTTTTTAGAGATGCATTGAGAACTGAGTACACCAAGTTCATGGTGGACAACAAGATTGACTACATTTTGAGTCCAACCTATAGTAACGTCGCTCCCCAATCCGAAAAAGTGTATAACTGGTCATACACTTCGTTGTGGAATATCTTAGATTTCCCTACTCTTGCATTTCAAACAGGTTTGTTTCAAGATCCGGCAGTTGATAAATGGGAAGAAGCAGATCTTAATTACAAATATAGAAGTGATGTAGAGCAGTTGGAGAATGAGAATTATGATCCAAACAACTTTGTCGGAGCACCAATTGGATTACAATTGAGTGGAAGAAGATACTTTGATGAAGAAGTTATTGCTGGGGGTAAGACAATTGTGGATATTTTGGGTGTTGACTTGTTTAAAAAGTAGTTAGAACATGTGAGGTACGTTGCTCAATCCTAGATGTTAAAAAGCCGTCAGACGTTTTATTAAATCGAAATTTAGACTGTTGAAATTTAATATAGTTGATAAATAGACAAAGAGTTCATATTTGAAAAATAGACATTGAGATATTATTTGAAATAGACATTGAGTTAATATTCAATTAAATATTGACTTATATTTAAATTGTTATTGAGTTAATATTTGACATATTAAAATATTTTTGAGTTGAAACTATACATAAAAAGAAATAGAGTTGAAATTAAACATATCTTTGGAAACATATTACGTTTCAATGCGCAGTAGTTATAGTTGCAAAATCTATATCACGCAATAACAACTGAATAATATGCCCATTGTAACGTTATCGCTTGATTAAAAGAAGCTTCCTCCGCTTACATAATCGTTTAATTTCCAAGTTTTGCACCCATTCAAATTTTCATTTTTGTGTCACACACTGCGCATCTGCTTAGAAATGCTTAATAAGTGTGGAGTCTGCTTATTAAGATCAGAAACAAGAGTATAAATAAAAGCCAGGATCTGTTGTTTGTTTAAATCGTTCTTATCTTCATTACCACGACTTTGCGATGAACTCTATATTATCTGAATCAGAATATTTGAATGACGACAAATTGTTAACAGAGAAGGAATTCCATATCACCTACTCACCCGTCAGTGTCCTCACGAAGAAGGTTGAAAAGCTTCAATTGACACGAGTTGAGATATTGATTGCTTTTATTAAAAAGGCTGCATTAAGTGGACGTTTACCTAGGGATTTTAACATGGCAGATGCCTTAATGACTGCGGTGTACTGCGATTGGCTCAATGAGTTCAACAGCCTGGAGAAGAATATATCGAATGATCGGTTGCAAAATTTGACGGGAACAAGCTATAAGCTGTTGGGGTTGGAACAGAAGATGCTGGTGGCTGAGACCTATGGGTTGAGAAAACCAATGGGAAATCGTGGGGTTTATGCCAGGAGCAGGATCCCATCACAATTTAAGATTTGATCTGGTGAAGTTCAATTACGGACTAAAAAGACTTAGAGAACTAGGTTTGATCAATTATATTTATTTCACGGGTGGGTTCATGAATATCTTGAATTGTTTAGTCATTCATAAATTCATGAATTATTTAGTATACCTTCGAAGGGACGAAGTTGGGAGTTTTAAATAGTTGCAATCATCTTATTATTATTATTATTATTATTTTTATTATTATTATTATTATATGGAGAGCAATGTAGAAGTAGAGGAGTAAGAGTAATTTAGAAGCTCAATTTGAGTAGATCAGGAATTTACCACTATAGAAACAATGAAATCGTAAAAGAAATAAGAGAGACTTGATATTTTTGGGATGCCTCGGGGAAGTATATCTACAATGGTTGTTGAAAATTTGGTGCCATGAACATGAAATACAGAAAAAATTGATCTGTTTATCGTTGAAGTCGAAGCATGCCACTAATTGAATTGTAGTTGATTATATATCTTAACTTTTCATGGTTTTACGAAGGAAGAGGACGCGTTCTTATGTTTCCTAGCCTGACGATACCCAAAATGTCTCAGGAATTGTAAAATCAGACAAATCAGCGAATACCTCGGAGAATCCTCAGCAAATGAACCACTCACCGAATAACTCATCGAATGCAACGAATCTCTCAACGAACTACGTACCCAACCACTCACTTGCGAGCCAAATAACTTGCCGACGGGGTTTTTCATGAATGCACCGAGCGTAGCGAAGTGATTCAGTATTACCTCCACAGATTCGTATTAATGACGGTATTATATATATTGTAGGTCTCCCGAACATCAACACTCTCTCTTTAAACTTTTCCTTCACTTCACTGAGTATCTCCACATCTCATTGGGTATCTCCACATCTCACTGAGAAGTACTCACATCTCACTGAGAAAACTCACTTATCAGCTGAGAATTCTGCGCTACGTTTAGAACTCACAGAATTCACACTACATAGTTTCCATGGCTTACGACGACGACCTGGAAGATTATACATCACCAGCAGATGAAGAGTTCGACGAAGAAGCTTTAAGTAACGAAGAATATGATAAGTTGCATGAAGTACTTGCAGAACTCAAACAACTGTTGAAAGATTATAACGATGAGATCCCGGAGTTTGACTTAAAGGAAGCACTTTACTTCAATTATTATGAGGTACCTGATACTATAGACGAAATTAAGTCCAGATTCAAAAAGAGTATGTATATTTAATGGCTCTGATGAGCTATAACTAGCGAGTTAGTTTACTTCAGTATGTTTAGAGGTATTAGAGAATACGGGACGAGTTTGTAAATAAGAGGTACTATGAAGAGTCGAAAATTCTACGTTAGTCTATGCTAGTCTGCGTTGGTCGTTAGTCTACGTTAGTCTACAGTTACACTTGGTCCAAAGTTAGAGTCAATACGACATGCCTCAAAGACAAAACTAAAGTCAACACTTAAGTCTTAAAGATTCTTAGAATGGTCTGGATAATTAGCACAGCATGTTTCTAAGTACTCTGTCAGTCTCTGAGTGATTTGTACCATCTAGTCTTGTGGAATATCTCACCTTTATCTATAACTTCTCTCTCTGTGTCGCCACTGAGTGGTGAGTCTGAGCCGACACTCAAAAGTTTTTTCGAGCAAACGTTTCTTAAGTATAGACAAATTATTCTTACTAGCTACAATCCCTCAAATATCCGTTCAGATCAATAATGACTAGCGTCCATACTCAAGAGGGCGTCAAGGGTTCAAAGCTATTGCAACTAGCCCGTTCAAGAGCTGAAAAGAAGAAGAATGAAGAGTCACAATCGGAGTCGATCAGACCATCGAAGTTAGCGATGTTGGCTAGAGGTGGGAAGGAACATGGTGAGATACTGGGATATCTAAATGATGCATCGACAGGTATGGATCATACAGTTGAAGATCATGAATCTAATGAATCTAACGAATCTAATGAAAATCCTCAGAGTATAGACTCCAAGCTGAGAGCTCAGAATAACGATTTCTCTCCAGAAACAGTTTCTGAATCTCCATCTCCTCCATCAGTATCCATATTAGACAGGTTGAGCCTGTCAAATAAACCATCCAAACCGTCGCTCTCCAATTTAGCACGTCATAGAAACGCTACTTCTATCTCAATCTTAGATAAGATATCTCCACAAACCACCAAACCATCCACTGCCAAATTAGCAAATTTAGTACAGAAACGTACCAACTTTGTTAGAAAACCTATTTCTGTACCCAAACCTGAACAAGTCAAGTCATTGTCGCCTCCGAAAGCGCCCGTGGACGATTTTCAGACACTTTCATTCGACATATCTACAAAGTCTAACCTACTCGAAACAACAGTATCTAAATTATCCGATTTCTTATTCAAACCCGCAAAACGTGCACCAAGCTATGAAACATCTAAACTGAAACGTCTTAAGCACTCCGATATCTTTAGACCATATACTAACCTCGAATTAGAAAAGGCAATCAAAGTCGAAGAAAACTTTTCTAAACCTTCTCCAGATGATTTGATATCCGAAGCTCAACGTGGAGCTTTTGAAGAAAAGATGGCAAATCTCCATATAAAAAAGAAGCCAGAAGAAAAACCCGTAAAGAAAACAACACCTAACAAGAAATTCGATTTAAAACATGAGTTGTCAACTAATCCAACATACATGAAGCCTCATAAATCTTTTGTGGTCATAGGCCATGTGGATGCAGGTAAATCAACGTTGATGGGCAGAATGTTGTATGATTTTGGAATCGTAGACGCCAGGACCGTAAATAAATTGGTCAAAGAAGCTGAAAAAGCAGGAAAAGGTTCTTTTGCTCTTGCCTGGATCATGGACCAAACCTCAGAAGAAAGATCTCATGGTGTTACAGTTGATATTTGTGCAACGGACTTTGAGACCGATAAAACAAGATTCACCGCTATTGATGCTCCAGGACATAAAGATTTCGTTCCACAGATGATTGGTGGAGTTTCCCAGGCGGATTTTGCATTGTTGGTTGTAGATTCCATTACTGGTGAGTTCGAAGCTGGGTTTGCTATGGATGGCCAAACAAAAGAACACACAATCTTGGCTAAAAACTTGGGAATTGAAAAAATCTGTGTGGCAGTCAACAAAATGGACAAAGAAGAATGGAACGAAGCAAGATACGAAGCTATCAAGGCTCAGCTCCAGGAATATTTATCCAGTGAAGAAGTTGGGTTTTTACCAGAACAGATTGATTGCATACCGATCTCTGGATTATCTGGAAATAATGTTGTCAAGAGAGACAGATCTATAGCTGCTTTTGAGTGGTACACAGGACCAACTTTGGGAGAATATTTGGAACATGTAAAGTTGACGACAGATTTAACTTCTGACTCGGTCACCAACCTCCTTTCGGAGGACTTTTTTGTCTCCGTTCATGATTCGAATAGAGACAAAGGTGAGTTAAAAGTCAGTGGTAAGATAAGTTCAGGAGTTATTCAGGTCGGCGAAACGATTCTTGCGGAGCCAAGCGGTGAAACTTTGCAAGTACAAGGTTTATCTGTGGCACTGAAGAAGGTTGATTTTGCAATCAGAGGAGAATTGGTCCAAATGAGTTTCAAGGCGAATCAATTAGAAAACGATTCTATTGATGCTTTAAGAATCGGGGACTTAATCTGTAAGGTTGGTTCTCCTGCACGTACTGTTAAGAAATTAACTGTTTCGCTTCATTTATTCAACATGACCAAGCCTTTATTGGTTGGTACACCATTTGTGATGTTTAGAAATAACTGTCAAGTTCCAGCTAGAATCTCCAAACTTATAGAAGTCATTGGTGGGAAAAAGAAGAAGAAGTTGTTACATCTCGTATCCAAACAAACTGCTGTGGTTGAAATTGAAATCCAAGGAACCTCCGTTCCAATTACAAAATACTCAGATAATAAGAACTTGGGAAGAATTGTTATTAGAAGGGAAGGTGTCACTGTTGGTGCAGGTATGGTAATTGATTTTGAATAGACGATATCTTCGATAAACCAGTCAAGATTGTAGATAATAAATCATAATTCATGAGCGGAGGCAAGATAGAAGATTATTCTGATTTGTATCAGATCTGGAGAAACAGTTGAATCTCTTTATAAATGTTTTCCACTAAGTAGCATTTAATAGACTTCTAGGTATTTTGAGGCAACTATTGCTAAGATTGCTCGTTTTAGTGATGTGGTTCTGCAAAACTCCACTAGTAAATACTTGATCTCCACTGGTAAATACTTGATCTCCAATAAATCTCCTCGAACGCACAATCCCCACCAATAACTACTTGTAGCAAACCAACACTTCGCTACGCTCAGGATTGATTCTCAGAGTATTCCATTTTCCAACTACATTAGTATTACATACTATTCCTCATCAACGTTTATTATTGAGAATCAGCCTTAGGCTAAAATGAAATGTAGTCCACACATAAAACAAGGACTCCCAACACCAAACACAATGTCACCAACATATTAGCACTTTTCTTGTTCCTCACTGTTGCCTTGTTCAAAGTCTTGTTCCCCATCAGTACATCTATAGCTACCTGGTCGTTATTATCAAGTAAATTATTAATCTGATCACCTTGTTGATCCAACTGAAACGATAACTCTGTTTGTAAGTTTACGATATCGAGCATTGAGGTATGTAACCTCTCCACTTGTTTGAGTTGGTTGGTCTTCATGTTCAAGAACTCCTGATTCTCCTTTTCAAGCTCTTGAACTTGAGTTTGGGAGAGCTGAGATCCATCCGCAATCTCTTCCTGAACGACATCGAACAGATCCTCCGGGTCGTAGATGTTGAGTTTTTCATCATATTTTACATCCTCGTCCTCGTCGAAGTTTTGAAAGTTCAACAAATTCAATTGTCGTTCTCTTTCAAACCGTTTTCTCTGTATAGAATCAAAGTTCTTATTGACTATATTTAACGAGTTGTTGAGATACCGCAATATTTGAGTACGATGGGTATTCACAGTTGAAATGTAGAGTTCTTGATCGGAAGGTTCGTCAAACATATTTAGCCAGCTTGTAAGTTGTCGCGACACCGTTTGTCTTTTTGGTTGTTGTGACAAGGCCTGACGTTTGGTTTCGTAAGTCTGTAACACCTTGAGCTTCTCATACATCTGTTGTACTTTATAGTTGAATTCCTCGTCGATCTTGTTCTTGTCTTGAATGGAGAGCGTATTATCAGATGTCTCACTTATAGATAAGTATGGCACTTTCAATTCGGCTATGAAGTTATCCAAGTTACGTAGCAAATTATAAAAGTCTCTTGTTTCTTTGGAAAAGGAGTCGTTGATTTTCATCGTGGGTGAGCTGGCATTGTCGTTGTTGATACTGTCACCAAGTTCTGTCTGTACAATGTTGACACATTGACGGAATAGGGGGGTTAGATCAGTCATGGTGAGTTTGGTGGAGGTTATAAATCTGAGATCAGATTTGGTTTTATAATGTGTTTATGTGCAGGATATACATGTTATAAGATATAGAAATTTAAGAGATATGGAAATATAGAAATATAAAGTGTGTTAAATATGGTTCAAAGAGCATAACTGGAAGATTTAGTGATTTGTGAGCAAACTAAGGTATTTCACTATAATTCCAGGAAAATCGTCAAACTTGGCTAAAGAATTCTCTTTAATTTAGGTCAAGAGCTCACGAATTAATGGGACAGGTACTCAATTATTTAGCAGAGTATATTTCATTGAAGTTTCTAATATATAGCAGATATATATCCTCGATGCAAGCATCGCCTTTCAACAACCTTTCTAATGATATGGATTTTCATATAGTAATTTATCATATTACTACTAATCACACTAACAAGCTGTGTCATAATCTAGTATAAGCTTAGGGAGAAGCTTTCACAAGAATGGTAGACTTAATATCAGAAAATGTAAGTAATAATGTCAAGTTACGGCTAGTTAACATTAGATTATCACCGTTACTTGCTCTGATACGAGAATAATTGGCTGCAAATGACCAACTCAAAGAATACTATTCTCCACCGACCAACTCAATAAATGATATTTCAACTGAGCCACTCTAAATTTTCACATCTCAGTATCTCACAATCTAACCTAGCAGGTAATTGAGTTTTCTGCTATCTGTTATCCTGTTTCTTCATTTCATATGTCTCCTAAAGCGATCTTATAAGATCAACCATCTAAGTACTCGATACATTTTGAGATCTCCATTGCATCCAGTACCTCTCTTACTTCAACCGTTTTTGTTTCATACAAAATATTCCATCTTCCGGGGAATTCTTTGCCCGAAATATTTACAATATCATAATTGTGTTCTCTCTTTTCCTCAGGAGAAGATTTTATATAGGCCACATATTCGGGAACATCGGCATAGTAGATGTTATCAGCGACAATGGTAGTGCCTGGAGCAATCATTCCCAAAGATTCCAATACTCTCAAGTCAGGAAGATAGAGGCCCTTGTCGTGATCTATAAAAGTAAAATCGATTCTAGCATGTCCTCTCTTCCTAAGTGCCAATTTCTCTTCGAATTCTGGTAACGTTCTTCCAGCCTTGCCCACAAAGATCTCAACTTTCAGCGATAATCCTGCTAAATCAACAATCTTTCTTGCAATGGTGGCATATTCCTCGCTAGCTTCAAACGTATAGTACTTTCCCAGGTCTCCCATAGTACTGGCAAACAAAATGGCCGAGTACCCAACATACCCACCTAATTCTATCATAATCTGAGGCTTGGTTTCACGAATCTTTTCCACAATCACTTTCCCTTTGATAGGACCAATACTCATGAACCATTCAACATTGTCATTATATTCATCAATCACTTCCAACACCTTAGCAGGGTTTCCCCGTATGGAGTTGAGCTTTTCTTTTGGTAAACCAAGTAAATGGTCAAGAAGTCTCTGTTCTTTTCCTGCTTCTGTCATTTTGTTTAGTGACTAGAAAAGTATCGTTAGGTTTGATCGGCTATATATACTTTTTGTGGGGTAGTGACTGAACCGAATCGGAATAATACTGAGCCATCCGTACAAGCAATTTCTGGATAAGGCGGAAACCGTGGGAGGTGGAGGTCCGTAGCAAGCCAGCGGTGATCCGATCTGCGAGCCGATGGATTGATTGTTAACCAAGTTTGGTTAGTCTCATAGTCTGACCAACCAATAGAGGATGTAGTCCGTACGGAAAAGTGTAGCCTGATTATTCGGACCGCACGGATTTATAGATGATTATTTCTCCTTGAATTGCGATCCCATAGAGTTGGTGTCCCTTTGCTTTATATGTAGAAAGAATACGAGGAGTCTTCTTCAGGTTTAGGATCAAAAAAACCATAGTTAAAATATCCGAGTATACTGAAAATATTGAAAATAGAAAATTTCAGAAAATAATAGATGATAGAAGTAGTTGAGTCAGAATTCTAGCACAGTTTTGGCGCCATTCGTTACATTTTGCACCCACTGAATGCGATAGAAGTATGAGAAGATATTAGATGAAGCTAAGTGTGAAATTCATATGTAAAATTCGTATGTAGCTAAGCTGTAAGTCAAGTGTACTCATCCAGGTATTTCTCGAAACAATTCTACGATTGCAAAAAGCCTATTCAAAAATAGGCTATATAAAGTTACCGACAAAAGATTCATCAGCAAATTTATAACAATTTGAAAAGTCTAGCTCTGCTATAACCTCGCTGTTTTTCATGTACATATTCCCTAACATCTACACCCATTTACTGACACTTGTACTCAATTCCTGTACTCCATAATTTCGGCGAAAACATTCGGACTTCGCACCTAAAATCAACTCATCTCAAACATCTCTCGTAGACACAACACATCATGAGTAAGGCTCCGCCTACGGTATCCGATAGACTAGCGAGGCTCAATCAACTCAAGAAACTCAAGAAAGATGCACAGTCTCAAAATAGACAATCGTTATATCAAGACAACAAACGACAGAGACTCCAGAGCAGAAAAGCTAAAGAAGAAGAGGGAGAAGACAAACATGAAAAGCATGAAAAACAGGATAAGGACGACGCGATAACAGAACGTGAACGGAACTTGAAGTATAGTATCGAAGAATGTGAAAAATGGGACTCGAAAGTTAAAGCAAAGAAAACTTCAGGATATCACAACTACACAGAATTGGCTCACAAGTCTTATAATAAAGAGATCGAAGAAATGGACGTCGATAAAGAAGAATACGAACGCCAGAAAGTTAGAGGAGAGAGTGGTGATAAATTTGTGAGTCATAAACCAAAGGGATCTGACGTGGATGCTTTAGCCAGAGGGATTGAAGATTCGAACGCAAGGCGGATGAGAATGAGAAGAGTCAAAAAGGATGAAAACGATGTTGGCAGTTACATTAATGAAAAGAACAAGCAATTTAACTTGAAGTTGAATAGGCAATATGAATGAGGAGGTAATAGCGAGAAATTACTGAAAGAGTTGATTAATTTTAGTGACGAATAAGTGAACCAAGTGACTATTACTGGAGACGCTATAACAAAGTTGTCGAGATCATTCAAATATTATATAGAAACGGCTCAACATTCAATTAGTCTCTACTCCCAGATATTTCTCAGTCCATAGCGAGAGATATGGTGCACTATGGAGAGATTTGGTGGAACCGAAGCTGGTCTTCCTTGAGTTCCGTGGAGAATTAAGCACAATAAAACTGAAAATAACTCATTTCTTCAGTCCTCCAATATTAACCATCCAAGTTCCAATAATATTAACTACCTACAGAACTTTGAAGTACCCATTCGCTCCAGCTTTTGATTTCTCGAGTCGATCTAAGCCTATTTGCGAGATTGTGCTCAAGTTTCTCGACACACTTGGAAGTTTATAACACTTGTTACTACGAAAATTTGTCAAATTAAGTTCCTATTTTATAAGTGAGTTTCTACAATTCAACCAACCATAATATCTATAGATATCACATAATAGGAGAAAATTTCATGCCTATTTACAACTTACATGGACTAGTATAATACCACTAAGACCTAGCCTCACTCAGCCATAAACAAATAAATCCAGTAAATTATTGAATTTCTGTAAAATAACTAGTAGAGCCTCCTCTTATCTCTCGTATATCAATATGTTTCACTTCCATAGCTATCTATCACTTATACTACGATTTTGAAAACTTGTAGTTACCCGGCTTAAAAATCTCATGAAAATCAGTTACAAAAAATACCGAACAACCAACAACGACAACCAACGTAGACGCTTGCTGGACTCGTGGTTGATTAAATCTATCAATAGAATTTATCAATTATGGCTAGAGAAGAAGAAGAACGAGAGATTCGTGATGATGTTTCTAACAATAACTCGGACGAAGATGGAGACAGTGTCTTAGATTCATCTGAAGAAGACGATGATGAAGATGATGAAGAGGCAATCCAGAAAGTACGTGAAGGATTTATTGTTGATGACGATGAAGAGGATACAGAAAATAAACATAGAAAGCACAAAAAGAGAAGAAGAGAAAAGGGCACTGTTCAAGTTCAAGACGATGCCTTGGACGAAGATGATTTGGAATTATTGTTGGAAAACTCTGGGGCCAAACCAACAGCCAAAACTTCGGGCAAATTCAAGCGTCTTAAGAGAGCACAGATCGACGATATTCAAGAGGAAGTTGATGAAAAGGAGAGTGGAACAGGTGCTGGATTAACCGATATGTTTTCTGATGACAACGAAGAGGAATTAGAAGAATCCACACAACCAGCAGACCGTAATATCTTGGACGAGTTTGAAGATTTCATTGAAGAAGACGAATTTTCTGATGAAGACGAACAATCTAGACAAGAAAAGGTAAAGCAGAGACAAATTGCAAAGAAGAAGGGTCCAAGATTAGACACCTCGAAGTTATCAAATGTAGATAGAGAAAGTTTGCAACAACTTTTTGAAGTTTTCGGTAATGGTGCAGAATACGAATGGGCCTTGGAAGCACAAGAAATTGATGATGAAGGTAATGGAGAGAGTCTCGAACCGACCTCGTTGGATGAAGTATTTGAACATTCAGAACTTAAGGAGAGAATGTTGACTGAAGAAGATAACCTTATCAGAATCATTGATATTCCTGAGCGTTTTCAAAAGTTCAGAGCCAACCTTAACTATATTGATTTGGAAGGAGAAGAATTACAAAATGAAAAGGACTGGATAGCAAATATATTATTTGCTGAGAAGCAAGGAATGTTTTTGGGATTCTTGGAACAACCTTTCAAAGATGCAGTTGGAAAAGTTGTTGAATTCATTTCAAAAGATGCCTACGAAGTACCATTTATTTGGACCCACCGTAGAGATTTCTTATTGTTTTCTCAAGACATCAAAGCTGAGGATGGAACCATTGAAAATGAAGTCCACAAATTATTATATGAAGATGACTTGTGGAGAATTGTGCAATTGGACGTGGAATACCATTCATTGTACGAAAAGAGATTAAATTCTGAGAAATTGATCGAAGTATTGAACCTTGACGATGATTTGGTTAAGGATATAAAATCTTTGGATACTATGGTGGGTGTACAAGATTTACACGACTATATTCAATTCACATATTCAACAGAGATCAGAGAATTACCAAAGGATGACGGAGAAGTCAAGGGTAAAAAGCATTCAAAATTTGCCATGTTTGAAAGAATAAGAAGCAATATTTTGTATGATGCAGTTGAAGCATTTGGAATATCGGCAAAAGAATTTGGAGAAAATGTTCAAGATCAAAGTTCAAAGAGGTGGGAAGTTCCATATAGAATTCACGCGACTGACGATCCGCTTGAATCGCCTGAAGATTTGATTGAAAAGTTATGTGAAGATGATGAAATTATCTTCAAAGATGAAAAATCCGCCAGGGATGCTATCAGAAGAATATTTGCTGAAGAAATTTTCCATAATCCAAAGATTAGGTATGAAGTGAGATCTACATTCAAGTCTTATGCCTCGATTAGTGTCAAAATCACTGAAAAGGGTAGAGGAACGATTGATAAGTATTGTCAGTATTCTGATATCAAATATGCTATTAACCGTTCGCCATCAGATTTGGTGAAGAATCCAGATGTTTTGTTGAGAATGTTGGAAGCTGAAACTTTAGGTTTGGTAGTTATAAAGTTCGAAACCAAAGACTTTCAAAATTGGTTCCAATGTATTTTCAACTGTTTGAAATCTGATGGATCTTCTGAAATTTCTGACAAGTGGAACAAGGAGCGTGAACTCGTTTTAAACTTGGCCTTTAAAAAGTTATCCTCAATGGTCGCTTTGAATACTAAGGAAGACTTACGTCGTGAATGTGAACGTTTAATTGCAAATGAAGTAAGGAGAAAGTTTTTGGCTAAAGTTGATCAAGCTCCATACACTCCATTTGGATTTGACAAGGGTACGAAGCCAAATGTTTTAGCATTGACATTTGGAAAGGGTGAGTTTGACTCTGCCGTTGTTGGGGTGTTCTTAAAAGAATCTGGTAAAGTAGATGAGTACTTCAAATCAGAAAACTCGCCAATTAGAGATGGGGAAAATGAAGAGTTGTTTTCGGGCCAATTGAAACAGTTTTTTGATAAAAATCTTGAATACATTAAACCAGATATTATTGTTGTATCTGGTATAAATGCCAATTCAAAGAAATTATACGACTCTGTGAAAAATTTCGTTGAAAACAATCAAATTACTGTGAATGTTGATGATTTACCCGATGTTTCGTCTCCTCCTTTGATTAGTGTTATATGGGGACAAGATGAGACTGCAAGACTCTATCAACATTCAGATCGTGCAAATCAAGAATTTCCAGACAAACCTTCGTTGATTAAATACTCGATTGGTTTGGCAAGATACGTTCAAAACCCATTGTTGGAGTACGTTGCGTTAGGTGACGATATTTTGTCGTTAAATTTCCATGAACATCAGAAATTGATTCCTACTGACTTAGTCAAGGATGCAATTGAATCTGTATTCGTTGATATTATTAATATGGTTGGTATTGAGATCAACGAAGCTATTCGTGATCCATATGTTGCACAACTTTTACCGTACATTGGAGGGCTCGGACCGCGTAAAGCATCTGGGTTGATCCGTAATATCAACTCCAAACTTGGATCGAACTTATCCAACAGAAGTGACTTGATTGAAAATGAACTCTCCACTGCCAACATTTTCATAAATTGTGCATCTTTCTTGAACATTCCCTATGACGAAACGTCTACTGTCAGAGATTCTTCAATCGAATTGTTGGATGCTACAAGAATTCATCCTGAAGATTATGATCTCGCAAGAAAGATGGCCGCAGATGCCCTTGACTTGGACGAAGAAGACATGACTCACGTTGAAGAACAAGGTGGTATTATTTACCAGTTGATGCAAGAAGGTGTCAATAAAGTTGATGAATTGAATTTGATTGCTTATGGTAAAGAATTGGAATCCAAATTTGGCAAGAAGAAATATGCCACCTTACAAATTATCAAGGAAGAGTTGGTCAACAACTTTGAGGAACTTCGTAGATCGTTCCATATCATCGATAGTTTCGAGGTCTTCCAAATGTTGACTGGAGAAACCAAAGATACTTTCTCCAAGAACATCATTGTGCCTGTGACCGTGTTGAGAGTGGGAAAGAACTTCAGGGACTCGTCTGCTAAGATCAAATACGTCAAGGTGATCACTTCTTCATTAATTCTGGGAAATATTGAAGAACAACATATTCCTGACGATATTCATATTGAACAGAGCCAGATCATCCAAGCTGTTGTTCTCGATGTATTCTACGACACCTTCAATGCAACCTTTAGTTTGCTCGATGAAGATATGAACAGAAGCTCGTCCACCAAGTTCGTCAAGGAACACGGCAAATGGGACTTTGCTGCCGAAGACGAAGATGTCAGAAGGGAAAACTTGAAGGAACTCGCCAAATTATCGAAGATCAGAAACATCCAACATCCTTTGTACCATAACTTTTCTTTCAAGCAGGCCGAAGAGTTTTTGGCTCCACAATCCGTGGGTGACTGTATAATCCGTCCTTCTTCAAAGGGTGCAAAGTACTTGACCATCACCTGGAAAGTCGCCAACAATCTCTTCCAACATTTGCTTGTGGAAGAACGTATATCCGGAACCTTTAAAGAATACATTGTTGACGGGAAAAGATATTCCGACTTGGATCAATTGATTTTCCAACATATCCAATCTATTGCAAAGAAGGTTGACGAAATGATCCGGAATCCTAAGTTCCGTGAAGGTACCTTAACGGAGGTCAACGAATGGTTGGAATCATACACCAAGGCCAATCCTAAGAGTAGTGCCTATGTGTTTTGTTTCGATCACAAGATGCCGGGAAGTTTCTTGTTGTTGTTTAAGGTTAACGTCAATACTAAGGTCAGCACCTGGCACGTAAGGACAGAAGTCGACGGTTACACATTGAAGGGCTTTTCTTATCCAAATATGCTTAGATTGTGTAATGGTTTCAAGCAGACTTTCAAATCATATGTTAATAACAGAGGTCCAAAGGGATATTATTAGTCTATGAACTGTGAGAATTAGACCTTCTAGCTGTTCTAGATGTATAATTCTAAGAATCTCTAAGAAATTTCGCTGGTTTCTGCCTCTAACTATGATTTCTCATCCTTATCTTAGTTGGATCCACTCTACTTAGCGGTAGATTTCATGTATTTTATTCAAAAATGTACTTTTTAACTTGTTTCATACTGATAAATCTTGTAATAAATAATATTAGACATAAACTAGGGAGATTTAGGAGATTCAAACCCTACAAAGACTTTCTAGAACTTTCGTTATAACTCATTTCTTTTCGTTAACTCACTTCTTAACAAGATTCTTTCTGTGGCTTACTCTCAACTTAGACCTAAAACTGTCACCGTCCACATAACAACCCATCAACCACCTGTCACCACCGTTTGCGTCGGAAAACTGTAATCTCGAGTGTAAAACTCTTCTGTTATCGAAAATCACACACGAATTCTCCTTCGACTTGATTTGAAAATGGTTCTTTGGATCGTTGATGAAGTCCTCAAACAACTGGAAGCCTCGGATGAAGTCTTGGAACAAAAAATGCGACGAGTTCTCCATGGCCGAGGTGTTCAAAACATCCAAGTTCGAGCTTGTGCTGAACGAATTGTTCTTGGTGATACCAACTTCAAATGGGCCCTGGAATGGTGGTGAATAGTTGACTTCTTTGATGACGGGATAGTTAGTTCTGGAGTCTACGACTTCTCCCTCAACCACTAGAGGACGTTGGAAGTAGTAGTACTCGTTGTTGTTGTCGTAATGGTATGTGATAGGGACTTCTGTGAGTGCAAAGTATGCCTGTGGATCGACTTCTCTCACATGTTCAGCAGCTAAGAACGAATCACAGAAGATATTCTCGCCGCCAGTCGTTGAATTCTGGATGAAATGAAGAAGCTGCAACCCTGGAGGGGATTCATAGTATAAGAGATCCATATGCAAGGGTAAGAATGAGCTAGTGTTTGCGATATTCTTTGCTTCTTTCTCGTTCTTGACATCGAAAAGTGATCCATAGAACGTTTTCTTGATGTAGCCGAATTTTGAAGCCAATTTTGCAACTGGCCATGAAGGGGCATTTTCTTCTGACATTTTTTTGTCTATTTGGACATTTTTAATGTTGTTTACGAAAGCTATTCCATACTGGTTCAAATTGTTCACTGTGTGATCAAAAACGTCCTGGTCCTTCATGTATTCGTCGTACGACACATTCAATGCTGGAAACTCGGCTCGGAGCTGCTTCTCGTTCCAGAAAGTCTTCTCCAACTCAAAGTTTTTTCCTCTCCTTCTGCTGGTTGTGTTGGACGAGATTTTCAAGAATCTCTCGGTATATTCCGAGTTGTGGATTTGTCCATTTTGATTCCATTGAACGTGCAACACTCCATTCTTGACGAAAGGAGGCGCGTTCAACCGTAAGTTTTTGGAGATCTCGGCTGTTGTAAACAATTTCTGCTTTGAATACGGATCCACACTATCTGGAGCCTGACAAGAATCTCGAAGAAAGATGTTGCTGAATTGTAAGATATGTTCTCCATTGATAATTACCGAGATATACTTGTCGTCGTAAGCCCCCACAGCGAGAGTTGGAAGTTTTGTTGCATGTGACTGGATATTGATTGGTTTAGATGTGTTGACACTTAGTTGATGCATCTGTCTGATAGGTTGCTGTCTGACGAGACTCTGTCTCGGCATCAGTTTCGTCAATTGACGGATCAGTCTCATTGATACTGAGCTTCTCATTATTCTGGTGGATATATACGCCTGCGGATATGTCGCCATTGGTAGTCTTCTGGTACTCATAATTATTTTTGATGTTTAAAGTGAGAGCGGAAAATCATCGCACTTTATACTTTTGTGGGGCAGTCCGAGGAATCTACTCCGAACAATTCTGATTAGTATGGAGAAACTCGGTTGCTTTTCACCGAGTCATGGAGAAGTAATCAAGGAGTCATTGATAAGGGATCCATGACGAGTCATGTACCATGGGAAAATATCGGGAAGCTCACTAAAATCAGATGTTACGAGGACATGTATCTCCGAGGAGTTGTGTATTGGTCAGTATGCGGAAAAGTGGGATGATAATAGTGTGGCAGTATGCATAGGGAGAAGTTGGTGGTATTTTACGGCTATTGGTGCCCGATAATGTGTAGTGTGACCCTAAGTATCCTTCATAACTCCATTGACTCTTCATAGTCATAATTATTAGGGAACTTTCGAGGCGGAATTGTGTTTTCTGAATGAGATAAGTGCCGAAACATGGGGATCTTCATCTAACAAAATTATAGTTAAATCATGGGAGTCTTTTAATTCCGAGACTGTTTAGACCTCTCTTTACACCTTTCTTTAGCCTTGCGTCTTCTGGGCTGTCTCGATCATGGATTCTAAGGTCCCTATTCCCTATTGTATTCTCTCATTGGTTCTCTGGCACCATCTCAATTTGTCCATTGACCCGAACATCAGTACCGCACTCTATTTTCCCCGGATTATCTTGGTACTGAAAATGTCCGACATCAAGCCATGGAATACGTAGAAAGTTCAAATATGTAACTACAGATGTATTACAATAGGTAAGGGTATGTATAGTTAGTTTTTGAGTGAGAATGGGTAGTTCAGAGTAAGTTTGAAGTGCTCAACAGCTTTAATATGGTTTTATAAAAGAACATCAAATTTAGACAAAATCAAGATATTTATAAATCATATCAATTCTTGATAAAAAAATGACAATAACTTAAGTCGGAGATTTAAGTTACTAACCTTTCTCAAGTAAGAACCCTCTTCTTGCAATTAGACTTACCAAAAAAGATCTAGTCGTTTTAGCGCTAGAGAAAAGCTATGGTGGTCTAGGTTGAGATCAAGTGATTTAGTGACTCTACTATCCACTCTATTTATATAAATAACCAAGAAGGACCACTCTAAACTTTTCAGACTAGTAAATGGGTCCTACTCTAGGTGTACCATTAACCAATTATAAGCATTCTTCATTTTCTGCTTGAATTCCTGTACAGAGAACAATTTTTCTTTCAATATTTTATACTTATATTACTTCTAATTACTACTTCTCATTACTAGCACTCATATTATGACCATCAAGCAATATCATCTTATGGTGGAAGCTAACTTGCTCACGGTATGAGTCAGATTCTGTTTGCATTGAACAGGAATTGGGTACTCTGGCCGAGTTGGTCTAAGGCGCCAGGGTAAGGTCCTGGTCTCTCCGGAGGCGCGAGTTCGAATCTCGCGGGTATCATTAACACACCAGCAATTCCT
>Ga0065704_10070163_pt1 | contig 181252 bp, 113 predicted proteins | sample SwiRhicommuniRL2_FD_59091 | JGI IMG/M metagenome (GOLD analysis project Ga0065704, IMG submission 59091) | Switchgrass rhizosphere bacterial communities from Rose Lake, Michigan, USA - RL2 v2 (version 2) | ecosystem: Host-associated > Plants > Roots > Rhizosphere > Soil | place: East Lansing, MI
ACCGCCGTAGTAAAAGATCATCACCGCCGTAGTAAAAGATCATCACCGCCGTAAAAAGATCATCACCGCCGTAGTAAAAGATCATCACCGCCGTAGTAAAAGATCATCACCGCCGTCAAGATGACTCAAGAAACCCGCAATTGATATATATAGTATTTTCGCAACCATAATTAAGCGACAAATACGACATTTTGCTCTCTAATACATAGAAGTATAAATAGCTCCAGCAATTCTGCTTTTTATTCAAACAAAAACAATAAAGGCTCAAAATGCAGATACAAAAACCATGACTATTGATGTGAAATACGGTAGGGACCATATCTGGCATCAATACTCGTCATCGACTAATCCAATTAAAACGTACCCAATTTTCAAAGTAAAAGGTGTAATGTTGACGTTGGAGGATTGGCAGTAGTCGAACTCAAAAAGCTGTAAGATACTGAACTCTTGCAAGAAATGTTTGTCAAAGTTGGTGCTTGGCTACGGCCGTTCGGTAAATTTATTTAGATTATGCCACACTATATGATTAGTAGTGATGACTGCATCAGCTTGAGTGTGATTACCGTTCAAGTTATCAAGGCATTTGACGGCGAGTATTCTCATAATTAGAGAAGTCTTAAAATTTATATATGATATACTTTTGTTACGATGGTACTCATAAACAGAACAGCCTCGTAGAAGACGCTTGAGGTGGGGTAGAGAGGACTCGACGCTGCGACCATGCGTCTATGGGGCGAGTATCGGGCTCCTTATATGCTGGATTATATTTATCAGTCATTGTAGTAGACTGGCTTAGGTTCAATTTCTTGAAAGAGTCTAATCACAATTTAATTATACTTGGTTGCAAAATAAGAAACCATATTCAGAGCCCTGTCATTCTGTGAGTAGTAGAAATATAATCACTGCCGTTGTAAAATACAAATTATGAGTTAATGATTTATGTTTCTATGAATATATTAAAACCAGAACTATTTACAACGGATATATAAAAGTCTCATCCTCTAAGTCGGTAAGATCCAAATTTGCAACCAGTACGACGACACACTCGCCATCAAGACCTCTAACGGTTCCTAATTTATCTTCCTGTCTCATCTTAGCTAATCTAGCAACATTCCTCTTTTTCAAGATGAACCACATAATTCCAATCAATGAAGGGGCTAGGGTAAAACTTAAAACAATCTGTACAATCCACGCAGGAACGTATCTTGGAGCATCCTGTGCTTGCCAGATTTGAGGAGAGATTATGTTTGCAATTGAATAACTTGCAATAATCATTCCGTTTCTGGTGAGACGTTTGGAATAAGAGGAACCTGCTGTCGTGACACCAAAACCAAACGCACAAATCCAAGGAACACCAAAAGATGTTGCAGCCATTGAAATTGAAATTAGAATACCCTTAGAGTTCGACAAGTCTAGAGACACAGCCAAAATAGAGCCTATAAGAGCAGGTAGAGTCGTCCAAATGATTGTAAAGGCTGTAGAGTTTGGATAGAATCTCATGAATAAATAAGCAAGCAAAGCCCAAAATAACGACCAACCGGAACCAGCAACCGTCACCAAAGTTGAAGTCAAATTGCTTACACCTCCCATATCTTCAAATAAAAGAGTTTGCTGATAGGGTAAATTGTTTGCTAATTGTTGGAACAAAAAGAAGCCACTGATTAACCAAGAAATTGGATCCTTAAAACACTCAATAAAGTGTTTCTTCTTGAAAACTTTCTGTTCTATCGAAGAATTGGTTGATCTTTGAACCCTTCTAACAACCCAAACCTTTTCTTCTAGCGACAAGAACTTTGCTGAAACGGGATTATCTGGATATACAAAATACACCAAGATTGTAACTAGTAATGTTAAACCACCAATTATGATGTTTAAAACCCTATAATCCTTTATAGACGCTTTTGCATAAATGGTTCCGTAAGCAATAAATCCAACTGGAATGGAAGAACCTAAGCAAGAAGCATAAAAAATAGGCTGAGTTCTTGCTCTTTCTTCTGATGTGAAAAACATCCCATTAGTAGTAGTTAATAGAGGGATTGCTGCTGACTCAACGAAACCCAAAAAAAACCGAAGTGCCATAACACCTCCATAACTAAATGCTGCACAATGTAAAAAGATGATTACTGTCCATAGAGAAGTTATGACCAAAATGACTTTGGATAGAGGTAATTTTTGAATCACATACATCATTGGGAAAACAGCTATTATGTAACCAACATAAAACATAGTATTAGCGTTATTGTATTTATTTTGATCCAAACCTGTAGCTTCCCAAAAACCAAGAATTGAACTATATGAAAGTGTAGCTTTATCCATATACATAATCAAGTTGACTAAAAATGTTATACCGAGAACTCTCCAATAGACCTTTCTTTTCAACTTGACCTCTTGTTCTGGAGTTATTTCTGGGACCTCCGAATCATGAATTTGCATAAATTTCAAGGTGTCATCTGCAAGCTCAACTTGGAGTGAATGCTCGATAGTCGCTTCAACCAGCAGCGCTTCAATACGCAGTTCTTCTTTTGACATTTATATAATAAGGTATTGTAATGAATATCAACGAATTGTCAATATACGACTAAATTAGATTAGATTTATGTTTGACGAACTGATATGAGAATATAGAAATATAATAAAAATAATACCTTCATCATGGTTTTATAGTATTGAAATGTAGCCACCATTATCCAGAACAAACTGTGGCTATCATAGATTAGATTTGCAATACGCTCTCGTAATGAGATGATAGGGAAATCTCCAGAATAAGATAATTTTTTGGATCAGCCGATTACACAAAAGAATATGCGTTGAGATAACCGAACTTGCTCACAGAATTTTATGGAGTTTTCAACAAACGAAGCAAATTTGAAGAGCTGTGAAGTATCTTTGAATCACTACATACAACAACTCTTATTTCTCAGTAATTACAACAGAACACACAGACGATTATTTATTTTATACGTGAAATCTTCTCGAAATGCATCATTTTAATTTCTTGGACTAATCGGAGTTTAGAGATGCAGATTTGTCTTTTTTTAATTATAGCAGATACAAAGTTCTCATGACGATTGTCTTTAATACTAGGTCTAGACTAGCAGACCCAGAAATAACTAGACATACCATATGAGATGAATAGATAGATAAATATATATATCTTTTCGTAAAGTTCATCTTTAGATAAGATCTGAGGCACATATTCGAAAAGTGTTTTAACCCCGAACACAGTTGCTAACCCCGTATGGTAGGATATTTGACAAATTCACCAAACTCGTAGTCTTGGAATATTTACTGCATTCAGGGTCCATAATCTCGGATCAAATGATATTTATCTGTAAAAACAACATTTTCACCTTCATTTTAAAGCTTTGACAATTTCTAAGGCTCAAATTGAGTTAAACATTTTAAATATAAGATATGAACACAGGAGAGTACGCGAATGATAAGTAAGAAAAACTACGGAGGTATTTAACCTAAATATTTACGACATATTACGGATATGATTCATATAATTACTCCCAATATTATTAGAAGGGTTGCGGCGATTAGAGAATCGTTGTAAGCGAAGTGTAAACTCTCCGAAACCGGCAAACTTGAGCAGATCAACCACTTGAAAAGACTTTTCTTACTAATACATGGAGTTAAGGAATAAATGAAAGTCAAGTTTTGTAAATGTGGTAATTTCAATTTTTCAAATTGCGCAATACATTTTTTCTTGTAATAACTTTTATTTTCAATCTCGGACATTGCAACTATAGACATAACTGTTGATAACCGTGCATATTGAAAATAAAAAAATGTATGCAATAAATTCATTAAGAAGATTTGGATGGTGCTTAATAAAGAATATGTAGAGTAATTACATAGTGTTGCACAAGTGTACAAGTGATCATCGAAACAATTTAATACGAAAATAGACTACTAAAATTTGGTGTAAATAAATACATGATGAAGATTCATGGGACGGACTTCGACCTACATTATCTTTGGTTAAAACAATAGTATTAAAAACTTGAGTACTGTAAATTCCGAAATGTCATTTGATTTATAATTCCAGAGTTTTACTGGGGTACGTACTACCCTTGAAGCAGAAATATGGAATTGTGGGCATTACTGTAAAATAAAAACCTGAACTATTATTCATTATAAAACTTGGTAATATTAATATATATAAATTATAATGTATCTAAATATATAAAATACTTACATTACAACTCTAAGTAGCACCAAATTATACCTTAGAAATATATTTAACGTGTTCTACAGAAAGTAAATTATTATTTTCTAGTGCTTTTTTCCAAAATTGAATCAGTAAACTATAGAAAGTCGCCCATTTGTACTTTCTTCTCTAAACTTTAAATATCGTAATTCTACTCTAGTTTTTATACCCTAATGAAATTACTAATAGTAGATTTCTGTGTAAGAATACTTGATTACAGAGTGTTTTTAAGTATCATGAATATTCGTATTCTTGTGGCAAAAATCTGAATTAGCGTAAGTATTCACGCTTCTCATATTTTGTGTGGTAGGAGTACTGAAAATTCTTGTACATACATCAAGTCAAAAATTTAATATTCAGAAGTTTGCTGTAGGGAGCTTGAGATATCAAATTTATGAACCGCGGGCTATTTGATCTACAGTTTTCTGCCATTCTATTCATAATTCAAGAAGGACGTTTATTGATATCATAATATCGAACATTTTGGATTTGATACTAAAATGGGTGATCAAAGTAAATGGGACCCACCCGGTAGATAAGTTTTACACCCTTAAAGAATAAAATAGCTTTTCATTTTATGATTGATAATGGTCCGAAAGACTCTCATGGTAAAACATGCGGCTTGGACCATGTAAGAAAGTTCTACTATTCCCTATGTATTACAAATTTACGTATGTGTTCTGCAAAAAAAATGGCTAACAACGAGCTAGGATTTCATTATATCTCATATAGTCTATTCTACACTTTTAAATGTATCTCTCCCCACATAAAGACCTCTTTCCCTTATATCACAGAAGTACTAAATATAATCCTGTATATAAACACACAATCACCTAGAAAATTCAATTTCACAATCGGAAGCGTCTTTAACCCACTAAACTGGAGCATGTCTGACGAAGATTTCTACTCCGAGGAGTCATATGAGTTTGAATTTGAAGAAGATGAAGAAGGGAGCCTAATAGAAGAAGATAAAGAAGAAGAAGAATATGGAATTGTATGTATACTTTGCCACTCCAGCCGCATAATCCTCTAGATCTTATAGATATGGTACTGGTTGTGAATGGATCCCTTAGTGAAGTAGGGCCATCAAGTGATTTCAAGACCTATCGAGATTCTTCTAAGGAATATTAGAGAGAATCGCTAAACAGCAATCAAAAGAACTCGCATATTCTATTAATTGACGTTGATCAAGACAGATTATAATATTCGAAGTGCAATTACTTAAAAAGTAACTCGATACAAGTTGAATTCACTCGGAGCCTATGTCTTGTCTAGCAACTATAGTATGCCGGGAGTTATTAAGCTCATTCATTTGATATCGTCAGAGCCGACTTCGAACTCTAGATAATTGACCAGGAATTAGTGTTTTGTGGAATCTCCATCAATGGCTAATCCTTATACTTCACACACACCAGACTCGTATTAGACCTTGCTATCAAATTAAAAAAACTCTACTAACCCCCAGGAAAACAAATACTACACAGCCAAAAATCTCAAATACGAGAACCCAACTCTATCGCTCCAAAAACTCCAAGCATTAACAAATCTTAATCAAACCCCATCTAATACCGAATGGATTTTCAAATCCTTGAAACAAATCATCAAAATATATACAAAGAATCAGGACTATGAGGAAGCCCTTAAATATTTGCACGAATTGATGAAGTTACTACCAAAAGTCAATAAGAACTACGGCGAAGAGTCAACAAACAAAATCATAAACAACTATTCAACTATCAACAATAAAGAGTTCATAAATAATTTATATGAGATAGTATTGAATTCTTTGACAGACGGAGAGGTGAATTCTGACAAGTTATGGATCAAGATTAATTTGAACAAGCTTCAACTGAACCTAACCAACAAGGAATACGAATCAGCATATAAATTGATTCAGATATTGAATGTAAAGTTGGATGATTCGTCGGAAGTTATAAGAAAATCATATACTCTTGAATTGATTTCGCTTGAAATCGAATATGAATTCCATAAAGCAGCACCAAAAATCTCCAAGCTCAATAAATTGTACAAGAAGAGTCTAACTGTTACAACAGCGGTGACACACCCAAAAATCATTGGAATTATAAAGGAATGCATTGGAAAAATACAATTTTATAGAGGCAACTATGAACAAGCAAGACTAGAATTTTACGAATGTTTTAAAAATTACGATGAAGCTGGATACATACTAAAGAAGAAGATATTGAAATACGTGGTACTATGTTCTATTCTAACCGAAAATGAGTTCAATCCCTTTGAATCCCAAGACACAAATATTTATTCCAACCAACCTGAGTATTTCAACTATATAAACTTGATCAAAGCTTATGATGAGCTAGACTTGGACGAATTTATAAGGATTCATCAGACTTTAATGAAAAATGATGATATTATAAATGACGATATTTTTACAAAGTCTTTGCAACAAATTCTATTGAATTTGAGGTTGAAATTGATTTTGAACTATTTGAAATGCTACAAATGCATAAAATTTCAGTTTTTTTATGATAAATTTAACATTTCAAGCGTTGAATTCGAAGAAATCTTATTGATATTGTTGAACTATGGTAAGATTTCAAACGTCAGAATAGATTTTACCAACAATTTTATTCAAACTGATATAGTGGATGATTTTTTGCCATTAGATATCGATTCTAAAGATATCTATTACAATTTGAAAGTCCTAAAATGTTTTAACGCGAATCAGAGTGACGATTTGAAGAAGATAGATGAAAATTTCGGACGATTTACCTCCTTCAGTCAACATTTGGACAATATTAACGAAAGTTTGGATCAATACAATTCAACTCAACAGAATATGGACAATTCGTATGAGATGGCGGCTCAATCCTCATCTACTTCGTCTCAGAACATAAAGGGTAATCAGAGTCCCGTTTCAGGACAATTTGCCTCTAACCTCAACCAAAGCCCATATAAACGGCCTGAAGACTTCTTGAAATCATTAATTTTTCTAATTGAAAACCCAGCCAACAAAATTTCATGGTACAAGCAATTTGAAGATTTGTTTGAAAGCATAAAATCATCAATACCCTCGCCTGTTAAAAGCGAATTGAGCCAGAAGGATCAAATATACTCGAAACAAAGAAACGAAAATATTCTAAATGCAAACGTTCAAGTAACAAATCAACCAAACGACCTTATTAATTTCAATTCGTTTTCTACAAATCCAGATGAAAATCAAACGTCAAACGACGATTCCGAATATTCTCGGGAAATTCATAAGTTCGATTTATTATCGATTTGGCAGAAGGAGATCAATGATAATTATATCAGATTAGCGGGCAATTTGTAGGATGAGAAAAATAGGAGTGTTTAGAAAATGAAGTGCTTTAGAAAATAATCAGTATTTTATTATACAGTGGGCAAGTTTATTTGTATTAAATTGATATTTGTGAAGAGGGTGTTTGGAGAAAATAAGTTTAATGAGAGATTTTGGTAAAACTTTTTAATAGGCTCGTCGATTCACATCATCATAGTTTGTGATTATATCCATAAATCAACAGAATCACTTGAATCTTGATCAGTTTTTGTATCTATTGATTTCGTTCCATGATCCTCATAAATTATATATGTAAGCTGAAATAATCTACGAGTAGACTGTTGGTTCGACCTCTAATCTACCATTCCAGGTAACTAAATATTAATTCCAGAATCATTCGACAACCTTCTTCAATATCAATCACTTTAGTACATTTCCTAGGGCTGAAATCGAAATGTGTAATTCTCAGACCTTGGTCGTAAATTGAAGCACTCAATCTTTGCAATCAAATAAAAAAAAGTCTGACAGAACTTTTTCTTACTACTCTTCTCTCAAGCAAAACCATAAATTGTATGTAAAGAAGTCTTTAAATTTTAAATAAAGTTACAGATGATTAATAAATTATGCGTTATCGTCATGAGACGTCCTTACATGTTTTGGGCGTTGCCTGAAATCAACCAACACCGAGATGAAGTGACTTATAAAATATTATATTAAGATTTATACTAACTAATTAGATGAGTAATAAGTAATAAGAAGGAAAGAATCTTGCGGAGAAGGTTATCTAGAAAATGTGGTCTAGGACTGAAGCATTCAGAATACGTGAGTTCAGGAACTGCGGATTGTATATATAGACGTAATATGGAGAGAGCGACCGAATTTGTTGTAAAGCACAGATCTTTTGCGTAGAAGATAGAACGGGAATCGATTGTAATAGTTCTGATTTCACATGTCTTGTAATGCTAATAAGTCTTACAAGGCCGGTGAGAAATGGCGAATCTGAGACCCGGTAAAGGGTTTTTCACCATGCTATATCAAAGTAACTATCAGGACCATATGAAAAGAGAGTTTTGATGTAACAGGCATGCAAACATTCGCCAATTTCTGAAAACTACTATTTTGAAGGATCAAAAAGATTCACCAGATTCTTTTCAATACTATATTCATGAAACAAAAAAGAATGCGCAAACCCGGAATCGAACCGGGGGCCCAACGATGGCAACGTTGGATTTTACCACTAAACCATTTGCGCTTAGAGAAATTGATTTTGCCCAGGATCGAACTGGGGACGTTCTGCGTGTTAAGCAGATGCCATAACCAACTAGACCACAAAACCTTTTTCTCTGACAGCTGAGATTTACATTCGCAGCGACCTTGCAACATGAACAATCTGGATATTGATACCTAAGGAAGAGCTTATGATACTTGTAAATACCTGCTTGTGAGTGATTGTCTTATATATCTTGAATTATTTGGGTAGTTTCAACGTTTGAAAATTTTTGTAATTTTTGAACGTATATTTAGAATATTGATAATTTAAGAAAGGCTAAAAATGATGACATTTTAGATATTATACAAATAACTCGAGCTAAAACCTAAAAGATCACTACCTCAATAGTTAATAATTGTATTGCTATATTATTGCCCACTTGTTCACCAATATTATCAGAATATTCTCCCCATTACATAAGTGGATACCTACTTAACCATTAGCTGGTGATTTCTGAGATTTGCAGTGTCTCGATTCACACCTCAAAAACGAAGCTAAATTCTAAGTTGGGAGTATTAGATTAGTATATTAGCATGTTTTCAGTGTTCAGAAACATGCCTGGTTAGCTCAATCGGTAGAGCGTTTGACTCTTAATAAGGATATCAAAAGGTTGCGGGTTCGACCCCCGCATTGGGCTTTCTTTTTTGAAAACATTTTAAATTTTTTATTCTAAATACTATCATATAAGTACCCGAAATTGTAAAATTCATGGCGATAAACATCGATTTGAACAAAACTAATAAATATGAACTACTACCAATACTACTAAAAAAAATGCCCTTTAGATTTGTATAAATTTAAACTATCCATTTGATTCTAACGGATATTGAAAAAAGAAAGCCCAATGCGGGGGTCGAACCCGCAACCTTTTGATATCCTTATTAAGAGTCAAACGCTCTACCGATTGAGCTAACCAGGCGCTTCTTGTTTCCTTAAAAACATGCAGTAGATAAGTAAAGATAGAACGTAGTAGTTTCTATGTAAACAAAAAGTAACCTAACATAGCACTATATAGGTATTAGATAGTACTCCTTTAATAACTGTCAGCTGAGTCTACAAATATTAACTTCTACAAATTGCTTAAAATTATTGTACCTTTATCATATATATACATATATATCTTTAGAAGGGCCCTTTATACGCCTAGTGAACAACCAATGAATAAATACGTCTCCTTGAGACGATTGTGATTCCCATGAATCTCTTAAAAAAATTTTGACCTGAGAATATCTCTGGTCTATTTCCTGTTTGCTTCGATGGCGATTTATATCTGATGAACAGATTTTTGAATATTATATTATCGAAGAATTGATCGCTTTTCTGATCTGTTTGAAGTATTGTCCTGTAGAAATTCCTGTGACTTTTCTCTTATAATTATAATTACTTATCAACTAGCTCTACTAGTTTGTAATTGCAAATTGTGAATGATGACCTTCGTTCCTGAGCGAAGGTCCGTGCTGTCTATAAATCACTTGTGTAAAACATTATCAAAGATCCCATATTTTACCTGTCCTAGGTAGAGTGGTCAGATGAAAAAACTTTTTTACAATTTCACACCTGATTTAACATAAATTTGTAGACCTTATTGTTGAATCTCTTGATTCTCTTGGTTCCTATAAGTGTTTGTGGTTTTATATGAAGAATACTATGATTCTTATGATACTTATACGTATCTGTGGCATTATATCTTTTATTGAATAAAATTGCCTCGATTTAGTGGATCCATTACTGAATTGTTTCCTAATGTTTTGCCACATAAAAACATGAATAGTAGAACTGATACTTGAAAGAACAGCAAATCTTTAGATATCTGAATGTTTCACGCAAAAGTGTCTAAGTGTATGTTTGAGACAAAGAGTACCAAAATGTATTAGAATCATCGACGGAATTCCTGTAAGTTTTGAAATGGTTCACAGAGCAAAGTCGTCAAGATATAATATATCATATATCAAGCTCAAGTCTCACAGAATAACGTCATATTGATATTGACCAATTCTTGTGAATCAGCCAATATAAGAGACACCAAATACTTTCAAGTCGATTAATTATAGTCCTTTTATGCTATCATTCATTCTCTGCTATTAATTGCTCATTTTCGAAGAAATGGGTATTAATTCTTCTCTTTTGGTCGTTTTAACCCATCAAAAAGTCATGCAGTAAGAAATCACTCAGCAAACTCTCCCATTTCATTCTCTGCAAGAAAATACATCCCGCAAATGCTAGAAGGGCCAAAGTTATCAAGCACCAAATTATTGATTTCTCGCAATGCTTCGTTCCCTTTTTAACTTTCTTCTTCTTGACTATTGACTTTGGAGGCAATTTCTTGGAGCACGGCTTTCTTTGGTTTACTATTACGTCTCCTATGTACAATGGTTCTAACATATGTACTGCATCATCGGAGTGTGCAACATCATCAAATGCTTCACTTGCATCAACGCCGCCACAATCGAACAAGACTTCCACACCTCCAGGATGATCTTTAGCAAACGATGTTACATCGTAAACTTTGTTGTGGATTATCATCCATAGGTCTGATGGCTGGTCATGTGTTTTGACATGGTCAATGGTGTATTGAGGTCGCGATATTGCCATATTATGTATTTAAGGAGGTTGGGAATAGTTATATTATGCCCATTAAGATGAAATAGAATTATTTGATGGTGAAGAATGAATAGGTTAGTTATATTATTTGTGAAGTAGATTATTTTGGAGCCCTTTTTTTCCATACACAAAAATGTCGGAGGATGGGATCTCCAATTTTGAGATGGACCCGAGCAACTACAGTAGCGGACTATGTTGAAGTAGTCACCGAGGATTCCATGATATTCCTAGCGGAACTTACACGTTTTTCTAGTAATCTACCTATCGAGGTTACCCCTAGGGAACTTCCTCATTGTAGTTGTATGCTAACTAGTGAAATATTACGAGGCTGGATTCTTAGATCTCGGGGTTTGGTTCTCCCATTCTGTCGAGCATTATATATTTCTGGTTCTTTTCTTTGTGGCGCTCTTTCAAATTATTCTAGAATAGTTCCTTCATCACAGATTCAGCATTTTATTCCTGATTATACGAGAGATTCTACGAGGTGATTACTCCTCCAGATATATGTATTCACGATGTTTCGCGGACAATATTTTCCATTATATATATGTTTTATAAATATCTCTAATTGCCTTCTGAAACCCCACCCCACCCAAACATCTTATTTACCCTCCCAATATTACCAATAACTCTCCTATTGTCTTTTGGCTTCATGGCTGCAAATTCTGGTTGATCATGTATGTAAATTTATATGTCGTTTTTATGTCGCATATCGCAAGCTCAACGAATTTTCAATTTGTTTTGGTAACCTGATCTCTGAGTTACTTACGCCGTTCTACCGTCATCTAGCATAAACCACCACTATAGCATCAGCTTGGTAAACCATAATGAGTTCCAGAAGTTCAGCATTACCCTCGTCCAAAAAGACTCACTCTGAGAAACACAAGCTCATCCTCAAACAACTCCTCAAGGAAGCTCCTAACAAAGTATGTGTTGATTGTAAAACAGCCAAGAATCCAAGATGGGCGTCATGGAACTTGGGATGTTTCTTTTGTATTAGATGTTCAGGTATTCACAGATCTATGGGAACTCATATTTCCAAAGTCAAGTCCGTTGATTTGGACGCTTGGACCGACGAACAAATCGAAAATATGGTAAGGTGGGGAAATGAAAAGTGTAACTTGTACTGGGAGGGAAACTTGCCAGATGGCTACGTGCCTAATGAGCTGAAAATCGAGAATTTCATTAGGACAAAGTATGAGATGGCTAAATGGAAAGATAGCGCAGCCAAAGCGAGTTCTGCTGCTCCTGTTAGTCGAGTTTCAGAACATTCTACTAGTAAAGCCGCTACTGGATCAGCTTCTCATTCCCATAAACCAACCCTCCCCACAAAGCCCCATTCTTCTCACTCCAAGCATCCTTCAAAGAGTCACCATTCTCAAACTGAAGACTTGTTATCGTTTTCTAATTCTGCTCCAGCTACCAAACCGGTATCCAACTCATTACTTGATGATGACTTTGGCTCCTTCACTTCTTCTCCTTCTCCTTCTACTTCTCAAAAAAACTTAAAATCTCCTCCTATTCAATCTGCGCAATCAACTGGAGGCAGTATTGCCAGCAATGGCTTGAACAGTAGACCAGATTTGAAGAAATCGATCTTGTCATTATATTCATCTCCTTCATCGTCCTCAAGTTTCATCCCTAGAAACAACAACAACTCGGGTAATAATGTTAACAACTTGTCCAACTCTTTAAATGGATTGAATTTTGGTAACCCAAGTCAAGGTTACACTGCATCCAACGCTCAAGGCAATTTCAACAACCAAAACCAAAACTCCTATAATAACCAAAACACTCTATACAACAACACTACCTATACCAAGAGTCCAAACGCGTTCAACTCAACTTACAGCAGCAACAATGCCTCAACTATTGCCAGAAACGGCTCCGATGTAAGCTCTCCGAGTCCCTCCGTAAGCAACTTACCAACCACCAAGCTTAATCCGAAACCTTCACTGAACAACTCATGGAATAATGAGTGGAACGACTCTGGAGCTTCGTTGCCTAATAAATGGACCGGAAATGCACCTACTACAACCAACTCTGGTTCATTGAATGTTGGACTTGATGACGATTTGTTCAAGAATGTGTGGAATTGAGTAGTCTGTGAATAGAAGGTGATGGCAAGTCCCCGGATGTAACAATACTTGTGATGGAAACTGTTAGCTGGTAGAATTGCTGGTAATGATAGAATGACATTCCTTATTTATCAGAAGGAATTTCTTAATGTTAATGAATAGAGGAACTGTGGTTCGCGTACTGTCCAACAAAGGTACTATTATTAATAATAATAATAATAATCAGAAAAGAATATTTGTTAAATATATTATCTAGACGATCATAACCACCACTCAAGAGACGGTGTCTACTATGGATATTGACTACTCTGCATAATTTTCATCTACATCACTCTAAGATCTGTGGACTAACATCCAATAACGAATAGATATATAATAAATTCCTACATTGAAATAGGAGTCTCACTTGATGACCTGGAGAAGTGATGTCACTTAAATAATCATCAAATTTTCCGTTAATGGTCTCCATAGTTGGTTTCTGTAATCTTCAAAACTTAGCATTAGTAATGTAACTTTTCACTAATGTCTTTAATTAGACTTTCGCTAATGTCCTGTTGTTGGCAATCCTACGTAGACCTTGAACGAATCGTAAATCAACCATTGGAAACCAGTCAATGTACCAACCATAACAATTCTAACAGGTAATCCGTTCCACACGCCCTTGAAACCAATATCGGCATAGATTCTCTTCAAGGCTCCACTCATTGTTTCCGAAGCCTTTTTGTCGGAGTTGATCTTGGACACCATGACATCAGCAGGATGCGAAACCACGGCACAGAAGATACCAGCGATGTAACCACCCAAGAACGAAACTCCAGTTTGCTGGAGAGTAGTGTAAGAACTAACTGGTTTACCCAAGTACAGATAGATCATTTCTACGGTCTTTTCAAAACTGGTGAATTTCACCATGGTGTACGGAATTTGTCTAAACCACAATGGAACCAAACCCTTGTATAAACCACGGAATCCCTCGGTAGCCGTGATCTTGGACCATCCGTCAAAGACAGAGTTTGCGTATGGCGGAATGGTGGTCTGAGTCTTTACCTTGATAGTTTCAAAGGGACATAAAGCAATGTCGGCTAAAAACTCGGCAGAAGCAGAGGCTGCAAGGTAGACTCCGGTCTTATAGTCCTGGGAATACTGTGGACCTAAAAGGTCGCTATAAGACTTCTTAAAGAACTCATAGAACCCATACTTACCAGCACCCTGAAGGGAGTAACCGATAAACGTAGCACCAATTCCGGTGATGATGGAATCTCCCTTGGTTTTGAGAATAGTCGACCATCCCTGGACATTGGATTTGTAGAGTGCAGAATTGACCTGACGACGACACTTTACAAGGTCTAGTGGAGTGACTGCAGAATGTGTTGGGCCACAGGCGATTATACCACCAAGAGTACAAGCAGCATAATATTTGGAGGAGAAAAGAGGGATTCCGCCAGCTGGTCCCCCAGCTCCACTGGAACCACCTCCACTAACTTTTTCATACACTTTCTTGACCTGGTCGTTCATTGGCTGCACAATTGCATCAGCTAAACTTGTTGAACCCATTTTAGTATGTGAACTTTCTGCAATCTAAAAAACGGGGTGCCTGTATTTATATTTATATGTTTATTGTACTGGAATTAAAGCCGACGGCTATATAGCAATCTTGAATGGTTATTGCGGCATGGATGTTCTGTCAAAATGGGATTTAGAGATAGAATGAAGTGTGGTGAGGTTATGAGAGAGTTGATGGCGTGGATAGTTGGATATTTTCTAGTGGATATGGAGTTTGTTACTACGTGGTTACTACTTGGTTACTACTTGGCTACTATTCTATTAGATGCTGGACTATGATGGTGATCTGGTGTATGATAAGGAATCACCGGAACAAATGGATGCAAAAAGTGCGTGAATTAGGGACGCTGGGAAGAGACTCAGAAGGCAGACTGCGAAGAGCCTCAGACTCCGAAGAAACACCGCGAAGTTACTCCGAAGGGAAACTGTGATAGTTCCGATGGGTATGACAACGTCAAACATAATTTAAACATCATGATCTTCTCCTTCAATAGTTTTATACTCACGCTACTAGTTATGACATAATTTATGCAAGTATATGATAAACAGTATTCAATCTATTATATATACGATAATTTTACATTACTTTTGTATGAATTACTAAACTCTCGCCTGGAAAATTATCTAGTTACTGGAGTTGGTGACAGTTTCATTTCAGGGATTTGGAGAAGTTGTTATTTTTCAGCTACGTAGAAAATTATTGCAGCCAAAGTGACGTTGACGATGAATTAGTCCTTTTAATATACCTGAATAGGATAAAAATCTGGGTGCTAGATTATGGCATAATTCTGGATACTTGGTATATTTCAAAGATGTTTTATTGTAAAATTAAAGAAATGGAATCACAAATTTACCTGAAATATGTTATAAAGGAAAAGATTGGCTACGATATAAGGTTACGATATAAGTTGCAAAATTAGAACTATTCTTTTATTCTAGAAAAATTTTTTTGGGACCGTTTGATCTTCTAATCATTAGTATCTAATAAACTTAGAATAATTTATAGATGAGTAAACACAACTTTTAGTTGTTTAGGGTCATCCTGTAATTTTGATATCCACCATTGTAGCATTCTTTATCACCTTGTATAGTACTCGAGTACTATTTATCACCTTCCATATTCGAGTATCCACTTGACGTTTCTTATCACCACCTCTCCTTTTCCCTTTTCATCGTAATCAAACCATTCGTTGTCACTCAAATCTATCTCTCTAATCTCTTCATTGGATAAAGTACTGTTGCACATAAATTGGTCATCGGGAATAAACTCCAACAATTCTACTCCAACAGTATTTATCTTAAGTATTTCCACTGGGTCTGGCCCTCCGTCAATTGACTTCTTTGATCTGAATATAGTCACATATCGTTCACGTTTACAGTCTCGACACTTGAATTTGAAATTTGCAGTTCTTCTAAAACCAGTTTCTTCGAAACAGCCCAGTTGGTTGACTTCGATCGGTTTATCATGGTTAATTCGGCACGCAGTACACCTAACATTGAATTTATAGTCAAACGGATAGTCTGCGGTGTCCAAAGGTTGGACACCAGTAACATTTTTAAGTTCAGCCGAAGCTTTGAGAATATATGTTAGCATTGTAGTAGAGAGATAAACAAATATCGTATGAGATGATAGGTATGTTTTATAGTTGCAATGGCTGCAAAAAGAAGACTCACTCAGTTTCGGTTATATCCCAATTGGTTATCTCCGCCGAGTGAGTCAACTTTCAAGTTTTAGCGAGGCAGCCGTAAGGGTAGTCATACGAACGGAGATAACGAAAACAACTAGATAACAGCTAGGGATTGTGGAGGAGATTAACATTCCTGGGGTCTCTTGATAATTAGCGAAGTCTGTGGATAAATCAAGTTTCTTCGTAATCTAGTGGAAATCAGTCTAGAGGAAATTAGTTAGGATTTCACTTATTATGTATCTATAATTTTTATTAGAACTACTAAACGTAAGAGCTATCTAAACATTGTAAGAATAGTGATCATATCGCAAATGAATGATATCACTTTCGCTTCCTGTAAGCTTTTAAAAGACTCGAAGTCTTATTTTTGCTTCCCTAAATGTTGAAATTGGTGAAGCTCACTAATTGTATCAGCAAATGATAGTTGATATTTTCTTAAAGAGTTGGTAGTTTTTGGGTCACATACTTCATCCTGTGGTAGTAGTGATGAAAGAATGATATTCCAAGGAACACTTCATTTATCTTTGAATTGACCTAATTTCTGAGTGTTTTTTAGAGCTAACAATTTTCAAGAATCACCATTATCTCTGCAATCTAATCCATTAACCTTCAAGCTCATTTCTCCAGAACCTTAGCATCCTATTTCACGCTAGAATGATCTTATCTTCCTAGGAACGTGATATCTCCCATTTGCACTCAGTAACACTCACCTCTGCACCGGCCTTGTCATCATAGTCATACCATTCTCCATCTTCTAAATCAACCTCGTCAAACTTAGTTCCAGATTCGCTTCCAACTGCCATGAACCTTCCTTCTGGTAAGAATTCCAAGAATTCCACCCCTCTGGCGTCGATTTCCAACAACGCAGCAGCTTTGTTAGCTTCAGCATCTTCTGCAGTTAAAGTCTTAGATGTTCTAGTAAGTGTTGCAGAGTGTTCAGATTTACATTCCTTACATCTGAACACGAAACTCGCTTCACCTCTGGATCCTGTAATTTCATGTGATTCGAATCGATTGATATTCACTGGCTTCTCGTGGGTATGACGACATTTGGTACATTCGATGGTGAAGGTATATTCGTATGGAGTGGTTGGTGTGTCCAACGGTTCCACATTAGTGACAGCTTCGAGTGTAGCAGAAAGCTTCAAGTAAAATTTAACCATTGTTAATGAAGAATTAGTGATGAGTTGGAATGGATAGTTAGCACATTTTATTGAGAAGTTCAATAATAAAAATTAGTGAGAATGGTATATCCGAATGACTCAGCTTTCATACGGAGGACCCTTAAAACACCAAAAAAAGAGTATCGATTGATGAAAATAAGAAATAATACTTTACATCTCTATCTATTCTTAGAAGTACACCTATAAGCTTTTATATTTGCACAGTAAAATACTCTCTTCTTCTAAAATATAGATCTCACATTATGGAGTCTCGCTAGAGATCGTAAAATTTCTCACTAAATTTAAAGGTCTACCGTCTCTCTCCAGGGACTTGTCCTTTCCCAATTAGGAATTATCTCCGATATGACTATAAGGTAGTTTGTGAGAGATTGTAGTAGCTTATCATTACAAATTCTGCCAGAAAGTAATATTCTAGGGTGAGATCAACAAAGCAATTCTAGCTATGCCGTTCCAATTAAATAATTGTTAGTATTCTAGTGTTAAATCGAATTCTTAATATTGTTAATATTTTACAAAATCTCACCAAAACATAGAGAAAGTACGTTCTTTGGAATTGAATTTAGCTGCAATACTAGAATATTATGAACCACTTACCTCCAATTCATAGAACCGGTCATATCTGAGAAATCTGTGGCAAGATTGTGATCCTAGCATAGCAGACCTAGAAATGAAAAATACACAATGAGTTGTACTGCTTGACTTCTATTAAAACTACCCATTGCTCGATTAGCTGATCTACCAACTATTTAACTGACCAACCAGCTGATAAAATGATTGGTTATTATACCGTCTGTTGCGTCCATTGCTTGACTGATCCACCTCTACCGACCACAGAATCAATAGCTTCGTCAAATCTCACTCGTCTCCTAACTTCATTAATCCAATTCACAACTACTCCAATGATTTGTGGACTTCACTAGTCAACTTGATATACTGAACTACTGGCCTCCCAAAAATCCGTGGATCCACCCTGTAACTCCGACTAACAACTATTAGAAATCTTAACTGGCTGCTAAAAATGAACCTGTATATAAATATTTTATTACTAACAACTAACATAGCCGATTGGAGAGTTGGTGAAGAGATCAAAAAGCTAATGAGTGTCAAGTTCAAATTCTTCATCCCTGAATCTCATCTCTCACTAACTCCCACCTCTTATCAACCCTAACACTCGCTTACTCTCACTATCTCTCACTTTCTCTTCTCACTACTCCAGTTCTCACGCTCGCTTAGCAACCCCAAGCGATCGATTTCCGAAAAACTCAAATTCCATCCCATCAATACTACTCTTCCTTGATCTGTCGGCTTATACAATCATCCTAGGTCCAGAGTAACTGGCACCACCACACATCCCATAGAACATCACGATCATCATTAATATATTTTATGACGAGAGATCTGATTGGAGACGGACCGTCTGGATCCATAGGAAGAGACATAGAGACACCAATCAGAGGAAGGATAGATAACTTTTCCGATATTGTACATGGAGAAGATCTTGAATTCAGGGAGAATACACAGAAGAACTTTGAGATCCACCGGATAAGTCTTTTGGCAACAGCTCCACCATGGATCTTATCGAGATTCTCAGCAAACCAATTAGTAACGCTTGCGGGAGCCGCGTCCGGATTTCTAGCAGGAATAATTGTTTGTCCTTTAGATGTGGTGAAGACAAGACTACAGGCACAAGGAGCTATGGCGGGAAACCCGATTCAATATAAGGGATTTTTCAATGCATTTCAGACGATTTTCAAGAACGAGGGAATCCGAGGTCTCTACAGAGGGTTGGTCCCCATAACAATAGGATATTTACCTACATGGACAATATATTTCACAATCTATGAGCGTGCTAAAGGATTCTATCCGACATTCTTGAGAAATAACGTCGGAATTGATAGTGAAGCAATTGCCCATTGCTGTTCTGCATTGACTGCAGGCATGACATCGTCAATTGCAGTGAATCCAATATGGGTAGTAAAGACAAGGTTAATGATACAGACGGGAAGTAAGAAAGTGATGGAACAGACAAAAATCAACGAACAAATCAGGAAACAACCAACCTTACAAACCAAAATTCCAATAATAAATCAAACTGGTGTTGATCTAGTAAATAGACTTGACCCTGCTTCAGGAAGGACGTACTACACTGGAACATTCAATGCAATCAAAACTATGTATCGCGAAGAAGGTATCAGAGTGTTTTATCGAGGATTGGTTCCCTCTCTCTTTGGATTGGTCCACGTCGGTATTCATTTCCCAGTATATGAAAAGCTTAAGAAAGTCCTCGATGTTCATACCATCGATAACTCCATCACAACAAAAGAAAACAAAGGACTTCTTTGGAGATTGTTCGCTGCATCGTCTGTATCAAAGATGATTGCCAGTACCATCACGTACCCCCACGAAATATTGCGTACTCGTATGCAAATCCAGTCATCTAATAACAAGCAGACAAAATTGATCGATTCAATTATAAAGATATATCAAAAGGAAGGACTTAAAGGGTTTTACGCGGGTTACGTCATAAATCTAGCAAGAACTGTACCAGCAAGTGCAGTAACCCTCGTAAGTTTTGAATATTTCAAGACTTATTTGTTAGAAATAAGTGCTCAGGAATAAACCGAGTAAGCGAGTAGTGAAATTTGAACAAAGCTGTGATTCAGTAGTTATTCCAGTGATGAGAAGTCATTTTCCCAACAACGATAAGTGGTTATAGGACTCGTCAGATGGAATATTTCACTAGTGGTGAAGGTCATTTTCTTAGAAGAGTGTTCTTTAAAATCTACCTATATTTCGGGTATACCTCCTCTCGATGATCTAGCGAGAAGTCCTAGTAAATTCAAAAACTCGTTTTCAACTTGCACACTTCTAAGAATTGTCCTTTATGTCACCAGGTGAGTTGATATTTCAAAGCACCCTAGATTTTCAGTGGATATAAATCCATGAAATCATTACAGTCCTGATCCACAAAACTCAGTGCACGTTCACTTTCTGCTCCTATCGTGTTAACTTGATCCACTATTTATCTAACTCAAGATCCATTACAAGAGTCTCCATAGAAGACTCAGGGACCTATAATTCGTGGACAAGTCCAGGTAGTGTTATATATTGCTGGTCTAGTAGACGGACTTCCATCACTAGACCAATCTCAGGTTGGCTCTTATACTATAGAACTTCAGAGCAAATACTTACATATTTATTCAATACATAGACAAATATTCTGTAATTAGGACTAGCGATTGTAATGGACTATTCAATTAGTAGACATTTAATATTATTAAATATGGTAGTCTTATATTAACATTTTGCAACCATGGTAAACTGTAAAATATCCGAACTATAGATAATATCTATTATGTTTCACTAGAGTTAGATCTGTTACATAAGCCACACTATGCTAGTAATTTACCGAGGGCATGAGTCTATCCTTTCCACATATGCTCTAAATTCCCCGATTAGGTATTCAATCAAACTAGTTCATATTGGGTCGTCCGCGTACCAAATAACTTGGGTTTAGAGAGGTATATCGACAAGAACGTGTATAACTAGCACTATTCTAGACCTAGAGACTACAAGATATAAGAAAATATAAGGAAAGACAATAGTAATGAAAATTTCAGAGAAAACCAAAGAAAACGGCTAATCAAACGAGCGATCTATCCTCATTTCAGCCCCACTAACTGATTCCGGGAGAATATCCAGATCTGGGACTATAACATTACTTTCCGACAACGTTCTTCCAGACGAGTCGCCGGATCCCCACAGAGTCATTTCACACAAATCTGCGTTACGTTTGACTCTCCCTGGCTCTGTCTCCAGCAACTCCCGTGACTCCACCGTTGGCCGCACTTTTTAACAACGCGCATTTTATGAGATATTATTTATAAGCTATTATTCTTCTCGACTCTCTCCACGACTCAATATGAAAGCAAGTCTAGCGATATTTCTATGGCTCAGTATAGCAGTCGGGACTCCAGCTTCCCTGCCCAAACCGGCTTCGGCAGATATATTGGAAGTCGGTGGTGTTTCTTCGTCTCTACCACTTCCAGAAATACAAATTGTTAGTGGCGTGAAATCTGGTGTCACAGATATTGTTGCTAGAAAACCTAGAGATGTTGGTGCTGCTAATGACAAGGAAACTAGCGTCAACAAGGATTCAGACAGTAAAGCTAGTGAGGATTCAGATTCTAGTGTCGACAAAGATATAGCTAGCGCTGTTGACAGCGCCAGAGTCGAGCTCCCCGCTGAACTCAACAAAGAAGCGTTCAGAAGATTGACATCAGAGCGTCTCTCGCTTGTTGAGTTCTATTCTCCATACTGTAGCCACTGTAAGGCATTTGCACCAACGTGGGAAAAAACATTCAAAGAATATCATCAGGAAATGTCTAAACTAAACATACAGATGTTACAGGTTAACTGTGTTGAACAAGGAGATCTCTGCACGGAAGAGGAAATCGATTCGTATCCAAACATTAGATTGTACTCTCCAGAGAAAGATAAAGAGGGCAATAATATCCCAGGAAAAAGCAAGTTTGTAGGATCGATCCCACGGACACTTGTAAGAAGTGTGGAAAACATCAAGAAATTCATGAAGAACGCAGTGGCGGAGTATAGTACTGGAATAACCGACCTTCCAAGTGCATCCAAACTTTTGTCGGTTGACGAAGTTTTGAATGTAGTTGCAGGACAAGAAGTAGAGGCATACTTTGTTGCATTCTTTCCAGCGACAAACCAGGAGTTTGAAAAAACAGACACCCTGAATAAGAACTACTTTGATAAAACATGTACCGACTGCTTAGAACATAAAAAGGTCTGGGATAAATTATCGAATATCGTTTTGAGTACGTTCAAAACTGGCCACTTCAACTGTTTTGATAATCCAAGCGTCTGCAAGGAATTGGGGTTCAATAAATTATCGTCTGGCCGTTTGGCAAGTCCAAAATTTGCATTCTTCCTTCCTAAAACTATTGGAATTATTAGAATTGACTACACCGGTGAAGTCTTGCTTGAAGAGATGAAATCATTTTCAGACCGTTTGTATGAAAACTTTCAATACGAAATACAATCTGCAAGGGGCTTACAAGATGTAATGGATTATAGAAAAAGTCTTCCATTCAAGCCATTGGATTTGTACTATCCGTTGAAGAACAAGGTCTCGATCGTGTTTTACTACGATATTAATACCATAACCGACGAAGACAGAGATATCCTTCCACACTTGCTTGAATATGTATCGAAATCTCCTTTCAATACTTATCTTTATACTGCTAAACACACAAAAATCGAGCAGAATATCAAGAGCCAGGCAGAAAACTTGATCGAATTCATCAACTACGATGAAGACACACCGCCATATACTTTTGACAACTCTCTATACACTGCAACAACACTATCCACCAAACCAACCATTCTTGTGCTCAAGGACAACACTCTCATCACACACATTTTCCAAAGCTTTAATCCCGAAGATATTCGTGATTTCAAGAAAATCGAACTGTTCTTGAACAAAAACCAATATCCATTATATCAGGAACTTAATCCCAAGTTGTTACCCACTTATTTCAACAAAAAAGACGACTCGAAATCAGACAAGGTCGTCATAACGTTTATCGACTCCGAAAACGCCGATCACACCAACCAGGCCTTGTATAACATGTCCATCGCCGCCCACGAATACTACCACTTGAAACAGAAGTACTACTTCGACAAAGTTTTGAGTCAAAGAGACGAAAAGAATAAAATCGTCAAGCAACTCAAGGAACAAAATGCCGAGAGCTCAGAAATTATCCAAGTAATGAGGAAAGAAGTTCCCCATTTATACTCCAATGATGATATTCTCTTTACATTCATCGATTTATCGAAGATTGACGATTTCAAGCACACCAGAGGCTGGAAAGTTGACAGAAAATATGAAATCGGTGACTCCATTATCCTTAGTAAGGACAATGTATACTTTTGGGAAGAAGATTTTACCGGAAAACAGATCAAAAACGATCCATACGTATTGAAACCCATTTTACAATCTTTACTAAGAGGCGAAACAAGTTTACATCAGAGGCTATTGGGATCTCCCTACGGAGGAAGTCTCGAGTTCATGGACCATATACATGCCAGAGGCTTTTTCGGCTACTTATATTTCTTAGGGCTCATATTTGTAGTAGTATATGGTGTCAAGAAGGTGTGGAAGTCAAGAAATAGAGAAAGAAAAGGAAACAGGGGGATTTTGGGGAATTTAGATAAAAAGGACTGAGAAATGTAAAGACTAGAGACTGCCTGCTAGAAATTACTAGACAAGACGAGTGAAAAAAGGCGAGGCTAAGAGCTAACAACGAGAGAACTCAAGAACTTAAATCTGAGCCACTATAATTAATTCCATTCAGCAAAATAGTCCACTAGTTCTCGTTAGTCGATAAATAACCGAAATCCACCTTATCATCCCAATGTCTACAAATCAGATATTTCCATCTTTCTATTTTTTATATAAATCTAGACTGCTAATTATTTGATATGTGTAGGTGAAGTTAACGTATCAAACGTGATTTCTTCATTAGTGATGGTCTGCGAGTTATATTTCATGATGTATGAGATGGTAATGATCTCCAATTATCATCTTGAAGTCGTAGCAGCGCTAAAGCTCCCTAGCCAGACTCTTTTCATAAATTTTCTATTTGATCTCTAGATTTTGGCCCTGGGTCGTCATGAGAACTAGTAAGGATATATACCAGCAACTGATCCTCTCTTCAGATCCTCTTATTCACCCTAACAACTTTAAATCTCGTGCTTCTTGCTCTATCAACCTCTTGTAACAGTTATGAAGCTCCTCCACCTTATAATCCACACCAGGAACTCCACTGACGACACTATATGGAGGTATCACAACCTTTGGAGGTATCACCGTACCCTTCTTTATGATACAACAATCGTATATTATGGAGAGGTTACCAAGACTGCAGTCATCTTCTATGATGACTCTGTTGCCGATAGTTGCCAGTCGTATTACTGAGTTTTCTCCGATTATGCAGTATGCTCCGATACTTATAGGCCCATGAAGGTCTTGGTTGATTAGCGGAGGGATGATCTGGCTTCCCAGGCCGAGGTAGCTATATTTTCCAATTTGTATTGACGTTTCGGCCTTGTCAGCTAGCGTGACGTCTCCGTTGAGTGTGACTTCAGTATTGATGGTGGTATTTCCATTGATGAGGATCTTGTGGGATCCCGTGATGGTGGCGGACTTGGAGATCCGGTTTCCTGTTGAAGTTTCGATCCACGACATACGAGTAAGAATAATGCTTAGTGAATTGGGATAATAGTGAATTGGGATAATAGTGAATTGGGATAATAGTGAATTGGGATAATAGTGAATTGGGATAATAGTGAATTGAGATAATAGTGAATTGAGAAGACGTGAACAATCTGTAGGTATTGACAATATATATGCTTGGTGATTATATGAAGCTAGTAAGATGTGGTGATAATGTGGTAGGGTGGTCCGAGATCTGAATGGTCAATTCTGTTCCAATAAGCCGAGATCGAGATCTTTGACGTGGGAATTTAACATTATGATCCAAACCTGCACCTAATTTTTTAAACTGTTGATAATTGTGCATATTATCGCGGTACTGATGTTTCATTGAAATCAACAGGAAGATTTATTGTACCACCTAAATGTATTTACTGAGCCGGTTATGGTGGTATAAAACGGGAATGATAGTAATAGAACAACAAGCAATCCAGGATAGTAAGTATTTATCTAGATTGTCAAAAAGAATAAAGCTCTTTACACACTGGGAAGTGATCTTGAAAATTTATTATAAATTACAGCTACCAAAATACGAGGTTCTATCAGGTCTCTAGCGCAATAAATTCATAAAAATTGCTGGTTCAGTCTTAAATTTGAATATTATACCAGATCTCATATTGAATTGGCTGCAAAATTAGTCAGAATAAGACTCACTGAAAAGTACTAGGATAAGTGCTCTAAACTAAACATCAGGAGGGTATTTGACGGCTCGTTTTCTATGGGAAATCAGCTCTTTGTAATAAGTTCTCATATTGGTTGGAAATTATAAAAGGTTACGAGCCATGTGATATTGAAATTTATGAATAATTTAGAGATGTTTATCGAGACTGACTTAGCAATTGACATAAAGACAATAATAAATATGTTTAACTACAGACACCTAGAATCACTTACTGAGTGGTGTATTAACATGTAGAGTTAGTTATCTACATATCGGTATTTATTTCTCCCCATATTGATTACGTTTTCCTTCGAATTGATTCGTTGATGGAATACTCACTACTTTTCAAGCATACTATCTCACTAATTAATACACTTAAAAAACTACCAATTGGAAGTTAATTTTAGCTATTGTCACTAAAGTTTGAGCCTGATTTTAGAAACGTCACTACATTATTATTAAGGACGTCACTAAACACAACGCTAATTCTAGAATTCACAAAATTCTTTACACTCTAAATAACCACGCTGTCCCGATTAACGACGCTGTCTCATCTAGCCCTAGAGATATCATTAGACGTAGCTAAAGTAAACTACCAAGTTGCACCTCATCCTCGCTTCCTCTCCACCTCGTATCCACCCCATCTACTTCGTTCCCATATCAGACTACAACACACGTTATCCCCCACGCGTTGGTTTTCGAATCTCGTCTCGACGCGATAAAAACAAATTTTTCAAATCCATTAGTTTTCTTATCCAACAACAACATGTCCAAATTATTCCGAATCGATTGTGGGTACCAGAACTACGACTGGGGTAAGATCGGTAGCACTTCTGCTGTTGCGCAGTTTGCTGCTGCCTCCAACCCAGCTACCAAAATTGATGAATCCAAACCATACGCAGAGTTATGGATGGGAACTCATCCTTCTGTGCCTTCGATCGCCGAAGATTTAGAAGGAAAAACATTGAGAGAAATCGTCTCCAACGCTCCAGAGACCTACCTCCACCAATCGATTATCGACAAGTTTGGTTCTACCGAAGAATTGCCGTTCTTGTTCAAAGTCTTATCTATTGAAAAGGTGTTGTCCATCCAGGCCCATCCTGATAAGAAGTTGGGAGCTCAATTACATGCTGCGGATCCTAAGAACTATCCAGACGCCAACCATAAACCAGAAATGGCCATTGCTATCACAGACTTTGAAGGATTCTGTGGGTTCAAGCCATTGGAACAGTTGGCGAAAACTTTACAGACGATTCCTGAGTTGTATGAGATTATTGGCAAAGAAATCGTGGACGAGTTTGTAGGCGGAATTAAGGTCGAAGCACAGGAAGGTTCTGCTGAAGATGTTGCCAACAGAAAGTTGTTGCAAAAGGTGTTTGGTAAGTTGATGAACACTGATGACGACGTTATTGCTGAACAGGCCAAGTTGTTAGTGAAAAGAGCAGAAACTGCCACCGAGGCTTTGGACGCCATTGACTCTCGTTTGGCCGCTCTTATCCTCCGTTTGAACAAACAGTTCCCTAACGATATCGGTTTATTCTGTGGATGTTTATTGTTGAACCACGTTGGATTGAAATCCGGAGAAGCCATGTTCTTACAAGCCAAAGACCCCCACGCCTACATCAGTGGAGACATCATGGAATGCATGGCTGCCTCTGATAATGTCGTCAGAGCAGGATTTACTCCAAAGTTCAAGGACGTCAAGAACTTGGTCGAGATGTTGACCTACTCTTATGGCTCGGTAGATAAGCAAAAGATGCCTCTTTTACCGTTTGCAAAGTCTCATGGAGATGCCTTGAAGTCAGTGTTATATGACCCACCTATTGCAGAATTTGCTGTGTTACAAACGATCTTTGAAAAGGGTGCCAGCAAGGTCCAGTACTTTGATGCTTTTGACGGTCCATCGATTGTGATTGCTACCAAGGGTAGTGGCTCCATTAAGGTAAAGGGTGCTGACCAATCGTTTCCTGCTAAGGCTGGCTACGTTTTCTTTGTGAGTCCTGGTGTCGAAGTTGAATTGACTTCTTCAGCCGATGATGAAGAGTTCACATCTTATAGAGCATTTGTAGAAGCTAATTAGGATAATATGATAATAAAAGAATAGTGAAAAGGATCAGTAGAGTTAAGATTAGAGCCAGTGAACAGGTATAGGGGTCATTAGAGAGTTGCCAGAGTGAGAGTTTATGAGTAATTGTTAGAAATTGTTGGAGTTTGTCATTAATTTGCAGTAATTTTCAGATTGTTAGAGATTGTCAGTGATTTTTCAGTAATTGTCAGTAAATGTTAGTGAATTGTCAGTAATAGTTAAAGATTTTCTAACATTGTGCCTCTCGCTCTTTAATTGAGCGACATTCTTGTTTCTGTACGACTGCTCCTCTTATTATGGTAGCATCTAAATTTGATAAATCTGTCAGTGATCCATTTTATATACACTCCAAAATCACACCCAAAATTTCATTACACCCACTTACAAACTCCACCTTAAAGTTCAGTAAGACGGAGTGGCAGAGGAACGTGAAGAGTCAAGATCGAGAGAATCAGAAATGAGTGAAACTGAAAACATTGACGTCAAGAGCGAAGAGACCGGTGGATTGGTCGGTACAGAGGTTGTGGATAGATCTGGAGAAGTTACCATTGAGGTTCCCACGGAAGTCAGCGCTGAAGTCAGTACTGGATCAGAAACTGCCGCTGCTGTGGGAGCTTCTGTCGCCGTGGATACCGAAGGTGATCTTGCGGAACATCTCGCTAAACAAACCGAAATCGATGGCCGCTCCATTTATGTGGGTAACGTGGACTACCAATCAAATCCGGAACAATTGGAGGAATTCTTCCACACTGCTGGAGTCATCGAGAGGGTGACGATTTTATTCGACCGCTACTCCGGGCTTCCAAAAGGATACGCCTATGTGGAATTTGAACACGCCGAGGGTGTCCAACGGGCTATTGACGACTTACACGGCAAGACTTTCAGAGGGAGAGAGTTGAGAGTAACTCCTAAAAGAACCAATTTGCCTGGATTTGGAAAGAGAGGTGGACGGGGTAGAGGCAGAGGAAGAGGCAGAGGCAGAGGAAGAGGTAGAGGCAGAGGTGGAAGGGGCAGAGGAGACTCAACAGGAGACTCATCAGGAGAAGCTGTAACTGGCTCTACCGAAGCTGGAGAGAGTTAGGAAAATAAGAATAATTAAGCTGATTATGATGATAGTAACGAGATAATCAAGAGGATGATGGTAAGTTTAAGATCTTTGGATCGGATCACGAATGGTTTGATTATGACCTTAAAACTCCTTAAAATCAGGCGTTTATGGCAGATTTATAGGCGATCTCTCGAAGATCTTTATGGCAGATCTATAACCACTACAGTTCTTTGGATAAGTTTATCACTGGCTGCTTGATGTAGTTATTAATGATCTTCTCATTATCTGTTGCCTTTATTTGTTAGCATAAAATCGCTATATATTCTGAGATTCTGAATAATAAAAAATATCAAGTAAAAGTATTAATAAAGGTAATCGTGCACAGTTATTTAGTATTAGAAGAGTACGAAATGCTTCTAGGAAAGAGAATTGTCGTTTTCTTCTGCCTCTAAGAAGACTTTCACAGATTATTTGTAATTTACTAAGAAACCAGATCATAAGCTCATCAGTTAAGATACCCTAAATAATGTCAAAAAATAGTTCTTAAAAGTCCATAAATATCGTCTCCAGAATTTCCTTCTACTTCTGGTGAGCCATCACAAATAATATGTGGACAATTGCCCTGTTCTGTAATCTAAACTGATCGAACAATGGCTGCGAAAAATCTCAAAATTCGTTTGGTTCGGTTCCACCATCGATACAGCAGCAATAATCACGCAAAATAAATAACTATATAGTTATATATATAGTTATGATACCAAAATGCTGAACACTATTTCATTTCATATTGATTTATATTTATTTCACACTAACTGAGTAGGTGTAAGTTTTCTATGTTCGTTACCTACGATTGTGACGAGCTGGAGAGTTGAGGAGGAAAAGAGATAATGATACAGAGGGATAGCGAACCAGAAAATCAACCATACACCAAGTAGAATCTCGATTTGTAATTCATACCATACAGCCTGCTAGCTATATAACACCAAGAATTTTGACATCTATTTGTGATCGTCAATTACTAATATTTATTCTTTTAGATAATGGGAAATCTCTAAACACTTAGTTCACCAAAATTTCAAATATGCTATACTACCATATACCACTCTCTCCTCTTCTCCTCCATCTTCTCTCTTTTCACAGTTGCTCTCCAACTAATCTGTGCTCCTCTATATAAATTACAAATCACGTGACTTCAAAAATCTTTAAGCTCATCTCAATAAATTCGATGAGCTTTAACAATAATATATCACTTCTCTAGACACTAACAACAAACCATGACATCCGTTAGAAAGAGAAAGATGAACCGTTCATCGGTCAGAAAGAATACCCGTCGTCTCAAGGACAAACAAAGAGACATCAACGTACATTCGAACCCTATCATAGAAGCCAACTGGGACAAATCGTTAACTCTTCAACAAAATTATAAGAAGCTCGGGTTGAGATCAAAGTTGGGCCATTTGGCAGGGGGTCAGGAACAAAAGGTCGAGACCTTGACTGAAATCAGAGCCAGAAACAAGAGCCAACCAGGCTCAGCTTCAATTGACGAAATCGAAAATACTGAAGATCCTACCAAGATCCCAGAAGGGGAAGCCAGATTGATCAGAAATGACGAAGGTGAGGTCGTCAGAGTTATTTACGGTACCATGAAGGCCGTCATTCCAGAGCCTAAGAAGGACAGTGCGGTGGTGGAATTATTACAACAATACGGTGAGAAATACTCCAAGCTTAAGAAAGAAAGAGTTGCTTCTGACAGAGAAAACGAATGGTTAAAGAACTTATATGAAAAGCATGGTGATGATTATGAAAAGATGATGTGGGACAAAAAATTGAACGTCAACCAACAAAGTGCCGGTGACTTAAGGAGGAGAATCACCAAGTGGAAGAAACTCAAGGGCATAGTCTAGAAGAACAAGGTTAAAGAGAGGAGTTTTGAAGAGAAGAATATTCTGAGATTAGATATGGTCAGAGGCATGCTTCTTATGTCCATTGGTTGTCTAGATGATCTAGTATCGGTCTAGTCAAATCATTTTTTTCTAAAAACCTAGAATCCTTTTCTACTTAACTTCAACACTCCAACCAGTAGTCCACCACATTGTATATTAATAGTTTATCAACATTAAATAACTTGCATGAAATCCACTAGGAAGTGAAGGGATAATTCAATGTCCATATTTCAAATTCAATTTTAAAGAGAAACTGACAAATTTTATGCATATTTCATTCCATAACTCTCTACTCGCTTATTTCTGGGTGAAGCCATATATTTCATTGTTATTGAACACAAGTTCCATCATATATTTTATTGTAAATCATCACAAATTCCACCATATATTATTGTTAGCCTCTCAATCTACTTGTAAAGTACACTAATATACTTAATAAATCACAAATACTTCGCAACTCACTGTATTTGCTAAGATTTATATTACTCTATTTTCTTAAATCCTCGCTGGTAGGCTCTTTTCCAAGACCTTGTCTATAATTCCGCTCATTAATGGCTTCAATTCACTGTCATCGTACAAATGGATCAACTTCTTGTCTCCATTGTCCTGCATTTCAATCATCTCCACAAAGGTCGGATCGATGGGGATATTACCCAAGAAAGTCAAGTCCAACTGTTTGCTCAACTCTTCTCCTCCTCCACTCAGGAAAATGTTGGTACATTCTGCACAATGTGGGCATATGAATCCACTCATATTCTCCACCACTCCAAGGACGTTGAAGTTCACCTTTTTACAGAAATTAATCTCCTTTCGTACATCGGCGGTAGCAACTTGTTGTGGCGTCGTGACGATAATGGCTCCGTCGAGTGGATGGGCCCATCTGAGCTCCTCTGCGATGGCAATATGCTCGTCCGACGTCCCTGGAGGAGTGTCTATTAACAAGTAGTCTAGAGGAGTGTTTTTATCACCCCAGTAGACGTCTTTTAAGAATTGTCGGATCATGGCCGTCTTCTTGGGGCCTCTCCAGACCACGGAGTTGTTACGATCTCCAAGTAAGAATCCTAGCGACATTATGGACAAGTTACCTCGTTTGATTCCATTGTCTTCTTCGTTATCAGTGTTCTTGTACACAGATACAGGAACCCAGCCAGCAGAGGACTGATGAACTTGACGTGATTCCACGCCAAACATCCGTGGCAACGATGGCCCTGTCAAATCTATATCTAGCACTCCCACATTGAATCCCTTGTTGACCAATGTCAACGCGGTTTGCGTAGTCACTGACGATTTGCCCACCCCTCCTTTACCAGAAAGGATAAGTATGACGTGTCTGACATTTTCTAGCGATTTCGGTACCTCTTCCATGTCTGATGACTTAGTAATATGATTACGAGAACTCAGATCTAAATATTATGTGGCGTGCGAGGGAGAATTATCAAATGAAACATCCACACCGCAACATACCTCAGCTAAAACTCACACCAAAACTCACATCAAAACCGAGCTGACCACCTCCAACAACACCCACAACACCCACTAAATGAGTTCTAGATATTCGGCCATTGGCGCACACCAGAGAGATATGAGAACCCAGCTATTCAGCACACCGTCTACCAGACCGTCATCAGTAGGTGGCAAGGAATCGCCATCAAGAACCCGATCGCCCTACGATCCAGCGCCCACAACATCAGCTAAACATAATGAATCGTACTTGCTGTCACTAGAATCACAAAACAACGACGACATGGACTCCATGGGCCAAAAAGTCGCCATGTTGAAGAACCTTGGCTTGAAAATGGGCTCAGAAATCAACAAGTCCATCAAGTTGAACGACGACATCACCAACTCGTTTGAGAAGGGGAAGGTTACATTGAAAAATACGTATAACAAGATGATAGTGATGAGTCAGAGGGCAGGAATATCTTGGAAAATGTGGTTGGTAGTGTTTGCCATAGTGTTTCTCTGGTTCTTTTGGATCTGGATAACGTGATCTAGACCGTCGTGAGCTAGACAACCGTCGTCTTCGGGCGTTAGAGAACCAGGCATGTGCTAAAAGTATCTAACTGTGAGCTGTCATAGTCAGGAGCTACAAGTCACTCTTCACTGTCTGATATTCATCTATATTCATGGTATACAGATCCATACGTCAGAGAATATCTCTAGCAATACTGCCTCATCATTCTAGTCAACTTTAATCAATCATACGAGAGCTACGAGATCTACTGGATCCATACTATCCCAGGGTCTGTGGACGATTCTCTACGTATCCATATCGTTCCAGATCCAATTTTACTTCTTTAATTCTCTTATATCAAACTACATACTCCTTCAACTTAGAAATTGATCGTATATTGTGACCATCTGAGGCATCGGGATATTGCGATAGTTTTCCGTTCCATGGGATCACTTCACTGTCTTCGTGTTCCTCCAACTCTACTCTGCGCGACACTATCACTTTCTCTCAGTGAAGAGTCGGAGGAATTGTATGAGACTTCAGGATCGCTCTCAATATCTTCATCTGTCTCCGTATTCAAGCCTGACTAATTACACGCATCGTCATAAGACGAAGTGAGTCGATCACTAGGAGTGAATCAGTTAGTAACTTTCTAGCCGGAGAAATACACGATTCATTGATGTTAGTATTTTTAGGGTCGTCCTACAACATTTAAACTAATCACAATGTGATGTGATGTGATGTACTTGGATTGGTACAGATACCCTCTTGGGATCCTTACACTAAGGAGGTGGTAACTTCCTAATAATAATTATTATCACGATGCAAATATAATTAACAGAACCGGAATCTCTTGGGGCTCAACAATTCCTTAGAGGATATGCTGGTACAACGAGACTCTTCAAGACCTGCGCATTTTTGCTTAACGTCTCTTCGCACCCAGAAATAATAGCCGTGCTCAATTTGTTTTGACACTTTTGACGTAAATAAGCTTGGCTCAATTCAAAGATGCTTTCCCACCCCAAAACAGCTATACTGTTACAACTCGAATGTTCTTCCAGCTCTAGTGTAGTTCCAAATCTAATGTTGTACCAACTCTGAAATCTTGCGAATATTTTTTATAGACCCTTCTAACCCCAGCAAAACAAATATATTTTCCAGCATTGCCGCACCCAACGGCGTTGAGCTGTTTAAAGTTCTTTAACGTGGATGTGACATCTGGAAGCTGTATGACGTTGTATGAAGAGAATTTTTCGCTAACAACTTTTTCCATGGCACCCGGTAGACGTAATAGGGAGCCTCAATGTATCTGAGGCCTATGTAATGAATAAACTGAGAATCATGCAAACGGCTGCAAACGATCACTAATGTGATCGATTGTATTGGAGAACAAAGAAAGGCGTGGAAGCGCGATAGCTGTCTTGAGATCCACTATCTCTCTCTTTGTTGTTTCGTGTATAACATATGGAATGCCAAGGACAAATTATGCAATAGCAGTGCTTCGTGATATGCATTAGTTTCAGTTATAAATCCGGTAATTAGGTATGGATTGGTGATATTTAGTATCAGGAGATATTTTACTATCAGCCGTCGCCGGAATCGACTATAAATAAAAGCTAAATTGTATAGAAATCAGAATTATATTACTCAAAATGAAACACGACACTAGCGTGACTCCTACCACTACAATTACAACCACACAAGGGAGCCTGACAATTAGGTTTTTGTACCCATGTGAAGCGACAAATACGGATGGCTGTTAAGTCAAGAAGAACCAAGCTGATGGTGGATTAGCTGGGTTAGCACTCCGTCCGTTCATGTTAGTGTTGCTCATGTTAGCAATGTTTGGACTTGCAGTGGCAGAACTCGAGACTGGAAGTTCCGAGTCATTGATTTCAACATAACTCAAGTGATATAATTAATTGCGTCCAAGGAAGATACGAGAATTGTTTACCATACCTAAGTGTTTGTATTGGACGATAGGATCTACGGTAAAGCAATTTTATAAGACGAAGCATTCGATCTCTGGGAGTGAATCAATTAGTAACTTTCTAGCCGGATAAATAGACGATTCATTGATGTTAGTATTTTTAGGGTCGTCCTACAACATTTAAACTAATCACAATGTGATGTGATGTACTTGGATTGGTACAGATACCCTCTTGGGATCCTTACACTAAGGAGGTGGTAACTTCCTAATAATAATTATTATCACGATGCAAATATAATTAACAGAACTGCAATCCCTTGAGTCTCTTCAATTCCTTAGAGGATATGCCGGTACAACGAGACTCTTCAAGACCGGCGCATCTTTTTGACTGGCGTCTTTTATTTATTTAATTTACATTTATTTTTTCTTCGCACGTCACAAACAGCCGTATTATGTTGTTTTAGTGTTATGACATTTAAATATTATGAAATCTTATGAATACTTTTTATAGGATCCCTAACCCCGACAAAATAGATATATATATTACAATATTGACGAGCTCTGCGGCGTTGAGTTGAGTTGAGTTCATTTACGAGGATATGACATCTTTTAGTTGTATGAAGAAAAAGAACTCGCTGATAACTTTTTTGACGGCACCGGTTAAACGTATTATGGGCTCAAAAGAGATCTGAGGCTTATGTAATGAAGTAACTGATAATCGTGTAAATACTGCTTCAAACGATCAGTAATGTGATCTATATTTGTATAGGAGAAATAAGTGAAGTGTGAAGCTCGTCGGCTGTCTTGAGATCCACCTTCCCTCTCTTAGTTGTTTCGGGTATTACTATCCGGAGAACCAAGGACAAAGGAATATAATGGCTGTGCTTCGTGACGTGCCTTGAGATCAGATATAAATCCGGTAATTAGGAATGAATTCGTGATATGCATTATGATGTAAGGCTTGGTAGATCCTTCAATTAGGTATGCGATCGTGATATACTTTAGTATCATGTGGTGGTGGTTTTGCTATCAACCGTCGCCGATCCTCTATAAGTATGAGCTGAATTATGTAGAATACTGAAATAATTTTAAAGTCAAAAGTATGTTACTTAAAATGAAACAAGACACTAGCGTGACTCCTACCACTACAATTACAACCACACAAGGGAGCCTGACAATTAGGTTTTTGTACCCATGTGAAGCGACAAATACGGATGGTTGTTTTGTCAAGAAGAATCAAGCTGATGGTGGATTGGCTGGATTAGCACTCCGTCCATTCATGTTAGTGTTGCTCATGTTAGCCATGTTTGGACTTGCTGTTGCAGACCTCGAGACTGTAAGTTCCGAGTTATTGGGCTCAATATAACTCAAGGTATAGAATTAAATACGTCACGGAAGATATGGGAAATATTTATGATTTCTATATGATGGTATTGAGGATAATAACATACCTGCGAAGAATGGACAAAACTTCTGTTGGGGTACCGGGAAGGAAAACAATATTTTTAGCGTAGCCTTCACCTAACGACTTCATTATATATGTTGTGATTTCTGTCCAGTCATGATGTTTTCACCGTACGTCATCTCTTCAACTATATTTCTTATCACTTTATTTTATACTCTTTCTTAATTTTCATGAAAAATAGGTTAATGTATTATAAATATAGCTTTTTGATACTATAAATAAATAAACCCAATAAACTGAAAAAATACTTACAGTAATCAATATAGAGATATTGAAAATCTGCATGGGGGGTATTTTTGGTCCTCTTTTGTTTCTCATCATTTTAGCATATTCCACTAGTGATACTAGAGCTACTGGATTCATACATTACCAGAATCTGAGGGCGATTTTCCAAGCATCCATATCACATCCAATTTCACTTCTCTTATTCTCTTATATCAAACTATATACTCCTTCAACCTCGAAATCGATCGTATATTGTGAACATCTGAGGTATCGGGATATTGCGATTGTTTTCCGTTCCATGGGATCACTTCACTATCTTCGTATTCCTCCACGTCTGGTTCCATCTGTATGATTGTTCCTGCAACATTCATCCCACTGACTTCGTGTTTGGTTGTAGAATCGTAAGCATTGTTCAAGGCAGAGATCCCGCTCCGTTCCTCGCTGTACTTGTTGTCGAAGTTCATTGGCACTGGTTTCTTGGTGTTTCTATAGTTGGCCAAGTTGGTTTTGAGAATAGACCCTTTGGGCTTGAGAGTGTGGTGAGATGGTTCATGTTTTGGCGTTGGTGACAGTTCATTTTGCTGGATGTTCTTGCGAGCATGTCTTCTTCTGCGTCTTAAAATGCTTTGCCTCAGAAGTTTCTTCTTATGTTTGAGTTCGGTCTGGAGAGACGTGTAGTATTGGTTAGTCTGGGCGACACTAGCACTTTGTTCTGAGTTCAGTGACGAGTCGGAGGAATTGGACGAGAGTTCAGGATCGCTTTCAAGATCTTCATCTGTCTCCGTATTCAACCCTGACGAATTCCACGCATCGTCATCACTAAGACGAAGTGAGTCGATCGCTAGGAGTGAATCAGCTAGTAACTTTCTAGCTGGAGAAACTGGCGATTCATTGATGCTATTATTTTTAGGGTCGCTTGTATTATCGTCACTTTTAGTGACTTCCTTTTTGGTTTCGTCAGTTTTAGTATCATCCTTGTCACCTGGTTTTGTATCAGTGCACTGACACCGATTCTTTGCCTTTCTCAAACTCTCTGAAGTAATCGGTGAACCATTGATCCTCAACTTCTTAAAATGAGATGTTTGTAGAGTCAGCTTGATGGTGGCTGGTGATTTAACACTGATTAGATTGGCAAACGGATGGCTGGTTTCGTTAATAGGCAAGATATTGGTATAGTTTGGATTAGATATCAACGAAGAGTGGAGAAGATTGATCGGATTGTTCATTATGTGGAATGTCTTCTTTGAATCGGTCTGGATAGAGTTTACTGACGGGTCATCGGATATCAGATCATTCTGAGGATCCGATATCTCAAAATTTGAATTTGTTGTTTGACGAAATGGATCTGAACTTTCGTACTTCTTACTTTGAAGAGATCTATATTTACCAATACTGGAAGAAATAAAGAGTTCAAAACCTTCTGGATCCATATTGTCAATTTCAATATCTTGATCTTGATCTTGAATATCTTTTGGATCTATGGCCTCAACTTTTTGATCAGTTTTGTCACCTTTTGACGGCATTTCATGATCTACATCATCAGAAACTTTAAGAGAGATTGGTGAATTCGTGGAAGTCTTAATTTGAGGAATATCACCATTTTCATTGGAGTTTTTAGGGGTATTTCGAAGAGAATTAGGATCACAAGGAGACGGATCGGTGTTCATAAAAGACTTTTTTACTTTTGAATTAGAGTTTGGATCCGTTATATCATTTTTAGTTGTATTTTCTTGATCTGTTAGCACATTATTTGTCAAGATTTGTTGATCTATATGTTGAAAAATATCTCCACCAGTGTGTGGTTCTTCTTCTCTCTCCACCTGGTCTCCTCTCTCCGTCTCTATATTTATATCATTTGGATGCATCAACTTGTACAAATTCGGGTACTTTCCTCCATCCAACTTGTTATCCCCCATATCTATCCTAGACAACTTCGTAGTCAACAGCTTTATTCTGTCACTCACATCAACGCATGATATAAGTAGCTGGTTTATCCCTGGATCCGAATCAGGTATGGCAGTTTTATGCAACTTTTTACGTCGATGAGCCAATACTCGGATCAAAGAGTTGCATAGCTTGACTATTTGGATATTCTTGTATTGGATCTTTTGTTCAATGGAAAGTTTGTGTTTGATCTCGTTTCTTAGGTCGTTCTGGTAATTAGTGGTGACATCAAGAAGGTGGTTGACAACTTGCTGCGATTCTGCCTTCAAAGTGTCGTTGAGGATGGTATCGAGCTGGAACGATTCAATTGATGGAAGTTTAGGTACAACCTGTGCAAATTTGGGTCGATACTTTTTATTTCGTTTAGATGATCTAGTTATATTGCCGTCAGACATGTTGGATGATCGGGTCACGGAGCTGATTGAGACTAGATATGATGATGGATGTTATAGTAGGTATGGTGGCAGGTAGTACTGATGTTATGATAGTTAACTATGATGGATAAGTTACGGTTATGATGATGTGGATTCTCAGATTGTTTTTATGTAGTGGTTTGAAATTTGAGTGGAGATAATTGTGCGTAAAGTTTATGATGTTTAAGCCTAGCGTAGTACTAATGGGAAGGTGGAAAATTAGAGAGGAGAGTTAGTATTGATGAGATCTTAGGGAAAGTAAGTAGGACATTTCAAGCCTTAGGGACAACAATTGTGATATTTCAAACCTTCGTGATAATAGGTAGATGATTTCAAGCCTTTTGAAATTAGGAAATTAGGGAAGGCTAGACAGAATTAGAGAGAGATGACTTAGGTCACTGGGTTCTCTAAAGATAGAAATGCTTGTGTAATTTATAAGTGTCTAATTAGTATGATGTATAGAATAACGAGAATTAATCTATCATTGTTTATCAAAATCGCTAACTAAGCGAATTCGCCTAAAAAACCCACTAAATCCAAAAATTAGAGAACCTTCGAGAGATAAAAATCACGAATCTGACTAGTTTCATCTGTCCATTTCGTGACAGATCAAACGTTCTTTGACTGAGTATCTTAGAACTATCGTGGTGTGATCCAACTATCTGATTTGATAAGAAGTCTTGTCGCGACACCATTCTTCAACTATGCGACAGCTAGTAGTGAGATCGCTAATCACATAATGCTGCCCTACCCCAGACCAGTATTTATGAGCAAGATATATGTGGACTGGTATATTTAAGCCGCATAGTTGTGGCTGTCATAGAGTATACTTCGCTAGATATCTCCTGATGGTATATATTCCTCGCTAGAGCTGAGATATTTTTGAGTGCGAAATCATGTCACAAACTACACCGATAAGCATATGAACAAGACCAGCAGGAATTGAGACTAGCAATCTTCAGATAAGAAATAGAACCACTCAATTGTGATTAGTTAGGCAGGATAGTGAACTGGAAAGAAAAAAGTCAAGAGATCATCGAGACCTGACTGAGCTATACAGAAAGTGAGCTAGAAGAGAACTACAGGGCCAATCGAGTAATTGATACAGAGTTACACAACACTGATAGCACCTAATAGTTACCAGATCTAACAGAAAATTACAAGGCTTCTGATAATAGCAAAAACGGAGTATTATCGCTAACTACACGTCTTGTTATTGTCAACGTTAAACGATCATAAGTTCTCCTACTTACTAGTTGTCTCTACTTACTAGTTGTCTCTACCTACTAGTTGCCACTCCGTTCACTATTAGCTAGTTGTCATTATCGTTCGCTACCACTCACTATTAACTAGTTACCTCTGCCATCATGTCGCTAATCTTTTCCCAAGTCATTATTGGATGTTGTTGTAATGTGATTCTGTTGGAAAACTTGATTCTGAATTCAGAGTCGTCAATAGGAACCCTCGTTACGTTCTCGCAATTTCTATTTGTGTCTCTAGTGAGTTATCCATCCAATATGAAAGGAACGTCGCTAAAATCTCTCTATCTTGCCCCAAGGGTCCCCCCTTCGAAGTGGTTTTTGATGGTGATAATGTATTTTTCAACATCACTAATGAATAATTTGGTGTGGAAGTTCAACATCAGCATACCTATGCATATTGTCTTTCGCTCAGGCAGCACGGCCATCACCATGCTGGTGGGATACATGTTTGGGAAAAGATACTCCACCCGCCAGATCGTCAGCTCCATAACTATCTCGCTAGGAATCTTGTTGGTTTCGCTACCAGACGACCTATCGTTCGACCACGACATGGACTACCACTACCTCATTGGTATTATGATATTATTTGCTGCTTCGGTGATTTCTGCGTTTATGGGTATATATAATGAATTTGTCTTCAAACAGTACGGAACGTCCTGGGAAGAGAGTTTGTTTTATACTCACTTCCTCGGCCTTCCATTCTTTCTAACTGTCGCTCCTCTGTTGAGAAAAGAATGGTTGATACTTTGGAACCTGCCAGCGTTTTTAAAGCAGCTCGTTAACTTAGGCTTGAATGTCGCTACCCAGTTTGTCTGCGCAAGAGGTGTGAATATGTTGGCAGAAAAGACTTCGGCTTTAACAGTCACGATCGTTTTGTTGGTTCGAAAACTTATCAGTTTGATGATCAGTTTTGTTTGGTTCGGTAACGAGATCAGTTTCAGGTCTGCAGTGGGAATTGGAATTGTTGGCATCGGGGTCGTAGGATACAGCACCGGGGGAAGAAGAAAGAAAGAAAAAGAGTAGTAGGGAAAGCAAATAATAAGGAAAGTCTCCAGTGAGATACTACAAACCAGTCTAGAGCTCGTTAGAGTTATCAACTAGTTCTAGAACGGGCTACAGACGTCCTAAACCTCCACAAAACCACACAAGCCCAGCTTTCGTCTGGTCTTTGCCTGGTTTCGCCTGGTTTCGCCTGGTTCCTCATTTCATAATTTTATAGATATAGTACATTGGATCTTATAGAGGTCATCAAGTTGATATCTAGCTAGCCAACCTACCAGTAGTAAAAGCAGCTCTGATTCAATGATGAGGTTGGTCTGTGTTGTAGTTAAAGCGATTCGTTGTGAGCTTAGAATATACAAGAGTATCGGTATCGATCTCTCAGTGGTCTTCAGAGATCTTATCCCCCTGAGGAATGATCACCAATTTTGAAATTATCTTCAAATTTGATAAGTATCATTATAACTTGCTATATCCACCATTCAATCACGTCATTCTAATCATAAACTGACTTACTAACGGCAGAACTATCGCCAAAAGGATCATCCTCACCCTCCTCCATACTTGAATTTGTATGTGTCTTTTTTAATGGTTTTGGGGGAAGCAATTGCGACAAGGCTGGTGGTTTGTTTGGACGAGGTGGAGGAGATTTATGAAGAATGCTTGAACTGGAGCTTGAACCGATAGTTGCGTTTTGTAACCTTTCAGAAACCAGGTCCATGTTCTCTTCGTCAGAAGATTCGTCTGTATAGTAACTGTCATCGGAGTCTTCCTCATCGTCGTTGTTGTAACTTGGAGCTGGATCGTCTTCGGCATAGCCGCATTTAGCGTCGAACGATTTTAACGCGGCGACTAGAGACTCGTTAGTATCGATCAAAGTCCCCAAGAACCGTTCGTCCATTTCTAGAACCTCCTCGGTCTTGTCAGAGGGATCTCCAGCTCCTACGTATTGTAAGTATCTGAGGACTTTACGTCTAATGGACTTCAACTTCTCGAACTCCAGGGTTGCTTTCTCACTATCCAAAGGAGATTCGTTAGGAGGTAACGAGATCAAGATGTTATTGAGCGTGGTGGTGTGAGTCTGACTTGACGCTATGATATTTGTGATCTTGGGGGCCTCGACTTTATAGTTGATCTGACCAATTTCAAACTGTCTATCGGCATAAGATTTCAAGGGTTTTTTGGATTTTTTGGATTTCTTGTCCTTGCGAGGTTTGGTGTAGGGAGATTGGGTCTTGGGGCGAGGAGGAGGCGATCTGTAATTGTCAGCTTTGTGAGACCTAAAGTCATCAAATTCATCTGATCTACTATTAGGGGATCTAATCTTAGGAGATCTTTGTGTATACTCATAAGAATCAAACACATTTTCGCTCTTTGTTTTAGAATGACGGCCTTCAGACTTCTTTTTTGGTATATATTGCCAGAGCATGGCGAAATATTTATATCCATCCAAGCCGTTCAACTCAGATTTCCAGCCAATGGCCAAATTCGTCACCTTCTGTCTGACTTCATTTTCGTAAGGAAGTCCTACGCCAGTTTTGGCGTGGCCCAGCAAGATCCCCTTCAAAACATCGATCAATTTGTCGTCACGAGCAAGAACAGGCCCGATTTTCGGTCCCGAATTCAATACCAACAACTCCAAGATGTTCAACGCCCTGATCTGCTCTCCCACAGTGTCTCCATACTTGACTTTCTTTCTTATCGCTCTCGCAGCTTCGGCTGCTCCTGAACCGGGCTGGATCGAGATCAAGTCGAGCAAATCTGACAAGTAAAGTTCTATAGTATCGTCAACATCTTCGTTACGGTTAGACTGTGCCAATTGATTAACTTTCACAGTAATTGAAGTATGGGGACGTTCCCCAAAGATCGGCATCGTTAAGGAAGAGTTGTAAAAGAAGCTACGTAGTTAATTTCGTAGATTTATCGCGCGGAGGGGAAGAGAACTCGGGGAAAGAAACCGGAGGGGGTCGCCGCGCACACCCTCGTGACGTCAGTAGAAATCGAGATTTAGGTGAGTGTAAAGATGTTAGTGGATATTTTAGGAGAGTATTGTATTAGTTAACGTAGTGTTAGTTAGTGTAGTGTTAGTTAGTGTAGTGTTAGTTAGTGTAGTGTTAGTTCGTGTAGTATTTATTCTAGTGTATACTTATAGAATTAGCATTGATTATAATGGTTAATATTCACAGAATATCAATTCGCAGCCATTGGTGAGATCAGTTAGAAGATACAAAATAGAGAATATCTTATAACCTGGTTAGTGTAATTTATATTGCTTATAGTATACTCCCTTTGACTAGTTTTGTAAGAAGTTTAAATATATATGGTCGAGAATTAAGATTTGCTATAATAGTTGATGGTGATTTTTGAGAAAATGAAGAATTTCACTTAACTTGTCTGAACATCTATGAGATCACTAGAATTGTTCAATATATCAGCAATTTAGATATACTATAGTAAACTTATAGACCATTATTGAATATTATCAGTAATTTGTAGGGAATATCTGAAAGTTAGATAAAAATCCACTAATATTGACTAATCTCCACTATTATCCTTTAATATTCACAAATATCGACTAGTATCCTTTAATATTAACTAACCTCCACGTAACTCCATTAATAATACTTACTAAATAATTCACAAATACTTCACCAAGCTCTGTATTTGGGAATTATATGGTGACTCAATAAAGATTTAACGGCTCTTGGGCCGGAAATCGAGATTAAAATGGAGTCTCAGAGAATCCGACATTTGCTGCACATTGATATTTAGGAATATAAATGTTGAACTCATTGTGTGGTGATGAATCCATTATAAATCCACCAGTAACAGTATCGGCGTAGTACCGTGTAATCAAAATTAACATAACGTCCATAAAGGTCACTTAGTAGTCAGATAACGACTCAGTAGCTTTCAGCAGTAATACTGTATATGAAATTCAGTAATCATTCATATTATCAGATTATATAAATTGTGGCCACCATGACGAAAAATATCATCTAACATATCCAATTATAGATCACTGGTACCAATTCAAACGGAGTTTTATAAATGAAAAGTAACACTTTGATATCTCAACTAATTGCTGCAATAGCTAAAGCTTTTTCTTTGCAGCTAAATATATCTTCTTTTCAGCTAAACCCTTTCTATTTTTCAGCTAAACATTTCTTTTCTTCAGAATTTCAGAGAGCTCCAGGGAATTATTCTCATGAATCACTTCGAGTTCTCCTGGTCGTTGTTTAGTCCTCTGATTGTTGTGTAAGGTTGCACTAACAAGATTGAGAGACCGGAAATGGTTCACTTGCACCCTCGGAATATATAGAAAAACACAATTTCTTCATTAAACAAGAAATGACACGAGTCACAATCACATAAGTATAAATGCATCCTAATAATCCCTTGTAGTCCATAGTTTATCCTTTTGGTTATAGAGTGTTAGGAAAGTTCATTCCAATGATTTCCGAGGGCAAATATATCTCCTCGGAAATCATCTCACTTTCCACTCGCGAAAAATTTTATTAAATCATCAACTCTTCACCTAGCAAACACCACCACCGTCCAAATGTCTAACCAACCGGAACAGGATAAATTAGCTAACGACTTGCAAGCCACATCGATTGGCGACCAATCGAACCCGGCACCGCAATCGTTCAACCCCAATGCTGCTCAATCTTTCAACCCCAATGCTGCCCAAGCATTCGTGCCGCAATCATACCAAGGAGGATACCAAGGAGGATACCAAGGAGGTTACCAACAGCCTGGACAAGCTTACCAACAGCCTGGACAGAACCAGGCTTACCAAGGATACCAACCTCAGGGCCAAAACCAATATCAACAATATCAAGGATACCAACCAAACCAGAACCAACCAAACCAGAGCTACCAAGGGTACCAGGCTCAACAAGGCCAAGGATATCAAAACTTAAACACTAGAGGAGGATACCAAAACAATGCCAGAGGAGGCTACCAAAACACCAGAGGAGGATTCCAATCCAACAGAGGTGGTTACAACAACAGTTATAACAGCTACCAACCAGAGTCTACTGGTTCTCAAGGTATGTCGTTGGCTGACTTCGAGAAGCAAAAGGCTGCTTCTCAAGCTGCTTTAAATAAACCAAAGAAGGTCCTTAAATTGAGTGGCTCATCAAACATCAAGTTGGCCAACTCCACCAAGACTGCAGAAGTTAAGAAGGATACTCCAGAAACCAAGAAGGAGGAGACTCCAGAAAAGAAGGAAAGTACTCCTGTGAGTGAAGTAAAGGTTGAAAAGGTTGAAAAGGTTGAAAAGGCTGAAAAGGCTGAAAAGGCTGCTCCTGCTCCAGTTGCAACCCCAATCGCTGCCACTCCATCCTCATCATCTTCCACTAAACCTTCCACTAGAGAAAATACTCCTTCTGTGACCTCAGACGCCATTGCTAGAGAACAAGAAGACGAAGTCGACGAAGAGGTGGTCAAGGATATGTTTGGAGGAAAAGATCACGTTTCCATCATCTTTATGGGTCACGTAGATGCCGGTAAGTCAACCATGGGTGGTAACCTTTTATATTTGACTGGATCGGTCGACAAACGTACCGTTGACAAATACGAAAGAGAAGCTAAAGAAGCTGGTAGACAAGGTTGGTACTTGTCGTGGGTCATGGATACCAACAAGGAAGAAAGAAACGACGGTAAGACCATTGAAGTCGGAAAGGCTTACTTTGAAACCGAAAAGAGAAGATACACAATCTTGGATGCTCCAGGTCACAAGATGTACGTTTCAGAAATGATTGGTGGAGCCTCTCAAGCCGATGTCGGAATTTTGGTTATCTCAGCAAGAAAGGGTGAATACGAAACTGGTTTCGAAAAGGGTGGACAAACCAGAGAACATGCTTTGTTAGCCAAGACTCAAGGTGTCAACAAGATTATTGTTGTAGTCAACAAGATGGACGATTCAACAGTCAGCTGGTCCGAAGATCGTTACAAGGACTGTACCGCCAAATTGGGACAATTCTTAAGGGGTATTGGATACGCCAAGGACGACATTTTGTTCATGCCAGTTTCCGGATACACTGGTGCTGGTTTGAAGGAAAGAGTTGATCCTAAGGACTGTCCATGGTATACCGGTCCTTCCTTGTTGGAATACTTGGACGACATGAAGACTCTTAACCGTAAAATCAATGCTCCATTCATGTTGCCTGTCTCAGGAAAAATGAAGGATATGGGTACCATTGTCGAAGGTAAGATCGAGTCTGGTCACGTCAAGAAGGGTGGTAGTTTGATAATGATGCCTAATAAAGCTCCAGTTGAAGTTGTTGGTATCTACAACGAAACCGAACAAGAATGTGACGTTGCCTACTGTGGTGAACAAGTAAGATTGAAGATCAAGGGTGTCGAAGAAGAAGATATTGCTCCTGGTTATATGTTGACATCTCCAAAGAATCCAGTCAAGACTGTTACCAGATTCGAAGCTCAAATCGCCATTGTCGAATTGAAGTCCATTTTATCCAACGGTTTCTCATGTGTTATGCATTTACATGCTGCCATTGAAGAAGTCAAGTTCATTGAGTTGAAACATAAGTTAGAAAAGGGTACCAACAGAAGATCCAAGAAACCTCCTGCCTTTGCTAAGAAGGGTATGAAGATCATTGCTGTATTGGAAGCTACCGAAGCTGTCTGTGCTGAAACTTATAATGACTATCAACAATTGGGTAGATTTACCTTGAGAGATCAAGGTACTACCATTGCCATTGGTAAGATCACCAAATTATTGTAATCTAGTATGTATTTGGAATAAATGATAGTCCAATGAATATTGTAGGAAATGAAATGAGTTTAGAGAAAAGGAAGACAGAAAGCTGGAAAGAAGTTAGAAAGTGAGACAACGAGCCAGAATGGGTATAATAATGACTCGAAAAAGGATATCTCGGGATTTTAATGCCCCTAATCTCGACCTATGGGCCTCAGGGTCGACATATCTTGATTCCATCGAGTTGGTTGAGAAGTGACGTAGTTCTGACTTATGACCACTTCTCATATAGCTCAGAACTAGATTACTTCTCAGAACTTTGCTCACTTCTCAGATCTATGATCACTTTTCCTTTTCTCTTTGCAATAAAGATTCAAAAATCTCCATCAAGTTTTCGAGTCCAGTGAGAATATTATCATCACATCCCTGTCCCTTGACAAACTTTGCATGGCCAAAGTCAATAAGATTGAGTTTGCTTAGAGGAGGAGGAACGTCATATTCCTCATCTTCGTCATCATCACTGTCTAGTACTGTGTTGGCTATCAAAGGGTTTGCTTGATCATAGAGATCATCATCAAGTAATGTCTCTGGATCCCAGCGAGTAGTATCATTTTCGAAAAGAAAGAGAAGAGAACCAGAAAAGATCCGGATTTCATAATCAAGTAAACAATTGTAAAGTAATTGTAAGCGTTTCAAGAACGTTTCCAAGAGACGAGTCACCATAAGTTTGCCGTTGGAAAGTTGGTTGAAGTAAGAAGTGAAATAGTATAGAATGGCGTCACTGACGATTTTTGTATTCAAGTTTCTGCCATAAAGCTTATTGAACTCGAGATATGGTCCAGAAGATGACACAGCGAGATTATTCATGTTTTCAAAGAGTTCTGGAGGCTGCACAGGATCTGTCTCTCCTACGAACGACTTCATTCCACAGATTCTGAATCCCAAACTTCCTGACGTGGTGGTCCTTGAAACTTTATCGAGTCTCTCAATCTTCTCTTTAGTGGTTGCTTCATCGTCGGTCAACTTACTTCCTAACTTGATATCCAAAACACTTGGTCGGTTGAACCTGTGATATAAATTTTCCAATACAATATATTCTTTGTCAGTAGTTTTAGGGGGCACTTGATTAGTTATTGATTTTTTAGTTGGTGATTCTTTAGTTATTGAATGTTGAGTTTGTGGTTCTTTAGTTACTGGTTCTTCAGTTTCTGGTTCGTTAGTTACTGGTTCTTTAGTTATTGATTCTTGAGTTACTGATTCAACCTTCACACTATTAGCCTCGCTGTTCATTTCGCCTTCAGTTAGTGTACCCAAATATACCGGTATCCAATCAGTGAGACGTGAGCCCATTCCCTCGTCATCTTTAGCGTTGTCAAATGTATCAATTTCGTTGTAGAAACGGATTTCTTGAGGAGTAGCCAATTTCACGAATAGCGACCCATCTTCGAGCGTTAAACAGCCGTCATGACCCGCCGCTTGATGTTCAGGTTGTGAAAAGGCTTGCATAGATTTTAACTAGATACTAATGAAGGTGTTGTAGAATATATGAGATTCACAGCCATTAATTGACTTTGAAAAAGTAGGTACTGAAGGTTACTGAGAGTTAGAAAACATAGTGAGAATTTATAATCGAATAGCGAGTATTTGGAGAGTAATAGTGAGAATTTAAAAAGATTAGTGAGAAAAAAAGAAATTTAGCGAGAGAAATATTGAAATTGTTGTGACACTTCTAAATATTAGTCGCAATTCTATTCCCATTTAGTGAGACTATTACATTTAAAGATTGGGCTTATGAAATATTACATACTAATAACGAGGATCTGGACCTCTACTCTTCAACAGGCTTCCCCACTTAGTCCCTGAATCTGCTCACTAACACACCACACTCAGATCTGCCCACTAATCTTCCACACTCAGATCTAGTCACTTTCAATCTTACTCCACCCCACCACCTTTTTATCTAAACTATTTTTAACCAGATGCGGTGTAAAAATGTCGTCTCTTTGTAGGGTCATAGATCTTCTGCCAGACTAAAATTGGGAACTTCCTACCAATATTAGCTTATAATAAAGTTGAAAATTAACTCTGTGACATTCCCCAGCAACATAGCGACGTTTTACTGGTGAATTATCGGGTCTCAGTCTGGAATTTTCACAGCCCCTGAATCTAGTCCCAGTTAAAAACCGTCAGAGCAGCGACTATCAGGCAGACACGCGAAATACTGAGTGGGGACGGACATCTCATGGTAGAAATCAGCACACTCAGTATAATCAGCACTTGGTTAGTTTTAGTCGGTACAATCAGTACTAAGTTATCATTCAGAGCAAATAGGGTGCTAAGCCACAAAATCTTAATGGAGTTCAGTAAATTTTATCATTAATTTATCACTAATTCTGGGGGTAGGTGCCAAAATATAATGGCCTCCTAATAATAAGTGTCATCTATAGGTAATGTAGTTTAGTTACGAGGGTCTAACACAGTCGTAGATTTACGTATCTTTTCGTAGATTTACGTAGATCTCACATATCTAACAGATCGAACAAAACTAAAGATCTTACAAAACTAAAGATCTTACAAAACTAAAGATCTTACAAAACTAACAGATCTAACAAAACTTTCAAGTCTTCAATTTCTCAGTATTAATGGTCCTGTAATTGACTATCTCTCTACTCCTCTATACCTTCTCACTTGCTCTTCAAGTGCTCTTCCTTCTATCACTACTTCGGTGGCTGGTTATGTCGCGTGTAATTAATGTCGCATATCGCATTTCTCCCATGGTGAATTTATACTATTTCTTCACGTCGGGTAATTTCGAACTAAACACCACCACACTCCACCACCACTACGATGTCCAACCAGTACAACTCGTCATATGAGATGGGCAACCACAAATACTCATCCAACGAAGATGATTTTGTCTCGTTCATGAACGAAATCCAGGACATCAACAACTCATTGGACCAATATTCAAACTTGATCAATTTAATCTCAAACAAACAACGTAACTTCATCCAAGAACTCGATTTGAACGAAGATGACTCGGAATATAACTCTAAACAAGTCGATGCCTTGGTGAACGAGGCACAACTGCTTCAGTTAGACTTGAAGGGAAGAATAAAAAATGCTCAGACCCAAGCTGTCCAATCCAGAGACCAAACGAAGTTAGACCAAGCTGAGACATCCAGAAAACGGTTCTTGGAGTTGATTCAAGAATACCGTTTGGTCGAGGCCAACAACCGTGAACAAACCAAGGCCCAAGCAGAACGTCAATATAGAATCATCAAACCGGATGCCACCGAAGAAGAAGTTAGAGCCGTTGTTGAAGACACTTCGAGTTTCCAACAGTATTTCCAACAAGCATTGATGCAATCCAATAGAAGAGGCGAGTCTAGAACCGTTTTGAATGAAGTCCAAGTCAGACACAGAGAATTGTTAAAGTTGGAAAAGACCATGGCTGAGTTGACACAATTGTTCCACGATATGGAAGAATTGGTCATCGAACAAGACCAGGCCATTCAGCAAATCGACGAACAGGTTGCCGGTGCCCAACACGACATCGAACAAGGTGTTGGCCACACAAACAAGGCCGTTGTTAGTGCAAAGGCTGCTAGAAAAAAGAAGATTTGGTGTTTCATCATCTGTTTGATTATTGTGGTTATCTTAGCCTTGGTCTTGGGTATTTACTTCGGAACTAAGTAGTGGATCTAGAGATTATCAAATTAAGATTATTAATTAATCTTGTTGTCAACAATGGAGTCTCTGGTTTATGCCAGAGGACTCAATAGTCTGCCATTAATTCTAGAACGCTATCCTTAATACAATCAAAGTAGGGTGCCAGAATTACTTGAATGCTGATCGTTTTATCTCCAAATTTACCGTGTGAAGTAAAGAGTTGTTATACTGTTCGACAGTAGAGACGTTAGTACTAATATAAAAAATTATGAATCGTGAGAGTGTAGTGTAGAGAAATACTGAGCGTAGCGAAGTATTTGCGACTAGTTAATAGGTGATTATTAGTGGAGATTACAGATATAATAGCCTGGCTCTGATAGCAGTTTCGATGTCTTTAATTAGCGATAGACTGATTAGGCTTATGAATTCGAGTTATGAAAGTGATGATATTTAGATGCATAGAACCTGGACAAATAAGATAATGGTGATAGAAGTGTTTATATAGAGGTCAGTGAGAGACAGTTTAGTGAGGGTTGTGTAGTTTAGTGACGACATTGCGAGGTTCTGTCATCTAGTGACATCTAGAGACAGATATTACTGACTATAATAAGTGAATTTACTTGAGATACTAGTGTTTCTCTCTCGCGATTAAATGTGATGGGTTCCGATAGTTAGAGCCTCGGAAAGCATCTTTACGTATTGTTAATTGAAGTTGTTGAGTGGTTTAGCCAGCGATGAGATGCAATTTAATTAAAGGAGAGAAAGGAGAAGAAAACAGTAGAAACGATGTAGAAGTGACAGGGAAGAGTCCGTAGTAGAATCAGTGAGCCGTCAGTGAATCTTCAATAGTAGAGAAATAGAAATCCCGACGAGATTAGTTTGATAATACAGTAATTGTCTGAGTTCATTCGTTCATTTGTTCATTCGCTCATTTGTTCATTCGCTAAGCTCTTTCACTCATCCGCTCATTCACAGCAGAATTCGTCAGAAGTGACTAAGCCAGAGATTTCCGTTCTTGGTACCCATGTGAAGCATTGTCACTACAAAGACCACCTCGAGCGACGATTATTACTAACGAACTCATCACTAAACTCAGCCCCCCAAATCTACTGATCAGAAAGCGGAATTTTGGAGTTCTGAAATTCTGCTCATGAACTGCGCTAAGTCACAATCTCTCCAGCGTCTGCAATTCTTCACCTCAAAGAACTCGTCCCCAGAGACGCTTCTAACTTTCCCTGTGATTTGGGTGCAAAATCCCGGTTTCGCACGTTCTCCCGCCAATAACCGACTTGGTATTCTATATTTTATTTTCGGACCGGTCTTAGGTATTTCAGCTGTCCAAATATAGTCACCCCACGAAGAGGCTTCATTTCCGAGGTTAGCAAATCAGTCATAAACACGATACAGACAGCCACGTAATTAGCCGCAGACTAACGAAAGAATCAAAGAGAAAATTAATTAGAAGCTAGGGAGAGCTCACGATCTCTATAGCAATGATCACAACCAATCACCTCGCAAAGAGTATAGCAAATGGCCGACTCTGACACAATTGAGAGTGGCTAATCTGGCAAAAGTGAGATTCGACTAAACTCTCAGAAACTCTAGACTAAATAATTCCGGGGAGATAGATAATTAGTTACTCAAGAGCGGGCCATAGCCAATCAACACAACTAGCCCGGACTACCTATCACCATAATAACCAGTAAAATATTACACACACACACTGATTTGCAATGACTCAACACGAATAAGGAACTAATAGATCGTTGGAAGCACAGAGAACGAAGTCGCTACTCCGCGACTTCCGAGGGTGAAAAATCAGTCATCGTGGACTATAAAAACTCACGTACCCCAGATAAATTACACACCACCAATAAAACCATCACTAAACTCACACACTAAAAACACCAATCATGCCCATGTTAGCAGACCCATCCACTAAATATAGGAAGTTCCCTCCTGTACACTTACCAAACCGTCAGTGGCCTGGCAAGACCCTCGACATCCCTCCAAGATGGCTTTCGACTGATTTAAGAGACGGAAACCAGTCTTTACCAGATCCCATGTCTATTGCTGAAAAGAAGGAGTATTTCCAGAAATTAGTCGATATTGGATTCAAGGAAATTGAAGTAGCTTTCCCTTCTGCATCTCAAGTTGACTTTGACTTCACCAGGTACGCTGTGGAAACGGCACCCTCGGATGTATCCATCCAAGCCTTGTCGCCATGTAGACCGGAGTTGATCAAGAGAACCGTTGAGTCGTTAAAGGGAGCCAAGAAGGCTACCGTCCATATCTATTTGGCTACTTCCGACTGTTTCAGAAACGTCGTTTTTGGCATGTCCAAGGAAGAATCGTTGGCCCTTGCCGTCAAATGTGCTTCCCTCGTAAGAGCGTTGACCAAGGACGATCCTGAACAACAAGGCACCGAGTGGGATTTCGAATTCTCGCCAGAAACATTCTCCGACACCGACGTCGATTATGCTCTTCAAGTATGTGAAGCTGTGAAACAAGCCTGGGAACCTACAGAAAAGAATCCAATCATCTTCAACCTTCCAGCCACTGTCGAGATGTCAACTCCCAACGTGTATGCTGATCAGATTGAATATTTCTCTACCCACATCACCCAGAGAGAGAGGGTTTGTATCTCTTTACATCCTCACAACGATAGAGGATGTGCCGTGGCGGCCGCAGAGCTCGGCCAGTTGGCTGGTGCTGACAGAGTCGAAGGATGTTTGTTTGGAAATGGTGAAAGAACCGGAAATGTTGACTTGGTCACCTTGGCCTTGAACTTGTACACGCAAGGAGTGTCCCCTAAGTTGGACTTTTCTGATATAAAGTCGGTTGTGGACATTGTTGAAAAATGTAACAAGATCCCAGTACACCAGAGAGCTCCATACGGAGGATCTCTCGTTGTGTGTGCCTTCTCAGGGTCGCATCAAGACGCCATCAAGAAGGGTTTCAACGTCTACACCAAAAACGTCAAGGAAAATACCGGGAAAAAGGTGCACTGGCAATTACCATACTTACCATTGGATCCTGCCGATATTGGACGTACTTACGAAGCCATTATCAGAGTCAACTCACAGTCCGGAAAGGGTGGTTCTGCATGGGTTATCTTACGTAACTTGGAGTTGGACTTGCCTCGTGGCTTGCAAGTAGCATTCTCCCAAGTGGTCCAGCAACGTGCCGAGATCAAGGGTCAAGAACTCACCAACAAGGAATTATGCGACTTGTTCAAGACCGAATACTTTATTGACTACGAGGACACAGATTCCGCGGCCGGTGCCTACAAATTGGTCGACTACAGCATCTCCACTCCATCCAAGGGCCAAAAGGAAATCAATGCCGTTTTGGAAATCAACGGTGTCGAAACCACCATCAAGGGCCAGGGTAACGGTCAATTATCTGCGTTTAACGATGCTCTTGCCAAACATTTGAACGTGGATCTTAATGTCAAGCACTACCACGAACATTCCTTAGGTGAAGCCTCTGATTCTCGTGCCGCTACATATATCGGAGTCTCGGTAGAAAGTAAGGGTGTCTCGAGATGGGGTGTGGGTATCCATGAGGATGTGTCGCAAGCTTCGTTCTTGTCGTTGATATCCATCTTGAATGGGTTACATAGAGATAACGTGATCTAACTTCTGAGACGTTAGCTTAGGCTTTATAGTCTAGAAATCTTTAGTTCAAAAAGCGCTAGTTAAAGGCTGCATAGACTTTTCATAGTAATTTATAACATTAGTCCAATAAGGTTAGTCTAACAGCGCTAGTCTAATAGTGCTAGGTTCGTAGGTTCAACTGTTCTTGAGTGGCTGGTCTCATTCTCAGATCGGTCCGGTAGATCTTCAGATTCCCAGTTCTTAGAAATCCATTTGAACTTCAGATATCAGTTCTTCTAGATCCTCGTATACAGACCTCGCTCTTTCTATGTCAATTGTGCCCTATGCCCTCTGCCCTCCACCCTCCACTTATCATCTTGCCTCTACCTCTATTTTGCACCCAAAATATAACCTGCATATAAACTAATATATAAAATCATTTTCCAGAATTCAAAACTCCACACACCAACCACAATGACTCAAGACGACCAACCATCAAATGTCGCTGATGTGTACAAACACATAACCGAGGCAGAGAACCAGGCCGCTAGTTTGGAGAAAATGTTGGATCAATTGGATGCAAAAATTGACTCGATTTTGAAGGAGGCCCAGAGCATCACCAAGGACGAAGATGCCAGGGAATCGATAGAGGAGAGCAAGTAGAGAAGTGGTAGATTTGGAGGGACGTAGAAGATAATAGGACAGAGGTTTGGCGATATAAATAGCGAGGAATATGTTGAAAATAGCGACGAACATACTGAGATCATTGAGATCACCAAGCTCCACGGAAGTTATCAGAGTATTAGAGGAAAAGAGGAAGAAGAAGGAGAATCTCTCACTAGACGGATTATTAATTTATCTCACTATTAGAGACTAATTATCTCATGAACAATATCTCACTTCAGATCAGTTTCTCACAACTAAGGGCTAATTATTTGGATTATTTCGGATAATTTCGGATTATTTCTCAAGGGATTCTTCACGAATCAATTATTCAGCTCTGGATTTCTACTAAATCTCTCTTGCTTAAAGAATTGAAAGGTTATAATGTCGTGGATTGTTCCGTCCTCCTATTTTCTCCGTGATATGGTTCGATCTACGACTTGTATCCTTTCCCAACCATCTACGTCCAACATCCGGTACTGTAATCCGAGGTTTGGTCGTAAATGGTATTTATGGTGCTGTTATACCCGACGATGGAGGACGCCGTGCTGATTTGAGTCTTTCATGATGATATGACTCTATTTCTCAGCTTCATTCAGGTTATTTTGCTCCTTGTGATGTTTAAGCTACTTCTCTGTTATCATGCTTAGGGCAGGAGGACCTAACCATATCTCAGCTCCAGTCGTTTAGTTTATGTTTATTCTAGTTGTGTTTACTGTTTTAAGCTTATTCGAGTTGTATTTACATTATTTTCTGATTTATAATCTTAAATTGTAAGTTGTAGAATGGCCTGAAATTTTGTATATTCTTCTTCACAAACAATTACCGGATCAAGTTCTCGTGGTTCATACTGATTTCCATACAAATTCAAGAAAATTGATCGAGTATATCATCATATTTTGTATGGTTAAGTATGAGTAGTTTATATGAATCATCGGTAGATATTCTTCAAGTGAGATATTCTTCTAGTAAGATATTCTTCAAGTGAGATATTCTTCAGTAGGTCAGAAAATTCTTCAGAAGGTCAGAAATTAACTCTGTATGTTCACAATATATAAATGCCACTTATTCATGTGTTCAGTACCTCACTGAACACTTGTTTGCTCAGATGTTCGCTCAACTTCGAAACTATTTCACTCCGATCAACAACCTCCTTAAGACCACCCCAACTAAAAGGGTTTGATCCCAACCTCGGATTAATTACCTTGCCATCAACCAACTCAGGAATATTAATCTTCACAGGACCTCCGTCTAACCACCACTTGTTATGGTCGGAACTTGGAGGAGGCAAAACATTCAGATCCTCCTCAATCAAAAACAGCAAATCATTATCGTTCAAAATATAGTTTATACCTCCAAAAACGTCTTTATAATCTTGATAAATTTCGTTAGAAAGGTTTCTCCGTACCACTTCATTGATAACGTTGATGGAAACCTTGAAAATAGCATAAACTGGACGATGGTCTGAGAATAGAACGTCCTCGCAACAGTCGTAGACTAATTGTTTGACAATTGAACGTTTCCCTTTACTAAGAATCCGATCCGTCCATGCTGGAATTCTCTGCTTCTCACTGGTATCATAGATATCTGTACCGTTGTCGAACTTGTAAGTTGGTGGGAACTTGATTTCAAACTCGTCAAAGAATGGGAAACTTTCACCGTTTGTCATTTGTTGGTTGAGTTGGTCATATTCAAACAATTTCGAGAACTTGTCGGCCTCAATCAATGGTTTGACTTGTTCATTGGTAAGATTGATTCTGTAGTTGAAGTCACCTAGCCAGATCACAACGTCATGGTCCTTAATTCTTCTGTTTTTGGAGAATTTGATTCCCTTGAATATGGTTTTATAGTTTTGATGTCGTTCGTCGACATTATTCAAACCAGCAGCAAGATGTGACGAAACAAAACAAAAGTTGGTGTTGGAATAGTTGAAACTTACACCGATCCCACCTTTATTGGAGCTCATGCCACCCAAACCAGTCTTTTTGAATGCGCTTTCGATGTTGGATATGTGCTTGATTTCAACTTCCTTGACAAACAAAATGAGAGCCATACCTCCAATCTGTCCAGACCAATGTGTAATATACTTGACATTCTGAAACTTGTCGTTTAAGCATTGTTTGATCTTCTTCTCCCAGATCGTTAAGTTTCCTGAATTTGTATTCACCATTTGGCCAGCCGTTAATTCGACAATTTCTTGAAACCCAATAAACACCAAATCGTAACTCTTTTCGATTTTATAATGTGAAGCTGGAAAGATCCATTCAGTTATATCTCCATCGAAACATTGTCCGTTAACATTGAATGTTGATGAGTAAATAGAAATATCTCTAAAAGAACTAAACTCTTTAAATCTCTTGTTGAGTTCTCGTTGTACGTAGTCATGGATGGGATTGTGCAAACTAACACTTTCCTGATCTTGTAGACGTCCTAGCAATTTAAGCATGGCCATTTCATTCGGCTTGGTTTCCACATATCCACTCAAGTATTTTTTGGTGAAGTTTGATTTGACAGTAGATTTTATCGATTTTGCACTCGAAGCTTGAAGCTTAGTGCTGTTGCTTATGAAATGGTTGGTGATTTTGGTAATATATTCATCGTTATTGGACCATAATTTGGAATGCTTGAGAAATAAATCATGGTCGGCTTGGATTCCGACGTCCCTGAATGCAAGTTCAATAACTTCTTGTGTGATGATTTTCGAGATAAAGTTGGCTTTGCTAAGGTTATCAAAGGAATTCACTCTGAAAACACCTAATTGTTTTCCGGTGAATTTCTTATTGGAAATATCGTAGAATAATGCCCCGAATTCTATAATGGAATCAGGGATCTTGGGAATAATGTTACATGTGTTTGATGTGTTGTAACCGATTTTCTTCATTGTAGAAGTGGGTATTGGAACATCTGTCAGTAGTAGTTTGTATGAGACCTTTAATGCTTTATCGTTATCGTTTGCGAAATCCATTTTATTCAAATCAGTAGATTTCACTGATAACTTACGCTTCGGTTTCGAAAGAAGTTTAGAAGTCACCCCACTAGATGGAAGTTCTTCGTCATACCCTGATTCATCTTCATAACCCGAACTTTCTTTTCCAGATTCTTCCATGAGTTCTGATTCTGGTTCATATTTCTTGCCAATCTCTTCAGTTTTCGATTTATTGAAGTATTCAATATGGTCCCTGAAACTTTTATTCAATTCTCCCTTGTAAGTTTTCGGATCTTGAGATAATGAGTTTATAATATGAATTTCTCCAAATTGAGAAGCTAGTCTGTCGAAATGTCTTTCAAAAGCATGTTGAGAGGCTTCGAAAGATCTTGGAAATTTGATTTTCTTTGATTTCTTTGATGATATCAAGTTCTTCTTGGTGAAGTGGCTCTCGAGATTCCAATATATAGGTACGTTGCCTCGAACTATAACATATGAGAAACAGTACTTTTTGGAGTATATAATGACTTCTGTTTCCATAAAGTTGGAAACAGACCCATTATCATCAACACCCCAGTCACCAAACAATGGACCGTTTTTAAAACAAGATTGTTTGGAAATCAATGTGATCAACGTGTCTTCATTTCCGTTCGTAAATGTGTTTACGGTCTGGGCATAACCACGAGTAATAGTTATTAGAAAACCCGATTTATCAAACTGAATTCTCTCGAACGTCGAAAGCCTATTACGAAACTCAATCAACTCCAGGTTCATAAACGAATTCCACATAAACCTTTTGAAATATGGCGAGTCAGAAATCAAGTTGAATTCAGGGTTCAAATCGTCCTTCAATCCACGTTCTTGAATGTTAGAAGTGATATCGAAGTTCTTCGAATAGAAAAATGCTCCGTTGGAGAGAAACTTTCGTACAGAAGCTGCCGGGTATTCAGACTTTTCCTTCTGGAATTCATTCACCAGCACTTGCAGTCTGGTGAAGTCATCATCCTCGTCTATGAAAGTATCATATTCATCGTTGTTCAAACAATAAAAATCAACCTCCGTTATCTTGTGAACTTTTTCATTCTCAGTTGGCGAAGCAATAAGTTCATTCTTGGTGATAAATCCTAGATAGATATTTCCCTTGACATTCAAAAACCCGAGAAACCCTTCTATTTCTTTCCCCAGACGTTTAGGCGGTGTTATATCCTGAAACTTTGTAAAATCAATGAAATCTTTCTTGACAAACTCGACAATAACTATATTTGAACTGGCATATTTTGAATTAGCATCGTTTGCTGTAGATGAAGAATGTGTGTGGTGATGATGATGATTGCTGAGTTTGTATGTTGGATGGGGATATCTTATAACTAGCACAAAGCTCTCGGATTCAACAATGAAAGTTCGAGGATTCTTGTTTAAATAGAGTTTCATTTTGGTGGTTCAATTGATTGATGTATATAATGATTAGTTAGCAAAGATTGAAACGGTATACTGATGTTAGAAATTGGTTTACCTGTTGAAATAGTACACTGATACCGCTTGATAGTACAGTTGGTTCAATAATGAATTAATGAAGAAATCTCTCCCTAGTCACTAGAATAATACACGAAAGTAGTTGTTGTTTCACTGACTAAAATTCAATTCACCAAACCTAGACTTAGTAGACGTTGTAGACTTCTAGACTCTGATTTAGAAATGTGGTGATTTTAAATTATATGGTTCCGTAGCGAGAGACTGAGACGCTGAACTGGAAGTTGAAGGAACTCAAAAGACTGTGAACTAAACTCTAAGCACTAGACTCTATAATATTGATTATCTTGTGGCTATTTCTAACACAGCACCGCAACAACTTATTCTTCTCAGCGGGTGTATCACGAACGTTCTAAATCAGGATCACTTCAATTTGACCGAAGTTGTACCAATTAAACTATGGAAGATAAAGAACTTATGAAATGAATGATTGAAGTATTTGTTCTATTGTAGGGCTAGTAGAGAAGTTGACAGAAGTGGCAGTAATTTGAGCAATACATAGCCGATTATGTAATAAATATAGCGAGGATTCGTGCCTGAATAAGTTCGGCAGTGTTAGGGGTTATGTAGAGCAAACACGAAATTTTGTTGTATAAGTGTGATATTATTCTCCTAGATTTGTCATTATATATAGAGAGATTCTAATACATGGGCTACAATAGCTTTATTTGTCATATATTGTCCATTAGTCTGGTAGATATTTCACAAAGATAACGAGAAGCTATGCGCGTAGCGGCAAAAATACCGAGCGTACCACCAAAATAGTGATAAATTAATGAATTATAACGAGGAACAACTAAAAATAGCGATAATATTTTGAAAATATACATATTTAATGATTTGTTAGACATCAACGTAACTAACTAACTAGATAATAGTAGAGTGTATTCACAACTCGGACAGTAGCAAACAATTAGAATCCAATTTACACAAATTCAGTCAATTTGCAGACCTTAGAGTTAGTTAATTAGTTCTTCTTCTTTTGTTGCTTCAAGTGACCTTGTGGTAACCATTCAGCATTATAAGACTTTCCGCTAGCTGGTTCAGTAACTTCAACTGGAACAACAACCTTTTTCTTGCCAGCAACAGGAGAAGTACCTTGGATGTACTTTCTTCCCCATATGTCGTAAGCAATATAAGCAACAGCAGCAAATGAAACCAACAAAACCAATTCCAAGAATAACAATTGAGGGTTGAAGATCGAAAGTGCTTTATCAGTGACGACGGCCAACTGACCTCTGACTGGAACAACTCTCAACTCTTCATTGACAGCAATGAACAATTGAGGAGCAAGCAAGTAATTCTTTGGCTGGACGTTCAAAGGAAGTACCTGACTGAAAGATTCGGAGTCTCCAGGTCCTAAAGTAATAGGACCGATCTGACCGTTGGTCAAGTTATGGGAGATCTCGTTGGTGTTAGGGTCACGGAATGAACCACCAATTCCAACAATAGATATGGCGTAGTCTTCATGGTTGACGGCGGTGTATTGTAAGTGGATGTCTTGGCCATTAGTCAATTCAGCAACGTCAGTGGAAGTAACCTCTGGAAACTCTTCAATCAGATATTTGACTTCAAAGTTGAGAACTTGTCCTCCATCGATATCATCGGATACAGGAACGTTTGCAGAAACCAAGGAGGCAACAAGGCCAACTAATATGTTAGAGAATTTCATATTGTTATATATTTGATAGGTGATAGAGCGGTGGTAGTTTGCCGTGATATGGTCGAACTTTTCACTACTTCCACGTCCTCGAGATTATATGCAGGCAGATATGATTGGTGTATATGCAGGTTGTTAAGATCTCCAGATACGTAATAAGTTCGACGAGAATACTGATATAAATATGATAGTATGAGTAAGGGGTGAAGTAAAGACAGAGTGATGGACAGACAGAATGAGGCACTTACTAATTCACTGGATATTTTTCGAAGGATATAGAGAGATGTTTTCGAAGGATATTCGAGGCTGCAAATTATATAGAGAGAAGCTTGAGAAGTTTGAGGAGAATGTTCGAGGATGCAAAATATATAGATAGTCTAGGAGGGGTTAAACGTAAAACCAAGAACCTAGAGGAGGAGATATAAATTCATAGACATCATCTCTAACGGTGTTTATAGATCTTGTTCTGATATTCGGGCGTGTACGTACCGATATAAACATTCGAGTTTGGTTGTAAAAATATAGGCAGGTTTTACAAACCAATACTAGACAATACCAACTACACAAAAAAGATAATATAGACTCATGACGCGAATATTCAAGTCTGCGAGGTCATTCCCTATAATATTCCAGTTTCCTGGTTCAATTTCCGTCAAAAATAGCAGATATATCAGTATAGTAAAACCAGAAGAAAAGAAGAAGATTAATGATATAAAACGTGTGGAGAGAGTAGAGAAGCGGTTTCCTGAGAAAATTCAAGAGATCCAAGAGAACCGTGCATTACAAGCTAGTTTTCAGAAACATCGACAGAATATTGTCAAGTTACTTGACAGCTCAGCTAATATTGAAGCATTATTCGATGGAAGACTGGATGCTCCGCAAGTACAAACATATGACGAACTCACAGATATCATATCGCTTACATATTACGACGAAATACAGAACTCTATTATGTATCTTGTGAGTATGCTTATAAATTCAGTCTTGGTGGAGCTCAACATTCGTCGTCGGTTCAGTCCTCACGACTTACCACCTATTACCCACCACTCACTGTTTCTCTACCGTGATATTATCAAGGACTCTAAAGACGAAGAGAAAAAGGTGGAGATTCTCAAGTTGTTGTCATATTTGTATCCCAAGGAAGAGGGAGTTCCTGAGTCGTTTGAACAATTTTTCAAGCTCTTGGACCATGCAAGCGTGTTCCAGTTGATGAATAAAGATTTGAAAAGTGACAGCTTCAACTCTCTAGAAACTTCAAGACTTCATTTCATGCATTATATGACATCACAGTACCTCAACTACGAACATGGAGATTACTTAAACTCCATGCAGCTCAATAGATTTGTTGATTTTCAGAGTCCCGAGATTAAAGATGATGAGATACAGACACAGTTTTCCAAGAGCTTTGCTTCATATATCAATTTCGAGAAACATCGAGATCCAAAGAGCTCGTCCATAGAGAAACAGAAAGAACCTCTGACTTTTGAATATCCACTATTCGACAAAAACCATATTCAAGGCTCCAAATTACATCATTTGCGTCTAGCCTTGGAATTATGTCTGACGTTACTTCAAACTCACAAATTTACACCGTCCCATAAAATATTTACGTCGTTGATGGACAAATTTGGCGAGGTTGGTCTTTATCATTACCAATCTTTGGTTCTAGGGGCCATGACTTCATATAAAGACAAACTGAGCTTGTTGTCAGAAGGACAATTGAACGCTAGACATTTTATCGAAATGGTGGAGAAGGAGCCTCTGAGTCTCGCTAGTCTTGCAAAGTACTACGGACTACGTGAAGGCAGGAGTTCATTCCAACAACTATTAGCATTATTCAGGTTTGAAGAAATCATGCAACATGAAAGAGTCCTACACAAGTCATATATCTCGTCGTTGGTCTCGAAGTCCCGGTTTCTTAGAAACAAGGAACAAATAGTTGATCCTGTTGCGTTTGAAACGAACGAGGCAGTATTTGTACCCGTGGAGGCGATCTATGCCGTGATTCAAACATGTATACTGTTACAACAGTACCAATATATTGACCACTTAGTAAATAAGTTGTTGATGCATTCGGTCTTGAGAGAAGGTGCGATCTACATAGCACTTCGTCTTGGTGAAGATCAAACTTCATTGCTCATCTCGCAAACAGACGACCCAGAAAAGCTCGCTGCCCAAGTTTTTACCAAAAGTTTGTTCAAGATTCTTATCCGTGCCAGTCGAGAGTCAGATGACTTAGGAAGAATGATGTGGATCTTGCCCCATCTTGATCAATATTTGGAACACAACTTACATGAATCAAATGTACGAATTTTGCACCAAAAGGAAGAAGAGATGGAAGATAATGAATCAAAATCTATGGACTTGATGCTCGACAAAGAATTGGTTTTCGAAATTTACAAGGCTCTCCGTTTGTTTAGTCTTGAGGGAAAGTTGGCGTTCTACGACGGGATGTTTGGAATTATGCTGATTTGTGTGGATTGTGATTAAGATTGTATTATAAATTAATCCATGCATGTCCTATCTTTACTCACGTTACCACAAATCATTGTACATATTAAGCAAAATTCCAGCACCGTTTAGAATATTTAGAGGATGATTCAATGCTAGAATTCATGGGCTAGCCAGATTAGCTAGTGAATCAATCCAGTTAATATCAAGTAAACTATCTTGAAATTGTGATGAACTCTCATGGATTTCTCGCCTATCATTCGCTGATCTGTTGAAGATTACCTCAAACTCTCTCCACTGCTATCTACACCATGACCGGACTCAATTGCAAACAGATCTGGCTCCTTGCCTCCTCCTTCATCGTCTTGTCGTGCTTGTTAGTGTTTCTTGAAATCATTCAACGTGCTGTTGAGATTTTGCGGTCAGTGCCGACTTTCTAGATGAAGTTCTTATTTGCTGCTAACCTTCTTGGACAGGACTTGGATTTTATTCCAATTATAGTCTTATCACAGCGAAGTTAGAGCTGTGCAGGGTCTAGTCAACTAAGCAGTACATCCAGATCAGGTATTCGGACCGACTACCCATTTGGAACTATTTATTTTTTCAAAGGGCTCATAATTACGATTACATAATCCCAAACATCGATACCGCCGATTATATAAGCAGTAATATTGGATTAGTGCACGACATTTATTCGATTCTTGCAACTAGATCCACAAGCGCAGATGTTTTAACACGATATTTAGTCTAGGTAGTCTAGCCACTTCACATTGTAAGGAGTGGGCTTATTCTAGATTAAAAATTGCAAAAAGAACTGTAGATACTACCATTTAAAGGATTAGAAGTAGCTTTTCAACCATCAAGACGACTCCGAGATTTTTGAACCAAGAATAACAACTCCACCTCTCTGATACAGTTTAATTCACCTCTTAGAGTTCTACGAAGATTTGGGCTGAGGAATTAACGATGACTTATAAGTATAATATATCTGGGTAGTGTGTGGCCCAATATCAAAAGCTGCAAATAAATTGCACGTGATATATATCAAATCTATGAGGGAACGATCAGACTTACATATAGAACTAGTGCCTAGAGCACAGCCCTTTGAGCAGCTCTCGCTCCTGTTTGTACTCTCAGAATACTGAACAAGTGAGATTAAACAGATGCTCTTTAAGTCATTAAGTCAATGACTCTCTAACTCGCTAATTACATCTCATACAGATGAAGCTGTTAATGATACGAAAAACCCAGAGCACTTTTGGGAACAAGTCAGAAGAAGAGCTGAAACTAATAGGCCACTAGAAAACCCCACGATTCGATTGTCATGTTTTCGTCCCATATCTGTATTAACTATTTAAAATGAGCAGCTCGTTAGGGTAGTATAATTTGTGTTTTCCAAGCGAAATTTTAGCCAGTATACTTCATTAACACCCAACCGTTTACGAAAGAGTCTGAATAAATGGGAAGCGACATTTCAATGAACAGGATCTCTGTGGCCAAATCTCCACCCCTGCTCAGGGGGCCGCCCTCGCTAACTTCCCACTCTCAATAGAATTAAAGCTTCTACGTCGTTTTCACTGATAGTTCGTAGAATAATCGCTCGCCGTTCCATTGACCGCTCCCAATCCCCATCTAATCAATCACTTACTTTCACTTCTCTCCCCTCATAAGATCTAGTTATCTGTGGATCAAAAGAAATCGTTCAAGTTCACCAATCTAGCTCGACCGGTGGAAAGTTGTACGACCCATTTGATAACCTACAATGATGTATATTTTAACAACCTTGAATCACTTGACAATTCCACTGATGAATATTGAAAATCTGGACCTGCTAGCGATTTACTCCATTCGTCCTAGATCGATCTTATGGCGTTCGCAGAATGGATATCCGAAAGTATCGTAACGATCCAATATACAGGTCGATAAGAGACCCTGTGATCGATAATTCAAGATAAGGAGCGGGGATTTCTAGAGATATTCGTTAGTGGTGATAATTATCGGTAATTTCTGGTGGCCAGCTAGGATCTCCTTGAAAACTGGAAATATTTGTGGAAAGTAATCGGGACAACAAAAAAGGTGGAGAAACTTTGACGCTTTTTTGTTACTCCACTGATAAGTCGATTTTAGAAATTCTATACGACAACAACCTCTACTATCGAATACTCTTAAATTAGACTTTCCATAGCTACACTAGATATAACATTTTACGTGATATATCTAGCAACGGAATTTTCCGAGATTTTTCCTCAGTAGTCTCGCTAAATTCGAGGTTACAAAGAGTTCAGTCGTATTCGCGGCGATCCAGAGATGATGATGTGGGGATCGTAACCAACAGGGCCAGAAAGAAACGAGTGAGGGTGATGTGATAAGCTGGCGGAGATCGACGAGTATTGCTCTAGATCTGTCAAGTGGGTAGTGACGCGAATTGTCAAAATTGTCAGAAATTGTGGATTGGTAGCTCGCTGTTTCAGAGGCTCTTCCTCAGAATTTCAAGATTTGACAATTTGTTATTTTTGAACTTGAACGTTTGACTTCATTGTAAACGTTATCGTCAAATCATCGACTATCAGAGCCTTCGCATATGCGCGGCGTGGTATAGATCGATTATTGCGGTACGGATGTATTCCCTCAATCTTTAGATAAAAATATTAATCTGCAGTATAGATCTTTACCATCATGTAATATGCAGGATTGATGATGATTCTGTATTAGAAGTTGGCTGTAAAAACGGTTTAATACGAAATATGCCAAATACACGATTGGTTTTCCTTGTTAGATATTCGGTAGCGTCCGCTAAACCTCGTAAAATCCTATTTAAAGCTCACAAACAAGTTTGTTACCGATTCTGGCCAATACAGATCCCTCTCCAACTCTCTTCGTCTACATCTCGATTTTTAATGTTTCTCAATTATATTAAATCTATTATACTAACGTCCTATGTACTTCTTTTCCAAAGGTCTGGCAAGGTTATAGCCAATGAAAGCGAAAGCAAAACCCATTTCGAAACCAATATCACCACCGAACTCACCAATTTTCTTTGCTAATACACCAGCGTACCAGACTTGGTTCATACCAAGAACGACACCACCGGCACCAAAGACAAACCCAACGATACCAGCATAACCAACTGGATAGGAGTTCTTGTCCAAGATGTTTTCATAGTCGTACTTTGAGAAATCACCCTTGTTATAGATGAAATGTTCAGACAAACTGATGGATTGGTAGATGGCTAAGTAGTAACCAATCAAGTTCATGAAGTTTTCCATGACAGTTTCGAAGTGGTAGAAAGCTGGAATGGCAATTGCAAGGGTGACAAAGTTACCAGCGATTGTCCATAAGATTCTTGGAATTCTGGAGAACTTGGACCACAAGGCTTGGGCAGATAAGGCAATAGAGTACATGTTTGGAATGTTGTTGGCAACAGTGGAAAGAGCCAAGATGACACACAAGAATTCACCGAATCCGTGTAAGGAGTCTTGAACCAAGATGGCATATACTAAACCACCAATGGACTTTTCTTTGTAAAGTTGAGCCCATGTATCGTTGGTTAAGGTACCAGTAGCACAAGCAGCACCTAAGATCATAGTGAAGACCAAAGGAGTCCATAAACCAAAGAAAATACCAATGAAAATTTTGTAACAGTTAGCATTTCTTGGTTGGTAGACAGTATAATCGGAGGCATAAGTGGTCCAACCAGTTGCGAAACCATAGATGGCACCACCGAAAGACAAAACACCACCAGCAGTAGTTTGACCACCAGTCATGTGTCCGGCAGTGAAAACATCGGCCTTTGCGGTTCTGGCAATAATGGCAATAAAGACAGCGGCATTTGGAATCCAAGACCATTTTTCGTACATGTGAATAACATGGTAACCGAAAAAGGTAACCAAGATAGTCAAGAGAATCAAAATCAAACATCCAGCCCATGGAGGTAACTTACCGTTGTTGACGATGTTCAATAATTGAGCAGAAGACATAATGTTGACGGCACCCCAACCCACACAAGCGATCATGTTGATAAAAGCAAAGATTCTCATGGCATAGTTACCAACTAAGAATTTGGACAAGTACATTTGTCTCAACCCAAGCTTAGGACCAAATATGGAAAAGAATGCTACTGGGAACACCCCAATTATGGAAAAGAATATAATACACAATACAGACTGCCAGAAGGAAATACCAAAGACAGTGATACCCAAAGCACCAAGAGAGAAGGTTGCAATGACCAAGTTGGCAGACAACCACATAGTAGCGGCATTCATGATAGAGTCATCGGTCTTTTCTTCGTCGGTGACTAACTCAATACCCTTTGTTTCAGGCTGGAGGTTTGCAGCCACTCTACCCCAGAAGCCTACCTTTTCAGAAATTTCAGCAGTACCGATTTGTTCATCGGTGTTGAAGGAGTCCGTAGACACCTTCTTTGGAGTGATGCTGGTGTCAGCAATGACAGATTTTTCAAGATCAGACATTTTATGAAATATTATATGGAACCAAGTAAGAAAATAACCAAAAGTTTAATTTAACCTGCAAATTATATCCTCTTCAAACTATACTTGTTTAACGTTGTGATATCCATATAAAAGTCTGCCGGTGTTGCTCTTTATATTCTATTCAATGGCCGAGTCGAATTTCCGAAAAAGAAATTTTTCAATTAACGATTTAGCTTTTTGCCGCTTCACCGCGGAAGAGATAAGATGCCGTGGAGATAACATCTATACAAAAGTGGCGGGCCGTGCAGAAGGTTCATATGATAGTCAGCTTCACTGAGATGTTAAGAAAGCCTGAGCTATCAACCAGACCTGTTCCACGGATGTCTTATTGGCTGTAAAGTCAATTGATTGGATCCTAGGTGGGGCGTCCAGTTCATGTCTTTTCAAGATAGTCCGTTGGAAAATGTCCAATTTGTTCTGCACTTGTCAAAGACTTGCGTTCGCTCAAGATTATTACGACGAACTACTCGCGTCGTTGCGCTTGAGGATTAAGTTTCATTAATGAACAGATAAAGTAATATATTCTTGGAGTGCATAGAGAATATTTACTTTACGATTACGTTCCCTACAAGAGTTCAATATGATTGGCTGGATTGGGATGAAGTGGTGGGGCAAAATAATATATACGCTGCCGGTTTTATAGATCTATAAGTTGCAGCTGTGATGTTAGAGGGAGGGGTGATATGAATCGAAGTGTTCTTCAGTCAGCGAGTCAATTTTTGAAGGCTACAAAACTATTGGCAGGACACGACTTATTGGATAATTAATTAGACCGCATTAGCTGATTCTACGTGGGGAGATGAAGTGGAAGAAATTGGAAGAGAGAGTCAGATTGGTGGACAATGATGGGAAGTATCTAGAGAAAAAGATGCTAGAGGCAATAATCGATACTCGACTATCCTTTTCCAAGGCTGTCCACACGACTTATAAGTGCTCTTATGAAAAAGAGGCGGGTGGACAATGAGCAAACCAGTCCTTTTAGAGTGAAATTACATGTGAACAGCCGTGAATATGTGATAATCACAAGTTGAGATCTTCTGATGGCCAAAACACTCCTTGAACTGAGTTCCCATAATTCCGAGCTTCTTACTGGTTGGAAGTTCTATGTAAATATAATGCCGATGTGTTTTACCATCAGGATATCGATGTGCTCTTGTGTTGTTGTTTCAGATGCAGTCGTTATGAATCTGTGATTGTGTTAGACTCGCCAGGAATTTGGTTGTCGCGACTTTGACTCGGATAAATTAGGTGTCAAAATTGCGACGAGCCTTTAACCCCGATGCCCATCATGCCGTTCTACAATACACCTAATAATATTATTAGACTCCGTATTGGACTCCTGTCACACGATCGTTAAATCTGTGAATATTTGTTTGCAATCAATTAAGTCACTGAAAAGTGACTTTAGTGAACTATAATAATCAGCAGATGAAATTAGCGAGCTTGTCATATTTCAGGCCGTAATTTTATCAATAGAATTTAGTGAACTACGATCATGAGCAGCTAAAACTAGTGTGCTTGTAAAATTTCAACCACCAAGTTTCCAAATTATAATTTCATCAATAGAATTTATCCTCGGAACGGTAAACTATATGATAAGGAGTCAGATCTATTATGTTTGGTTTAAATTATAATCGTGTATGAGGAGAAATATACTTCCAGTTTTTAATAGTCACCTAACACGTGAATTTCACACTTTAGCGGTGTTCCAGAATATTAATCTGAACCAATTTTGTTGCAATCTGTTCTTAGTGAAATCCTTGAAATGTTCATATTTCAGTTTTATCTGTAATTCTGAATCAACAACACATCACTGGCGTGAACACATCGCTGACGTCATACCTATTCATACCTGGTATTTCATAGTATGATTCTTTAGCAATCTCAGGGTGGATATTGAAAAGAGAGAACTTCCCAAATAGTATCCATTTGCGATTGTTCTTTCTGACGTAAGCTGAGAGTTGTTTAAAGAGCTGCTAGAGAGTGATACCATCGGGTTTATATCAGACTGATCAAGAGTAATGAACGGCCATGAGTATTAATGTTTCACATTCAAAATCCTCTCAAATCAGAGATTTCGCTAGTCAGGCAATTTTAGTAGTCAAGGTTTTGCACATGGTTAATTCTTTATCACGTGATACGTCTCTTTCTTTCAATTTACACATTTTTCAATCATATTTTATATTTAACATATTTAATTAATAGTCGATGCCGTTGGCCAGCAACAACTTTCTCAAACGGGTAACTTCCAGAGCCAAATCTTCTTTATCTTGGATCAAGCCTTCAACTTTATCTTCCAACTGCGACATTCTTTCCATCTTTCTTGCACGGGAACGTCTTGCAGCTTCAGTGTTTTTGGCTCTCTTCATAAGAACAGGGTCGCAAGCATCCAATTTGATTGGTTGTAAAGGCTGTGTGCGTTGCTTCTTCGAGTAGGTAACGCATCCGAGATGGTCGATCTTCTTGGTAGAGACACCGTCGAGCATAGGAGTGGACAAGGTCAGAGAAGGGTTTGGAGTAAACAATTGGTTTTGCTTTGGAGCAAACTCAAAAGATTCTTCAACTTCACTGTATGGTCTCTTGAAAGACTGGACAGGAGATTGAGGACTTGATTCAACGTTCGATTCGACAGATGCAGGCGCAACTGTTTCTTCCAACAAAGCATCAAGTTCTTCACCCTCTTCACCTAAAGTAAGCAATGGTTCACTCTTGCCAAAGAGTGAGACCCAGTCTTCCTTCAGGTTGACCTTGGAGCCATCCATGATTAAGTCAAGTTCGTCAAACATAGGAGTATGATCTTGGAAATCGGCATGTTCGTCCAATACACTGGAGAACACAGAGTCCAATACACTCGAGTGAATGCTGAATGGAGCACTAGACTCTTCTTCAGGCAAAGTACTGGACAATTCGATGTTATGCTTCTTACTCACATCTTCTTTGTATGCTTTTTGCATGGAGGAAGGTGTGGTAGGGGCAGCAAATAAATCTTCGGATTCATACATGATGCAATCACCAGATAAAATCATTGGGTTAAATTTAGTAGCGGACATTTCAATAGTGGGTTTGGTAGGAAATTCAAAAATAGTAGGTAAGTAATTCAATTTAAAGTATATTTAATTCTTCAATCAGATAATTCGATAGCGCCATAATGGACGGGGAGTTCAGGATTCACAGTAACAGCATTTTAAAGGGGGATTTTCTTTCACAGAAAAGTATTTTTTTTTATATTTATTTAAAAAAAATCTAGTTTAACAACAGGTTAATTTAACACATTTTAATTGGTTATAATAGTAGGGAGGTATATTTGTAAGTAATTAAAATTTTGTTGTTTGGTGAAGAAAAAGAGATTTAGGTTTTAACGCTTGTGGAATTTTGAGATACTTTTATATTTTTTTGAGAAAAAAATTTTCAGCATGCTGGGAATTACGCTGGCTTTTGTGGTTCTTTACAATCTAGAATTAATTAATCTTTTTCTTTCATTTCTCGTAAAGTGGAGTTGATAGGGAGAGAGGGTTCTCGTGGTTGTAGCTAGATTAAGTCAATTGGTAGTGGCTATGATGAGCTAATCAGTACCTTGTCAATGAGATCACTTTTGTTTCAATCTACAAGCTTCGTCGGTACTTTTTCACAATATATGAAATTAGCGGAATTATTTAAACATCTTCACCGCAACAATCGCTTTTACGAAAAATGTAACCAATCTTCACCGCAGTACTCAATCGCACAATCTATTACTACAACATCAACACCGCAACCTTTTGTTTCGAGTAATTTCCAGCACTCCCCACCGTGCTTATACACGCTTATTAATGAGGGGTTCCTTAGAATGACTCATACGTGTGAGATTTTCTATCGATAGACATTTGAAATAAGGGAAGGATTATCACTTCTATGATATGGGACTCAGTATAGCTAACGTCTTTATGGGTGTGATATCACCGGGACCGGTGGTATGACGCTCTGCAACTGTCAGCGGTAGCGGCCACCGCCAGCGGGCAGAAAATTCCAATTCCCGCGATTCCTATTTGGGTACTGTATCACTGCCGCACCGACTTGGCGATCTGGAAATGGAAATGCGGCTTGAAATTCGCTGAAAATGCGACAAGAAATGCGACAAGATATACACTAGAAATTGTTGTTGTAGTACTAAGGATTCAGAATAATAATGGAGATTACAAGTAAAAATTAGTGAATTATTGCTAGAATTAAGGATTCAGAGATCAAAGATGATGCTTACTCGGGACGTTGTAGTGTGTATGGGCATTTCCTTCGTAGTACTCCCAATTGCAAACAATCTAATACCAAACGGTTTGGTTTTATATGCAGTACATTGACATCAGTAGATTCAGCTAGGTGAATAATGACCAAAATTGGCTCTACTAATTAAGTCAACATCTAGACTAACCTGCCATAGTGCCCACTATATCGTATACAAATCTCCGATAATATTAACCATTATTTACCCAAAATATTCATCTTGTAGAGTGGATTACGTAATCTTGAGTTTAAGTACTGAGCGGGGCGAAGTATTTAGAATTAGTGGAAATTTATTGAATCGAGTAAATACTAGTGACATTAGTGACATTAGTGACATTAGTGACATTAGTGACATTAGTGACATTAGTGACATTAGTGACATTAGTGACATTTAGTGACTTATTGAACTACAAACGCGACTAGAAATACGACTCCTCTTCGTACTAATGATTCTCTTGTAAGAAGTGTATGAGTAAAACGTTGTTTCGTATATTATGCGTATACCGTTTAATAAAATAACAGAGCTAAAATTAGTTCTGATCTCAGATTCTAGTGCTTAATTAAGCCGATTATTTTAGTTAATATAGTGCTTGACTAAGTCAATTATCTTAGTGTTGGTATGGTGCCTCAGTATGCTTAGCGTCTATCTCTAAATTATAGTGTATTGAACAATATCTCACATTACTTATTTTGATCCTAACAACTCAGGTCTTCGGTGAATAAATTGCTTTGGCTATTGGTTTACTCGATGGAGTAAAAATTACTTAATTATTTGTTATTCAACGTATGTGAAGTTCATGAACTGTCGTTGAGTGTCTGATCAGCTTAGAGAATACCGAGTTCATACAGGGTTTTCGATCTAGAGCATTCTTCGATATGTTTCTATCCAGTATATTATAATTCTTTCATTTATATCTAAGTTTGTCCTCAATAATTTTCATAACTGGTGAGGGTATACAAACAAAGCTCAAGTTATATTTCCATTATCTTGTCAGAGATATTCTGCGTATACGATCAATCTATTTTTTAAACCATTTTGGAAGTTTTCTATCTTTTTGGACAGTAACTTTTTCATCTGGTAATTCACTTCTATGACTCTCTAAAACAACTTCAGGCATTTTATTGGATTCCTTAATTTCACCCACTTCTTCTTTCTTAACAAATGGTCCCTTATCCAGGCTCTGGGTCTCCCAGATTAATATAATCCGTTCCGATTGAAAGTCAGGCATTTCTGTCAATTTCGTATCGTTAAGTTTGAAGGATGGCTCAAGACGTGCAAAGGGTGGATATCCGAATTTCAAGTAATAGTTGTTGAGATATTGTGGCAACAACAATTCATCAATCTTTTTGATAAGTTGGCCAAATTTAATAGTATCGACTTCGTGCACAAAGTTAATCTGCAAGATTGAACGGTCAGGAAACTTAATTCTGATCAAGTATTTAGAGGGTGGAGGCACCACCAGCTTCTTCTTCTTTTTCCCATAATCCTGGATGAGTTTGTGATAAGTTTGTGCTTGCGTGACCGTCATGTTATAGTCATCGTCGGGGTTTTCGTATGTAGGAGCATGTTGGCCAGGAATGAAAAGTTGGGGAGTTTCGACAATTGGGTTGACACCTTGAGAATATGAGTTGGATGATTCTTCAATCTCAGCTTCACGCTTTGCTGGGTTTTGGGAGGATTCAAGATCTTTCTTAACGGGTTTGGCTTCAATATTTTGATTAATTAATTTATCTTGCAGTTTGTCTTTAACGATCACCTCAGGTTCGTCGTCTATTGGCATTTTTTCAGGTTCTTGAATTTCTTCATTCATCTCAATTTCGCTTTCATTCTTTTTCATTTCCTTCTCTTCTCGTAATCTTATTAACCTTTCCTCCTGTTGTTGTAATTGTAGGGTGACGATATCTTGTTGTTCTTTACGTCTGCGATCCTTTTCTCCGTCATCTTTCTCGTAGTTCATACGAATCACCACACTAGAAACATTTCCTACAATCGTATCCAACCTGGTACTTGGATAATGTGAGCTATTATAAATAGCATTCATCAATACTAAATGAGAAGCACCCTTTGAAAGTAGTTCCAAATTGTGCTGTGCCTCAATTTCCTCGATCAATTGCAATAAAGTAATGTTGCTCTTGACTTTGCTTATGACGGTGGTATTTATATCGGAGAATTTGACTCGTATTTCACCTCCGCCACTCGTCACTGCTTTCAAAATGAGTTTAGAATTGCTAATAAGATTGGTCAATCTTAAAGGTAATGAAGAGTCGAGAGCCTTGTCGTTGTAATACAATTGGCCGTTACCTGTTTGGTTGAGCTTCTCAAGAGCTTTCGTGGTGAGTTGGGCAACTGTGATTGATTTTGGAACCAGTAACTTTTTGGTTGTTTGGTTATATGTGATTTGGAGAGTGATTGTAGACATTAGTATAATGGAGATTAGATAAACTTGAGAGGGTTTTAATAATTATGATTCTGTTGGAAGAAGTGAGAGAGTTCAGACCTTTTTGACTTGGTAGGCTTGGTTCGTGCGGCTTTTTGATAGGTGTACTGTCTAGTGGATTACTGAGATACTTGTCTCTATGTAACTCTATGTATTAGAAGCGTTTGATGAGCTTGAATAAAGAATTGAGTCAGAGAGTAACAGAGAATGAGTTGGATCTGTATTTTGCCTTCAATATGGAATTTGTGCAGGTTCAAATTTTGCAGTTTATAACAAACTGCATATAAACTACAGAAATTGCATATTGACTCCAGAGTCTAGTAATGGTGGTGGTAGTGGAGAAGGAGGAACGAGAAATTGGGGCGACGGTGGAAGGAGTGTCGTTATAGTACGAGGGAATATATATTTCTAATTTTAATTATTTAGGTTTCTTGAGGTGTATATCTTTTTCAGTTTCAGTTTAGTTTGTTTATCTCCACACTACTCATCATAAAGATAGTTTGAGCTTATTAGAAGTTAGTCTTTCAAACGCATTTCTTAGGGTATTCAATTCCTCGGTACCTTTTTAGTAACTACCATAGTGTCTCTAAACTCTCCGTTTACCTTCTTGTTCCATCTCACCACTAAATGCTTGATTTGGTATTTTTCGCAGCCATTATGTTCTCGAATATGTAGAATAAATTATGAAAGGTTGTGATTTGATAGCTGTGGAGAATCGAAACTGGGACGCTATGATATATTTAGAGAGTCCAGTAGTTATTTTCCGAGTCAACTAGTTATCTAATTTTTAGTGTGTCAACAGATATTTAGAGGATCAACTAGTTGTGTGATATTTAGTGAGTCCAATACTTGTCTGGTTTAGGTATGTCGAGTAGTAATGTCGAATATTATCTTTGACTTCTAGGTTTCTTAGCTTTGAAGAGGAAAGTTATAATGAAGGTGGAAGAATTGACTAACTCCGGTAAATGGTAAATTTGTTCATACATAAATAGATATTATTTTATTTGGTAATAATACTATTGTTGAGATACACAATTTTCTAGAAGATCAACCTCTGCATTTACACTTTCAAGACAGTCTATACATCTCTACATACTAGACAGCATCTACATATTTATATTCTAGATTCTACATCTTCTTCTACTAAAACTCGTGAGCTCTTGATATTTATTAAGAAAATTTGCAAATTGATCGCAGGGCTCATATTATTATATTCCGGTCCCAATAGCCGTTAGAGACTAAATATTAAGCCCAATATTAGTCATCGCTGGGAGTGGTATGAAGTGGGACGCCACATCAAGGTTAGTAAGTGTAAGCGGTTGTGAATACAAGTGGAGGTGAATATATATTCATTTTCAGGGCTAGTGAAGATTCTTCCTCAAGAGTTAGCGAGGATTCCGGGACTAGCGCGGAGTGTCTCACAATAACGTAGTCTAAATAGTATAAATAGTAAACTAATCCACGTCTACGTACTCCACATATACCTACTCCAACTCTACCACTACATAGCAGTATCCACAGGCTCTTCAAACTATTCCACGGAACATCCGTCCATCGCCACTACTCGGAGTTTTCCAGCTCTTTAAATTTTCGAATGATCATCAGAAAATCAGAAAAAAAGTATATATAGTCCGCAGTACTCCTTGGTCCTGCAGTTGATCTCTCAGAGTACCTAACGGAAATATTACTACACTAACTACTATATAAAAATTATACTAGTCGCCACTACTATAATACTCTAACTACCACTAACTACCACTTACTACTACTATTATGTGTTGGTGTGCTTGTATTTCAGACTGTTGTCTTATCATAATCTCAGTACTCTTTCCTCCTTTACCAGTATGGATCAGAAGAGGTTTCTGTACATGTGACTCGTTGATCAACGTGTTGTTGTGTTTATTGGGTTACTTGCCGGGGTTGATCCATTCGTGGTACATTATCGCCAAGTATCCTCCTTACTCGCAGTACCGTAACGGTAACACCAAGGTCTACTATGTGTACCGCAACGATTTAGAGGCACAGACTCCAAGATCACGTAACGACTGTCACCACCACCACCACCATAATGAAACTGCTAGACAAGAACCATCACCTGTTGCGCCTCCAGCTTTGACTAACTATGGCGCAGTTCAGGAGGGAACAAGTTCGACTCCAAATGCACCTCCTGCGTATGCTGAACTTGATAATAAACAACAGAAATAGAGACCAAGTAACTGAGCCGAGAAACTGAGCCGAGAAACTGAGCCGAGAAACTGAGCCGAGTAACTGAGCGGAGAAACTGAGCCGAGTAACTGAGCGAAGCGAAGTTGCTTGTGAGAGTTAAATGGAAATCAACTAGTCAATGACTGAGCGAAGTAAAGTACTTTCAACGAGATGAAATTAACTAAACTATGGTTAGATAACTCAGCGAAGCGAAGTGGCTTATAATGAGATAGATCAATGTCACCCAACTAATCAAATAACTAAGCAGATAACTAAATGTGTACTACGTTAGATGATTGATAAGAATGTCGCCTTACTCGACTACAATCGATGCACGATCCACATTCATCAATAGTACTGTTATTATCACGATATCTAATAGTCTTGATATCTTTTACTCCTAGTGCTCAGAAAACAATAATTATTAGAGGTCTATGAAACTATAAATTAGCTCAGACTCTTCTAAATATGTTCTTGTGGTTTTCCACATGAATTCTCACTAAGCTCACTAATTCTCGCTGCGTCTCATTTCAAAGTCTCTCTAAGAAGGCTGACTCTAAGAATCATTATCATAACTTCTGTCTTTTCACAACTTTGATCACTCTGATCTTTCTTTCATTAATCTTTATTTCTTCTCTAATCCGTGGTGGCTTCTAATCTTATCTAATCCTTTACTTCTCAGATCTATAGATAATATATGTGAAAGACAAATAGTTAGTAGATCATAATTGTGATAGTTCAGTAACACCTTAATGGCTCCTCGCTATATATAACTATTCTTCACTAAAGTTCATAGTTAAGCTCAACAGGTCATAGTCACGTTCGGTCCATGTCTAATATTGTTCTAGGCTTCAAGGTTTTGGTAAAGCACATTCCCTTCCATTCTTTAATTGTTCTTCATACAATTTAAGTGGTGCAAATGTGATCTAGCGATACTTGAGAGAACAAGCGATTGTTAGGGAAACTTAATGATTATTAGCGATTGTTAGGGTCAATTGTTAGTGACGATTGTTAGGGAAGGTTTGCTTTCCTTTTCGGGTTTTTAGTGTGTTCTTTTAGCTGATTCTTATCCTTCAACGTTTCTCATACCTAAGACCTCGGCTCAGGGTCCAACCATCCCAACTATGACCTCGCTTAATATACCTCACTAACTAGTACTATATATAAGGAGTACTATATCTAACTAGCCGTATACGACTCATCATTCATCGCTATTTCATCTTCACAATCACATTTTATACCGTAATCCTCTCTAGATCACGTTAGCCCGCCACTAGTCGCTTCTATCTATCTTGCGCGCTCCTTGATCTGACGCGAAAAGATAACGATTTTGGATATTTAAGGAACAATCTCTCACCATGGCGTCGCTAATTAGAGACTCTATAAAGACCATGGGCGATCCCAATGGTCCTGTAAATGGTGGTGTGGACTCCAATGACTCCAAAGTTTCGTGTGCTCCCACAATTTCGTCAATTCCGGTTCTTGAGTCTGTCAAGGATTGGTGGTCTAGTTCGTCCCAACTAATGGATGCTACAAGCGAGGTCGAAACAGAAGTCATGAGAAAGGCCAAGTTGAGGAATAGAGAAATCGAGTACCAGCTTTATAGAGCGGTCTTATCTGACGATATTTATTTATACGAGGTAAAGGATAATGAGGATATTGAGAATATTGAGAATACTGAGAATACTGAGGATATTGAGAATAATGAGGATACTGGGGATAATGAGACCCCTATGGAGGGAATTACACCTACTACGCCCTCGCCACTAAAAAATCATAAATTAACGGGCCAGTTGTTGGATATACCAATCGAGGATGGATTTATTCACGAGTTTTACCTCGAAAACAACGAACTTAATACTGCAAGTTTGCCAGAGCTCCATTTGGTAATAATCCACGGGTATATGGCAGCTCTGGGATATTTCCTCAAAAACATCGAGCCTCTTCTTCGGTCACGTCCTGGAATCAGATTACATATTCTAGATATGCCAGGCTTCGGAAACTCTTCACGACCCCAGTTTCCTCGCGAATTGTTGACTGAACCGCAACAAATTCCTGATAAAATCAAACAAATTCTTGCTATTGAAAATTGGTTTATTGATCGGTTGGAAACCTGGCGTAAAGCTCGTCACCTTCGTAATTTCAAAATCATAGCCCACTCCATGGGTGGATACTTGTCGTCTTGTTATATCATGAAGTACAACAATCAATATGCCCCGGGACCAAATATAGTCGACCAGATCATGCTTGTTAGTCCCATGGGTACAGAATCTTCAACCACTAGTTTGATCAATGATAAAAAGTTTCAATTCAACCACCACCAGGCAGGTGGCGATCCGTTTGAAGAGTTACATTTCTATAACGATAACAACGTTCCATTTCTCTCTGACGAATTGACCAAGTTATGGCAGAAATTGGGCCAGCCGAGGTTTCCAAAGAATTTCATCTTAGAAAACTTGTGGAAATACAACAAGTCACCGTTTCAAATTCTTCAAAAATTCGGTCCTTTCTACTCCAAAATCTTGTCGTACTGGTCGTTCCAACGGTTTAGGAACTTAAAGTCCAACGAAAGTGAAGAAAAAATCGGAGAATCGATTGAAATCACTCCAGGGAAAACAGAGTCCAATATCGATCTTATACGAAAACTCCACAACTACTCGTACTCCATTTTTAATCAATTCCAAGGCTCCGGCGAGTTGGCCATCACTAAACTTATAACTCACGAAATCCTTGCACGTTTACCTCTCTGTGATCGTGGACTTGTGGAATACTTGTATGAATCAAACGTCGAATCCTGCTGGGTCTATGGAGATAAAGACTGGATGAACTCCAAGGGTGGTGAATATATCTGTGAGAAATTGCACAAGCTCGATGCAAACTCTGCTCACTTCAAAATCATTGAAGATGCTGGCCATCATATCTATTTGGACAATCCTCCTGTCTTCAACAAATGTTGTATTGACTTTTTCAAACTCCAATAATTGTATCTCTTTGAATGTTAGACCAACAATTACCTTACTCCTAGCGTCTTATTAAAAGGTTTCAATTCCCTCTAAAAGGCTTCAATTCTCTCTAATAGGCTTCATTTCTCTCTATAATGTCTTCTCACTAACTTCTTCCTTCACCTAAAATTTCCTAAATATATTTAAATAGTTCTTCCAACTTCTGTTTTGATATATCCGTAGCTTCGTCAGTTACTGACTTGATGACTCGTAAAAACATAGTACTGAAACGTTCCAAATTCTCCACCTCGATCTTATTCTTCATCTCTTCGCTAACCGCAAATGCCTTGGAAATAATGGAGTTCGGCAAACTCGCCATTTTTGCAACATTTAACCCATACAGGTTCTTGACCACACCTTTGACAAGGTTATAAAGGAATATGATTTCTGGAAACTCTTGGTCGTTGTCGATTTTCTGAAATCCCATATGATAATTAGTAACTGTATCACAATACGTCTCCTCTAAAGTGTGTAGAGATGGATAATGAGTAATGAATAAGACCAACGGTTTGAGTGGGCTTTCGACCAAGTATCGTAATATAGAATATGCAATAGCAATCCCATCGGTGGTGCCTGTTCCTCTTCCGATCTCGTCTAAAATTATCAATGATTTGCTAGACATATGTTGGATAATCGTGCTGCACTCCAACATTTCCGTCATAAACGTCGAGTTTCCCTTTAGAATATTGTCGTTGGCTCCCATTCTTACGAAAATCGAGTCGAAAATACCTAGTGTGGCACTCTGGCATGGGATATAACATCCGATTTGCGTCAAAATTACAATCAACGCTACTTGCTTCACGTAGGATGATTTTCCTCCCATGTTGGGACCAGTGATTATCAAAACTCGATCCTTATTGTACTTAATAGAAATATCGTTTGCAACGTAGTGTGAGCCCACCAAATTCTCTATGATTGGATTACGGCATTTTACAACATCAATGGTCTGTTCTTCCACTAGCTTTGGCCTAGAATAGCCACTATTGATGGAGCTTGCCGCAGTCAACGACAACATACAGTCAAAAGTTGCGAGATTCTTTATCAATTTATTGAAGGCAATGTAATTCTCATCCACCTGGCCAAGGAAATCATTGAATGCCGAGTCACAGTTTTTTCCCAATAATTCTTTGTGATATTGAAGGAGTTTGTATAACCGAATCACTTCCTGAGTTCTGAATCTTGAAACTGTAGTGGTTCCATTAATTCTCTGGAAATCTGGTGTTAGCTCGTCCACCGCTTTTCCGTTCCGTACTTCAATAAGATATGGCTCTCTGTTGTTTGTGACATATTTCAATTGAGACCGTTTCAAGACTTTTTTAATTCTCTCCAACTCGTCTTCCAATAACTCTTCGATTTGACTAATTTCCTTGAGTTGTCCACTAATTCCCTCCCAGTCATGATAGTTTAGGTTGAAATACTGCACTTTTTGTTCCTCAGGATCCTTTGATTCGTTGATAGTATAATTTGGATTGATCATCTGCAAGAAATTACCGACAATATCGGTTTTTGATAAGCTTTTTAAATCGGCAAAGATCTCGGTCAATAGTGGTGACTTTGATCTGTCCTCCAACTCATCAATTGCTCCACAGAGTTTCTTGGTTAAAGTCATCACTCCATCAAAGCATTCCAACATTAAATACAATTCTCTACGACTGATTTTGTTTGTACTGTAAGTTGCAGAATAATGAGTCTTTATAAGTAACTCTTCAAGGTCTGAGGACTTTCCGATCTTCGTCAAATAGTTCTTGAGAGCGTCCACCGCTTGGTTGAAGTCTGAGCTTAGATCTTCAATTGCTTGCAACCTGTTTTCAATAATATCTCGCTGGATTAAAGGTCTTGAAATCCATTTGTGCAATAATCTCTTTCCAAATCTAGTTCTTGCATGGTCCAATAACCATATCAAAGATCCTCGAGTAGAATTGGGATCTGAGAAGTTCTGAAATATCTCAAGCGCATTTAACGTATTGCTGGGAAGGATCATATACTTTTTAGAGTTTGTGAAAATGCTGATGTTTTGAGGGATGGTGAAGATATTGCTTAGTTGAAATTCGGCAAGATATTGGATCAATTCGTTGATACATATTTGAATCGAGCTAGCAAAGTTGACTGAATAGTACTCCACCAAATCGCGATGCTTCCCGTCATCAATACTGGCAAAGAATTGGGTTAAATCTTCCAACACTACTGTCAGAGACTTGGCTGGATGATGTTGTATAGAAACTTGATTGTTCACAATGTTCAAGGTCTTCAATGTTGACTTGGAGATTTCTTTTTCGTTATTTACCACTACGACCTCACTAGGATGTAGGTACAACAATCTTGTTTCTAGCTCGCTTCTGCTGGTGTCATCGGTAAAAGTGTCATAGATGATTTCTCCAGTAATAGGTTGTGATGCAACTATGGCAAATTCGTTCTTCGATTCGTAAATGCATATAATATAGTCAGGATTCTCCACATCTCCTCCAGAATTTGAATTGTTCAGGTTATATATAAACTCATCGCTCATATAAGTTCCCCTAGTGTAGACACCAGTGATTTCACGCTTCATCACGTCTGAACGAGACGTTTTTCCAACAGCCTGAGCAATAGACGATTCCATTTGTTTCACAACTCCTGCTTTATAGCCATGATTCAAGATTCTTTTGAGATTTATATGAAGTTTGAAGTCTGGAAACGAGCAATATGAAAATTGCTCGCCCTTCTCATCGTCTCCACCTGGAATAAACATAATGTTTAAGATTTTTGCTCCTATTCTTGCATCCTCGCCAAAAAGTTTGTACTTGTAGCCGACCTGGATCAAGAGTAATTTGCCGGGGTTTTCTTCTTTTAGTTCTATAATTTGTTTCTCTAGGGGAGTTAGGGTGGTAGTTTTCTTTCTTTTGACGACATTTCTGGATTCTAGCTCTGCCACTCTTTTTGTTTTCGATTTGGGTGTAGATTTGGGAGGTTTGGTGGATTTTGGGTTAGATTTGGGGCTAGGTTTGGCTGTAGGTTTAGCGATAGATTTGGATGTAGAATTCACTACTACCTCTACGGGTGCTTCTTGTAAATCTAACTCTTTGTGATCTTCCTCCTTGGCTTGTTCCTCCTTGGGTTGTTCTTCCACCTCGTCTTGTTCTGCCACATCGTGACTTTTGGCTACCTCTTTCTCCTCCATTTCTTCATCCTCTACTTCCACGGGGATAATCTTTTTTATACTAATTTTGTCAATTGGTTCATGATTCTTGGGCCGTACTTGAAAGAAGTGACTGATACTCGCTTGCTTCCTTCGTTGTGTCATTATTCATTCTATATATATACATAAAGTTTTACAACGCGATTTTCAAACGCGATCAATTTATTCTGAGACATTTTGAAGAGAAATGTCTATACCGAAATTGACAAATAAGGCTGAAAATTGGGATACTGGAAGTCAGATATAGGAATCTGTAGAAATCAGGGATTCGTTACATTTACTCTGTGATAAAACATTATCAGATGTAAAAATGGTGTATCTGACTCGTTGTAGTATCTGAGTAGAATCACAGTATCATGTAATATTGCTTTAACTGAGTAGAATCACATTATCAGATGTAAAAATGGTGTATCTGACTCATTCTGGTATCTGAGAGTAATCACAGTACCTGACAGATTCCAGTACCTGACTCATTCCAGTACCTGACTAGAATCACATTCTCGGACTAGCATCATTATCGGACTGGCTCATTATCGGACTGGCTCATTATCGGACTCTGCTGAAACTGACACTACTGACATTTGTTCTTTTTAAACTCTCTGAAGATTCGTTACTTGCAAATGATGGGGTTGAATTGTTTTTTGTAGGCTGAAGTATCGCAGTGGATGACGATTTTGATAATATATTTGCATAACTTGGACTAGGTAACGTTCCAGACGACCTAGATTTTCGTAGTTCTGGTACTTGTCCTATTTCTTGGGTGTGGTTGCTACTCGAGCTACTGTCTGAAGATCTGGTTGAGATCGAGGGTCTTCTGCGTGGACTTTCAACCAAGTTCGATCTATTGAAGGCTACCTTGGCTGCGATAGATGATACTGAAGATGATCTTCTTGATCTTGTGGCTGTCCTCTGTGGTAGTGGAGAAATCAGTTGATGTATAGGAGAAGTAGATTTATTTTTGATAGGTATGGAGAATTCATGGACCACAGCACTGGAATTCACTGCTGGCCATTGGACGTTCTCTTCAATAGGATTGGTCAATACTTGAAAATGTCCGCTTGTCACCGACTGGCTCTTTTTGCGACCACCTGTAGATGCATGAACTGGCGATGAGTTCACTGATGAAACGTTTGAATTGTCAGCATCTTCTAAATTTCGTACTGATGGTGAAATGGTGACTGATTTGAGAGACGGTGTTTTCTGCAGGGGTGAATATTGTGTGACGGGCGTCTTTGGACTTGCTATGGAACGTGGCGATGCAACATTGCCATTTATCGGCGTTGGTGGTTTATAATTGTAATTTGTGTTTGATCTCTGTCTTGATGAGGAATTCTTGGGAGGCGTTGGTACCGCTAACAATATACTATCTGGAACTTTAGACGGTAAAGATTGTGAATGCGCCCGGCCCTTTGGAACATGGTTTGTAGGAGTAAGGGTATCATCTTTTTGACTTTGAGACATGGGAATAATTGGACTTGCTAAGATCTTGTTCTCTTGAAGTGAAGTTTGAGAATGGTTTGAATTCAATAGGTTAAAAATTGAAGAGTTTGCAGAACTCATCTCTGAGAGTGGCATTGAGTCTTCAAAGTTTAGGGTCAAAAGCTCTCGTTTTAGGACACCATATCGGTGAATCAAATCAAAACTCGAAGCATACTCAATTGCACACCATCCCTTTTTATTTTTCACTTCTTCCATACGTTTTATATCTGTTGTGGAGGTTTCCTTGTCTTTATTATGAGTGATAATGAACTTAAAAAGCACCTCAATACACTTGAAACTACCGAATTGAAAACAAAGATGAAGACAAGTGTCACCATTAAGATCAACCTCTTCATAATCAGCACCAAACTCCATAAGTAGTACAATCCCTTCTCTGAATCCTTTTACACAACTATATTGAAGAGGAGTTTGTTTCAATTCTCCACCAGGGAAGTTGATCCACTGTGGAAACTCTTGTAACAAATAATGCAATGTTTGAGAATGATGATTTATCATTGGTAAGTGCAACACAGAATACCCATCAAAAGTAAGCAAATCTAGTTGACTATACTTCGTCATCAAGTTATTCTTGTTCATGAACGAAACGAGATAAAAGCAGATGAGATAGTTTCCATGAAACGAGGCATAATGTAGATTGCACCATCCTTTATTGGTAGAATCGATGTTTAACCATAGTTCTGGAAATCTTTCCACTAATCTTTTGGTTATGGGTAAATTTCCTTGAATCACTGCATTTCTTAATCTCTCCAGTGGCTCCAACATTATATTGATGACTTATTTAGAGATTTATGCTGTGGTTGATAATGCTTTATCCAGTGGAGTATAGTGTTTTATCCAGTAGCTTATCCAGTGAGTTATGCAGTGAATTTTCAGGTTGTTTGTAGTGACTTATCTATTGAGAGATCTAATTCTCGTGTGTGCTAAAATTCTGTGATTGATCTATCAAGGAGTGTAAATCTGACAATGTCTAGGAACTTGAATCTAATAGAATTCTGTCTCTCTTCAGCTTTGATCTTCACTTTATCCCTAATTACTGGTGTTGGTCAAGATCTCTATAACTCCTGTTTTACCACCGTCCCACAGATTGATCAATTTGATCAATTTCAACGCTATTTAAGATTTAAAAATCTCACACACTTCAGAAAGTAACAAGAATCGTCAATTGACTTTTACAAGACGTGTTCTTAGTGGTGTATACCTAAGTATCAGTATGAATTTATAATTACCAGAAGGATTCTCAATCGGTTGAGAAAAAACAGGTGAGGATTCTAGGAACGAGTGAGAACCGGTACAGTACAACCATACTTTGATCTGGAAAGACAAGCATTCACTTACTAGTGGAGACAGAATTGTATCACCTACTAGGGAGACGCAATTGAATTTCGTATATCAAGAGGAATTACAACCTCGGGTCACAGAAGCTCAATACTAAAAAAATCTCTCAGTAAATTATCACCACGAGTCACCACAGGAGAGGAAGAACATCACCGACGATATCTGATCCCAGTAGATATACACTAAAGTGATTCATTATAATTTCTGCAATATCAGGAGATTGGCGAAGTGATTCTTTTATAGAATACTGGATCTAGGCAGTCTTATATTACAGCTTCTAAACATAGAATCTGCTGCTTGTATCTTTGACTAATTGTCATTGATTAGAATTCTCATACTTGGTGAGCTTACGCAATTGATACTTACAAAATTGATACTTTACTCCTACAAGGTTCCTTACAGATACGGTTAATTTGAGCTAATCTAATCTGAGATTACACTAATACTGACACAATTTCTGAACCAGCAAACAACTTGGATCTAATACCAAATCACTCCAAAAGCATTCTCCTACTTCATATAAAAGAGTTTCAACCATCTCCCTAAATCTCATAATTCATCTACAGAGTACTCATTTACCAAACCTAATATCCTAATAATCTAATAATCTTCTAATGTTCAAAATCTTATCTATATCAGATATCCAAGGGAACTTAAACGCTTTTCAAGAACTTTATGAATCACAGGATAAAGTCGATTTCATAATTCATACAGGCAATTTTGGATTCTGGAACAACGACACAATTGAAGACTATAATGAATTGGCGTATCTAAAACAAATCGTGGCATTTCTGGAAGTTCTTGATAAACGTTTGGTGGAAGAGTTGAATGATTTTAGTATAATATCAAATCACAAGCTACTGACACTCGATCAGTATAACGAGCTTAAGGCCAAGTTGGATGGAAATGCCATCAGTCAGCTAGATTTGTATTTATCAGGAGAATTGAAACTACCGTGTCCCGTTTATACGATATTTGGTCCCTTAGACGATCCCAAAATCGTCGATAAATTTCAATCTGGCGAATATGTCGTTCCAAATTTGTTTGTTATTGACCATACCCAAAACTATGAGGTCGAAACACCACTTGGACAGCCTAACATTAGATTATATGGTTTGGGTGGCTCCCTTAAGATCCATAGCCTTTTCGATAACGGTAATTTGGATTATCCAAACTTGAGTGGAAAGATTGGAGAGTTGTGGATCACGTTGATTCAAATAGCTGAATTTTATTCAAACTTTGTCAAAACTAATAGTTCAAACACGATCAATATCTTTATTGCACATGCTCCTGTGATCAAGACTCCATTGTTGGAACATTTGGCGATCCTCACAAATTCAGACTTCACTATAAGTCAAGGTCTACATTTCAGATACCCCGTGATGGGCAATGGTATGAGTTTTGTCGATAGTATGGGAGGTTCTGCGGGTTATATTGAGAACTATAGATCTAAATTTTCGAGGTTGCGGATGATTTTGGGTGAATTGTGGTTAATTATTAAAGAAGATTTGGTGGAAATTCTAGATGACGACGTAGGAAAGGGAGAAAAAGATGGAAGAGATCAAGATTATGAAGGACCCAGGTCAGAGAAGTCAGAACTATACCAATCGATAGAATTAGGATTAAGTCTATTTGATAAAATTCCAATCTCCGTCAACGATTCAGGTGAAAAAATCGTTTGTTTAAGTTTAAATGATGAAAATGAAGATCTAGAGGCTAACAAAAAGATCCTCAAGAAGATTAATGACTATTACTTTCAAGCTTACTATAATTTATGGCATTTTAACTTGTGTGACCATAAATCTGGTGGAAATGAGTATAATTTCATGGTTTTCAGGTTGGATGAAGAAGGGAATTTCAAATTGCACCACTGTAATAGTCAGGGATTTAATTTCAAGTTCAAAGTACAGGACGAAGAGGAAGAAGAAGAGTATGAAGAGGATAAAAAGTCAAAGTTCAACGCTATAGAATACACTCCAAAAACTGGTGTGAAGAAACAGATATTATATAGTGACTATAATGAAGACGAGGACGAGGAAGAGGATGATAATAACGATGATAGAAGCAAATCTTACGGCGGCCGGTTTTTTAGAGGCAGTTCAAGGGGAAGAGGAAAGGGTAGAGGTAGAGGTAGAGGGTTTAGGGGAAGATCCAGGGGCCGTGCTCCAAGAGGATAAATAATTGATGGAAAAATTGACCAGATATTTCGAAGTGTATCGAATGATAAGAAGGTAGAGTGTGAAATATTATTATAATAGGTAGGACGAACTACACTGGTCAATAGATCATTTTTATGACAACCTGGTTAAAGGGCCCAAAACATCTTATTCAACATCAGGACAAAAACTATAATCTTCTGGTTTTCATTGATATTCTGTATATTAAGGTATCATCTAAAGTTATGAAGGACAACAAAGATTTCAGGAATTACTTGAAGCCAATATTTGGATTAATCCATACTGAAGATCTCTTTATAAAAAATGATAAACTCTACCAAAGAGGATCATTGAAATTCCTAAAGATTGATAGGATATCAGATGAGATATCTGCCAAATAATTCCACCGGCTTATGATTATGTCTCAAGATTGACAGGATATCATATATCTTCAATCTCCTGATACTTTTACCGGCTTATGATTATCTCTCAAGATTTTTCAGACTCTCATTCATTGACTAGTCATTATTCTTGACCATCCTCAATAACATCCCACAAGCATCTACGCTTCGCTCAGATACTTCTTCTTGATATTCAGTTCTGATCCTCCTCACTTCTCATTACATTCTACATAAAATCTCTATTAATGGTGATTTTCGACGATAAATCTTCCTGGATGGTTTGTTTTATCTTTCTTAGTCGAAGCTACTTTTCATTTCATATAATCCAAGTTCTTTCAACGGTATATTCTCTCCATCTCCGATTCTCTTCTCACTTTCATAGGATCTTCTGGAATAATAGTAAAATATATTGCTATAGACGACAATTTTCACTATCTAAACTCTTCTAATACACAAATTCTGAGCGTCGAGTTCTTAATGCTATGATTTAATGTTCAAACGGTAATTTTTGTCCAAACATCACAGGGCCATCTTCCTTGATTCTGTAGAAAATGTAGAACCACATGGTGGCACCTAAAGCTTTAGAGGCCCATTTGATTTTGAAGTCCACGTGTGGTTTAGAAACTGGAGCGTGACGTAAATATCTTGCAATATGGTGTCCTGCCATTATGTAGTGGTGATATGGAGTATCCTGTATCAACGAATTTTTTCAAACACTTGAATTTGGTTGGTTGATTTTCGACTGCGTGACTTGGGTCACGTTTGCAAAATATAGTTTAAGAAGGGTTAATACAAATGTCGTTTAAATGGGGTATTTTAAGTAGACATCTTAAATCCATGAGATTGATGAATTTTTCGACTTTCTAGAAAGAATAGTTGTTTTCATGGCTAGCATTCATCTGTTAGAAACTAAGGATCAAAAAGGCTATGGCTTGGTTATATGCAGGATATTCGAAGACAGTTTAAAATAGAACTTGACAGGACTCCTCAATAATAGCGATATATACACATTTGACACATGATTTACTCATAGTTACTATCTGTAGTGTGATTAATTACCCACAGTATATTTTATTGAATCACTGGAATTGCAAGTATCTCACTAAATCTCATACGTCATTTGGTTTCTCGTCATTTACTAGACTTTCAAAGATTTAGACCCCTTTTCCTGTTGTAAAATGTATTCTATTCTTAGCAATATGGCTCCTCTGACTTAGTTTTCATTTCATCGTTCAACCGCAGTCGTGTGGGGTGCCTGCGGACTTCCTAGCTACCTCCTAGCTACCTCCTCGCCACTCCCTAGCCAGCCCTCGCAGCCAGCCATACAAAAAAAATATCAATGAAAATGCTGGACGCGCGTCCATTTTAGGAAATTATCGCAACCATGGCTGCAATTATGAACGTTTTATTTCAACCAGCACTTGTGCTTGACACACTGTACGTCATTCAGGTTCCATACTAAATATCAGATTACTAACTAGATCTTGTTTATGTTTCATATCGCACCAGCATCCCCATACTTTAGATTTATCCCTTGCAAGCCATCTTTTTGGATCAGTGCAAAATGTATGATCTGTTAAGGGGTATTGATTCGACCCTGATGGAGGTGGAAATGTATAAATATGGCCAACTATCCGTGGTGGTAGATACATAATTTTTATTATCATCAAACAATAATGAAATATTCCTCCATCTTCACATCAGCAATCTTAGTCTCCACAGCTTTAGCTGCCTATGTTCCTTCCGAACCATGGTCTACCTTGACTCCTGACTCACCTGCTCCTACTGGAGCTACGACTGACCACACTCATAAGTTTGGTATTCAAATTAAGACCGTGTCAGCTGCCTCTGCAGTTAAGAGAGATGTCGATCAAATCGGTGATGGACAAATCCAACAAAAAACTTCTGTAAAATTCTCTTCTGTCCCAACACCAACTGTTGTGAATCAGATCGGTGATGGCCAAATCCAACACCAAACTACCGCCACAGTCGTCAACCAGATCGGTGATGGACAAATTCAACACCAAACTACTGCCACAGTTGTTAACCAGATCGGTGATGGTCAAATTCAACACCAAACTACTGCCACAGTCGTCAACCAAATTGGAGATGGTCAAATCCAACACCAAACCACTGCAACCGTCATTAACCAGATCGGTGATGGTCAAATCCAACACCAAACCAAATCCGTCGTCAACCAAATTGGTGACGGTCAAATCCAACACCAAACCACTGTTTCTGGTGCTTCTCAAATTGGTGATGGCCAAGTCCAACAACCAACCGGTGCACCATCTCCAGATTCTCCATCCGATGGATCTACACCAACAGCTTGTGGTACTGAAAACTCCTTATACATGGAATTGAAGGGTGGTGTTTTGACTGACTCTCACGGTAGATTAGGAGCTATTGTCGCCAACAGACAATTCCAATTCGATGGTCCTCCACCACAATCTGGTACTATCTACGCTGGAGGCTGGTCCGTCACCAAAGAAGGTAACTTAGCTATTGGTGACAACGACAGCTTCTATCAATGTCAATCCGGTGACTTCTACAACTTATATGACCAGTCCATTGGTGCTCAATGTGCAGATGTCAAATTATCTATCATTGACTTGATTCAATGTTAAGCATGCACTCTAACGGTTTCATTTCATATCAGTTGTAGAGGAATCAAATTATCATCAACTATCGATTAAATGATTGGAATGGTATAATAAAATTATTTCTTCGACTCGTCCTTCTTTCCCTTGTCATTTTCGTGTATATTAGTTACGGTTATAAAACGTTAAAAATATGTCTTCCCAAATGTAGAACAAACAATAATTTCTTGATCCTGGTGATTTTTTGTTGGTGTTTTAGTTTTGGAATGGCTGATCTGAATTAGGGATATGAAGCTTTATAGAAGGGCCGGAAGCGTAGTTTCTAATCTGCACAACAATGCAGCCAAGCATAATGCGAGATAATAAAATGATTACATCAAAAATCAAAAAATATTTCTTAAATCTGCCATTCTTATAATTATTGTTAGATAATAGGAAGTCAAATAATATAGAGGCTCAATATAAGCCAGTTCGAGATATTCAAATAATATGCTGGAGTTTTGAACTGACTTAGCATGGAATTAATCTACTACTTATTATTGTCACTATTCAACTCTAAGTTGTAATTTTAAGTAGAGTTATCGAGTTTCCTGGTCGAATTTTGATTGAAAGTTATCAAATTGCATCTAATACTTATCAAATTGAAACTGATAGTCATCAAATTCTCTACTATTCCACAAAGTACCAAAATCAATTAGAAAACTGAATAACTTGATGACTATTAGTACCATATTGAAATTTCTTATTTGTCTAGACTAAGGACGTTTCCGTGTCTGTACTCCTTTTATACTAAGTTAGGATATCAGTACTATATTCTTCGTATACTAGTTGAGGACAATACAACGACATTGTAATTTCCACTTGCTGCAAAAAATTTACAATTTTTTACATTATTATCAAGAAAACACTAATGGTACAAAACATCTAAAGTCTGAAAACTCGGTTTACAACTCTAAAAGCTGGTCCATACTATACTTACACTACTACAGTAAAGTTTGTGTTGCTATTGTGCATTTAAATAAGTCTATTATTTTTTAGTATTTTTTTCGAAGTCCTCAGACTCTGAAATAATCAACTCGTAGATTACCTAGACTAAATCATGGAGTGACAGTGGAAGAATTAGATAGTCAGCGAGGTCGAGCATATAATATCAAATTGAAATATCTGAAAGGATACAACAAAATTAGACTTGCAAGGTCTCATAGGTAAATTTGTATTGAACCTCTCATTATCAATTCACCTTTACCTCTTCAAAAATCCCTTTTGTTTCGAAGGACTTCTATGATTTGGACTGGTCATGGTATATGCAACGCTGGTGTAGACAGTGCTCTCCGAGTTGAAAACCATTGGGTCATTTGAGTCCTGGCCACCTTCGTTGTAGTGTAAAGTTACTGAGCTGAAGTTTGCAAATGGGTCGTTGGCATCCTTCGCAAGACTCTTGGTTCCCGAACTTACGGAGTCTTCGGTCTTCAAGTCGACACTTTCTGCAGGCTTTTCGTACTTCTTTGTCGATTTGGCGAGGACAGGAATCATAGGAGGCTTCTGGTTCCTTAACAAAGCCCATTGAGTACTCTTGAAGAATACATGGTTCTTGATATCGGATGCACCGGCTTTGGACCCTAGTCTCTTAACTTCGTCCTTGACTAGCAATTTCTTGATGAGACTCTTACAGTTGGAAGAAATCGACTGAGTATCGAGGAACTTGACGTCCTTTTTCAACACGTTTGCAAACGTCTTCTTCCTATCCGAACCCTTGAAAGGCGTGGTACCATAAAGCATTTCATAGATGAAGATCCCTAAAGTCCACCAGTCGACAGCACTTGTATGACCCTTTCCACGGATAACTTCCGGTGCAATATACTCTTCTGTACCCACAAACGAGTTTGTTCTAAACCCATCAATGCATGCTTTAGTATCGAGAGTTGGCCCGTTCTGATGATGATGGTTTCCTCCCGATGACAAATGAGACTTGTTGAATGATATTTCAGGGAACTTAGAGCTCTCACTCTGCTTCGAAAGATCAAAATCACTCAACATAATATGGCCAGACTGGTGAAGAAGGATATTTTCAGGTTTGAGATCACGATAGATAAATCCCATAAGATGCAAGTATTCCAAAGCTGCAGTGACTTCTGCCGCATAAAACTTGGCCTCGTTTTCTGAGATACATTTAGTTTCTCTCGTTTGTAAGGCTCTGAAAAACTCTCCTCCCATACAGTATTCCATACACAAGTACAAGTAATCATTGGACTGGAACGAATGGTATAGAGTGACGATGAACGGATGGTTGGACGTGGCTAGGATTTCCTGCTCTGCAAGCGCACGTTTGATTTTATTCCGTTCAATCATTTCCTTCTTGCTCAAGATCTTCATGGCATAGAGCTTGTTGGAGATCTTCTCTCGCACAAGGTACACTTTTCCCACATCACCTTTTCCAAGGAGTCGGATCTTTTCGAAGCAATCTGGGTTGACTTGTACGTCCATAATTTTGGTGGACGCACTGGAGTACATTCTCTCCTGGGTGTAGGTACGTGGCCTTCCTGAGAGTTTCAACTCTCCAATATGTTTGCTGACGTCGAAAACCTCTTCTTCCTTGAGGTCTGCTTTAGGTTCACTCAACAACCTGTGAACAAGAGGCGCGGAGGCTACTCTTCTCAAAGTCCGCTGAAACGGAGATGTTGGAGGATTGAGAGTTAGTTTGATTGGGCCCTTATCGATTGGGTCAGCACCATAAGATTTGTTTGTAGTTCTAGAATAGGCGAGATGGGGTGAGGCGAGAGGCGAGTTAGTGACTGGAGAGTTTGGAAGCGGAGAGTTTGTATGTTGAGAATTTAGTGAAGATTCGTGATTCCTTGATTCATTATGAGATTCATTAATATGGCTTTCATTTAGATGGCTTTTCTGGTTCTTTTCATTTCTATGACATTTACGTTCATTATGTTCATTATCTTCATCGCTTGCACTCTTTTCGTCGCTGGAAATCTGCTTCGCTTTTGGTTTCGTCCCATCAAGAGAGAAAACCGAGTGGTTGTGTCTCAAACTTACTGATAAGTCTTCACCAGTTTCTTCAAATTTGGGCTGGTTCGATTTAAGATGTGGTGGTAAGCCCTGGTGGGCGAAATATAAGCTCGAGGCTACCAAATGATCATTTTTTGGAGACTCAGGTAACTTTATTCTGATATTTGAAGATTTCGCATCCCTTGGGCTCGATGGAATCCGGGTCAGGAATTTGTTATGGGAACTTGCCGGACTTGAAACTGACCGTTTCCTGCCGAGATTCTGCGGAGGAGTATCTGGGATATCTGTAATGTTTTCTGAAATCTCTGGATTTGGGGAGTCCGAGCGTGGTTCACCAAGTACGTCATAATTGTCGTTAGAGCCCTTCATGGGAGATCTATCGCTCGAAGATGACGATACCGGTGACGAAAACTTGAAAAGACTCTTTAATTTATTGAAACTGGGCTGCTTGTGAAGCTCCTCGGTGGGCGGCGGAGTCAGCGACGACTCATATGATTTCTGTTCATGCTCCGACAGAGTACTATCTACGTGATCCTTATTAAAGAAGAACTTGGAGATAGAAATCGATCTTGATCTATGAGAATCGTCGCTCTCTGGCTTAATATTTGGAGGAGCCTTTAAAGTTGTAGAATCCTTTGGATCATTTTGAAATATAGAGTTGAACATTGCCATAAGAACTGATACTATGAGAATAATGAATAATGTCTCAAGCTGTATGATGTCTGAAGGTTAATGTTGTGAAGTCTGATTAATGTCAGTTATGAAGACAGAAGAATGTCTGGTTTGAAGAGTGTCTGGTCTGATGTTCAATTTCAACTATAAGTTGGTGATGTTGATAAATAATGTCTGATATTGTTCAATAGTGTCTGAAACTATGATGGAGCCTGATAATATGATAGTCTCTGGTACTCTCCTGGTTTCTGAGTCAAATGTCTCGTGTGTTAATGCTGCGTGTATTGCTTCTGATCCGTCTCGTGTTCTGTGATTTTCAATCTATGTGCTCTGGTTAGTTCACTGACGTAGCGTTGTCAGATTTCAGTAGTTTAGATTCAATTCTAATCTATAGTGGGCGATCACTACGTTGATGGATGTGTCTGTGGATGAGGCGTGGAGTTGGTGGTAGTGGTGGAACTGCCACTTTGTTGCCTGAGAGTAGACATTGCTGCGACACGCGACATTTTTACAGCCGATTTCAGGCCATGCAGCCCACGCTGAGGAGAGAGGGTTTGGATTATGGAAGACTAGAGAGACCAGATAGTATTTAAGAGAGACTAGCGAGTATAGTGAGAGAATAGTGACTTCTCAGAAGATCAGCCCTCACTAGAACTACTTCGTACAAGTGACCCCTGAATCGAATGATACCCACATACAATTAGCAGCTTTAGAGACCTTGCGAGTCAGTAAAGTTGTCTACAAGAGACGATTCTGGAGATAATCCCAGTAGAGTGATGGATACGAGGGTTCAGTAATTGCCTTTCAATTGATATATGATATTGCATGAACCGGAAGTTATAAGTTGTGTACTAGTAATAAGCCTCACTACATAGAACGAGGGTACGCGAGGGTCCGGGAGCCAGAGAAGTGGGATAGGAGGGTAACACTAAAGGGCCATATATGATGATATACTCATCTACTAATATAGAGAGATGTAATGTAGATCTAAAGAGATTCTAGAAACAGATAGTGTATATCAGAGACTCTAGGTCTGAGAGACTGGGTCAGAGTCCTACCTCATAAAGCTTCCTAGGGCCTGAAAAGTTAAATAAACGTCAGGAGTATCACCACTTCAAGAGTTTGAAATACAAGTGAGCCCCAAAGATAGACTTATGATGTGATTAATTTTGAGAATAGTGATTTATGCACAGAATCTTAGATAAGAATTACAACTGGTCAGTGAATCTACATAACTTCTCCTCATCCCAGCTAATTCTACTTACCCCTAGAATACTCAATATTCAGTGAAATTTCCTCCATATCTATGAGTGTACCTATATCTGATAGTGAAGAGTTGATAAAATGGGTGCAAAACAGATGAAATAGATGATTAGAAATGAGAGAGTTAAGAGCCGAGAGACAATTCTGACAAAGTACTGTTTTATTTAGGTATACTCTCGGAGTACGAGTTCATATATATCCAGCAAACTGTGACAATTTATGGATATCTGGTGGAAAAAGGTATTGAGGATCATACTAAAGATTTGGATTGACCACTTCATTCCATCTAATTCCTACTAATTCTCGCTAGAGTAATGATATTGTATGATCTCTCCTTCTGAACTACCTTCTAATTTCACTTAGACTCACACAGTTTGAAGTATCTTGTATTTTCTAGTTCATCAAGTCTACTTCTACTATTATATTTATTATGGGAGATGTACGTATGGATGGTGAGAGTGTGTATACAATGGAACCAGATGAATAATGATCTGAGGTGAGAGTTGGGAGATCACTCTAGTCAAAACCAGGGTAGGTCAACTAAACTCCAGTAGACTTGATCAGGGCTAGAAAATCAGTGAAGTTGCTCTGGATATTGTCAAATAATCTTGATCTAATTATTGTCAGATTATCTTGATCTAATTGTTGTGATTATCGTGCCTGGATTCATAGCTCCAGTTATTGCCAAAATGTCGTGGTCAGATTCAGATCCAGATTCATACTCTTATGTCACTTCTTTTATCAACATAAGTGTGGAGGTAAAAGGAAGTTTGGAATGGAATTCTTGATGTGGTAAATGTGTTCACAGTTACGACACACCATGCGTCCCTCTATGATCTGAGTTTCCATCAACAAAGTATGCAAGTCTCTTAAAATTACCTGGTGGTCCTCCATTATAGGATCCAAGTCTTCTGGTTTGGTTGATGGAAGAGTTTCGTTACCCAAGTCTCTGGCTACTTGTACGATGGCTGCCCAGTCTAACCTCTCTAAAATGTGAGAGATGAATTCGGGGTTGAATTCAAGTTCTTCCTGGACAAGCTGACACTCTTCAAACTTTAATGGAAACGAAGAAGTTGAGTTTTGACATGTTTTGACGGCACATTTGACAAAGTTGGTGGTTATAAATTTCATGATGTGATTATTAGATGTGGAGGAGATTTGGGAATTTGGAGGAAACGATAATGGACGCGATAATGTATGTGTTTAGGACAACGACAGCCAGTAAGTGTGGTAGAATAGAGTTACACAGAGTTAGTGGAGGTTTAATATGAAGGATTTGAAAATTGTTTTGTCATGTTTGACGAGGACACGACCATGGTGATGCGATGGGTGCAAAAAGGAGCCAATGTCAATGTCAGGAGAGCAGCGATGGACATTAAGCTGGCCAAGACTCGTCACGAGCTGGATAGTGGAGACTTAGTGAGTTGTAGTGAAAAATAGTGGAGACTATTGAATATTAGTGAAATTAGTGAGATTTAGTGAGATTTAGTGACTCGAATGCAACTATTGTTGATTACTTCACTACGCTCAGTATTTAATTTGATGGGAAGATTAACAATAATAGAAATACAGTGGTCTATTCATTAAATCACTGACAATCCTTTGTCTAATATATCGTTGACTATAATGGGTGGGTACACATTGGAGAATCCAGAACGAAGGAACGCAGCCACGTGACATATATCATGATCTAGAAGTTCAGAGTGAATCACTGAGAGTGTATTCTCTGATATTCAGAACTCTCTCGGGATTATCTCTGGGTCAGGATCCGCTCTCAGCCAGGCTCACTCTGGTTGAAATTGACTCACTGTTAAAATCCACTCATGTTTAAAATTCACTCTCACGATATTTATCTCACGTGACTCCTCGCGTCGCTCAGGATTCACTTATTCAAATCGGTGGCGGCAACACTCTCTCTCCCGCTCCACACCATGTCTCTCCAAAAGTTAACTGCTGAGCTCTACCAGCTCTTCGAACAGGAAAACTACGCACAATGCCAGAGTCTCCTTGTACCCGTCAAAATTGAATTGATCAAACACAACTTGCTCGTGCCTACCGTCAGCAACACCAGCACCAACGACCAGCTCAACGACTTAAAAATCGCCCAGCGAATCTTAGAGATCGGCACGTTGTCGTCATTACTCTCCAATAACTACACCAGCTTCGAGAACTACGTCGCCCAATTGAAACCCTTCTATGCCACCCGCCAGTTGAACTCCAGTGGCGTCAACTCCGACAACTCCAAAATCATCGCGCTCTACTTGTTGTATCTCTTATCACAGGGCCTCATCTCCAAGTTCCACGTGGAGTTGGAGATCATCTATAGCTCGGAATCCTACGACACCGATGCCGACAAGTTCCTCCAGTTCCCAATCAACTTGGAGCGTAACTTGATGGAAGGAAACTACATCAAGATCTGGAAGTTGTTGCGTGAGGAGAAGAACTTGCCGTGTAAGGAGTTCGGTCACTTCATCGATACGTTGATCAACGCATTACGTTTTGAAATCGCCCGTTCCTTGGAGAAGACCTATGAATCGATCCCAATCAGCAACGCAAAGAACTTGTTGTACTTTCCACAAGAACAGTCGGACGTGGAGTTTGAGAGGGTTTTGGGAGAAGAGTTAGATGTCGCCAACTGGATCGTCAAGGACGGTGTTATAGTGTTTGCAGAGGGTGAGCAACAGGTGGCTAGTGGTGAGGGTGTTATTGCGAATGTGTTGAAATACGCAGAACAAATAGAGTCGATTGTTTGAGTGTCGAGAGCCTAAAAAATCTAGAGCCTAACAACATCCAGTCAGGTTCAGGATATCGTCAAGAAGTGTCAATAACTCTGAGTTTTTGAGATTTTCTAGAATTGCCTATTTTCTATGAAGTCTACGGAAGTTAGAACTGATTAAAAAGTCAGAACTATTTGAAAAGTTAGAACTAATTGAGAAGTTGGAACTAATTGTGTATTTTTGGGGGAGCTACTAGATAAGTCAATGTCAAGATCATGCGTTGTGTCAACTCTCTAGACCACTTTTCTCTATTTCAGTCTTTTCCAACTAACTACTTTGATTCTAAGGTGGTCCTCAAAAATCGTCACAGACAACCGATTGCTTACAGTAACTTCAAAATGTCTCAACGCCCAGGTCGGTGTCATAGTTCGGTATGAAGAACAATTCAGTAATTGCGCTGGAACCCTATTACAAGGAGCCTTAGCTAACGAGACGATGTCAAATTCTATTGGTTCTTTAGTATTGATCCTTCGTTGTGATGATATTTCATGTGGTAATTCTGTAATTCTGAATTCACAATATAGAAACACAGTAATAAATATTAGAAAATGACAATTGTAGCCAGAACCGAGGATGATTACCTGACCATAATTGGTGGGAGTTGTTATCCATGTTCTCAATGAGTTGGTATTATGGGTGTCGTGTTGTGAAAAGGACGGCACGGACACGATGATTCTTTAGATATAGTTAGTAGCAGATTGAAATGTCAATGATACCTTACTCCTATAGAGACAGAGTCAGAGCGCAATGTGCGATTTCGACTGGACTCTGATTATAATTAGAGAATAGTTGTAAGAGTCTCGGACTTGCATATCTCGGAGTTGTATCTCGGACTTTTCTACAACAGCCCAATATCCAGTCACTGAGTCTTCACTCTGATATCTGCTTAGTATAAGTCATTAGTAGTGTTAGGTTGATTTCTCAAGGTGGTGATGATTGTAGGCAAACCGGAGTGTAATCTTTAAGTTCGTGTTCGATGATTTGGCGGTGATTTAGTGATGGTATAGTGATGATTTAGTGATAATTAAGAGGTGATTTAGCGTTTAGCGATGATTTGATAGTAAATTAATTCACAGACTTCGCTTCGCTCTGTCAGCTCATTCCTCATTCTAACTCCGAGTAAAATCCTTTATACGCCACGTCCAAATCCTCTAAAAACTGCTCACTCTCTCCCTCGTCCAACTTATCGTCTCCCAAATTATTCAACCGGATCAACCAGTTCACCAACTTCGATTTTCCCTGAAAATCAATCATTTTGTGGTTTCCGTCAATAAGATCGTTTAGGTTCACCACCAAGTCACTGAGAAGCGGGTGTAGCTGGTCCTTCGTCTTGTAGTTGAGCTTAAGAGCATCCATACATGTGATAAAGTTCCCGGTGATCTCGGCAACTAGTCTTGCGGAAGTGCTGGTAGCCGGAACAGCAGCGCTTGGAGCAGCGAGATTCGCGGCTCCAGGATGACTCGAAGAGTCTACGTGTACATTAAGATGCTCAATCGTCGCCGGAATACCAACCTGTAGTCTCTTGACGGCGAGGGGACAGTGGAGGTGGAACTTTTGCGTGAAAACAGCGAGGAAGTTCAGAAGATCTGGAGTAAGAGGCGCCACCACCTCGCTCAACACCCTCACCACGTCGTCCCCCTGGAACCCCTTAACAATCAACTGGTACTGGTTGATCAACCGGTACGATGTTGCTGTAAAACGGTCCTTGTCGGTCACATAATCCTTCAAGAACGAGTTCTCGAGCATCTCCAATGTAGGGAGGATCGAGAAGATCTCCGCTAGAGACTCATAGACGTTCTTGTGGAGGGGAGACTTAATTATGGAGGACCGTGTAACTTCGGTGTGGTAGCTGGTCTGATTGGACGGCGTGAATGATGTTGTAGCCGTGGGGGCGTAAGATGGGGGTGACGTGAGTTGTGACATGGTGGTGGATGTGGATTTACAACCATTTGAGTATTGATATAGAGGAATAGTCACGTGATTTATAGAAGGATCTAGGAATTAAATTGTCACGTGATACATATCTAATTTATAGAATAACTAGAGATCTAGACGGAGGAATTGGCGAGTCAATATCTCAGGAATAGCGAGTCACCAGAGAGCTCTAGTATTAGCAGCATGTCAGATATCAAGCAACTAGATATTGAATTGGAGATATTTTCCAGTGGCTGCAAAATAGCCGATCTCGATTTCTAATTAAGACGAATTTGCTGGTAAATCACGGAGTACGTTTATAGATCTACAGGAAAGGTACTAGCGGAGAATGTGGACTAGGTCGCAGACCTTCAATAAGCCTCAAATTATATTTTGTCGCTATTCTAACGCTCCGAGTTCTCACTAGTATTTCTAATCTCTATCTATCACTCTGTAATGGCTCTCTAATCACTAGTAGCGAATTCTCTGATACATGAAATTTTCTAACCCACAACGGTGCCGCATTATGGTATTGAAGCTTGGATCTAAACGATAGTTGTTGAAAGGTTGAAAGTCGTTCTAAACACTTCTGTTGACTAGGACCCGGCAAAGCAGAGAATCGTATTAGTGGAATGCTTGTTTCGTTCACTCTAGCGATGGTGCTATCTTATTCTTCTCGTGAGACGCAGCATATTGTTAAGTTTGTGAAATTTGCGGGTCTGTTGAGTACTTGAAATCCGAGATCTAGTTTTCTAAATCTCTCCTCTCTAAAAAAATCTTAAAAGGTGTATGATACCAAACCAACTGGCAGGTATTTCTTCAATAGTATCTCAAATTCGATGCACACTATCGAAGTTGATCGATAGACGTCTCGTTCATGGTTTTAGGGCCCTGATTCTTCCAGCTCTGAGTGGTTGAAGTCGATGGTTGGTGGTTGCATTGTCTAATCTATATACGTCAGCAACCTTGCCATTTTATTTCCAAAGGATTCTGGACTATACCCCAATAATATCCAGTCGGCCTTGGTATACCGATACACTGTTGGACGGGGTTTGTACCTCTCCATTGCCCTGATAGACTCTTCGTAGTAGTTTGAATTTACAAGCTGGCCAATCAAATGTTTGCCAAACTTTTCTCGTGCTACCTCACACTCTCCCATAATCCACAGGAGCAAGTAGTCGCTACTGATTCTGTCAAATGGACACACTGTGAGCGGAAGTCGTACCTCCATATCCTTTGCGTGCGATAACTTGACCTTGAGGTTGATTTCATATCGTAAAGAAAAGAGTTTTCCGAGAGTGGTAAAGCCCTGGATGTGGGTAAGAGGGATCCCTTCGGCCAACTCGCCTATGGGTATGACTTTGGAAATATTGAAAGACTGGATGACCGTCAGCTCGTCGTCATATTGATAACGTGGCTGCGGATTGTATGGGAGTTTGGCGTCGGGTCGCAACTCTAGAAGTTTGCCCGCAAACGTGGAGAGGTAATCGTTTTCTACCGGATACTGGAACTGGAAGGATAATGCCTTTCCATTGCTGTCGAGCAAACTGTTCTCGGGATCGATCATTTGGGTGGTGGTGAATATCTTGTACTCCTTTTTGCCAGGGAGCCCGCCCTCGTGGCACTCCAAGATTTCTTTGATCTGGAGGGTGACCTTGTTTAGGCGGAGGTTCTTGCGGATCTTGTTATGAAGCGAGTTCGCCATTATTTTAATATACATTGTGAAATCGTCAGAAGGTCCCACAGAAGACACGGGGAGCGACAGTTCGAGTAGAACCTGGAGATCCTGGGACGTTGCTGTTTCCACGATCGGCTCATTGAACTGTCTGTAGAGTGGGAGAGTGTCATATAATTTAATGATCACTGGAAACGTTTCCACAAAAGATACCTCGTTCTCGGCAGAGTCACCATATCGCACAGTGACATAGAGATTATGTACGGTCGACGCAGACCAGTTCGGATACAGTCCGCTTGAGATGATATTCTTGGGCAACGGGATGAGAATCGGAAGATCGAGCCCTATAAGTGCCTGGTGGAATTCTCCCCAAGGAGGTCGGTAGGCGAATTTATCTTCGTAGACTTTGTATTCACGAAACGTTTCGTTTGCTCCGATAGTGGATGGAACACTTACGTTTTGACATGTTCGGAGTTCGACCCCGACAGACCGGACTCGAAGATATCGTCCGCTAGTTCGTATTTCAAGTGTGGTTTCGATACGAGGCTGTAGTTAGTAAATGATTCATGAGTGAAGCAACATATTCATGTGCGAAGCAAGCGAATCTGTAGCAAGTAGATATACAACGGCAATCTGTAATGAGAACCGTAGCGACAGATTCCTCAACATTATTGGAAATCTAGAGATTTAGACATCGGTACAGTCAGAGGAAGATTTCTAGTTCAGTTAGAGGTGGGTGGATGGGGTGACAATACTAGTGGCAGAGTGATAACATATCAGCAGTTCTCTATAGGAAGCGACGTACTGGAATGACAATTTCTAGCGATCAAGATAGGTCACTGATTTTATGGATGGTGAAGTTCTTAAGATTTATCAAGTCCACATTTTTACCTTCATGATGGTAGTTCCAACGAGTCCTAAATCACGACGCAACTCCCGTTCACTCGGATCACACAGATCACACAGATCACTGAAACTGCTAAAGTTATCAAGACCGACAACCAGGCGAAGTCAAAAAAGTCATGCGACCCACCATTAACCTAGAGAATCAGCAAATGCAAACTATTCTATTCATCCTCTCTGGCAGTACCTCGCTAATATAATTAGTCTGAGCTCGCTGAAGTCGTCGTTCAACTAATATAGTTCATCACCTTTTGATAAACAGAACCTGGATACGCCAGAACTCAGAATAACCCAGAAGAATTCACAATCCTATTCCCTGGAAAACTCCTTGCTGTAGTAATACCATTTCTGATAGAAGACTCCTTTCCCAATCTCCAAGTGGCGGGTCTGGCTCTCCAGGCGGAGTTCACAGATTACCACTACCAGAACTTAGAGGCGTTGACAATATTGAAGTTCAGCTAAGTCGCGTCTAGAGCTACAGGGGACCCAAGGGAATGCCAACGAGCATCACTAATGTCACCCTGACACCTCAATGCCTCCTTGTAAGCTCACGAGAATTTCTTGCAACCTCAGAAATTTACGACCACTCTGATTTCTATTGTTTCAGTTCATTAATACTTACCATGCTCCGGGTTACTCCGGGACACCCTCTCACTATGCTCCTTCCCTCCAAGCACAAACTCACAGACACAGGTGCCAGGTTTGGAGTCATTTGGTGTTGATGTTTACAGTTTAAGTGATGTAATAAGCGTGAGATAAATCAGGTTTTTTTGATCAGGTGCCTTATGTCACCCGATTAGAAACATCACATGTTGTATTTCACGCGGAGATATATTACAAGTAAAAATCACATGATTTCCGTCACGTAAGAATATATCACGTGCCTTACAATATAAATGGAATAGCTGCCCACGGCACTTCATACTCGGCATAAGTAGCTTTATAATACCGATGAGTATCCAAGGCTGATATGGAAAGGTTGACAATGACGAAAATCCAACATACTACGAAATTGAGCGTAATTTGTGACGTCAGAGACGTCCAGGCTAGAACCATCAAAACTCCATAGATAACCATCTCAGCCAAGTAATGAGGAGACGACACATAGGTAAAGGAGGGAACGGAGTATTTACGGAGCGACGCAAGGTGACGGTGGCTCATAAACTGCGAAACTGAAGCGATGATAAAGATGGTGACGAGAAGTGTGTCTAGGTTAGTGAGGGTAGCGAGATACTCCAGCCAACTGGCTAGGATTCTGCCAGGATTAGTGAGGTTAGTAAGGAGTCGTTCAGGAATAGTGAAATTAGTGACGCTTTGCGATGATCCGAGGTAACAGTTGATGGAAAGAAGAGTATAGTGAACCATTCCCACCAAGTAATGGAACACATTTATGGAGGACTTCGGCGAAAATTTAGTAACAAAGAATGACTCGCCTAGCCGACGCAACGACTGGATGGTTACGAGGTAGATGATGAGTGGATGGGTCGCCTGCCAGGGGTCTGACCGTGGCCAGGCTAATGTATAGATACATCCAATAGAGAGGAGGATATAAAAATGAGTGAAATATGATTTCGGAACGGTTAGAAGGGTGAGGAAATCAACGAGACTCAGTAAACGAGAAGACTTCTGCTTTGTAGAAGCTAGAGGTTCCGAACAAGGATTCGTAGGCCAATCTGTGGACAGTTTCTCGCTAATTACTTGCAGACTCTCATTGGTTTGTAGCAGTATCTCGTTAATTAGTTCCTTTTTCTCTATAATTCCCTTCTTCCCCATGTTCATATTCTTTCCCTGTAACAAGAGTTGGTTCAAGGGCCCTACCAATTTCACCAATAAGACCCCGGAAATCATCCCCAAGTATCCTATAAACACCAATTCTGGGATCAAGTTCTTAAAATGTCGTATCACTATCATTCTATATAAGTTTGTGATAGTTTGTGATAGTTTGTGATAGTTTGTGATAGTTTGTGATAGTTTGTGATAGTTTGTGATAGTTTGTGATAGTTTGTGATAGTTTGTGATAGTTTGTGATAGTTTGTGATAGTTTGTGATAGTTTAGTTATAGTTGTATATATATTTATGTCGTCATAAATATAAATTATTTAATGTCGTCTTTTGTTATGTCGCCAAATAGTAATGTCATGTCGTTTTATAATATTCGTATATCAAGGATGTCTTATCGTGCCCCCACGCCGTTATAGGAACCACTAATGTCACCTCTACAATGAACAAACGGCGATTTACTAGATGGAGAGCTTGGCAGGATCCAAGGCTGGAAAACTATTGAAGATTCAAGAGCCTAATTCAGTTCGAAGGTCGTGCGGCGATATTTTGTCGGGAAATGCACCCGAGATATCTTGAATAATGAAACGTCCGGCAATGAGACATCGAAGAATATCAAGATTCAAAAATGTCGGGAAATGAAAAGTGTCGGGAAATTAAAAGACTAAAAAAATCATATTTAAGAATATCAAGATTAAAAAGTTGCAAAGACCCTAAATCAATAAGCCAATCGCGATTTGCTTTATATTTATCTCAACACCACTCTATCTAACCCATTATACTAATTTAGTATGTTTCAATATGCAGATCTTAACATGTCGTGTTGTAAAAATGACTGGAAATAAAGATAGTAAAATGTCGCGATTTGAAATTTGTCGCGAAATCAAAACCTATTCATATGGTAATAAAAAACAAGAACTACTAAGTAGTTGAGGACTGATGATACAAAAAGTAGCTCATTTCAAAACATATCCTTATCTATATATACTAGCGATTATAATGTCTATCTTCGATGAGTAAAAGATAATGAGTGAATGAGCGGGACGAATGAACGAATGAACGATCAGACAATATTGTAGTCGTGCGGTGACAAATCAGACAATTTCGTAGAACTTGTCGCTCATTTAATGTCGCAGATTCACCACTTCAGATATGTCTTAGCCCAACTTAATCTCTGGTTATATGTACACACAGTACATTATGAGAGGATATCGTAAAGCAACATATTCTCTTTGCAGCGCCAACATCTCAGTTAACAGGTAAAGATTTATCTGTGAAGTGAGTGGTATCCGACGGACCCTTACACTTAATGACTCAATGTCAACTTTAAAATGTCGCGTGACTCATCTCGACGTATTTAAAAACCGAAATCCCACCGATTTCATTCCTCCAAAAATTACGCCTCATAGCTCTAATCACAACCAACACTATTCAAGTGTTCCTAAAATCATATAATACACCCCGTGTTCAACTCTACGAACACTCTCACTAACCTACTTTAGAATATGTGTGGTATCTTTGCTGCCTTTAGGCAACCAGAAGTGGAATCCTTCAAATCAAAGGCCCTTCAATACTCAAAACTTATCAGACACCGTGGTCCTGACTGGTCCGGTAACATCATCCAAAACGACACCATTCTCTGTCACGAAAGATTGGCCATTGTCGGTTTAGACTCTGGTGCCCAACCAATCACTTCCGAGGACGGAAACTACACCCTCTCCGTTAACGGAGAAATTTACAACCACATCCAGTTGAGAGAACAATACAAATCGTACCCGTTCAAGTCTCACTCTGATTGTGAGTCCATCATCCCTCTTTTTGAAGAATACGATGTCGACGCCCCAAAGTACTTAGACGGTATGTTTGCATGGGTGTTGTATGACAAGAAGCGTGACAGAATCGTTGCTGCCAGAGATCCTATTGGGATCACCACATTGTATATGGGTAAGTCTAAGGCCAACCCAAGAACCAGATACTTTGCTTCCGAGTTGAAGTGTTTGGTTGAAGAATGTGACGAGATCGTGGCCTTTTTACCAGGCCATGTTTATGACTCTGATACCGACAAGATGACTAGATACTTTGAGCCTTCATGGTGGAACGGTGCTTCTGTACCTCAAAAGAGAGTTGATTACGCCGAAGTCAGGGAAGCTTTGGAATTAGCCGTTAGAAAGAGATTGATGGCCGAAGTTCCTTACGGTGTTTTGTTGTCTGGAGGTTTGGATTCATCCTTGATTGCCAGTATTGCTGCTAGAGAGACTGAAAAGGCTGCTGCTGCCATGACTCACGATGGGGTAGACGCAAACAAGGAACTTACAGGTGTTGATGGTAAGGGTTCTTTACACTCTGCCGGATGGTCTAAGCTCCACTCGTTTGCAATTGGATTGCCAGGCGCTCCTGACTTGATTGCTGCCGAAAAGGTGGCCCACTTCATCGGTACCATCCATCACTCGCACACTTTCACTCTCGAGGATGGTTTGGACGCCCTTGACGACGTCATTCACCACTTGGAGACCTACGATGTCACCACCATCAGAGCATCCACACCAATGTACCTTTTGTCTAGAAAAATCAAGGCTCAAGGTGTCAAGATGGTTTTATCTGGAGAAGGTTCTGATGAAATCTTCGGTGGATACTTGTACTTTGCCAACGCTCCTAGTGCTGAGGATTTCCATGCCGAGTGTGTGCAAAGAGTTAAGAACTTGCACTATGCTGATTGTTTGAGAGCCAACAAGTCCACCATGGCGTGGGGTTTGGAAGCTAGAGTGCCTTTCTTGGACAAGAACTTCTTGGAAGTGTGTATGAACATTAACCCAGAAGATAAATTAATCGACATGAAGGCTGGTAAGATCGAAAAGTATGCGCTTAGAAAGGCTTTCGATACTTCAGATGATCCTTCGGCCACCCCATACTTGCCACAAGAAATCTTGTGGAGACAAAAGGAACAATTTTCCGACGGTGTTGGTTATTCATGGATTGACGGTTTGAAGGAAGCTGCTGAAAACGCTGTTTCTGACGAAGAACTTGCCAACCCTAAGGCTTCTTGGGGTGATGACATTCCTACTACCAAGGAAGCTTACTGGTACAGATGTAAGTTTGACAGAATCTTCAACAACTCCAAGGCTGCTGCCTCTACTGTGATGAGATGGATTCCAAAGGCTGAATGGGGTTGTCACGCTGATCCTAGTGGAAGATATGCTACTACTCATGAAAGTAAAGTTACCAACTAAGCCTTTTTCTAAGCGAAGCGAAGAACGAACGAACTTGTCCATAGAAAGCTCCATTCTGTAAGCTGGACACCTCTTGTATTGGGATGGAAATTTGCAGCCATGTCGTGGGATGTCGTGAGTTTCCTTTTACAGATTGTCAAATTGGAAATCTTGCAACACTCTTTTTCGGGTTACAGTTTATCCCATTGGAAATTTTACCGTTTTGTCTATTGCAGTTACTTAGCCTACCCTCTTCATAGATATTCTCCATCATCTCTTGATGTGTTGTATAATTTAATATAATTTATCAATTATTCCGAGTAGAGAATTGCAGAGATCTACGAGCGAAATATCAAAATGTCGTCTGACGACGTTATTAGCGATAATTAACTAAAGTAGTAGCGTGCCGTAATTATATCATGACAAACTAACCCAATGAGATGCGAACAAAATACCACAATTCTTCGCTAAATCAGAAACTCCGGTTGTCTAGAGTTGTGCCAAAAACTCCCTCACTACGTCTCCATCTCTACTCCCCCATTCAGCATTGATCCTAACCTTATCCAAGGCCTGTCTATAGGCTCTCTCGAACCCATGGACGTCCTTGTTGCTGAAAAATGTCTCGATCTCGTGATACTTTTCCATGGATTGGTAGTTGCACAATGCCGTCTTGACGAACCGATCCAAAACGACCATATTTGTCGACATCAATCTGTAAATCTCGTCGTAGTTGGCGGTGAAGAATTCCCAAAGAGCATCACGAGACACGTGATTATAAGACATGGGCACGCTCAAGTAATGACTGTCCATGGTTGGAATAATATCTGGTCTGATTATGTAAGAAAGGAGTTCGGTGTAGAACTCCTTGCTCTGGACCTTTCCGAGGGCCTGGAGGGCGATTTCCCTCGAGTCGAGCGAGGTTGGGTGGGTCACTTCTTTTAAGATGGCGTCGAACTGAGATCTGGAGAAGTCACGTGACGCGGCTATCGAAGAGAACACAAAATACCTGAGTGACGGATCGATGGCGTGGCTCGCGGTCCACTTTTCGAAGAGCTCTAATGCATACGAGTCGACCTGTGGGATATTCAAGCCCACTGATCTCCCAAGGACGAGGGAACGAAGCTTGATAGTTAAGAAATCATCCTCCACGTGACCTTGTTTTATGCTATCGACAAATTGCAACGCTTTTGTCTCGTACACGACGTTTTGCAACTTTGTAAAGTCACCTCCAAAAACTCTAAAAATATGACCCAATTCCTTATTCAAACTCAACCAGAGAGGGTAGTCATCTCCCAAGTGGTTGTTGTTGATCATGGTCATGACCAACGTCAAAAATGTCGAGGTGGAAGTGTTTCCAGCGATGGATGTTGCTGCTAAGTCCGACACCAACCCGATTTTATCCTTAGCTGACATCTTTCCAATGTATGGCAACACGTTGTGTTCCAAAATTTCAGGGGAATAGTTGACTCTATAAACCCCCGCAGAGTCCTTGTTCAATTTGAAGTATTGTGAGCCGAGCTTGCCTTTCACCACCACCTCTCTGTCATCCAAAGCGTCTACGGCGAGAGCTCCGTCCACACGTAACGGGATCCACCATTTTGTGTTGTTTTCTTCCGGAGCAACATCACCACTACTTAAAAATCTCTGCTGACTAATCACCACTTGATCATCCTCCAGTTTGACACTGACTAGTGGAAATCCCACCTTTTTGATCCAAGAGTTCATCACGTGATCAATAGGCAAATTTGCAACTTCGCCAATAGCCCCCCACAAGTCATGACTGGTAGCATTACCAAACTTGTTTCGCTTCAAATAGAGAGCGACACCCTTCAAGAACAATTCAGTTCCGAGATAGTTGGAAATCATCAAAATCGTCGACGCTCCCTTGAGATAAGAAATCGTGTCGAAAACCTGATCAATGTCGAGAGCATCTACGACAGGAACCTCGATGGGATGGGAGTTTCTCAATGAGTCCAAGTTCAATGCGGTCTGCAACGACTGCGACACAAACTCCTTGAAAATGTCCCATTCTGGATACAAAAAGTCCACAGCAGCGTACCCGACCCAGGTCGCAAACCCTTCGTTCAACCATAACTCGTCCCACCACTTCATGGTGACCAAGTTTCCGAACCATTGGTGTGCCAACTCATGTGCCACGACGTAGGCGACTTTTTGCTTATAAACAGGGTCAGACTTCTCCTCGGAGAAGAGAAGCGCAGTGGATCTGTAGGTAATCAAGCCCCAGTTTTCCATGGCGTTGTGTGAGAACGAGTGGACCGCAATTAAGTCAAGCTTTGGGAGGGGATACTTGATCTCAAAGATCTTGGAGAAGTAGTCGACGATTTTAGGGGCGATTTGCGACGCAAGCTCGGCGTCCTGAAGATATCCGGGAGTGGTATAGATTCTAACAGGGAGAGGTTTGTTGTCGGTGTAGACATCGGAGGTGAAAGATTCAATATATTGGAAGTCTCCACAAGCCCATGCGAGGAGGTAAGTGGACATGATGGGTGTGGCTTGGAAGGTGACCCTCTTGACCCCAGAATTCTTACTAGAGAGTTTTTGAGAATCAGTAGAATTGGTGGAATTGGAACTAGCAGAATTGTAATTAGCAGACTCGCGAGCATTGATCGCTTCGCTCGCTACTGGCATATTTCCTAACACCACCCAATCGTCTCTAACCTCCACTGTCACCCCAAACGTAGCCTTGCGATCAGGCTCATCCATACACGGAAACGCTCTTCTCGCATCCGTGGCCTCAAACTGAGTGCTCAACATAAACTTCTCCTCGCCTCCTTCAACATATGCCGATTTATAGAACCCGGCCATGTTGTTTTGGATCTGGCCGTCGTACTCCAAAACCACAGTTACCCGACCATCTATCTTGGCCAGCAACTTGATTACAAAGTACTCCTTGGCTGGAAACTTCTCCAACGACACGACGCCCACGCTTCCGTCGCCCACAGTCACACCCTCCTTCGTTATATTCAAGTCTCGGTAGTTGAGGTAGACCTCGTCGGTAGGCACGTCGACAATGAAATCGATGGCGACGCGTCCGTGGAAAGTCTCCTTCGACATTGAGATGTCGCTGACCAATAAGTCATAGTGGCTGGGACGCAAGTCCGTCGGAAGTGCCTCGTAATATGGAGCGGTCATTTTAGAGAAGAGTGGGAGAAGAGGTTGGAGCAAGTGCTTTAAAATTTGAGGGCGAATGGGGCAAGTGTTCCTGGCACGTGCATATCACGTGTTTACACATATGGGGGACATGATTGCTCGTGAGAGAGATGGGAGCTGTGATGAGTAGTGCAGTCAATTGAATGGTGGCCTCATGGTCTAGCTAGCTCGAATATATGACTTTGTGCTGGCTATTCTGACTCATCAGGTGTATATTATATTTACCCAGTGTGGAGAAATCGAGGTGTCAAAGGGATCACGTTATTAATCACGTGCCATATTTACAATTATATACGTATCTCCATAGAACTAACCAGGATTAAGGAAATTGACCTCCAGCCACAGCCCTATTAAACAGAGTAGATATATATATATATATGTCTATTGCGACATGGGCTCTTTATTAAGTTGCACGACCAATGGTTGGTCTGTATGGTAGCGCCGTTTGGGAATTTTCGTATCCTAGGGTTTATTAGGCAGAATAAGAGACCTACAACACACCTAAGGAATTTTTGACTAATAAATCTAGAGAGAATCTAAGATCAATCGAAATTAGCCTTAATTTACCGAGAAATCCATTCCCTAACGAGGATTTAGGGAGATGTATCTCGTTGTAGCGACTCTCTCAGTATTTTCATGGATTTACTGACTACTATACTTCGGCAACCACGCTGTGATACTGACCATTTTATTATTTATAAAGTTACAAATAGCAAGAGAGGCGAGAGTTCATTAGACACAAGGTAGCGTAGCGACATTCGTAGACCTCTAACTACGCGACATTGCTAGACTTCTAAAACTCGCTAGGACTCGTAGAGACTCACGGAGACGCTACTGAGATGAAATATTCACCAGGGACTGATTTTCTCGCTACTACCAATATAACGGAGCATAGCAATACAACGTCGCTATGCTCCGTTATATTGTGCTCCGTCATTTTATGCTCCATTATATTATTTTATTTTTTCTCTCTAACGACGTCCCTTGAACCCTCTCTTCTTACCAAACTTCTTTCCACCATTTCCCAAACTCTTATCAACCAAGCCGATCTCCCTCGCTAACGAGGTCCCCAACTCCACGCCGAATTTCTCAACTCTCGCTAAATCTTTTCTGGCAGCCTCGGCAGCCACGTCGTCGCCGAACTTCTCAGCTCTAGAAACCTTTTTCTTAAGAAGCTCTACCGCTAATTGTTTTCTCTCTTCTGGTGAGAGAATCTTAGGTTCTTCCTTGGGTGTAGGCTGGATGATCGTGAGTGTAGATTCACCGGTTCCTTCAGTTACGGCTTCTGATGTAGGAGCTGATTCAGTAGTTTCATCGCCAACATCGGCAACAGTCTCGCTGGTTTCGGCAGCGGTCTCTGCTGGTGCCACAACGTTTTCACCTTCGGCCACGTCTTCAGTTTTGGCCTCGCCGGAACTGGTAGCGTCGTTCAATCTCTGTACCAAGTCGACTTTTTTGCCTTCCACCGACAATCCCTTCACCTTCAAGATCTCCTTCAATTGTGCTACCGTCTGTGTCGCGTATTCTGTCATGTTGTGATGGAGGTGTAAGTGGTGGTTAGTTGCTGGTCGTTGTTGATTTTTGTGAGGTGGGTCGTGTGGTGTTCAACAGCGCTACCATATAAAGTCGTAGAAACGTACGAACATGTGCAAGTAACGGTGGTTAGATAATAGTGGAGTCATATTAAGGTGGTGGAACTGTGATAGAAATATCAGTAGTGGTGTTAGAAGGGTCTACAAGTAGGTTAGATGCAAGGAGGTGTATTAGTAGTTCTTTTGCGAAGTGAAAAATTGAAATATGGTAGCGCTGTATTTTAGTTGAGGTGATCTAGAGGAATTGATAGGGCCCTATGATACTGGGACAATTCGAGACATATCGAGACTCACCGAGTCATCAACTTCACCTCCAACGTCGCCACTATTATACCCATGACCAAACAACCCACGAGAAGTAGCCCAATCGTAAACTTCGCCGCTGGAAACCAATTCCTCGACAAGTACAATTGCACGCGGTAGTGACGGACCACACCAAACACCAACACCACTGCGGCGATCATAATGCACAATGCGCCGACGGGTCTCACCAACCTCATTACGAGGTCCTCCTCGCTGGAAGTGAGGTCGAGTTGGACGTTGTCTAATTTGAGGTACTGGAAGAATCCAATGCCTATAAAGAGGAGCTGCGCGGCGGCTCGAATCCAGCTGAGCATCGTACGCTCGTTAGCCAACTGAGAGTTAGAATAGTCACAATAAATCGGTCGCTACTCAGAGCTCCGTAAACTTAGAGGCAAATTTAGCGAGAGCTCAATAAAATAGTGAGATTGTTGTGAGAGTATAGTGAGCACTTAATAAGGGCTCAGTAATATAATGAGAATTTAGCGAGAAAGATCTAAACTGTGGCGAGGAATTCAGAATTATTCCACACTAGTCCTCAATTAAATTCCACCAACAAAATCCAAGACTCCCCCGGTTTGTCAGATTCCCACTAGATGTTCTATATTATATCTCCATAGATTTACTGAAACTTCCCACAAGACTGCTCACATAAAACTACTGAGACCCCTCTAGCTATTGCTTCTGCTATTCCTATACGTACGTGTTCCCTAGCGACGGACCCCGTGTTCTCCATTGTTACATCGAATTGGAGCAAGTCCCGTAGCGAGACGTCGAACCTTGGTGGTTGCTCGCGAGGAATCCTCACTGGACGCCAGCGCCCTTCCCTAAAATCTTCGAGTTCTATTTCTTCAAGCTCTACAGGGATTGTTCTGTGTCGATCCATGGATAGTGATCATATATAATATACAGTATTAATACAAAAAAGTGAGAGTGACCGAGCGAGCGTGCGTGCGCGAGCCCAAGAGAAAACTCCAGCGATAAAATAGTGAGAAGATAGTGAGAAAAAAGAAGAGTGGAAAAAGTAGTGAGGAAAGTAGTGGAAAAGTAGTGAGACTCCACTGAGAAATAGTGAGGACTTCGCTAGAAATAGTGGTGTCGGTGAGAAAATTGAAATGTCGCAAAAGAAGCATGTGACATGCGACATTAGATTTGCGACATTATTAACATTAGGCCTGGTGAACGTCTAGAGAGTCGGGAAAGATTGTAGCAAGGTATGCTGGAGATTGTGGCTGATGTAATATAGTCTGTCACGATCTACTAATATTACTACTGATTAATGATGTACAATCAGTATAGCTTTGCTTGAATTCATAGACCTCATTCAGTACTACTATCAGAACTTAGCCAGGGCTAGTATCAGTACTCTTAGCTTGATCTTAGCCAGGACTTCGCTTCGCTTAGTCCTTGCTATTCGCTTCGCTCAGTACTTGGCCTACTCACTCACAAAATGTAACCTCCCCCCCTCTAAAACCTGCCACACATTCAAATCCAAATATTCTCTCAAACACTTCTCAAAGTCTCCCAATGTAAATCCTCGGGCAAAAACTCTCTCCTTGATCTCTTCCACTGCATCGATTCCTCCTCTAACCAATTCCCGTACAATCTCATATACAGTGGTCACCACCGACTCGTCTTCCATGACAACGTCCTTGTTTTCCAACGAAGCATTGGACACATCGATCAAGCGCAATGCTTCATCAACGTCCTCCATTCCCACGACATTGTCAAACCTCAATCGTGCCAACGCCTGGGACATTCTCAAAATCCCCAAGAGCGTTCTGGGGGTCACATGGGTAAACTTCTTCACCGAATCCTCGTTTCTGGCAGCCTCTTTTCTTTTGTTTATATACTTTTGCACGACATAGTCACCGACTTCCTTAGGAACAACCGGTCTAAAAGACTTTGCTCGCGATACGTACTCTCTGATGGTACTGGAGTCCAATGGCTCAAAGTCCATGGGTGGCTGTTGGTTGTGCATGTGGACGTAAGTTACATGGGTGGCTAATTTCTCGTCACCTTCAACGTTGGCTACGTCCAACATCAAAAACATAATATCAAAACGGGACAACAACGCGGCAGGCAAGTTGATATTTTGGTTGGCTGAGAGGTTGGTGTTGTATCTTCCGTAGAGGGGATTGGCAGCAGCCAAAATCGACGTTCTTGCGTTCAATGTCGTGGTTATCCCGGCCTTGGAGATCGAAATCGTCTGTTGTTCCATGACTTCGTGGATCGCAGTTCTATCGCTCTCGTCCATCTTGTCGAATTCATCGATACAACAGATCCCATTATCGGCGAGGACAAGCGCACCACCTTCTAACACCATTTCGTCGGTGATCGGGTCTCTCATCACGGCAGCGGTCAACCCGACACCCGAAGAACCTCGTCCGGTGGTGTAAATTGATCTAGGAGCGATTTTTCCAATCGCCTTCAAGAGCTGGGATTTGGCCACACCTGGGTCACCCATCAAACACACATTTATATCACCTCTGATCTTTAACCCGTCACCAATCTCTTTGGTGACCCCACCTGTGAGGAGGAGCAACAAGATCTTCTTGATATCCAAGTGGCCGTAGATTTCTGGAGCAATCGATTTAGCAAGTTTTCCGTAGGCGTCATTGTCGCTCACCAAGCTCTGGATTCTCTCTAATACTTCCTTGGAAACTTCAGTGCTCTCCAATTTCTTATGGTGCTTGATGTGCTGAGCCTCGACGTATGTTTCGGTAAGAAGTCCGACCTTCAATGCTCTGAAACCAGTGTATGGAGCCGGCATGAAAATACCGGAAATATCCACGGTGTCACCTGGATTCATACACCTAACTAGATCCCCATTTACGTGGATTGTGAGAGATCTAGGAATATGGCCAACTGGGACTTGGTTGGAAAGTTCCTGGATCTTGACTTCCTGGAACGACGAAAACTTCGACGCTCTAGTGGACATGAAAAGTCTTCCCTTATTGTTGTCGATCTTACAGGCTGGTGCTGTACATTCCGACAACGGCGTGAATACCTTCAGATTAATCTCCTGGAAGATTTCGTAACCACACTTGTCGCAGGTGTAAGCATTGACCAAGATATTAGGTTTGACGTCGGAGACTCTGGTTACAATCCCTCTAACGGTGATGAAGTTTCCGATATTGGAACCCTTAATCTCACGCACAGAATACGTCTTGGTAGAAGAACTGAGAGGCTTGAAGTAGATACAGTAACGACGTGTGAGCTTGCTGGGGTACGTGAACTCGTCACGCGATTCATCACGAGCAGGGTCGGCTTCGTCGTTGAATCCCGTACGCAACGAATCGATTTCAGACTGGTTTTCAGCATGGATCTGAAGATTTCTAGTCTTTCTTTGTGCAAGAATAATATCGAGAACATCGTCCTTGTACGAAATATCTTTTGTGGGTGATGGAAGGAGTTCGTCGATGACGGTGGAAAAGAGTTCGATAAAGTGGTGGGTGTTTTGGAGAATAGGAGGGAGAAGAGATCCCGATTCCGCACCAGTATTCATCTCCCAACGTTTCAAGTCATCAAGCTCGATCGTTACGGTGGTCAAGTCTCTGTTTGCAACTTGCTGAAGAACCTTTAGGTACCTTGAGCCACCGTCATCGTCGGACATTTCGTCGGTGTCGGCAGACGATTCTTTGAAATTTGTGAGGAAATCTTTAATGTTGGATTTGATTTGTTCATAGTTGACATTGAGTTGGATGGAGGGGAGAATCGAAGACATAGTAGATTGCAAGCGATATTAAGTGAACTGTGAGAGATATTACGTGAATTGATAGCGAGATCAGTGAGCTAGATGTAAATCAGTAATTAATGAGGTAGATCAGTAAATTTTTGTGAACTGTTCCTAGCGAGTAGTAAAGTCTGCAGCGATCTGTATTTAGTGATCAGTAGTAGATCTCGGTGGATTAGCGTCTTCTAGTTGCTAAACTTTTTTATGGCACCAATTTCTAGGTCGTAAAAGATGAGATCTTTTGGTCGAGCAGTGGGCGTTGGTTTTGGCTCGAATTTTCTGGGATCTCGAGATATCGTCTAGTAGGCTAGAAATATATTGTCTCGTTGTCTGGCCTTGTTGTTGGTCTCGTTGGTGGTCTACTTTTAGTCGTGACTGTCGTTGGATATGTGTTGTAAATCGGGATTCTTGATTTTCGTTTTCAAGACGCGTGGGTTTTGGGGTTACCCGGATATATAATATTTGGAGAGATTGGATATGTACAGAACTGGAGGAGCTACGGGATGGGGGAAAGCTACGGGGAGTAGTTGGAGAACTATGTCTGTTTGTGATCATGTGTATAAGCGATCACTAAGAGTGGTGCTGGTGGGATTCTCCCTTCTGTCGTCTTGCTGGTGCCAGGGACGCGGTATAAAATGCTGGCTGTCCTGTATATATATTGGTACGCGCACTACTGTCCTGATATTCGGACGGACGATAAGTAGTGCTAATTGAAGAGGATCCAGAATCTGAAAGATCTATCTAATAAATATTTGGAGTGTGTGAAAATCATTTTCTCGAGGATTCCTTCTACCGGGTCCGTTGAACCCATCTAGTTAGAGAGAAATACTCGTCTCACGTGATCATCGTCTGTCAATTTGAAAAATTTCCTTTTTTGGATAAATTGGATATCATGTGATTTGTCACATGACATATATTTAAATATACTATACTTATAATCCAGTTTACATCGCTTACCAATTAAATCTAGAATATATTAAGACACCAAGTATCATTGTTCAAAGTAGAGGTCCAGGAAAAAGTTTCCTTCGATTAGCTACCCAGTTTAGGGTCGCTTGGCTAGATTTTGGGCAACTTCGCTAATTTAGCGAGGCCGAGTTGTAAATCGTTAGCTCAGTCTCATAAGCTGGCAACAGGATCACCAGCACCGAGATTCTAAAAGCTTGCGAGAGAAAAGAAGAGAAAAGTGAAAGATTGAGGCATTAAATAAACGTTCTAGGCAGAGAACCAGTGTCGCCTAGGTAGAAGAGTTGGAGAGATAGAGAGGTGCGGCAACATCTACCGAAGCAAATTCACCTCTCTCATAGATCATAGCTATATCGATTTCAAATCAACTAAAGCTATTGCGGCAGTCGTCTCCTCGTCATTCAAGTCTCCAACTCTCGACAGACGAGATTGTGACCTCGGGAGAGGTGGTCTTGACCGTGACTGGGAGCGTGACTTGGGGGTGTTCTTGACTGGAGATCTCGGCGTTCTCTTCATTTGTTGTCTCCGTAACGACTCTGCCCCCATGGTGGCCCAGTCTTCTTCGTCAGTGTCACTCTGGTGGCCTCCAGCGCTGTTGCTGTAGCTGCGGAACTTCCGGTGCGGTTTAGTGACAGAAGGTGTTGAGGTTGAGTTCTGGGGAGATGTGTAAGGATGTGACAAGTGTTGCGTATAAGGAGGTGACAAGCGTTGTGTATACGGATTTGAAGTACCATTGAGAACTGGCAATGTGGCGTTAGGAGCTGGAAGAGAACTCGACAGGACTGAGGGTATCGCAACCAGAGGATTAGCAAGGACTGCCGGTGGGTTGCTTCCCATGGCGTTTCCCAATGTACTCCTCAAATGTGACTCGTTGAACGAACTCTTCCTTCTATTTATCACGCCATCGGGTGTGTGTATATAGTTCGTTCCTGACCACGATCCCACCGGAGACGACGAGAGTCCCGAGTTGTATCCAGGCCCAATTTGTGCATGGTGGCTCGGCGGAGAGTTGATGGAAAGCGTCGAGTTCTTTGCGGAGGAGATGATGTAGTTATCCAAGTTGTCCAACGAGTTTAAACGAGATCTGTTGAATATTTGATGTCTGTAGGACGGTTTGTTGATTGGCGAAGGGAGATACGACGACGACTTCCGACGACGAGCATCCATTGGGCCATCCTTTTGAGGAGAGCTGACTCTATGTTTGAGAGCCACACGAAGAGGATGTGATAACACTTCATCTGGAAGAATCTCTGGAGAACTTTCCGTCACAGGGACTCTTCCGGCAAACTTGATGGGTCCTTTCTTCTCCTCGTCAAAAGTAAAGAGTTCATCTTCTGATTCGGACTCAGACTCGGACTCGGACTCGGACTCGGACTCGGACTCGGAGTCCATTACATCGTCGGAGTCGCTGACTATTGCATCTTCTAGACTGTAGTTTTGGGTTATGTCATAGTTTTCTGGTACGCTGTAGTTTTCTCCGGGTACAGTGGTGTTATGGAGGTTGGTCTTGTGGTTAGTGATGGATTGTCTACGAGCCCATCCAGTTGGAGCAGCTTTGGTTGATTTGGTGGCTCCTGTTTTGACTCTGGGACTGGGCATGTTGGTGTCTGTTTCAGTAGTTCCACGAGGGGCTCCTGGAGGAGCTGTTGCAGCCTCGCTTCCCTCTGTCACTATAAAATCGCTATCCACATTGCGTACTGCCCATTGGCCCCAGCCAATCTTTTCGAAAACGACATTGCTTCCAATATCTGGCTGTTCCATGGCCGACATTATCAACCGTCTTTGCTTGGATAACGAAAGCGAGTCGAAACTAGGCACTTCCAATGAGAGCTGGCTAGTGATATGGCGGATCGGAAGAGGTCCTTTTCGCATAAGAAGGCTGGCAAGACGGGCCGGAGTGATTTTGGATGCCACTTGGATTCCTTCGGGAGACGACGTGGAGAGAAGCTTCTTTTTATCTAGTGAGGGAGACATTTGGTGATTTGTTGTTAGTTGATTAAGTTGGTTTGATGATAAGTGGAAGTTGCTTGGTTGAGGAGTCACTAGTTGAATGACAGTTGCTGACTAAACTTGAAAAATAGTTGTCGGTGAATAGTGAACTCGAGTAGGCCGTCGCTGAGTTCTGGATTCGATAGACTGACGGGTATAGGACTCGACGGTGTATGGATTTCTAAAATTCAGTAACTTTCCGCAAGTAATTCACTTTGGCCGCTGCTTAATTACCGCTCGTGATAACTGAGTTTGGGTGGTAATTTCTAGCCGACGCTGCTTCTAGGACTCTGGACTGTTCGCCGTTGGCTGTTTCTTCTAGAGTATGATTCTAGCCCTATCTTAGACCTATTTCTAGACCTATTTCTCGGCTGTTGGTGAAGTGGTGGATTAATCTGTAATCTCCACCGTGTTGTAAATTCGAATTGTGGCGATTTTTAGTTTTAAACTTCAGGAATTTCTCGTGCACACTCTCTATTCTAACCTGTAAGTGATAGTTTGTTGTTTATAGTAGAGTTATGTACTTAATCGAGTTGAAATGAATGTTTGTATAGGCTTGCTGTAAAACAAACAATGACTCTTGATATTTTTCAGTCGTGATAATGTGACGCGGGTAGAATGCGACAAAAGTGCGACACGGGAGGAAGTACAACTATGACAGATTCAAGCGATAAACCGACTGCTACAACGAGTAAATGATGTAACCCGTACTTAGCAAGGATATGGGAGTGTTGTCTGGTTTTCACTCGATTCTAGCCTTTGTTAGTGGATGTATGGAAGATGTGTTGCGACACACACATGTGTTTGCGACACTCGGATGCGACAGAGCGACCCCAACAGATTATATAAGAACATGACTCAGATTATGTCATCGGATGATTATGCTTACGTAATCTAGTCATTTCGTTTATGACTTGTCTTATGTAATATGAAATATCATGATAATGGTGATTATTAGAGTCAATATGTCTGGAAAGAAATACGATAATCAGTACTTACCTCTATGAATAGCGAGTCAGTATATTGGGGCCCAGTGGGACAGCAATTGACTTAAATATGTGGTTGAATTAAGGGCCCAATTACTGTAGTGTCTAGAAAACGTTTCGATTGAAGAAACACGATTTCGGTGAACCAATCAACGAAAAGTCGCCGGGAAATATAGACTGGTGGTTGGGGCTCTGGGTAGTTGTTTCCGGAACGGTCGCTAGCCGGGCCCAGTGGGGTTTCCTTTTCACTTCGTCTAAAGTTACTACTAATGGCTCGAAACGTTATATTGGTCACGTGCACAGGCAATAACGTTCCAACGGTGGAAATGTCGTCGTATTATACTAAAATAGAACGTCGCGAATAGTGGTGGATGTCGTGCTTCACCTTAAAATATATATACTGTACCAGTGAAAGAGACGTCACTATGTGGAATAAGTTTACGTTCCCGCCGTCTTCGGTCTCTAATGCATTTCAGTTTATTTGGTCATCGCCTCCGACGAGGAATCGTGAGTTTTCAGTTGAATTGTTATACTATCTATTAAAATATGTCACGTGATCGTCAGTTATCTCTGACCTCCTGTCCACTCAATTGACAACCTCTTAATTCATACTTAACCCTCATAGTCACAGGTCATACCTGTCCCTCACTAAGCACAGGAAGTCACCCTTTCGACAGCCGTCTTTGCCACTGTTCTATATAAAGTTTATATGCAGGAACATCGTTTTCGAAGATTATATGCAGTCCACTACGGGCTTCGGATATACCCAACACGGAGCTCTTCAAGCCACCTGTTTCGTATTTGAAAGATGGAACTCTGTTGATATCAACTGAAATTATTGGCCCTGACTGAGTAGATCTTGCTTAAGTAAAAATTGGTGTGCTTATGAAAGCTCAAGAATAGATAAGGAAATATTAATGTTCACGTGACCTGAGTCATGTGCTTTGAAAACAATTATCATACCAAGAGGCCCTGAAAGTTATCCTTCACAATGGAGATATATATACATTGTCTTCTAAAATGATCCTTCATTCGTCATGGCATTGTGATTCTATTTATGAGTTTTCTATTGGCTGCAAATCATATATGTCGTGTACCACCCATATATGGTCAAAAGACTTTTCACTATTCCTCTAGAGCCCCTACAGACTCAGCAGAGAATCTGATGGAGCCATATTCTTCAAAGCTATGCGGCCACTGGGTATCTCTCGCTTGTGGCACATCTTCCTACAACTTACTACAACTTCTGAAGAAGAAGAATCGTTTCTAGAACTCTATTTAACAGATCTTTATCTAAGAACATCAACGAACAGCCATGTGAAGGAACAATCGTAGAGAGAAGCATCGAAGAAATCTCTCCTTTTAATTGTACTCAGAAATGTCTCTCTAAGTGTACTCAGAAATATCTCGTTTAACTATACTTAAGAGTCTCGAATCAAACAATATAAGAACCTTATCAGGTCTATATCGTCCAACCTTGCCTAAGCTTCGCTCAGGACTAATATACCTCGAGGACATATCTTCCACCCTCCTTCAACTCCTCGATTTCTCTGGCCATATCCTTCACTTCTCTTCCTTCTCTTTTAGCACCGTTCTTCAAGATATCTTCCAAACAGCCCGTGATATCTGGAACGGGCCAGGTTGGCCCACAGAGATAAAAGGAACCGTTCTTTGCCACAATCGCTTCGGTCAAATCTTCAATACTTTCTCTAATCTTGTCCTGAATATAGATTTTCTGGGGTTGATCACGAGAAAATGCAGCCCCGATATGGGTCAAGACTCCAGCATCCTTATAGGCTTCCCATAATTCTCCATACAAGTACTCCTCCTTCTTGTGTCTGGAGCCCATGTACAAGTAGACCTCTCCGATTTCCATACCCTGTTGTTGTTGCCAGATTTTCTCTTCGATGAAGGCCTTGAACGGAGCAAGACCAGTACCAAGTCCCGACATAACAATAGGTTGCGTGGAAAGAGGAGGCAACTTCATAACCGAAGGCTTGACACTGACAACAAGCTCATCACCAACACTGAGGTCAGAGAGGAACTTGGAACAGTGACCGTATCTGATTCTGCCACGCGAGTCAACCCAGTCAACAACGACGATAAGCAAATGAACCGAGTTGTTGTGCATCTTTTGCGACGACGCAATGGAGTACTCTCTACGTTTCAATGGGTCAATAATGGCCACCAATTCAGCAAATGAAGGACGTGCAGAAGTAAACTCCTCTAAAATATCGACATAGGTGTCGAAGGCGACGTCTTGACGCTGTTTGAGATCGGCACTGCCTCCAGCACTAGCCAAATTTTCAAGAACTTCCTTATCCTTACCAGAAGCAAACGTGGCCAAAGATTCGTAGAACCTCTTAGGTGGCTTACCTTGGAAATCGATAGAGTCAGTAAGAACTTGACGAGCACTTCTGATTTCAATCACGTTGTTATCATCTCGTGAGCTTACTTCAACAACCGAATCACCATCAACACCATAGAATTTCAAAAACTCATCGACAGAGTCTTGCAGGTTTCTGCCGTGGATTCCCAAGGCCTCCCCGATTTCGTACTTAAGCCCAGTACCGGTGGTATCAAACTCAATGTGGAAAATGTTACGAGAGTACTCAGAAGGAGTCAAACGTTTATTCTCTTGGACCTTGACAACGAAATTCTTGACGGGCAAGTCTGGTCTAAGCGACGGAGTAAGATCGTATGCTTCAGGGAAGGTAAGACGAGTAGCAAGCGACTTGTAGGTTGATTGATACGGTGGTTCTTCGTCAGTAGGAGTGTTACGAGGGTTAGGGAAAAGCGAAGTCTCAAGTGGGAAGAATGGAGGAGGAACAACTTCCTCAGTTTCATCTTCAACCTCAGCCTCGTCAGCCTTAGTTTCAGTTTCTTCAGATCCGACCTTCTTCTCTTCTTCAATTACCTCTTTTTCTTCAGTAACGTCAATCTCCTTCAAGGCACCCTTTTCTTCAACAACAGTGACAAACTTGTCCAATACTGCACCTAGCAACTCAAATTCGTTACCGTTGGCTTGCAACAATTTGTTCACGACAAATCCGCCCAATGCTGGTAATGTAGCTCTCCAGAAAGCTAATTGGATCAAAAAGTTGACGGAAAATCCTTCAGTGTTGACTTCAAGATCTTCCAAGACAGGTAAATCAATGACAGTCAATTTGTTGTGGTTTCTAAGCAACGCACTTCTAAAATCACGAGACAATCTGGTGATGAAATCCTCTTCAGGCTTGATAGGCTTGGTGTTGACCAAGAGAATAGTAGCGCCTGGTTTGGCGGTTGCCAAAATGTCGTAGCTTTCCAAAACTGAAATATCATCTACAATAACGACATCTGCAGAGTCCACAGCTGTTGGAGCACCAGTACCCGAAATAATTTGCGACTGGAATAACCCTCCGCCGACGGAGTTGTCGAATTTGTTTCTAATACTGATCGACTTGGTGTTGTCGAGCGAAAGTGCGTGCGCGAGTTTAGTGGAGTTTTGGACAAGAGGGCCGTTGTCTTTACCCCAGAAGAGGTACTTTCCATCAGGAGAAGTGAGGGCGCTTACCGGTTCGTTGTCAGGGACAGCACGACTCAGCTCCAAAACCTTTTCTGGAACAAATCCTTCGATGAACTTCATGAATATCTTGACGATCGTTATTGGAGTCCAAACGAAGTTCATTGGATAGTTAAATCCTTCCAAACTCAACTCATGGTATCTACCACCAAGGAAGAGAGCTGCCGTGACGTCAGCCTTGAGAGATGAGACGACACCGGCATTTTCCTGGCTCAATACCACAAGTTTCTTTGTAGATTTTGGAATCGAAGCAACAAATTTGTTCTGGTTGAACGGGAGCGGGATACGGACTCTGATGAGACCGACCTTTTGATCTGAAGCAGCGACAACAGCGTCAAGTTGAGACGATTCATAAGAACCATAGACGACAAACACAGTCAGTGGTTCAGCGTGACCACTATACTCGAATTGGGAATAGTGTTGTCCTGTAAGCTTGTTGAGAGAAGACAAAGCAGAGTCAATGACATTTCCAAGATCATTTGTATTTGAAACGCCCTCCGACAACAATTTCTGGTAAAGATCACCCAACTGGTCAACAGATAATAATTGGTCGAATTTCTGATAGGTGGCTGCAAATTCTGGACCGTCAAATAAACTCATGGCAGGTTGGCCAGTCAATGAGACCAAATAGTGGGAAAACAACGTCAAGTGCTGAAGTTCCAAACCGCTCAGTGAGACCGGCGTGATCACGGGGTACCCGAGGGATCTTGCTACACTTAAAGGAGTGGTGTAGTTTGAAACCAAGGAGGACGTGTCTGCATCGAAATCCATGGCAGTCACGTGAAATGAAAGAGGTAAGGTTGCAGAGGAAGCCTTCGATAAAGTAGGCAACATATAAGGCAAAGAGGCAGCACCAGCAAGAACCGAGAGAGGTTGGCCAGCAGTACCATTCTTGCTAAAGTAACCCAAAATAGCGGAAGAAGCGCCTGAACGAACCTGTAACTTATGAAAGTATGGAACGACACCAAACGAGTTGGAGCGCCCGTGGTTGGACCAGAACTGCACGTGGGCGTCCAAGATCGAGTCTGCACCAGCAGTGTCGTAGCTAAAGATTTTGGAAGAAACGGCATAAATGGTTTGGTTGATGAGCGTGTAGGGGGACGTGTAGGAGGTGGAGGAGATGGAGTTGGGGTCGACAGCGGCGCCAAACGGAGACGAAATGACGGCTGCAACGCTGGGGGAGTTGCTATGGGCACTAGTAGCACTAGCGACGCTAGCAGCACTCGTTGTGTCGTTTATAGCGTGTGGTGACATGGTGAAGAAGAGTGAACTATAGATCGTAAATTCCAGTTGCAACTTAAATTTGGATAAAGAGAGAAGTGCACGTGAGATTGCGTCGAGATTACGAAAATTGTTTAGTGACAGATATTTGAAATCCTCGTAAAAATCATGGGGAAATGGAGAGTGAGGTTCTCACTAAATTGACGAAAAAATTGTGAGTAGCCACGAATATAATGAGAAAATGAGAAATGTAGCTGCCTAACCTCGGTTGCATTCACGAGCCAACTATTACAACGTATTAAAATTTGTATATAATACAACTGATGATTAGGATAAATAGTTTAAACCTACTAGTAAATCCCCCAAATAATCCTTTCCATCTCTCCCACTATTCTCTTTCAGACTTATCGCTAATCTAGTCTAACCTACTCTAATTTCGAGTCCTGTATATAATCATATGTTGAAATTTTGCACCCAAATGATGAAATGATTAGAAGATTAGTAAGAGATAGTGAGCCTGGTATTGGAGTGGTATCTCCGAGCTGTAACTATTTAGATTCCCCTCTATAGAGTCGGCACTGAAGTTAAGAAACAGTAACCCAGCGGAACCGCTGGGTCTAAGTTCAGATATACTGGAACCAACGTTAATACACTCATTGAAGTTTGAAGATATGATGTTAATATACTCATGGATACTTGATAATATTAGACTGGATAGACTTGAATTAAGGAGCGTAGGTATGCATTTGCCAGTCCTTATTATTGACCAGTCCTCAATAACATCCCACAAGCAGCTTCCCTTCGCTCAGTTACTCGTCACAGATCAGATCTTCAAGCTAGCTGATTAGGATGAGTTAAATTATAAAACTTCGATGGCATAAAATTTTATACTCTGGGAATCCTGTCGGGCTTTTTAGTGAGAATAGAGAGTTAGACGTTTATATCATTTTATGGTACCTTTCAACTATTTAATATGTTCGATTATCTCGGTTCCAGCGACCTGAGAGCTCTGAACATAAATGGTGATAAAACTTCCCACCAGTACTTCCAGTCTCCCGAATCCAATATCATAGATACATTAAGAGTCTGGAAGTCTTTTGACTTGGTTAAGGCAGTAACTATCCCTTACTATCTCTACTACTTATTGTAGATGTAGTCACGTGCTGTATATCGCATATTGTGGAGGAATATAGTCACGTGCTCTATCTCGCATATTTCGGATCGCACAAAATTAGCCACAGCAAAAGTGACAGCACTATATAAATAGCGGTAAATCCTCGATCTGTCAATCAACGACAGTAATGTTTATAAGGTACCTAGCGAGACCCGGTAGACAAAGCGTCAAAGTCGCCGAAGCGAGTTGGCGGGAGAGTTTAAAGGTTCGTGGTACGAATTGGCGAGGATCTCATAATGTGAGATCGTACAGCAAGAACACCACTAGGACCGGCCAGGAAAGTGGAATTGTCGGAACAAATACTCCTACTAAGTACCAGACAGGAAGATATCTACTATTTGTATTAGTTGGAGGGGTTCTAGGGGTTGTTGGACTGAAATCCTTCGGAGATCCAGAGTCCAGCACGCAAGATGATAAAGATCATTATGTGTCGCAAGGGAATACGCTAGCGGCGTCTACTTCGCCTCTCGAGCTGTTGGCTTCACCAATTTATGCTAGTCCCAGTGAGTTCTGTGTTGCTCTCGCTAAAATCCTCGCGATTGTGGGCGAGAACTCGTCACTCTCTCCAGACATCATTGCCTCCCATTCAGACTCTTTCTTCTCCACACACCACCCTACCAGCACTACACAGCGTCCCCACGTTATTATATATCCCCAGTCTACAGAGGAGGTGTCACAGATTCTCAAAATATGTCACGAGTACAACGTCCCAGTGGTAGCCAACTCTGGTCTCACGTCTTTGGAGGGCCAAAACATGCACACACGGGGTCCAGAGAGTATTTCGCTTTCGTTTGCTCATCTTGACAAAATTGTGTCTTTCCATCCCGACGACTTGGACGTTGTGGTTCAGCCTGGTGTAGGTTGGCAGGACCTTGACGATTTCTTGAAGTCATCGCCCAATGGGAAGCATTTGATGTTTGGACCCGATCCTGGGATTGGTGCTACTATTGCTGGAATGGTGGGCACCTCGGCCAGTGGAACCAATGCCTACAAGTATGGAACCATGAAGGAAAATGTCGTCAATTTGACGGTGGTATTAGCAGATGGTACCATTATCAAAACGAAACAGAGACCAAGGAAGTCTAGTGCTGGCTATGATCTCACTCGACTCTTTATTGGCTCGGAAGGAACTTTGGGTATTATCACCGAAATCACCGTTAAATTACACGTCCGTCCGGTGAAAGAACTTGTGACTGTCGCGACATTTCCCGATATCAAACATGCCGCTGCCACAGCACAGTATCTCATTGCGCGGAGCGGGCTCCATCTCAACGCCATAGAAATCTTGGATTCGACAATGATGTCGTTTGTCAATGAGTCTGCTATCGACGACAGCAAGAAGTTCATCGAGAAACCGACGTTGTTCTTCAAGATCGGGGGACATAGTCAGGAGATAATCGATGAACAGGTGAAGCTTGTAAGAGAGGTGGCGGAACAGAATAATGTCGTCAAGTTCCAGTCCTCCAATAACGAAGAGGAAAATGCAATTTTATGGTCAGCTAGAAGACAAGGCTTGTGGTCCACGATCCAATACGGATCGAAGATATTGGAAGATCCCGAAGACATCCAGGTCTGGACAACCGACATCGCCGTACCCATTTCGAACTTGGCACAGGTCATCAGTGAAACCAACGATGACTTGAACGCGTCCGGCTTTTACAAGAAGTTCTCAGTAATGGGCCATATTGGTGACGGGAATTGTCACTTCTTGCTCCTCTATAATACCAAGGACTACGGCAAGGCAAAGGTTTTGGTTGACCGGATGGTGGAGAGGGCGCTAAAACTCGAGGGAACGTCTACTGGAGAGCACGGGGTGGGAATTGGGAAACGGAAGTACTTGGAGACCGAGTTGGGGACCACAAGTGTCGACCTCATGCGTCATATCAAGTTACTGTTAGATCCTAAGCGGATCTTGAATCCGGATAAGATCTTTAAAATTGATCCGAACGATAAATTGGATGAGATGATGGATGGGGGAGAGGTAAAGGAGGGTTCGGGATGTTGTTAGCATGATTAACTCCGTGAGCACTCAATTGCAAGAAATTGAAATTGCAAGAAACTGAGCGAAGCAAAGTTTCTTGTAAGAGAAGTTGATGAGGATGAGTCAGTGCGTGCCGACACTCCTTAGTGACTTCTACTTAGTGACTTCCCCAAATACTCCCCTTATATTTAATAGCATTGACTACTTGATTATATCGGAGATATTGATAGAAGTATCGGAGATATTGATTTGATACGTCAAGATAATTCCGCTCATATGTTAAAATCCTGGTCAAAGCGATTAAGCGATTAACTCCAGTTTCCCTCGGAATCAACTATCAATCCTAAGAGTACAATAGACATAGACACTCAATACAGAACATATATTCCTTTGGTAAGATTCTATATCTAGATCTTGTAATAATGTCGTTATTCTGAAATGTCGCATTTATCGGTTCGCGCACTTCCTAGTATCAGAATTGGGACCCAAATATATTCTAGCGACTCTAACTCTCTTCCAGCGGCGGGCCATATTGCTAACAACTTCTAAGTAACGTGAGTACTTGTGCGACATTTATTATCAGAACTTAGAGAGTTGACGAGCCACCAAAAATGGATTATTGGTAGTTGTGGGGTCAATCATTCCTCGAAGGTGTACCCAAATATAAAGCCCCAAGGGCTAAGGTTTTTCTTAGTGTAGAGAGTTCGGAACAAGCATAATTCATGAATCACAGCCAAGCTTATCTCATAACTATGAATTCATGAATTGCTGAACAAATTTTACTAATCATTCTATTGAATTTATTTCCAACTTTACTAACAATAATCGCCCCTTATATTAGCCACACCTCTTCGCCGAGCTTTTCGTGGAGGGCTTATACTTTAGACTGGCGATTAGAGCTTTTAGTTATGAGCTTTAGTGATATTCTCTCGAAAGGAACTATTGGGGTTCCTATGTAAATAATTGAATCAATATGCATGGGTATGAGCTCTGGTCAGAAAAAAAATATCAGTTGTTAAATTCGACTCTAACGTTCAAATGTAATTAGCCTACCAGAACTCTACATTGTTAGGACTCGTAGAATTACCTGGTCTAGATTAAAGATCCGATTTGAGCCACTATGTACTGTTGATGTACTGAATTACTGACATTTTCTACCCTCAACCAGGCTGTTGGCTGCAAGTTATCTATAATTCTGGAAGGAAAATTGTCTATTCTCATCCTAAAAGCTTTGAAAATAAAGCCTGAATTAGAGCACCTCACTATGGTTGAGTCTCTGATGATAGCTCTTCTTAACGCCTTTGGCTCGGCGGTTTACAGTGGGGTTTACCACACGTTTCTTGGAGTTGAAGAGCCTGTATACCGGATAACAGAACAATCTTATCCAGTATCACCCAAGTACCAGAGCTCCAACAGTCTAGAACAGACCCACCAGTCTAGAGCAGATCTTCGAAGCTATAGATATCCATTCATCTTCAGGTGTCTAAACTTTTTGATAATACCTTATCATTTCTAGATAATGATTCTACTGATCCCGGTCTACGGCTAGAGATGCTGATGTCCGCAATGATAATCTATTGAGATAACGTCATCGTGGCATCAAGTGAGAAGTCCGAGACCGCTCAATTTCGAAACTTGATGCTTGAGACTTGGCCATAATTAAAAGGCTGGAAGCTGTTAATACCAGAATTGATGAGCTGGAGTACCATAGCTGTAATTAAATCCTGATATTAACTGCCTGTAATTAACTTCCTGTAATTGAATTCCTGGTCATGTTGTAGGTATTCTAGACTCTAGGACTAAATCCATACACGTAGTTAGTTACGATAAATTACCCGACCCGATATTTATGTTACCCGGATAATATGCTTATCTCCTAGATTATTTCTAAATCTGTTTAGATTTGGTTGCTGAAACAATAACGTCTCAGGCACTCTCTAGCACTGGGACGTGTTGCTATCCCCAGGATTAGATCCTATGCTAGCCACACCCTCCTATCTTCTCCTCCGGCCTTAACGTATCTAATAGTTCGTGTCTAATAGTAAAGTTGGGGGTTGTCTCACTCCACGTGACATAAGCACTTAATTTATCGAACCATCTATGCCGCAATACAATTTCATTTCCCGATAATCTTGAGAGCGAAAAATTGTGGAGTCACCGAAAATATAAATATGACACCAGATCTACACCAACGAAATCGGAGTCCAACTAATCAGTACCGCTACAACTATGCCATCCCACTTCGATACCCTCCAACTCCATGCTGGACAGCATGTAGAAAAAGAACACCGTGCTCGTGCCCCACCAATCTACGCTACGACCTCGTACGTCTTTGACGACTCCAAGCATGGAGCCGACTTGTTCGGTCTCCAAGCAGAAGGACACATCTACTCCCGTATCACCAACCCTACCAACGACATCTTTGAACAAAGAATGGCTGCTTTGGAAGGTGGTGTTGGTGCGGTCTCCACAGCCTCCGGACACGCTGCACAATTCATGGCCATTTCCGGTTTAGCCCACGCTGGTGACAACATCATCTCATCCACATTCTTATACGGTGGTACCATCAACCAATTGAAGGTTTCGTTCAAGAGATTGGGAATTCAAACCAATTTTGCAGCCAGCGACAATGTCGCGGATTATGCGAAATTGATCGACGACAAGACTAAGGCTATTTACGTCGAGTCCATTGGTAACCCCGGATATAATATCCCAGACTTCGAGGCATTGACCGAATTGGCCCATAAGAACGGTATTCCGGTCGTTGTCGACAACACCTTTGGTGCTGGTGGGTTTTTGATCAACCCTATCGCTCATGGTGCCGACATTGTCGTCCACTCGGCTACCAAGTGGATCGGTGGACACGGTACTACCATTGCTGGTGTCGTCATCGATTCCGGTAAGTTTCCATGGTCCAAGTGGCCAAAGAAGTTCCCACAATTGTCCGAACCTTCTCCATCCTACCACGGCATGGTCTTCAACGACACTTTCAAGGAAATGGCCTATCTCCTCCACTTGAAGGTCGAAATCTTGAGAGATCAAGGTCAAACCTTGAACCCGTTCGCTGCCTTCCAACTTATCCAAGGTTTGGAAACCTTGTCTCTCAGAGTCGAAAGACAATCGCAAAACGCTGCAAAGTTGGCTGCTTTTTTGGAAGCCTCTCCATATGTCGAATGGGTCTCCTACTTGGGTTTACCATCGCATGCATCCCATGACAAGGCTAAGAAATACTTCAACAACACCGAATTTTACGGTGGGATGTTGAGTTTTGGTGTAAAAGACTTGGACCACAAGGTGGACAACCAATTCAAAGAAGCTTCTCCATCTGTTGTTGACCACTTGAAGGTCGCCTCCAACTTGGCCAATGTCGGTGACAGTAAAACTTTAGTTATTGCTCCTTACTACACCACCCATCAACAATTGAGTGAAGACGAAAAGGTTGCTGCTGGAGTCTCCAAGGGCTTGATCAGAATCTCGGTGGGTACTGAATTTATTGATGACATTACTGCTGATTTTGAACAAGCTTTCAAGGCAGTATATGAGTCTAAGTAAATCCGAACGAGCGAGGATTTGACAACTTTAACCTCTTAAGTGGGTAACAACAGACATATCTCCAAGTGATCATATGGCTGTTAAGCCTGAATTCCTAGTGAATTCAGGTAAAAAATGTATGAAAGTATAGATATTAAACACTTCCTGTAGTAACGAGTAGAGTCTTGAAAATGGATACTTTTGCACCCAAAATGCGACATCCTTAAATGCGACATCCATGAATGCGACATGCTCAACGTAAGCCGTATAAACCTCCCTTTTCCTACCAAATTGATGGACCTCAAACTGGATTGAAATTGATATTTCTGTGAACGTATCTCTAACTTTCCCTCTCATGTTGACCTCATATATTCTCAGCTTTATATTAATGTAGTCTTTATATTGGTGCGCGCACTTCCTAATATGAAAATTGCATCCACAAAATACAGTAAATCTGACTTTGTACGTAATTCCATTCAACTTTAAGCTTCAGGACTTACGCTAGACTTATATAGATAGAATAAATGCACAGCTAAGCTACAAATCTAGAGTAAATTTAATAATATCTAAATCTACTCATATCTAAACCTAATTACATCATCAAAATATCTAGATTTCGGTTTCACTTCTACCTGAGTGCACCTGTGGATATATCTACATTTTCTTTCTTGACATTTTATTGTCTTGTACTTAGCTGCAGATAGTACTAGTGGTCTCTTCGAGGATTTCCTGAATATCGTGGGGCATTTCTCGTTCTAGTTGTAGTTTGGACTCGAATCCAAGTTCTATATCACGAGATCCTTGTTTTTGGAATCTTGTTGTGGACAAAAGCGTTGTGTCTGTTTTCTCAGATATGTTTGAGCTCACAAACGATATACTACCGGAAACAAGATCAGGATTATTATTAGCAGCCAGTGCCCACATAGAAGACAACGGCAAGTTTATCGCTATTAGTAACAAACTCAAGGTAAGCAACACCAAATCGGACTTGGGGTTTACGTATGTAACAATAGTTAGGATCGATGGCACAATAAGTGTCTGCGTCGACATAACCAACAAAACCTGGAAACTGTCAAACTGCTTGAGCCCCAAGTACCTTCTAGTCCTCACAGCAAGCACTAGCTTGGACATGAGGATTATCAGGACTAGCAAGACGGAAGTTGCAAATAGAATCGATGGGATGCTTGTTAACTTTGCGTTTAATGGAGTGTTCACGTGATCCGGGTGCAAAAAAAAATTGTTGAGGTACCGACCTATAGCGACATTTGCTTGGATATAAAAAGCAACAGTAGTCAAGGACAACATCCCAGTTATCACAGACAAGACGATGCCTAGACGTCTGATTCCGGTCGACTTGAAGATTGTGTAGAGCTGGAAGTTCATTGAGATCTGAATGAGAGCTATCAAAATCACCTGGAAGGCATTGGCAGCGATGGACACTTGAAACTTGTGAATGTCGTCACGTGCTACAAGTCCTGTCAAATCAAAGCTCAAAGTACCCAATGGACCTAACAAATAGGCTAAGTAGAGACTAGATCTAATCACAAACACAGTAAGCACGGACTGGTTTAGCCAGAAGATCAACGTCTTTGTCTTTCGGAAGTTTATGATCCACAAAAGTATCGTCATAGTTAAGCAGGTGCCAATGGAAACTGCGAAAATAATCGCTTGTCTGATTGATTGTATGCAGTATCGGTTCAAAACTGCAAATGGAACTTCCACCAACGAACCGTTGACGGAGAAGGAGACAATAATCGATTCAGGAGAATTTGACATGCTTGGTGGTCTCTGTTTAATTGTAGTGAGAAGTCGACGAGCTTTATACTAGTCGACGGAAATGTGGTGGTTCTTGAGCTTTCCCATTTGGGCCCTGGCAATAAGACCCTTCCACAGAGCAAGACATTGTCGCAACCCAAACGGGTAAATTGGTTAAATATGACACAGAAGATAAGGTGCTAGGTTTGGGACAAGTTTGAGATTTGGTGTATATGGTTTGTAGTAATATGTTAAGGATACTTTAGTTTTGAAGATGTAATCTAATAGAATTTGATATTATGTAATGAATATATTATGTAAGCGGGTTGTTATTGGAACGGAGACACAATGGCTGTTGCTAACGCAAATTTACTAGCATCAACGAAACTACTAATAGTGTCCATCACGTAACACTGCTTTTGCCGATTGAAATTTTAACCTGCAAGTCACTAATTAGTAAAAGTTCGATTTTCAGACATTTTTGGAAGCTTAAAATTATCAGACATTGTTTGCTATGTTCAAGCATTATTGCTAGATACTATTTTTCAGACAAAGTGGGCTGAATTTAGGAAATTGGTCAATATTCGCCAGATAGCTGCTACCTGTGCCAACAATAAGACCCGTTCCCTATCAACATCAGATCGGATTGAAGATCAGATAATACCATATCAATATCTAATAATAAATTTGATTTTGATGATTTGATCTCTTTAAAAGATATTGCTACATCTACCAATTAAATCATATTATAATAAAATATACATATTATGAATATACTTGGACATATATAATTAGTCTATAGTATTGTGAATATTTCCGTTATTCAGGGTCATGACAGGGCAGCTATCCAAAAACTTCTAGGTAGAGTTGAAGATATTGCAAAGGGAGACGACTAAAATTCATAGTATGTATTCACTAGTGCTAGTATATCAGCTAGTATTGAATTTATACCATGATTTATGGCAGGTTGAGGAGGGCTAATAGGCTATCAGACTAATAGGCAATGTATATTTCCTGTACATAATCTGCGCTTTTCAAAAACGGTTTTGTTTCGGTTAATACACTACCGGTTCCAATCTAGCTCTAATTAATCCTTCACATTGATAAGGTAGTGGGGATTCTTAGGTGAGCAGCGTTTGGGGAGAACTTCTACGAATTAGGTCACTAGCAATCAAGAAGTAACAAGTTAAGGAGCTCCGTGGAAGTCCGAGTCGGACCTAGTAAGCAAGAATACGACATCACGAATGCGCGTTGATTGTTCGCACTAGGTACCCTGAGATTCGGGCCGGGCTACGCATGTGCTAGTATTGTCTCGAACTATATTAATATCACGTGGCTTTGCGTCACTTGGACATTGGAAATTGTGTCTGATTTTTGGGGAGAAATGTAACTAGGAGGATTTTGGTTTTGGCTCGGTGTGACGAGAATTACCAGAAATTGGGGATTATGGATTATAGGTATACAGGGGAATATCAAAGACACGCGAGGACAGATCGAGAGAGTGAGATCCTGAAAGGTGATTAGGTTGCAACCGACTTTCCACGCAGATTTTCGGGTATTCACGGTTTTTCTAGCTCGAGTCAAATTTTAGCGAAGAGTAGGAAGGGTCAAATTAGTGACGTTTATGTGGGTTAGTGAGGAGTCAAAATTGATACGTTGCCATTGTTCTCATAATTGATTGCTGTGTGATAAGTCCTGTGACTGGCTGTACTAATGAATATAGGAGAATCGCGCGCTGAATCTGTAGTCTTAGCCCTGAATTAGCGGGCCACGCCGCTTCAACGGCGAGAGAATAATTTTTACCGAGACATCAGAAACTACAGTCAATTTGTGCTTACAGCGAAAACTTCTAGCAAAAGATACGAAACATGGATCCCGTAACCCTTCACTATATAGTCATATTCGCTCGTATCCCTCTAAACATTCTTCCTCCATATTCGCCCCCTGGGCCCTGGGAATTTCCTTATCGGAGGGAATGTTTCCCCTATTTCAGAAACATCTAGGAGATTGTAGGCGTATCGTAAAGTTCCTGGGTGTTTCATATGTGCCCGCTAGACGCCCTAGGGGTGTGGCATAATAAATTATGGAGAACTGGTAGCCCCTGGATAAATTTATGGTTTGATAGCACGAGTTTCAGCAACCCCACTGTGGTCCTTTTGGCTCAAAAAAAAAAACGTGAATATTTCCTAGCAAACATCTAGCAGAGTTAAGTCACCAAGTTTAAGATGGGGCACAATATCACCACAATGTATGACCATATGAGCTCACTAATAAGTCCGTTTCCATTTAGCTGCTTTCCTGTATAACAAACGTGCTCCAACATCGCCTGATTCCCAGCGGCTCGGCTTTGGCAACGGCTTATTTTAGTGGGAATGCCTTTTTTCTGACTCAGATTTTAGCTGCATATCGGTCAAAATCTCTAGACAGCGGCGCGAATCGGCAGGTCCTGCATCGCAACGTTTTCATGACGGTCTTATCTCACCTGTTTGTACCCCCAACTAACTTTTTCTCACCACTCTCTTCCTCCTGAGCCAACCACCTTGTCACTAGAAATATAGTGAGGCCTCATTGGAGACATAAGAACATCACGCTAGAATACGTCAGTATTCTGACAACTAATTTCCATCACATCCACGACTCGCCAACTCACCACTGGAGTTCCGAGATCGTCACTAGACTTCCTGTGTTGTTAGCGAACTCCCGTCTACTGATAATACAGATACTACCAGAGGAATCCACGACATCCCAGCACACGTCCGCAACTACTAGCGACAACTACACCCAGAACATGTCTGAATCTTTCTGTGGTTCAATCAAACATTCCATCCCCAGCTACAATTCACACGACACGCGCCACTCGCCAACGTCCACTCCTACTAAAGTCCACACAATTCCGTCACTAGATGAGCTTCTCCACCAGGACTTCGAAGACACCTTCTACAACAGGGCAAATTTTGTGACGTACTTGAGCAACATCCACTGTTTGGAGAATTTGGAGTTTATATTGGATTTAAACGAGTATTTGCAGAAGAAAACTCATGAGGACTGGCTGGCCATTTATGAGAAGTTTCTTAAGACGAATGCACCAAGCGAGATCAACTTGCCATACAAGTTGAGGGAGCTTTTGTGTGGAAATCATTTGGAACATGCAGTGGAAAAGGTGGAAACGAAGGAAATTCCCACAGTTTCCACGATTTGCCCGGGTCCCTCCGAAGAAACCTTGGTGAAGGTGAAACGATTTGTTTACGACGACATCTTGATAAATTTATACAACGAGTTTGTCAAGCATATGAAGGGCAAGTCTGGAGAATGCGTTTATAGAAGAAGGTCGGATATCGACACTTCCTTGAGCAAGGTACAATCCAAAGACTCTTCGGATGACGAAATTCACATAGCAAGTATTTCCAGACATTCCACCAAAAGTTTGAGACTGTCCAAAGACAAAGATTGCAGACCCCCTTTCATTAATCTGTCCCACGAATACTGTGAGGATCCCAAAGCTACCAAGAACTCTAAATCTTCGTGGGATTCCCCGACAGAAATGTTTAGAGGGTCCTCGATATTCTCTAGAAGAGTTTCCAGAGACGCAAAAAACCCTGAAGAACTTTATCGGGGACAATCAAAGTATTCTCTGGGGTCCGAAAAAGTTTCCAAACAAGATACCCAGCTCGATCCCCAATCTAGGGACAATTCAGACGTTTCCAGAAGCACCCTTAGCTCCGATTCTACCGACTCAAAGACGTCCCCAGACTCTCAGGTTTCTATAAAATCAATTTTAACTGACGCTCCTCAAGGAGATTCCCATAGGGACCGGAGGTCTCGTCGCTCACAAGCATCTACAGATTTTTCCCATGATCCCCAAGGAGTACAAGATTTGTTACAGCAACATTCCTTGCGAAAATCTAGAAGTCCCAACCTGGTAGATCTGAGAAGAAGTCAACACCAGTCGTTAGACAGAGGAAATGTGGGGCATAGCTCGATGGGCTCGCTCAATATCCCGAGCGAAGGCCATGGGTCATTAGGATCTTCTTATGATCCCCTCAAGGGGAATTTCCACGAGTACCAGAATTTGATTCCCCAATCAGATTCGCTGCTTTTCATTCTCAAGCCTTCGTTGTCGTCTTCCCAGTACTACCACGATTTGCCAGACGACGATGACGATGAAGACGGTGAGGCCGTGGTCGGCTCGAGACCAACAGCTCGCAGCAACTCGTCGTCAAGCCGCCCTACTTCCCGTGGATCGTCCATTGGCTCCATCATGGACTCTTTGAAGAACAACGTCGAAGGTATCAAACTCAAGAACGTTAGGAAGTTCAAATTCTCAAGGCGGTTTAGTAACGATAACTAGAGTGTTTTCTTGCAATACCGGACAAATCCTGGGGACTGACCAAATCTGACATTTCATTCTTCGAGACTACCTTTGGCTGCACTTTTACATTTGAAAACTTCGTTCCATCCTGACTCTGCATCATTCAACCAATACCTGCTCCCACAATCACTGAACACTGCTTTCTTACATTAATAATTCCTACAATGGCCTTCACTATCCACAGTTGCTTCCATGGAAACTAAAGGAAATCCCTAAGTTTCCTAACATTGATTACTGTTATGATTTATGTATTTATTTTATAGACTTATACACTTATAGATTGAAATGAACTGTCCGCATTTAAATTTTATGTAGATCGCATAACTCGATAGTCATAATAACTGATTTCCTCCGTCTCTCTCATCTAACTAGTTTCTCAGTAATTTCCATCACATCGGTAATTGAATCTGATTTTCCCACTTCCTCGCTAACCTTCGCTTGTTTCTCGGTAAATTTCCTTTACTGTGCGGGAATCTCACTAATTTAACTTTTCTTACTAAATCTCGCTTTTCAGAATTTACTAGAGCTCCGCTTTGATCTTCCCAAATTAGTAATACAGATTAGTGGTACCCCACAAGCTTAAAAAACACCCCTCCCTCCATCGTAATCAGTTATTGTCCCATTATGAAGATAAAAAAGTCCACATGCGATTGTAGAATTGCACGGGGACAGGACGACACTGAGCAGAGCTTTGGAGAAGTCGGGGTTTGTAAATAGGTGACGATCCAGGGATTCACCACAGCTCCTAACGTCAACCCCTAAATTTCAGATTCTAACGGTTTTCAGTGACGGGTCAGGGCCAATCGCAGTGCATATTTCCTTACCCCACATTCCTGAATTGCCTGTGATATATTTCCAGACATTTTTTTCGGATCTGCGCAGGTTCGTTGCTAGTGAAGACCATTTGGCCATTTCTAGGTAGCAGCCTATCACTAGGTACACAAACTTATCTACCAATAGGAGCCTCGCCAGGGATTATGATTGTGGGTGCAAAACTACAATTCCACACAAGCTGCGCCCAGTACCGACATGGCCGGGGAAGCCATAGAAAATGTTAGATTTATTAACATGTTGCCTGGCTAATAAATTTATTCCTGTATGTAATGTTTTCTTGGAATCGGGGAATCCCCAGTCGAGCCTAAGAACTTGGAGACCAAGTGGAAAAAGTAATCTTTGATTGTCCAGCATATCATGCGTCATATCATACCAAGCATACAATACATTTCTCATGTGGCTCGTATTATGTAGCCCGTATATAATTACTTTGAATCAGACATTTTAGACATAATCATATATGAACGACATTTGACAATTAGATGCTCGGAGACATTTAAGATCTAGATGTATATGGGGCATTGTCGCAACATCAGATACTAGAACACATTATTTCACTATGGTTATGCATTTGCAGACATTCTCCTTTATTATGAATATCATCAGACGTTGGAACAATCAGATCTTACTCAAACTATATTTTTTTATCTCCGTGGTCTACTTATTCGGTAGTGAATTTGTCATTTGTCGTTCCAATTGTAATCTTTGTTATTTTCTTACATAATCCACCATTTCTTGAATACAAACTACTCTCACCATATTTCTCCCACCATTTACCTCTAAATATTCCTCATTCACCATAACTTCCATTCAGTAGCTTTCATATACTTACAATATCCTTCATACTCCTTTTCATTGCTAAATTTTCCTTGTAATTCACTATATTTGGGTTGTGTTATGTCATTTGCCCTTGCACGACCTATTATATCATTGCCTTCGCGCCACCCCGTAAACACCTGACCAAGACCAGTTCTTCCTTCTCTTTATACTCTTTTCCGTTACAACTATTATTCGTCGTGCCGTACTGATCCTAGACTCTGTAACCACTTCTTCAGATTCACTATACCTCCGATTAAGTTCAGATCCTCCCGTTACTCATCCTACGCATCCTTATCAGTAGCTTCTTATAGAACTGTCTGCTAATTCAGAACACTCAGCCCTAATTTATACAAACCCTCACTAAAATGAGTGGCTACACCCCAATTCCAAACGAACCTCCTTCGTATGAAGGCACCTCAAATCCAGCTTCTCCCTACGACCCGCTGACCCCCCGTCAGGCTGGCGACAACATTCCTGACGACTTCAAGTATTCCGTCGACGTTGCATCATGTGAGCTTCCTATCCGTCAAATGTTTATAAGAAAGGTGTATTCGTTGCTTACACTTCAGATCATGTCGACGGTGATTGTTGGCTATTTGATCCGGGCTTCTCCGAGCTTCTCCTACTGGTGTGCTACCCATTTTTGGTTTATGATTGTGATGATGGTTGTCACATTTGGGTTGGCCATTGCCACACAAATCAAGGCTCGCTCGTACCCGATCAACCTTATCTTGCTCGGACTATTTACGCTAGGTGAAGCGTTGACTATTGGAGTCGCCTGTGCCTTTGTAGAATCGGACTTAGTGGTGAAGGCACTTCTTATAACAACAATCATTTTCGTGGGTCTCACGCTTTTTGCATTCCAGAGCAAGTACGACTTTACAAGTTGGCAGGGTGTCTTGGGAATGAGTCTTTGGGCCCTCATTGGGTTTGGGTTTATTTCCATGTTCTTCCCTGGCCAAAATTCGACTGTCGAGTTGATCTACTCGGGTATCGGGGCTTTGGTGTTTTCCGTGTATATCGTGGTAGATACCCAGATCATTATGAAGACTGCTCATTTGGATGATGAAATTGTATCAACCTTGAAGTTATATTTGGATGTTTTGAACTTGTTTTTGTTTATCTTGAAATTGTTACAAAGCAGGGAAGATTAAGTATATTAAATCCTCTAGTAAATTGAGCTATGGATAGGGTTTGAATAGCCTTAAAGAGTTGTATGGAAACATGTGTATTTTGGTATATTACTAAAAAGCCTAAATACATCGGTGATGAGTTGAATATGTCCCTCATCTGTGATGGCCCAACTTTGGACTATTACTATTCGAGAAACTATCTTCCTTCGGCACTGGATTTTACAAAAATCATCTGTGCTGCTGAAGTTGATTATCCAGAGATACTTTTTTGATAGGATGTCTTTCAAAACTTAACTTGTGCTACTAAAGTAATTTTCTACGATTCCCAGCTCTGCTCAGTGACTATATAATTAAGTAGAATAAACGATACCTATAAACCAGAGAAATATAGGGAAGGAAATATTTCCTTTTTATTGGAAATTCACAACAAATTTTCCATCCTACTCCAGGGTCTGGAACATCACTTCAACTTCTTCTTCATCTTCTCAATCTTCACTTTCTCGCTCTTGAGCTTCGTTTTGGGATTGATCGCATATTAACATCTCTTTCTTCGTCACACATGCTGTCACAACACTTCTTTTATTGATCATCTCATACTCATCCACCAGCTCAAACTCTCCAAATTCCAACCTCGCAAACTTCCCGTCCGTAAACTTAAAATTGCGCCGAACCGTGACCTCTCTCATCCTCACGCCTGATACCGTCACCAACTCGGTCCGTAGTTGAGCCTGAAGCGTCGAGTTCAGCTCGACGTCGCAGCTCACAGACCCACTGACTCCCTGAGAAAGCGAAATGTCGTACTTAAGCATTGGAGACACATAGAAGATATGACTGAACAGGACAGCGACATTCAATCCGTTGATCGTGTCTACTGTCCAGCCATGGTTATAAGTCGACTTCGTCAGGGCCTCGTTGTGGTGGCACGGGCTGAGCGGGAGCCACTCGCTCATCGTCTTCTCCACCTTGGCATCGGCAAAAGATACTTCGTAAAATTTTGTGTCGTGCTTCAACATATGTTTCCGTTCTGGGGCCACTGTGAAGTTGAACCGGGGCGGATGGTACTTCTGCAGTAGAGCTTTAGCGGCAACTTCGCTGTTGGTTATTATAGACTCGGTACCTGTTATGCGGATAGCTCCGTACCGGGTTAAATGGACTGGCCGCAAATCCTCAATGGTATCCACCAGGAAAATATCTCCTTGAATGTCGTGATAGGCCCGATATACTTCGTTTGGAGTCGGTTGTTTGTGAGTAAAATGCGAGCGGACGTGCGGACGTGCGACAACACTGAGGACTAAAAAGAAGATAAAAAACATAAGATTATAAGTTGTAGCGAGTTTGAATCGTCTATAAGATTAAATTCAAGCCTCTTAAGATTTCTGGAAACTATTTCCGTGGGGAAGAATGGCTGCGAAGTGGTTGCAAAAATTACCTTTTTTGGTTAAGACAGTTTCCTTGGAATTTCCGAAAAGTGGCTGCGAAAAATTCTTCAAATACAAACTCCTTGTATACTCAAGAACTGGCCTTAAGGATTTTTCAGAAGTTCGATGGGACGTTCTGTCAGATTATATATAATATTGTAAGTATAATATGCTTCCAAGGATGCAAAGTTATGTTAATTTCAACAAGCAGAGTAAAACTTGGGAGAAGTTTAAGCAAGTGGAGGGTTTACTATGAAAACCTTTAAGCAGAGTACTGAATGAAAACCATACCCACTCTGGACGAAGTTTGCAAATGGTTCCTACGGATCTTACGGTTGTCGGAAAGTTTTGTTATCAAATTAAGATATATTACGACGTGATAATAAAAATATTAGTAGTTGCAGTGGAAATTGTGATATTCTGGCTTGAATAAATGAGTCTTCTGACATTGTTGTGTCTCTACTAAGTTAGCGTAGTTAACTTCTGACTAGATATAATTAGTGAGGTCACGAATTTATCTTCAACACCCATTTAACTTCTCGGAAATCAAGAGCACGAGTTCTGCTAGAATAGAGGTATTTAGATAGTTGTGTAGGGTATAATGGATAAAGATGATTAATAAGAGTATTTGAACCACTTATTCTCCATCTCAGTCAAGTCCAAAAACTCGTGTCCACGAGGAGCGTCCCCTACCACCACTTTTTGTTTGGCCAAATTCTCTCTCCTGGCTAAGTAAGCCACCCATGCAGTCAACGGAAGACTTACCACTTGGGTCACCAATAATGCGATCTTTGCAGGACGATATTCAGGAGCAGTGTTTGCTTGAAACATTTGTGGACCGATAATACTTGCTAAAGAGAGTGCCAACATAGTCAAACCAGACCTAGCAAACTTCTTCGTGGTTCCAGCGGTGTTCAAACTTCCCCAAATGTAAATCAAGGTAATTGTGCACGAACCAGAGTAGAGTAAGTAAAGGGAGAATAAGTTAGCGAGCGGATGCTTGTGGATGTCCATGGTCAACATTACTATACATCCAATGATCGATGGAATGAACATGGACGCCATTACTGTCGCGATGTGGCCATATTTGGCTACAAGCATCGACGAAATGTAGATGATAAGAGCAATGATGGTTCCAGTGGGGATTTGGAGAAGAGCAGACTCCTTCGGCGAAAACCCGAACGAAAGTGTTATGGTGACGGAAAACGACCCCACTGCCCCTGTTACGATCTGCGACACAAGACAAAGAAGAAAAAATGGCCAAGTCAACGGGTCATGGAACAAAATCTCAGTAATATGAGACATCTTGACCTTATGGGAGATTGTTCCTGTTTGGTTGTCGCGAACAATCTTAAGAACTGCTAGTTTTTCATCTCTAGTGAGAAATTTAGCCTCATGAACACTATCTGGAAGGAAAAACAACACTAAAAGTCCAAATAAAATAGTGATGATTCCCATGACAAGAAACAAAATCTGCCACGACTTGAACGTTGTCAGGTGGATATATTGGAAACCAAACGAGAGCAAACCACCGACAATGGTCGCCAAACCAGCCATGATACACCACCAGCCCATACGGGCTGCTTGCAAAGACTTGGAGTAGTACATCCCACTAATAACAATTAGCGAGATGGCTGAGGACGATTCTAGAAAGCCAAGGAAAGTCCGTACCAACATCAACCCGACATAATTTTTGCACGCGGCGTGCACAGCGACAACGACACCCCAGAGAATAATAAATATCCCCAAGGTTCGCGATAAACTCCATTTTTGAAGCATGTAGGCGACAACTGGCACCCCGACGATGTACGAGGCATAGAAAATCGTGCTTAGGTTGGCAAAGTCGTTGGGGTTGGCGAGATTTTTCTTTATCCCCATGGCCGCGGCATAGTTAAGCAAGGTTTTGTCGAGGAAATGGAGGAAATAGATCCCACAGAGGATGGTCAGGATCCGGAGATCAAGTTTTCGGAGGAGCTTCGGTGAAACTTCGTATTCTAAGTCGTCTACGTCTTGAACGAAGGTGTAGGCAGAGTCATACTGGGAGTGTTCTGAAGAATCAGACAGGACTTTTTGTAAGCTTGAATCGTCATTAACATTAGTGGTATTTAGTTCATTTTTAGCGACATCCGATACTGCTTCGCTTTTTTCTTGAGCAGTCATTCTGGAAATTTATCAATAGACACCGTCGTATTTGCTTTTCTTTCAGGCACTTCAGAATACTTGGTGTAGATATGGATTTCAGATGGATGTGGATGATCTGTTGGTCTTATATGGAAAATTGTGGAAGAGTCTTCGCCGGGAAAGTTAGTTAGAATATTATGCGCTTATGGGGTAAGGGGAATTTCTGCTAGGTACTTGATGTATGATGAGCCCTGAGGCAAGGTTTTCACCAATTTACTAGTAAAACAATCGTACCACATTAATTAGATTCTGAAATAATTAGAGTATTGGCAGAGGGACTTAGAGAAATTGTAGAGAGGCTTTGGATGATTTTACTCACTTTAGCTGGTAACCAGATCGACAAACGGCAACTTTCACGTTGAAGTTGAGTTCAAAAATCTCCTTTCTTCAACCTTTTAGCTCGTAATGGTTGCCACTGATATCGTGAGACCTAATGGTATTTTTTGCAACTAGATTTGTTGGCATTCTTGTGATCCGCCTCTAATTCAGTTTTCGTTAATTAATTGTTGCAAAAGTCGCACTTCGTGGACCAGTAAACGCATACTAAATTAAAGATCTCTACCGCAATAATAAATTTGATAGACAGGACTCGCGACCTTGGACAAGGTTACAATACGAACGTAAGTCGCTCTGTGACGGTGCAATTTCAGTGTGAGTTATTATAACTGAATGGGATTTAATGGAGGGGTAATCTTCGAGATTTCTTCGGAGTCGGAATCATGATGGACAGAAGTTGGCAAATGTGGCACTCAATTATGACTTCCAATTTGTCACTTCTTCGCAATACATGTCACAATTTATGTGAAGAGCCCTGGACTAACGTGGAAATTAGTGAAGCCCTGGATTTGTAGGGAAGTCCCATGATGCCATCTCCGATTGAATGAAAAATCTTGATCAGCCTCATAAACGCATATTAATTTGATTCGATACCTAATATACGTTGTAATTTCATAACATGCTCTGAGTCTGACTGTAATCAGGTCGACAATTTGTCTCAAAAGTGACAATTTAGGTAAGCTCATATTCCTAAATCAGACTTAATACTTTCATAAACAATTAATCGGTAGTTCTCTTAGTGGGGTAGATGAAACTATTTGCTTCAGCCTCTCGATGTCATAAAACACTGTATAGGAAGAACCCGTAAGCGCATTAATCAAGAACTGTACTTCAACATTTCACGGCTTAGTGTTTGAACTTATTATCGGTGCCTAGATAATAGACAATGTTAATAATTTTCCTTTCACCCATTAGCTATAACTAGCTCATTAATTGTCACTATCATATCTCTTCTACCATGCGCTTAGAGGTCTTTTGCGATGGTTGCGAAAGCTTGTGAAGCCGCAGGTTATCACGATACTAGCTCAGAGATCAGGATAGAATTTTCTCAAATGGTAAGTTGTATCATTCGAGAATTTCTTGATATGAATGTATTAAGGAGGAACTAGTAGTGAATGGATCTTCAATAATAGGATCATCAATTATAAGGGAATTCTAATTATAGAAAATCTCCGTTGGTACAAATCTCCTCTTGGTATTGACCTTCGTGAACAGGGGGGATATGACATATTTAATTTATATTTGTAATACTAATGCAAATATAAATACTTTATATTTCCCACCCTCTTTTTGTCAATCTCTGTCCAGAAGAAATGTATTTTTGGACAGCTTCTCGTAATTTTTTGAGGTATTTTCTCAAGATTTGGTAAAGTTCAACTAAAATCCTGACATTAATTACAAAACAAGGCTGTACCTTTTGCGACCTAGAATATACGACTATAGTAATATGAAAGACATAATCGTATACCAAACCGAAAATACTCCAAAATATAAATGCCCTAATTAAGAATCCTGTCAAATACTGTTGAGTTGGAACTCCACATTGTAGCGAGAAAATAATGCGTTATTATAATTCTATAAATGGTAATTAGATCTCCTCCAGATCGGATTGATTCATAGTAGGGCACCACACGACCACAATTCGGATCGTGTATGAACAATAACCGCGCCCCGCTCTCAGGTTATTTTTAGGGAAGTATTTACAGTGACGTCTTCTGGATTTATACGGAAAACTTGTGTTAGTATTGTTACTCTTGTTCTTGATGTTATGGAATGTTTCGTTTGAGAGTTGGGTAGCTTCACTATCTCCTTGGGAAATTTAAAGTCTCAAAGAGTGAAATTTCGCAGCTATCGGTATTTGTGAGCTCCCAACTGGTTTGGCTTTACCCACAGAATGTACTAAGAATCTTGTGAGATACCTTTGATATATATTTATAACTATAATATACCTATAATAGATCTATAATGTACTAATATGTAAAGTGCAACAAAATTGAAGGATAATAATAGCACTAACAAGCGGAATTAGTACTTATGTAGAGTGTAATGAGGCTTAATCTTTGAAAAGGGTTTTTCCCACCACGGAGTTCAGACTAATTACAGAAGTCACCAATGAAATTGAACCCATCTGCAGAATGGGCTTTCCTCGGCGTTTCATCCTAACGCAACAAAATAATATACAAACCCCACAGTATATTGTTACATGCGATCCAGCAGTTTATACTCTTGTCGCTAACAATGGTGAATTTGACATGTAAGTCTTCAGGTTATTTATTATACAGTTTATGCCCGCGTTAGTTTCAACAAATCAATTATAAACATCCATTCTGCAATATATTTGGACCAGGAGCCCTGTATACGTCAAATGAGGGAATTATTTCGAACAGAAATAGACTACCAACGCTGGGCAAAAATTGCAACCATGAAAGAGTAAAGAGTGCGAGAGTAGCCATATATGGAAGAAAAACTAGAAATTCTGCATACGAACAAGAATCTCCGTATATGCTGTATTGTCAGAAAATAATTTCGAAATTAAAAGACCTCTTTTGATTGCAGATAAAGTCCGCGCCAAGCCTCAAAAATCCCACCTTCTCCAAAGATAGTTTTGTCCGGAATCTGCATTTACCTAAAATGACAGATTAGGGAACCAGTAAATAATTATGAGTTCCCGGATCGGCTCGCCAATTATAATATTAAAACGTGGTAGAAAATAACGCAGTTACACAAAATAGCTGACCAATAGAAAGACTTCTCTACTCGTTAAGGTTTATTCTTATTATAATGATAGAGACAAGCATGGTATGGTGGGAGGAGGGGCGAGAAAAGGAAGAAAGATGTAGTTGAAGAGCTAGCCACCAGAAGCAAGGTGGTAGCTTCTTATTCCGAGATGCACTATCGAATAAGTCGCAGCTAAATTATTAATAGCTTTGGAGAAGCACCTAGTTTTGTGGGATACGCACCTCCAAGTGGTGAATGTGTCACAAAAGGCTACCATCTTATCAATGTTGGACCAAACCCTTAATTAACTATTGCAGAATGGATCAAATATCTAATCCTTGAGCGTTTATGAGTTTTCGTGTCAAAAGACGTTTGATATAAGAGGGAAGCATCCGCTAAGATCGTAAAAATTCTGAAGCCGAGTGAGTAACTATAAACTTAAAAACAGTTACTTAATCTAGCAACAAATAGGATCGAAACGTAGTTACTCACTAGTGACAGCATAGTATAGAATCGAGTCAGAAGCAACGTACACTTTCAAGCAGCACAATTTCCAATATTCGACAATTAAGATCACTTTATCACTAGTGACATCTCAGATAGTTTGTTTTGTACCAAGGTTCTACAGTTCTATTGAAAGTTATTCTATTTACTTAGTTGATCAAAACAATAAGATCGACAAAAATGACATTTTTCGATCTCGGACATAAGCAAATGCAACCAGTTGTTTCTTTCCATCTGATGAAACAATATATACAACCATTCTCTGTACCTGGTGCCTTTTATGCTCAGACCCCAGCTTCAATCCCAGTACAAGACGTACAACAGGACAATGAAGAGAGATACATGGGAGACGGCGCAGCGAAAGATCAACAGATAAATTTCCATGACCATGTCCCTGTAAATTCTCAGCCCAAACCAGTTCCACAAGATATTGATGAACGTCCATCTACTCTGTCTCTGACCCTGTCGGTGGTGTCTCAGAATCCACAACCTACCCAGGACCTCATCTATAACTACACCTATCCACACACCCTCAACTATAACTACCCTCCAGCATATAATTACACCTATCCCACGACGTACAACTACTATGGGAATCCCCACCAAAGGTACGAGAAAGTCAATTTACTAGAACGAACCTCAGAGGAGCACTCGAACTTGGGGAGGGCCCCACTTTCCCCAAGGACCAAAAGAAGAAGTCTCACAGGAAACATATCAGTAAATCCAAATGAGAATTTGGCAGTGTCTCATGAGACATACTCTAAACCTGCGATCCCTCCTTCCAACAACCCTGCGTTCCCATGTCCTAATTGTTCCAAGGTTTTCCTCAAGCAGTACAACTTGAAGTTCCACATGAACTCACATTCTACTGAAAAACCTTTCCAGTGCTCGAAGTGTCCAAAAACATTTGCGAGGTCCCATGACAAGAAACGCCATGAGTTGCTCCACAACGGAGTGAAGAACTTCAAGTGTGAGGGGTATTTACGAGACGGTGTCACGAAATGGGGTTGCAGGAAGAAATTTGCCAGGAGTGATGCATTGAGCAGACATTTCAGAACAGAAACTGGCTGGTTGTGCATCAGGCCATTGGTTGAGGAAGCGACGGTTAATGATGGTTCCGATCACTCTCAATTTAGCGAGAAAAGTTATAATTTCCATCATTCTAAGAAAATGGAACATTCCCAAGAGAAAATACATAATCACCCACAACTTAGTGAAACATTCGTCCATCCCCAAGACAAATCACAATTTCCAGTGAGAGTACAGGAACCAGCAACTACAAAAAAGAATTCCGAGGTGCCCTTGGTTCCACAAATGAATTCACAGGGAGACGATGAGTATTATAAATCTATGATGGGACTTCAAACTATTTACTAATATAACAAGCATTGCAACCTGCGGTTGTAAGATTAGTGACTACGCTCATTATTAGTGAGAGATCAAGTAAATTGTCATTTTTCTCACCAAAGAGTGAGGTCTCTTTCATCAATAGCAAAAATTTACTTCACAATTTCTATGGGGCCCTATATCGAACTGACTCGTAGAACTAGCACTGGAAATTTGTGTCTGTGATCTCATATTATAAGTCTGGGCCTCTACAATGTCATTATTCTCTTCTGTTCATATACGTACAACGCATTTACGTCACCTTCAATACATTTTTTCATAGACTTATCGAATTGAAACGAAAATTAGCTGGGTTTGCAAAAATATATGCGAGCGAACACCGAATTTACTAAGATGTCTTTCCTAATCTGTACCGTAGACTAAATGGAATCTCTGTACCGTATGCATACGACGACAATGATTGACCAGGTCGCAGCTTTATTACTTGACACCTCTACTCAAAATGTCGATGGATAAAATAGAAGCTTTGCCGGTACGCCAAAATGTCAGTGGTCGGCTTGAGCGCCAGAAGAAAAAGGTACTAGAGAATGTGATGAATGTAAGGAGCCGCAAAATTACTTAACGATATTCAGCATAAGTTGACTGTCTAGAGTGGCTCCCCAAGAGTGGCTGAATTATTGATACCCTTACTTACCGCGGTAATATGCTGCGGATATTTTGTGAGCAAGACTGAGAATAATAAACTGTAGGGTCTACCACCATCCACTCTCAGCAGAGCTATTGGCGATATACTTTGCTGCAAAAATAGTGATTGGGGCTTGCTTGCGTGAAAATTAGGTTGATGTGAATTTAGAGAAACGTCAATAGGGGCACAACATAATTTGTAATATGGATGCAGCCTAGAATCGTCCACTGCCTTCAATTTCGTCGATTCGTGACATCTGGGCGCATACTCGAGAACATATTGATTTATAATTCTAGATAATATCAGTGAAATTTTGGTAACCCCATCACCGGAAGGGACACAAAACGCTAACCGATACGAAATAGTTGGGTTAGCGAGAAAATTGCGAGTAATTGAGCGATCCTGTTCAGATACCGTTAATATCTAGATCTCAACTGTAATCAGATGGATGACAACAGAAACGTACCCAAATATACTTCTTCTATACTTAGACAGACAATGATTTTCGCCTTCAAGGGAGTGCTGAATCTAAAAAATTAACCGGCAAAAATTAAATTACGATCTTAAAAATTCCTACAAAAAAATTCTGCAATAATTTTTGATGAGGTAGTGGAGTTCAATTAGTTAGGCTGTAGCTTTTTATTTAAGGCATGTGTTGCATACAAATTTGAAGTAAAAGAACTTAGATCATGAATTTTGGCTGTTGATGTCAGTAGTTCTAAGTATTAAAGGGGGGGCAGCCGTTGGTGGCTCATCTGTGGAGATAAAATATGCTCCACTCTGGGAGATTTGGGCTGAGACAATCGAAGTTTTTCTCTGTCGCACAAAACAGAACTTTGAAAAATAATTGCTTCCGGAGATTTTCTCGCTAATGGAAATTATTTTTTTAAAATGCTCGCTTTATTCAATGGTTATATTATTGTGACAAAATTATTTAATATGTGGTTGTTGAGATAATATTTTTTAGCCGCACCTTTGGTCCCGGCTCGGGTCAATTTATACCCGAAATTAGCAATCTGAAATAAATGGATGCGTGATTTGGTCGAGAAAACCTGCCAAGAAGTAGCCTATATTAACAAGCATAGTAGGAATCTGATTGCTTGTATTATGAGAAGTAGCGCAGAGGGTTTCTATTCGCAAATTTTCCAATGGAAACGGGAATCAAAATCGGAAGACATATTACCCCGGAGATACAACAGTTCCGGAGTTAAAATATGCATAATATTGATCACGTGATCAAACACTTCGAATTGGAATTCAGGCACCCCTCTCACGTAAATCAGGCTACTTATAGTGTGAGGCAGTTCTGATTTTTATGACCTGTTATCTAATATATCATATTAGAGATACGACAGGTTACAAAGTGGCTATTACTAGTGCTGATAAAAGACATTTACCACAATGAAATTACTGTTTCATATACTGTTGTGCTGCTGCGGTTGCACTTGCAGGTCGCGTGAATAATTGTGGTATACTTGTATAACTAAGCTGCCTTAATTCTTGCAACATTTTTCCATTTTTTTTCGTGGCAAGACAACTAGATCAATTACAACCGAAGTATCTAATTTCGATTAATAAACTAACGTCAATTTACGACTCAAACATATGCTCCCTTGTCATTACTTGTTGAAGCTAGAAGGCTGCATGATTTGTTATTTTGAAAACGTGACGTTTTCGCAAGTTGAAATCTCTGCAATGATGTAGACAACCTTGGCCGAGGACACTACTACACCATTCACATTTAAGTACTAATCGACATTCACAATTATGCCAAGACTAGGAAAAATCTCACAAATTCTCGTTATCTCGTTTGGGGTACTTATTTACATATTTTCATATTGGGACGTGTGCCAACCGATATATACTATCGTGCCCTCTCCAGGTAGCATATTACTGGTCGTCACATCCTAACAAGACTGTAATGATCGTAAATACGAATTAGTGAATATTAATGAGTGACAGTCTCCAGTACGTCAGTTCTGCAGTGGATTTCCTTCAACAAAACATATCCATCCTTACATATACTTACAAAATGGACATGTAACAACTCATATATTACTTTCCACAGAAGTTCAACCTAATTAGTACTTTCTAGATTCATTTGGGAAGCTCGAATGTCTCTGGAGCCACCGGCCCTCCTTTACCCTTTCACCAGCATTAGCTGTCTTGCTCAAGAAAAATAGCGAATAATTATTACATCCACGTCAGGACACTGAAGATCCCCGAGATTTTAATCGAATGAACATACCCTTTCCTTAAACCCTGACAGTCAATCCTCTGGGTTTAGAGAAATCTTGAAATTTATATCTCTCCCGATCCTTGGTTAGTAGTTCCTAAGTCGTTACTAAGCTTGTTCGTTATTTGTTCGGGATATTGAGACATCCATGCCGCAACGGTATTGGCCTAAGTCACCTAACATAAACGTGATATTTCTAACAGATTCAGGAGGATCTGACATCGATTCCATCGCCTCTAAGATTTAATACTCTAGCAACCCCCACTTTTCCCTATCTACACCACTTTTCCCTATCTACACCACTTTCATTCAATCGACCCCAACTTGCACGTGACCCATATGGAATATTCTCGAAAATTTTTCAAATCAAAATCGTATATAGTAGTGGGAACAGTCTTTTTACCACAAGTAACCACCACAAGTATCACAATATGTTGAAATCTAGTAATATCCAACGTACCTTTGTTCGTAACTTACACAAGGAGTTGAAATTTGGAATTGAAGGCCGTGCAGCTTTATTGAAGGGAGTCAATTTGTTGGCCGACGCCGTCCTGGTGACCCTTGGTCCAAAAGGGCGTAACGTTTTGATTGAACAACAATTCGGCTCTCCAAAGATCACTAAGGATGGTGTTACCGTTGCCAAGTCGATTATCCTTAAAGACAAGTTCGAAGACATGGGAGCCAAGTTGTTGCAAGAAGTCGCCTCCAAGACTAACGAAAGTGCCGGTGATGGTACTACCAGTGCCACCATTCTCGGAAGATCTATCTTCACCGAGTCTGTCAAGAATGTCGCTGCCGGATGTAACCCAATGGACTTAAGACGTGGATCCCAATTGGCTGTTGAAGAAGTCGTCAAGTTCCTCCAACAAAACAAGAAGGAAATCACCACTTCTGAGGAAATTTCCCAGGTCGCCACCATCTCCGCCAACGGAGACGCTCATATCGGTAACCTCTTAGCCTCTGCCATGGAAAAAGTCGGTAAGGAAGGTGTAATTACCATTAAGGAGGGTAAGACTCTCGAAGACGAGTTGGAAATCACCGAAGGTATGAAATTCGACCGTGGTTTCATTTCTCCATACTTCATCACCAACACCAAGTCTGGTAAGGTTGAGTTTGAAAACCCATTGATCCTTTTGTCTGAAAAGAAGTTGTCTTCCATCCAGGATATCTTGCCATCTTTGGAATTAAGTAACTCGCTTAGAAGACCATTGTTGATCATTGCCGAAGATATCGATGGTGAAGCTCTTGCCGCATGTATCTTGAACAAGTTGCGTGGTCAAGTCCAAGTCTGTGCTGTCAAGGCACCAGGATTTGGTGACAACAGAAAGAACACTCTTGGTGACATCGCCATCTTGACCGGAGGTACCGTATTCACCGAAGAATTGGACTTGAAACCAGAAAACGCCACCGCTGACCTCTTGGGTAGCGCCGGCTCTATCACCATCACCAAGGAAGACTCTGTCATCTTAAACGGTGAAGGTTCCAAGGATAACATCCTGGCCAGATGTGAACAAATCAGAACTGTGATTGCTGACGATGCCACTACCGAATACGAAGGGGAAAAGTTACAAGAGCGTTTGGCTAAATTGTCTGGAGGTGTTGCCGTCATCAAGGTTGGTGGCTCTTCGGAAGTCGAAGTTGGCGAAAAGAAGGACCGTTACGACGACGCCTTGAACGCCACCCGTGCTGCCGTCCAAGAAGGTATCTTACCAGGTGGAGGTACTGCTTTGATCAAGGCCTCCAAGGTCTTGGACCAGTTTATCGAAAGTACCGTCAACTTTGACCAAAAGTTGGGTATCAAGATCATCAAATCTGCCATCACAAAGCCTGCAAAGAGAATCATTGAAAACTCCGGTGACGAAGGTTCCGTTATTGTTGGTAAGATCTATGACGACTCTGCTTTCAACAACGGTTACGACTCTGCCAAGGGTGTTTTCACCGACATGATTGCTGCCGGTATTATCGATCCATTCAAGGTCGTCAAGAACGGTTTAGTTGATGCCAGTGGTGTCGCCAGTTTGTTGGCCACCACCGAATGTGCCATTGTTGATTCCGTTGAAGAAAAGGTTGGTGGTGCACCAGCTCCTCCACAAGGTATGCCAGGAATGGGAGGTATGTTCTAAGCACTGATAACTCTGATATCTGAGCAATGAGAAGGATGGATGACAGTACAACTACAGACAAATGTCTACGTTGACTCTTCGATAGTCTAGAGAATTTTCCGGAGAATATCCATAGAATACTCCATTTATTCCAGAGAATGATGAGAGTGCAATTTAGCAGCTATGCTGCTTGCACTTTTTCCCATGCAAAGGTTATCCTAATTATGTGAGATTGTCGAATTGCCATAATTTTCATGTCTGAATTACGTCTGAATTTCGTCCAAGTGGCTCAATTTTCGCTAGCAAGTAACTGATCGAAAAAAGTTGCTTGTGTGTGATGTTGAAGAGGACGATCCGGAGCGAGCCTACGCTCCTGAACTGTCATGATTTCCAATCCCTCTGTATTTAGCCCCATATATCTGTAAATAGTAAAATTATTGGGATGCTTGATTATTATGGACTCGTATCACGTGATATTGATAGTTGACGTGACTACAGTAACGTGATTTAAACATTCTTGTGTCGTATGTCACATGACTATATCTCACGCGATTTGATACTCTGAGATGAGATCAACACTGGTAGAGCTGCATCAAATAACCCTCAAAATATCCGCTACAAGGGCGGCTACGACAATTACCAAGAACTCACACGGCCACAACCAACACTCGTCAATCACACCACGACCAGTGAGCAGAATAAACACACCGAAGACGCGACTGTTCACCACTTAAACCCATCGCTGAGGGTAAGATATCATAATTTTAGCGACTTTACAGCACACTAACTGAAGGATTACTACCAGAAGAAGTGTACGATATAGCAGAATCAATACTAGCGACGCTAACTGATCAAACTTTGTGACAGAGTAGCCAGATTTAGCGACCTAGGGACAGACTAAACGACTCCACCATCCCGACCCAACGATGTTTGAGGATATTTATCAGAAATTCGAGGTCAGGGAGAGTCGACCCCGTCAGCTCGAGAGTTTGCTATCAAAATATAAGGAGGTCAAGAAGTATCAAGAGTTATATGGAAGTCTGAGTCCCGTGATCCATAATAAAGCACGAAATCGGAATCGAGAGCAGGCTCTTCGAACGATACGGCGAGAGTTGAAGAAACGGTTGAAGCCAGAAGAGACATACGAGGTCTGGCATGAAAAACTGCACGTGAATGTGAACTTGGGACAGTCTAAGAGTTCCGATCCTACCACCAAACCCATCATGTCTACTCCTACGACCGCTTCCAGAGATTTTAGCGACATTTCAGACAGTGATGAAGACGACCCCAAGGCTGCCTCAGAAAACTCACTCGCCAATTATAGACTCCAGCGTTTTACCGAATCGTTCGATACCACATCCGATTGGATCAAGTCCAACTTCATCCTCCGTACCAATGGGCTTGAGGTGCTTCCGTACCATAAATATGAGGGTGGACGCCCGGTACAGGATCAGCATATCAATAATCTCAAGACGCTTCTACATCTACAAATGTTACGGAGGAATTGGAACTTGGCCTACAAGATCTTTTGCTTGTTGGTGAGGTTACCAGTGGATGTCAGGTCGTTGTGGCCCATAGGGGTGGAGATTTTGAAACGAAAAGGAGATCAGAATCACAATGAATTTGAGAACCAGAATGAGCTGGGGAGTGCTTCTTCCGAGATGCACTCCTCTGGGCGCTCCTCTGGATCTCGTGTCTTGGTGAGGACTGTGCTGGACGAAAAGTTCTTTGATTGGCTCTCTACTTTCTATATTATCCCCAACGTGAACTCCGCCAACCTCACCACCCACTCCAAAGAGATCTCTGCACCCATTTGGAGGTCCGGTTCCAAGTATCATGCACCGTTGTATATAGTTAGTGCTCTCTGGAACCTTTTGACCAAAGGTGAGTACGTGAAGTTGAAGGATAAGTTGGAGAATTTGCTTCTAGAGCCCCCCTACAACATCGAGGGGGAGTTTTACTTCTTGTTGGTGCTTTGTTATATCGAGGAGCTGATCCATTTAGCTGATAAGTACTTGCACGTGAGCAACAACAATGGTTTTCACTCCAAAACAGAGATATACAACCAAATCCTCGGCAAAACCAAAATTATAGAACAAAATCTCGGTAAGTGTGATGAGCTACATTACCAGTACCCCAAAGAGCTAATTGTGGACCAAGTTGCGGCCATTTTGAAGTCACTAGATGGTAGGTATGTCGTGGAGAACTCTGACGCGACATCTTCCGACAGTGAAGAAGAAAATGTCGTCGAAGATGAGCCGTTACAGATAAACGACATCCACGGGGAAGAGATCGATGACGAGGAAGAGGATATGAAGACATACATTGAGAGGATAAAATTGGCCACTCCACAACCAGAGGAAAGGGAAACCGGACGTATTATTGCGGACCAGGAAAATGGTCACGTGACCGGAGAACAACCCGACTACTTTGCTGACGAAGAGGATGCTCAAATGGTGGCTAAGGATGTAAATATGGATTTTGATTTTGACTTTGACTAGAATCTCAGTGAGATATTTCTAGATACCTTCAAGTAGTTGATTTGTGAAGTTTACTGAGTTGAAATTTATCACAGGTTAGAGACATTTACTGTTCGGAATTAATTCCGGAAATACTACAGATTAGACTAATTAATTAGAGGCATACAAGTTAGGAATTAGAAGCAAGCTACATAGAGGAATATATTCACATTAGAAGTCCCTAGATGTCGAACTAAATAACTAATCCGCAGAATACTTAGTTAGTGGCATTTTGATGTCTCTTTGTATTGGGGTTTACTCCTTAAACCTGGTAAAGTAATGCTAAGTTCGTTGAATAGTTGCAAAACAATGTCGCTTTTGTCATTATTAAACATGTCATATTTTGCAACTCATTTACACTTCATATCCCATATATATATTATAATTATAGACTGTTTTAGAGGTTGCATCCAGTGAGTTGTAGAATGACAGTGCATTACTGTCAGACTGCTATGAGTCTGATTTTTCTGACTTGATCAGACAAAAATATCCAAGATAATAATCCGATATTATCCGACATTCACATCATATCATACACTTGACTCGCAATTAATACTCCATCTCAGCTATATACAGTTTATTCTCTCCTGAGAATATTTGTTGCTTGTCGGATGTTCCGTTTCTTGATCGTTAGGCGACCCTCTGCGGCCATTGAGTAGTGGATTTTGTATTCTCTTTCATTTCCGTCGTTTCTCTCGTCCAGAGGGATTACTGACAACGGAATCACAGTCCAGTCTGGAGGCAATAATGCGGTATTTGGAAGCGAGATTTCTTGATATCCACCGAAGTTTCTTGTGCTTGCGTCCACGACATTCTGATCACGAGAATGAGTTTCGTCTGCATCTACTGGTCTGAATGTTGAGGGAACAGGAGAAGCTCTGGATGAAAGGCTAGTACTTGTAGGGGTAGGATTACTGGTAGTTGAAGATGGTGTAATTCCTGTAATATTAGTAGATGTTGGTGTAGGGTTAGGGGTTGTTGTTGTTTGTATAGGTGGAGAAGTAGTAAGTGGAGGTGCCTCATTCGCTAGTCCATTCGCTAGTCCATTTGTAGGCTCTGCAACAGGTCTTGCTTCAGGCAAAGGGTTTCTATGAATCATATCTGTAAACTCTCTTAATCTTTCCTGTAAGTGTGCCTGAACATTTGGTTGTGGTGGGGCTTGAGCAGCGGCGTGAGCAGCCAGATGTTGTTCAGTACTAGCGTCTCCCACCGGAGCTGCGTCCAAAACCTTCCGTCTACACAACGGACAACTTTCAGACCTCTCCATCCATTCCTTCAAACACCCCATATGTAAAATATGGCCACACACCAATTTCTTTGGACATCTCCGTGGCGACAATCTCTTCTTGAACTGTTCCATATAATCCTCCACTGAGAACATATCCTCCCTACAAATGATACACAAGTTGTCTGACTCTGCAAGATCGTCCTTGGTAGCATTGGGAAGCTTTTTGTCCAACATTTTCGACGACTCAATGAACGCCAAAAGCTCCGAAACCTCCACATAAGTCTGTCTGATGGACGAGTACGTCCCCTGGAGCATGGATATCGGAAGCGATAGCCCCGAGTGGAACATGAGCAAGTAGATGAAACATAAATGTGATAAAGCCTTCAAAGTCGATGACGATATATCTATGCCCTTACTGTAGAAAGCTTTGTTTTCCCACACCTTTTCTTCATCATCGTCGTCTAAAAGGTCAGCGTCGAGATTAGCGTCAGGATTAGCGTCGAGATTAGCGTCAAGATTAGCGTCCACTTCAGCGTTCACTTCAGCGTCTACTTCAGCATTCACTTCAGCGTCTACTTCAGCATTCACTTCAGCGTCTACTTCAGCATTCACATTGGCATCCTCTACATCTCTCTCACTAGTACCTTCGCTTCTATATTCCACCAATTCGTACACGTTCAACAACATCTTCGAGAAATAGGTCATGGAATCAACACCCTGGACGGCAAACTGGAACCCAAACAACAAACACGTCACCGAGTTGATGCCCTGGAACACGTCGTAGACTAAAAACTTTGCTACCGAGAAGTCAAACCCAATCAAGATCAAGTTCAACCAAAAGTAGAAGCTCAAGAGGTACTTGTAGAGCACCTGAGACTTGGTGGTGTCTTCCGTCATATTATTGACGATCTTCATATTCATCAAGTCCAACCGGTCGGTAAGGATGATATGGAACACTTTGAAACTGATCGAGAGGCCCAATAGAAACGAGTTGAGGATCATGTTGTTGTCGCTCGTAGCCAAGTTGAAGAACAAGTTGATAGCGAAGACGGGGAGTGATTCTACGAGATGTTCGACTTCGATAATGCGGAGTTCGCCAAAGATCAAAAGCTGCAAGAGTTTGTTGGTGGTGATAAAGATGATCACCATGAAGTTGAAGAATATCCCGAGGTTGAAGCCGTCGGTAAACTCGAGGAGGAATGTGGTGAAGTTTATGGACGACTTGAGGGAGGAAATGGTGGAGTAGGCGAGAAGGCCCACCGAGAAAACTGAGTAGAGAAGGAAATATTTGACGTTGGTATTCATTGTGGTGGATTGAGGCTAGCGAGGATAAATTGTCTCTTTAGTAATAGTAGCGAGGAAAATGACCTCTCTAGTAGTTGAGGAGGATTATGAGTTCCAGTGATAACTAGCGAGATTGAGTCTTAGCAACGCGTGAAGTATCCGTTAAAGACCAGTTATTCTGGAGATCTTAAGGAATCTAGATCTGAATGATGCTGGAGATCTTAATGAGAAACTCTGCTGTAAGTTCCTAGAGTTCCTAGAATTCAGGTTCCTGTATTCTGTTGGTTAAACCTAAGACTTTCAACAGTTAAACGTCCTCTTATATGCTAAATATTCAGAAATGTCAAGCTTCTCAATTATCAATTCTTGGATATGTTTCCAGGTATTGTCGTACCGAGGTTCTTCCAGCTTCTGGACTTAGCTAGTCTCTCTAAGTTAATATAATCCTGAGTTAATCTAATCTCTCTTAGTTAACTTATTCTAAACTAACTTGATATAACTTAATAGAGCTTGGTTATTTCAGTACAACTCACTAAAGCTCAGTATACTTCAGAATTGCTTCTCTATTGGTCTCTTTGCTAATAGTTCTTCTACTGTCTCACTTGGGTCTCCAGGACTAGGTTGCCGGTGACGTGTCCAGATTCAAAGTATTAAGTAATAGGCCCAAGGGTAAATTTGCCACAGTAGTTCAATGGTGGTATCGCTGTATTGATAAGTTCAACTGTTGGGGAGTTGTAATGTTGGAGAGTCGTGTTCTGGCGTGTGTTGGGTCTTCAAATTGCGGAGTTCATATAAGTCGTGTGCCCCTCGACTTTCGTTACTTCAGATCGAAGCAACTGAGTGACGATCTCTCAGCTTCTAGTGATCTGCAAGTCTCTGATTAGCTGATGAAGTCGCAGTTAACTAACTGAAAAGTACTAAGTCTTTAGGAAGTTATTTCAGTGGTGATTTTGTCAGATCACTATGTCGCTACGATCCTCTGTGACCATTAAGGAGAACTCGAACCTTTAGCCCCAGGCTACACCTTTTGATTACTATCGTCTAAGACGTAATTTTCGTATACACTTATGCATTGGCAATATCGAAGACCTCTATGGCTTCAGCCTTGGGCCGTCTTTTACGAAAGTAATTTTTCGGTTTCCTCGCTGTTAGGCAATTCGGCGTATATAATATATAGTACATTAGGGTAGTAGGGAAACAGGTGAGAATGGAGAAGGCGGAGCGACTAGACGAAGCGACTAACTGGATAGGTGTAGTAATAATAGTCGATAAACGTGTGAGATGTTTGGATGTTTGTAGCTAGAGCTAAGAAACTGACCAGTCGAGCAAGTAAACGAGTAGTTATTCATGTAGCTCGATAATTATCCTCCATTGCTCCATATTTCTCTCCGTATATGATATGGGGTTTACCACTCGCTTGTGAATATGTAGATTCAATATCAGAAGGCTCATTTCATGATTATTCCCCTCTGCCAGAACTGAACATACATCTTATTGGATGTGACAGGGGGAAGAGAATTCGTGGAGAAAGTACCGATGGTTTAGATATAGCAATTTTGGTAGCATTGAGGAGTAAGATCATTTAGATACATTCACTATCACTTAGACATGTGTCGGTATCTTGAGAAAACTCGACTTGGAAGGAAAATTTACAGAAGCCCCAGATCAGCATCGGGCTATACGTATGTTCAAAGATTGCAGTGGGCTATTCTCTAGATGTATTATCAGTTTCTAGACCAATCTTTCTAAGAACTCGTAATCGTTCAAGAAGACAAACTCTCCGAGAATCAAGAGCAAATGGTGCAGAATTAGCGACCAAGTCAACCTGATTTTAACGAAATATTTTCAAGGTACCATGGAGACTCGAAACCGGGACCATTAACTTCAGCGAATCGACATTGGCGACCATACTCAAATTCCTAGAAGCTATCAAGTAATTCATGAAGTGTAATACTGCAGAATATCAACTGAAGTGTTTATCCTCCTTCTCTTTCTCTCTCCTTCATTCTCCTTATTTTCCTCGCATAAAATAGGAATCTTTGAAGACGTTTTTATGTCAAATTCTCTATTCCGTTTTGAAGCCAAAGAATTTAAAGAGGAGTCCATAAGATGCTTTGAATGATCAAATTGAACCAGAGGATTCTGAGGTTGTTTATCAACTGTTTTTATTAAAGATTTATGTGTGTTCTCTGGATAATTTGCTTCATTTTCATCTAAGTCATTTTCTTCACCGACTTCTTCCTGAAACAACGAATTTGACTTCAATTTCCATTCGTTATGTTTGTTAACGATCTTTTTCTTTTCCAGTTCAATTTCGTTCAATGAACTTTCAAAGAGGGTCTGATAACTTTTAACTGAACTTGTCAAACGAGCCAAGTCTTTGGCTAAGTTCTTGTTCATATTAGATAATTTGTCGTCATTTGAATTCTGTAAATGGTCTTTTGTGATAAAATGTGATAGGTCGTCGTTCATTTTCTGTAAAGAATGTAAGTTGTTGGTGATCGCAGAGCATTTAGCTTCGAGGCTTGCAATCTTTGAGTCTTTGATCGTGATTTTGTTATTGAGGGTGGTAATAATTGATGAGTTCGAAGAGAGCGTTGCATTTAATGACGATATGGCTGCATCTTTCGACGAGAGTGATGATTTGAGTGAAGATATATCTCCATTGAGTGATGATATAACAGAGTCTTTGGATGCGTTTGATGAGTTTAATGCCAGTATTCGTTCATTAAGTGCTGAGTTTGACGACTTTATTCCCAAAACAGCTTCATTTAATGACGATATTGACGATTCTTTCGCAGCATTTGATGACTTCAAACTCTCTATTTCTGTATTCAAAGTCATATTCGATGATTTTAAGCCACTGACCTCATCATTCAATGTCGAATTCGACAATTTTAGGCTAATGACTTCATCATTTAGCTTGAAATTCGATGTCTTTATTTTCAAATTCTCGTCGTTCAACGTCAGGTTCAAAATTTTCATCTTCAAGATCTCTTTATCCATTGTCTCATTCTTCATTTTCGCTTCCTTTAAATCTAGCTTTACTCCATCATTTTCATCGATTATCTGACGATAATTCTCTTCATTCAAGTAAATTCCATTTTTACTTCTAGTTGATTTCAAATCGTTATTTAACTTTACGATTTCATGTGATAAGTTTTTGACCAAGATCTTCTTCATGATCATATTTGAATTTTCATAGGATTGTGGAGAGTTTTTGATGTTTTTCACTTTACTAGCGTAGTCTAGCGTTGATATTGTTTCTTCGATGTTGATTTTTGCGGGTGAAATAGTTGCAATTAAACTGGTTTTGGTGTTTCCTCCAATGGAGTCTTTTAGTAAACGGGTAAGTTTGGACTCTCTGTATGGTATATGGGATTCTTTGGTTATTCCTTCGCTTAGACAATTTATGACTCTCCCTAGGGTGAGCAAACTTTGGTTAATTATCCCAGCTTCTTTGGCCCGTTGGTTTTGGGCGCCAGACTTGGTGATGTTTTCCGACCCTGCTAGATCGACTAGATTGATTTTGGAGATTTTAAATAGTTCTCCAGATTCTTCAACGGAAGAAGCTTCGCTTAATGCACCTAATGGACCTAATGGAGCCATTAAATGGGTTCTTGGTGCTCTTGAAGGTCGCGAATGTCCTAAGAATGAGCCTGGTTTAGGTGATGACGATCTCAGAGAACCTGATTTATATGATGATGATCCTAAAGAGTCTGGTTTAGAATGAATTGATGACTTTGTACCTAAACCGTTTGGTCCTGCTTCAACTTTCTTGTAAAGATTTATCGTAAAAATAGTATGAGATCTCGAAGAGAAATCATTAAGCTTTGTACTCGCAGTTTTTCTCTTGTTGAGTCCTCTATCAAGCAATCTCAATCCCTCAATACTATTCAGAATGTATTCCTCGGTCAAATTCTGTACTACCGTGTTCTTATTGGTTTCGTACATCCTCAACTTTCCCTTATCGTCAAGCATGTCGCTCAATTCTTCGTTATAGAGTTCAAGAAATGAGCACTTAACCACATAGTCGTATTTTGGGTCTTCAAGACGGTTGAATAGCTCCACGAGTACTCGAGGAATTATCCCCGACGACTCTGAATATGAGCTAGAAAAAAATTCGGAATTGATAGCTGGCGAACTATTCATAATATAATTACGGCCATCAGCCACTGATTGCTCTTTAATCTTTTTTACCCTTTCATCGCCACACATCGTATAAGTTTTACCAGTTCCTGTTTGGCCATAAGCGAGAATCGTGACATTGAATCCTTCCATAAAGTCGTTGAAAAGCGGGAGGGCCACATTTTCAAATATTACGCCCTGGTCCGCCTGTGACCCATAGACCTGGTCGACTTTGTATGTCTTGCTATCAACAACGGATCGTTTATCGTTGTTTATGGTGATGTAGGGATCCACCACCGAGAAGTTATCGTTTGGTAGCTCGACAACCACGGGCGACTTTGCGTTCGATTCTCGCTCTGTCCGCCCTCGGCACCGTACCACTACTTGGATATTTGACATTGGGAGAAGATGGAGATAAGATACGATGTAGTTTTGATGTTTGTTTGTTTATGTTTTGTTTCGCATATATGTAGGTTTTGATCTGTTTTATATGCAGGTTTGTGCTTTGGTTATATTTGGACGAGAGTTATGGAAGTTGGCCGGTGGTAGGGGTTTTAAAGAGGATGTATAAGGGGTGAGAATAAACATGTAGTGTATATATATATACCATATCAGAGTATTTGGTATTCACAACCTAATAACTAGATTCATTAGTTCTAAATGAAACAAGATAAGTAGAAACTGAAGGGAAGCCAGCAGAGTAGTAGCAGTTTAATCGAGTTTTATTAGTATATATAGACGAGATAATGCAGAGGAAGACATACCATGAGTTTAAGACTACAAAATATCCTCTAGAGTGATCCTCCAACCAAGATACACCGCGAGATGAGAATCTATGATTATTTTAGTTCAAGGTTGTAGACCATGAAGGAATTGTAAACGTCCTCGATCTAAGATACTCCTAACATCTTTAGAAACGTCTTACATACCATCTTGTAGTAGCAGTTGGTGTTTGTTCCTTTCATCATGAATCTTGTGATTAATACCGTGAAATTTGGAGGTTTTCCAAAATGAACAGTTCACTAGACTTCCAAACATAGAGGTCGGCCCCTGGTAATATATTCCATTAATGCGATTTGTCAAGGTAGATAATTGGCGGTCCAGGTTTGTGAAGTATCTCCGTGGAAAACCCTGATGAGTTTAGAATACCCCGAGTTTTGAAAACTGCAAAAATCTAGAATACTTCACTAGTTAACAAAATTATGATATAATTCTAGAAATTTCCCTCTCACAAGGTTTCTGGATCGAAGTTTTGCTCTAGTTCAAGAGATTTCTCTCTTTAGGCTATGAATCATGAACTCACTCTTATGAATCTGGAACTTCTCTTCAGTATTAAGAAATCACTCTATCAAAGATAGACCAATTTGTTGAAAGAGCAACTTACTCCTTAATCAAAGAAATCATCATCATCATCCTCAACATTCTTTCTGTCATAAATAATCTTCGTACCCACCTTTTGGTCTCGTGACAAACCATCCAAGATCTGGACTACGTCCTTTTCTCCAAGTTTCTGGGTAATTGATCCCATTTGGTATAATTTGATGATATATTGTTCGACCTGGTCAGCACGGTCTGGTCTCACTATACGGACTCTGCTTAAACGCTCTCTTGCACTCGACTCGAGAAGACGGGAAAGAATGGTAAGCTTGGCGTCGTCGGCGCCTGAAGGTGCTGCACCAGAACTTCCACTGCTGGGTCCGGCGGTCCCTGCGTTCTTTTGTAACTCAGCTAATCTTGCTGCACGTATAGCGTTCAACTCTGCGTCATCCATGGTTAATGAGCGGTAGAGTTATGGAAGCCAGAAATTTTATGTTATTAATTGGAGAAATTGGTCGGCGCACTACACAATATCGATCAACTTTTGCAGCTAAATGAACCGTAGAGACAGCGTTAAATTGAAGCAGGGTTTAACTAATTGTATGAGTCGCCAAATTGTTTATTCCTAGAATGGAGCTCTCTCGGAAATCTCTACTCCTTAGAGACGTTATTGATGTTCTTCAATTGATAGAATTACTCTCCTATATATCCGAGCAGTATTTTTCAAAGCTGTAGAAGATATTGGTGGAATCTATTTTTTCCAATCCAATAAGGTTTTAGATAAATCTCTTACTGGTTTTCCACCTTTCAATACAAATTCAGCACGATTAGTAGTAATTATATTTCTCTATTGATAAATCGCCATAAATACCTGATATCTTCCTAAAATTCTCCAAAAACCACGCTAAAATGTTCTAAATCATTATTAGAGCCTCAGAATATATTACAACCACCCATCTTTGCCCCCTTTAATATCTTCTTACATCCTCTAACCTCCTCCTCCTCTAACCTCCTCCACTCTGTTTCTCTCCATTTTTCTTATATTCCTGTATATAACATTCCAACAAAAAGTGTTTCTGATTTCAGACCAGGCTTACAACTAACAACAACCACATCAACATCAACCATGAGTGACAACGCAAAGAAAGCTGGAGGCAGCGATAAGTCTAACATTATGAGGAAATATAAAATCGTTTTTTTGGGGGATCAAAGTGGTACGTATAGGAAACGCTAGTGTCGCTAGTATTGAAAGAATAGAAGAACTCGAAGGAGAACCAGAAAAGAACAAGAAGAACAGGAAAATGGAAGACAGATGATCTAATAGAACTGGAAGTATTCATTGCAGCATTATTCGAGAATTATCGCTAATTTCTTTCCACTGCCCCAGTGCTGTAAATTTACTCAGTAACTGGTGGTAGCCAGGAGTCACGCGGATTGCCAAGAGTTGACACAACGTTGAATTAAAACAAGAGTTAGTAGAGAGTCTTTAGTGGCATCTCCGCCCATAGATTCCAGCAATGTATGACTAGCCATTTGTTGAGTGGCTGTTGCTAGTTCAAGGATCTACCATATATTAAACTGTGAAAATGTTGGAGTACCAACTTATCTGTGGAACTCTTAATATTTGTAGTGGTTTCTAGAATATGTGATACTTCTACTGTTGGAGGACTTTGGGTATGAGAAGTTGTACACATATTGCTCATACTGCTACTGATTGCTACTTTTAGTCATGCAACTGATGAATCTACCGTTGAACTTTTTGTTTCTAGATGGTCCTGGAATTAGAAGGTGGTTAGATTTGAGCTTATTGGCTCTGAATATTCGGATGGACGACTATTAGCTGCTTAGTATCTGCGTGAAGCGGCTACTGGTGAAGTATGGCGGCTACTTGTAGTTCAGCGACTCGTGAACAACAGCAAGAATCTTAACAAAGGAAGTGATTTCAACTTGCGTAAATACGAGAGGAGGCATCTTAAGTTCTGGTAAATGATTCAAAACCATCTCTTTGTGAATTGAATCTGGTATTTGGTGTGATCTTAAACTGCGGTATCTTCTATCAATTAGAGATGACAATGTTTACTTCTTTGGCCGCCAGTTTAGCGGTCTAATAATCACCAGGTGACCATGTTGCTTCTAATATTATCCAGACATTATCGGTATTCTTCCAACTCAACGCTGGCTCGGTCTTCTGTTCAATGCAGCGATCAGATCAATACTAACATCTAGTTGGAAAAACATCCTTAATAACCAGGTTTATGTACGATACCTTTGACGAACAATATGCAGCAACCATCGGGATCGATTTCCTCTCGAAAACTATGTACCTCGAAGACAATAAAACCATCAGATTACAGTTATGGGATACTGCAGGACAGGAACGTTTCCGGAGCTTAATACCTTCATACATTCGTGACAGTCACGTTGCCGTGATTTGCTATGATATAACGAATAAGAAATCATTCAACAACTTGGATAAATGGATCAAGGACGTAAAGTTGGAGAGAGGAGACGATGTCATATTGGTGCTAGTAGGGAACAAGTCTGATTTGGGTAACGACAAGCGTCAAGTCACCCAGGAGGACTGTGAAGCCTTGCATAAAGAAGTTGGTTCCAAGTTTTATATTGAAACATCTACAAAGGCCAACCATAACGTCAAATTGTTGTTCAAAAAAATTGCTCAGAGTTTGCCGGACTTCATGGGTAGCGGTGAAGACGAAGAAATGGAGCATAGAAAGAACAAGCCGGAATTGATTGATATTAGTGTTGAGAGGGGTGGGACTGAAAGCAGTGGATGTTGTTAATCAAGTGACTTGGCAAATCAAGCAACTGATGGAAGCTCTTTCTTGTAGAAGTGATCTGCATCAAAGTTCCGAGACCCGCTGATAATAAACTCCCTTGTTTTCATCGACATATGTGATCAATAATTTGTCTTTACTATCGGTAGATTTTCAGCACTGTTACCGGTACCTTGACCCTTCGATGATTTTATATAATTATCATCAGTCTTCATATTTCGAGGTTAAAGGTGATTTCTTAATGTTGTGGGCGGATAAGTGTTTTTCGATGCATTCATGCAAATATCAGCACTGAATTATCTTTCTATTGCTCTTAGGAGTTGTGGAAAGAACTGTCGCCAAGGGTCTTGTGGATGAGGTGAAGCTAGAAATTACTTTTTGGTCATCACTATCTAGTTATCGCTGGCTCTCTGACATTCTGAGTCTGCTTTGGTTGAAACTCCATCCCTGGGCAATGGCTCAGCACTAGTTTGCGAATGTTGGAATGGTAAAAAGGTATCACATGATAGGCATATCGGTATTTATGATGTCGAGGGCCAAGAAGTTCTGAATCCTTCCGGTGACTATTTCATTATGGGATCACGACCAGGCACGAGGGAAATAAGATGTTTCTTAAGAACTATAAAGTGGCAGTGTGTCTACATGGCGCTGATAAACGAAATTATAATAAAAAATTTAAATTTAATATAATTGAAACTTTTAATTATAATATAGCATTACTTGAATATTGTCTATATGTGGAGATATCATAGGATACTATGACAGATATCTAGAGGTCTGGTGTACCAAAGCGACCTAGAGTCAATACTTGTAATTAGAGAGTACTAAATTCTAGGTCATGACCTTCTATATGTATTCAATACGGCACAACATGATGATCAGCTAATGCATATGTGATGTGAAGTATAGCATGTTGGCCAAGAAGAAGCTGGATTAGGAGCGAATTTTACGGGTTATGCATAGTTTCAAGATTTTAGAAACACTTTTTAACATATATTACTAATATTATGTACGACAAGTACATCACTTTTAAGGCAATTCTTCACTTGTACCGATCTTCTTAAGAATCTTTTTAGTAAAACAATGAACAGAGGCCCCGTAAGATGTGTCATCGGCGACTATTATAATTGGTCACACAACTTGTTCATGGAACTTACCAAAGAGGAAAGCTGTTTTACTAACCTGCAAAGAATACACTGTAAAGAAGCGTACACAATGCAAAGAATACACCACAATAATAATTTGAAAATACGGACACCGCCGTTATCCTGCAAAAGAACTCACATGAGAAAAATTCAACCTGCAAAAAAACTGCAAACTCAAGTCTGCAAGGTCCAAAGGGCCACGCTCTGCAGATGACATTGAAGACTGGTCATAATGTGGTCGGTAGTCATCTCTATAGTCACTTTGACTCTAGCTATTCCGTATTCCTTATATCGTGTCGTATCATTCGTTTCGTATCGTGTCCTAACAGACCTCGTTCGGGTGAAACGACTAGTTTTACATTTTCATTTATGCCGTTAGCGGAGCGTTCGCGGAATCTCTTACTGAAAAGATCGTGATTCTTGCTGTGATTGGACGTATGGGCGTCACTTTGTACTGTCCAAATCCATCTTTTCTTCGCCGCAAACAACGTCGTGTGGGTTCGACTTCATCAATTTGCGACACTCACTTAAACCGAGCCAGTTGTTATGCCAGATTTGGAGCCACGGACGAGGCTCAACTGTTACTCTTTTGTATCGCTGGAAACGAATATATTTCCCATCGCTCACAACCCGCACACCAGTTACGTACCGGAAATCTAAAACAGGTCCACAGGCACAAAAGCGTTCTTGTACCTAAGGCGTCTTTGTGCACCATGTATGTACTGCACGGTTTTGATATGCATATTGTGCCCTGACCGATATATCCTTGTCACGACGATAAACTGCGTCCTCTTCATCAAGCTTTTTGAAGCCCCGAGAGTACATCTTGGAATGACTGTATTTTTTGACTAGATGCCCACCCTGCTGACGCAGACAGCAGAACACACTCCGGAAATTCCAGCGACATTGCGTGGAACTTCAGGCTTAAGTGTCGTATGCTCATGCAATGTGACTTTCTTTACTTTTGCCGTCTAGTCTTGCAAGGGCGGCTAGTACAGCTGCATGTAGGAGACCGGCATAAGGTATTTATAATCCACGTCGTGTGAGAACCAACAAAATTTTATTGTCTACATTCACTTTTCAAAACAACATCCTCTCAAACTCCACGAAAAAGGAATTAGTCAATTAATGATATATTTACCATAATAGAGACTACCGACAATACATTGATCTTATACAACGGTACTGGCCATTTTTCGAAGTTCAACGGCGACACTGATTTTCCCCATTCAAAAACAGTCACTACTGAGTTTGTAGACAAAGTGACAGGTCAGGGGTAATGGTAGAAATGGTGATGAATAACAGCAATGCGGCGAGTACCACCAGCATATCCAGTGGCGTCAGTCGTGATAGTGCGGGAAGTGCTGACAGTCTTGTAAGCGACAATAAGATGGTTGCTTCCAGTTTTGCCAGTGGCACATTCAGCGGCCGCGACGAAGTGGCCTCCATACCGAGTGGTGCCAGCACCGCTAGCAATGGTGACGCTCCTCCGCCGGTTCCTCCCAAATCTCCTTCATTAAAGCCGCGCTCTAAACGCCCGTCAAAAGGCAGAGTCTTCCAGTGTACCGGATACCCTGGTTGCAACATGTCCTTTACTCGCTCAGAGCATCTTGCCCGTCACAAACGAAAACACACCGGAGAACGTCCATTCACGTGCCCCTACTGCTCTAAGAACTTCTCACGTCTAGATAACCTCAGACAGCACAAACAAACGGTCCATGCCTACGAGATGTTTCTCCAGACATCGGACAAAAAGGAAGAATATCCTTATCCATACCAAGTGGGCCAAGTCCTGTCTCTGAGCACCCATCCACCTTTGCATAATGTATCACGTCATCCCAACCCTCCATCGCTCCAATCTCATCACCCTAATCCACCCTCGCTTCATACTAATATCTCCCACCACCCAAACCCTCATCCTTCGACCCCCAACAACTTGTACAACGTCAAAAACAACACCCAGAAGCTTCCAGAGAGCGGGTACCCTATTGGGTCTGCTCCTGTTACGGTTCCATCGTTAATTTCACCTCCACACTCTCATCCTCAGTATCACCAACAGTTTTATCCACAGCCTGTGTATGCTCTGCCGTACCAGTTTTCTCAGTTTCCACAGCAAGTTCAGTTAGTGCAGCCGGTTCATATGCAGAGCGCAACCACAAGGAGTAGCCAGCATTTGCCTTCGCCGGCCCTCCCAGAATCCAAAGGAGCACCCGTTGCAGGCTCAGCATCTACTCCAATTCAATCAAGTACGGCATCCTCCTCCACACCTACAGCGGGACAATCTTCATCCTCACGCAAGCTCACACACTACAATAAATTCAAACCGTTGCCTGTGCCCAACCCTGATGAAGATCGATCGTCTTCTCTTCCTCCCCATCTGTCCTTAAAGGCACCTCTCAACCAATTTAAACCAAAACGTCGTCCTAGACCTCTTTCGCTTCAAAACTCTTTTGGTGAAGAAAATGATGCACAGCTGACTTCCTCGGCGTCATCGTCACCGATTTCGACAACACTGGCAGCTGCAAGCAAACGCAATTCATACATGAATATTTACACAGCTCCGGCGCATACCACAACATTTGCCATTCCAGGTCGTACAACTCAGAACCCCAACAACAGTACAAATAGTCTTACGACTTCACACACAACGGTATCTAACGGCAAAGGAAAGTCAGAGTATCGTACCTCCGGAGCGCCCTCGATTGTTAGTTGGTCGTCTACAACCCCAAACTTGGTATCGCCGTTGTCACCGCTATTCCACCAATCATTTAGTCAAACTACTATCCGTTCAAAGCACAACAGTACAGCTAGCAGCATTTATAGTGGAGCCAGTCAAAGCAGCAATGGGGGTATCACAAGCAGACCCTTATCCAGTATACTATCTTCAGGACCAGGCGGAACAACTAGCGCAGACTCCAGTGCGATACCAAGTGCGGTACCTGTTTCACGGGCAATCACTACCACACAAACAGCACACAGCAGCGAAGAGACGTTATCGCTGTTGCCCTCGGTAGAGAATATCCTCTTGCCTTCAAAAAGAGGCAACACCAACGAATTCAACATCCCACAGCTCCACATGGCCAATTCCATTTCTCAAGAACTGGTATTGCCCAAGAGCGAACTGCGAGGTAGTTGGCTCCGTGGAGTATTGAACGACGAACAAAAGAGAGCTCCATCCATCGACGCAAACGGAGACATTGTAATGATGCTGCCTACGCAAGAAACAGCGGAGATCGAAGAACCTCAACAAATCGCCTCCTCGTATGTGTCCAAGAAACTAACAATCAACAGTTTGCTATCTCCAACAGAGAATAGGTTTCCAAAGGAGGCGGGACACATGGAGATCGAGAAATGTAACAAATAGTCACGACTACAGATGTATAACTACGATGAAAACCACGATGAACAACCTGGTATGATACTCAATTCCTGAAAATAATAGAAAGAGCTAACCAGAACTATTTACACTCATGTTGGACGAACCTTGTTTTCCCATACCATTTACGAACATCACATCTTTCGCACGATACAAACCACCATTACCTAATATCAACCACTTGATTATACCAAGGATCCAAACACAACAAGGTTCAAAAGCTTCTGGGATTCATAACTCCCAATAATCAGATATGACAAGCCGAGCGACAAAAATAGAGACATTAAATAAGCATTAGACAAATATCTAATGTGTAGAATACTGGATAGAATGTATGTATAAAGGGCACAGAGACGCCCGAAATAAAGACTATGTAAAGATGTAAGGAAGACTCAAAGGAAGTTCCCGTATATAGGACGTTTCGGGATTTCTCAAGTTTCGGCATTCATCAGGTTCCGGCATTTATCAAGTTCCGGTACCTTTCATGACTAATTTGAGGGCTAGTATTAATACAAACTACGCCACAACTCGTATGTCTCCTCGTACCCCAGCCTTACTCATATCTCTATATCCTTTTTCTATTCGACGTATCTTAACCTGTAGTTTGTAGTCAGCGTTTCTATCCCCTACAGGCCTATTTTGTTCAGTGTTACTTTGTAATGGTTGAGATTGGTTCGTGAATGTCGCGCATTCAAGGTTTAAGGTTTTAGGTTTTAAAACACCGACATTTGAACAATGAAAAGAATCAGCTCACATTTTACATTGTTACAACGTTGAGGAGAAGGTTGACGAACAATTCGGCCTGCAATTGTCCTGACCAACATGTTTTCATTTGGTGGAGTCTGGACACATTGTGCACTAACCAATATTAAGGAAGGCTCTATATAGACAGATAATTTGGTGCACGTGATGTAATGTCATAGCCTGTAAGCAAGTTCGAGGCGCCGCCTAGGTTTAGGGCACGGACTGGCTAAATCGAGTTGTCCAAGTCACCACCTGTCAAATCTACCGGCTTATTTCCAACTCCTTAACTGCAGCAACATCATCACATACGACTTAAACTTACAATATCATGCTCAGGATCTAGAATCTCTTCGAGTACCTGTGACGTTTGAATAGGAATGGAATAGTTATGTATTAAAGAGCGAATAATGATTATAACCCAGATAATCAATTGACTTTTCTTAAAGATAGATATTACGCTAATAGTAAGCCTAGATGTAGAAAATGGACTCTCTAGAGACTGATTCTTGAAAAGTATTCTATAGGAACTTCTATGACCGGTACTTCGGTGGCTGCGAAAATCTCCCAATTGTCTTGTCTCTAGTAACTATCACAGATTGACTAAAAACTATCACATAATACACAACCAGAAAACAACCACCTACAGCTAGTGCATTGTCAGTTAATGAAACAATTGAACGAATTGATGATCTATTGACAGGACGACAGCAACACTTGTAGATAAATGTCTTCATTATAAAGACTTTTACATAAATGAACTTGTTCTAGATCAAAGACAGCCAAAATGATTGTTAAGGTGCAGGTACGGCCAGGCACAGTAAGGTATAATTGAGTAAAATAGGTACAGTGAGGTACAATGCGATAACGTGCAAGGTATACATATCAAGTAGGTATGGTACAGTCAAGCAAAGGGCTCAATCTGGTACTCTAATAGTGACGTACTGATAAACTCCGACAGAAGAATAATTATGATCCGAGAGACGACTTAGCTCTGTGACCAAATATATTTCAACATCACTCTCTCATAGCCACGAACAAACAAGCTTCTGTTCAAGCTTGTCTCAAACCAACATATTTCTAGACTTAAAGTAGCAGATCTTCAACTTTGATATCATATCAAGTGGCGTGTTCTCTTCATGATGGGGGATAACGTTAGTTCATCAGCGATATATTTGTTGAATTGGGTAAAGTTCATTCAAGTGTGGTGGTGTAATATGTCCACAACAGAGTGAACAGAGATGGTAGATCTCTGTCCTAATGGCCACGTTATTATCATATTCTTGGTCACCTATCAAGAGACTGTTCGCATCTATTAGTTAATGTCACCAAATTTCTAGTATTTAGTTCCTTCCAATGCTTATCATGCTGAACCAGGAGTATATCGTGGCTGACTGGCGATTGTACTAAAAAACAGATCTCATTTCTTGTATTAGATTTTCAAGAGAATATCAAAGTTTTACCTAGATATTATCTTGAACTGAACTTGCCGATATTACACTCCTCTTCAAGCCACAATTACAGAAACTTACTAGAAATTTCTGTCTATTTATATCCTTGAATATTCATATTCGCTTTTGACGATATCCTTTTGTGAGCTATGAAATAACAAGTTCCGTGGTCATCTTCCTTCTATTCATTTCTATCAATGGTCTCACAATATGTCTTTGCTCCGGTCTGGTATCAAAGCCCGAAGTGCTTCTATGCTTGCAAATTGTTGGTGAAGAACAGCATAACTCTCATCATTAAGGTCTAAGTATTTAAGTAATTTGTGGTACGCATTGACCACCACCATAAGAGACACAATATTCTGGTTATACTTTTCATATACTTCTCCCAACTTTGAGAACTTATCGTCCATACGGTCCAAAATCGACAAGTTATTGGAATCTTTGGTCAGAAGTGATGTCAAAGAAACAACTTCACTTCTCAAAGATGGCAAAATCTTCTCCATTATGAACGACTCGTATTCCTGCAAGATTTTGAACAACTCTCGATTTTTGGATCTCTTTGATTGTTGAATTTTGGCTAGTCGAAGAATGTCAGCCTTGAGTTGGCGTATTCTTGGGGGCCCGTCTTGAGGTTCCACCGCCATTTCGTCCAATCGGTACTTTTGGTTCAATAAATAGCGGAGAGAGTCTACCGGCTGAGCATCAGATGTTTGTTCTTTGATTTCTTTGACTTCAGTCAGGCTATTTCGTTCTGACTCGCCATCTTTTGAGTCTTCATTCGCATCGTCGTTTGATCTTTCGTTTTTTGTCCCATTGGTGGTGTCAATTGGATCTTCCCCTTCTGAGAATTCCAGTTCACTTCGCTTAGGAAGCTCAATTGTGGGATACCTCCACTTGCTATCCACGAACCTCGTCAAATCGTCAATTCTTCTCTGGTTCGCCGCCAATTGAGACGACAACTGATCTATTACTACAATTAACGTTTCCAAATTCTCTGTTTTGAGTAAAAAATAGTAGCTAGAGGGGTTGTTGAGGGTACCAGCTACCATTCCTGTACCACCAGCGCCTGCGCCAGTCAAATTCACATTGGTTGAGTTACCACTGTTCATATCATCGGTGGTCTGCATTGCATTTGATCACTTGCGATCTTTAAATACTACGTGCGTCTGCGGTAACGATGTATTTTTTATTGCGGTTATGATGTTGTATTTGTAATTTTTATTTTATATAAAATCAATTTTAACATAGGCTTCCTGAAAGTGTATAGATACCACGGCAGATACTGTAGTTTTCCTTGAAAAATTTTATTGTAGCGATATCAAATTTGTCAAAAATCGCCATGCAGCTGATATTGTGACACAGCTTTAAGCTGCTATGTTAATCTCATGTACATTCCACTGTAGCTTAAGTTGCATTTTCCCTGGTTTCTGCGGTTTCTGTATAGCATATGCTACTTCTATACCTCCTTGTGGCAGCCACAAATCCTATCTCTTTTCTTTTATTTATGCTGAGAAATCATGCTATTCAATCATCCTGACAACCAATACCAAATATCTCTTCGCTTCTAACTGAGTACGTGGTCATCCATTTCTCTCACGTCTACGAATAGTTTCAATGCAGACACATTACAGAATCATCTAGATGGTAAACAAAGACTCATTCCCATTCAATGGTTGCTATTCGTCTAACATTTGCCATTGTTTTTCTTGACACTGTTCGAGGGAAAGCGTGTATTTCAATTGTTTCACCTCATTTGTTGTTGCTGTAATTGTGCCGATTTCCTCTCTTGCTTGCCCTTCTTCATTACTTGTTTGAGCGCAATACTATCCAATGGATCGAGGAGTTCAAAAGAACATAATAACTCCTCGGATACACTCATAACAGCTCCCCAGTTATCGAATTCGCCGCAGTAGTTCGGAGCTGAGAAAACTGTCACCAAAGTTCTGTCATTGAAAAATTCATATCCATCCTCAACCACCATATGAGCACGACATACCAAGTCAAACCCAAATTTGGAAAGGAATTTATTAATTGCTGATTTCGAAAACACGTATGACACACCTCTTTCGTTATCTTCCCATTCATTAAGAGTATCTGCTGGATCCGACCAAAGTAGATCATTTAGCAAACCAAAGTCTGGAACGTCGGTTGGTCTAGCGATATTTCTGATTTCATCCATAGAGTTCAACACTGGTGAAAGTCCGCCATGCACACAGAAAATCTTCCCTGCTACAATAGCAGCGATTGGCAAAGTGTTGAAGGTGTCAATGAACAACTTCCATGTCTTGATGTTACATCTCCGTTTGCACTCGTCATAGAAACCATATACACGTGTGACGTTCGCACATTCATGATTACCGCGAAGAAGGAAGAAGTTTTCAGGATATTTTATCTTGTAACAGAGAAGAAGCAAAATAGTTTCCAATGATTGCTTACCTCTGTCAACATAATCACCAAGAAATAAATAGTTTGTTGAAGGAGGAAAGCCACACTTCGTGAATATACGAATGAGATCTCCATATTGTCCGTGTACATCGCCTACTACCTTCACTGGCGGTGAGAGCTCCAATAAGGATGGTTGTGACAAAAATACTTCACGAGCTGTTGAGCAGATAAGTTGGATTTCGGAATTTTTGAGACATACGTTCTTTGTACGTTTTCCACTATAACCAGCATCGAGAAGTCGCTGAATTAAATCTTCAATATCAATTGAGGTGCCACCATTAGCAATGGTGGTGTTCGTAACGGATGATGCAGTTGTTGTCTTGGAAATGACATTATTGTTAATATTTGAAGAATCCGGTTTATCAGAAAGTTGACCGTCAGTTAATGTTTCAGTCAAATCAAGGTCATTAATGCTATTGCTGATACTGTGAATACTCTTTGAGTCTGCTGCGTTGTCAGTTGTAAGTTGAGGAGATAACGGGTAGTTATTTATGCTGGGTATGGAGTGGTTTGTTGAAGTGCGTGAGATATGCGGTGCTGGTGAGCCGGTTGAAGATGAGCTTTCTATACTCGACAGAACAGCAACTGAAGCTCCTCCTAAGGTGTCGTTTGTGTTTCTCCTCATGAGAATTGGTTCTTTCGGTTGCACCTGGATCATTGATGGTGGCAAATTATTATTAAAAGAAGATCCTAGATTTGAGGAGCTATTGTTCCGGGATATCCCTATGTTATTGCTTATGTTACTAGTACCTGTTATATTATTTCCGTTAAGATATGTGGACGGTATGTCATAACCAGAGGCAGATGAATTTTTTCTAGATAATACTTTTGGTGATTTTGGTGCAAGTTTTGGTGATGGAGCAGCTGAGTTCTGTTGAGAAATTGGATCATCTTTAGAAATCGAAATTCGTGACCTTATTGACCTTGAAGATTTCGCCGAATTTCCGGTGTCTGTACGAGTCAAAGGAGGACCTCTCGCATCTTTAGAAGTGTTACTACCCATGATATGTGACTGATGATTATATTTTCAGCTGGAGATGATGGAGATAGTTTACTGCGTCGTAAATTTTAGACTTTAACTTAAACGGTGGTTATAATTAGACGATGATTATCTGTCTTTATTATTTCCTTAAATATTGATATCTCTAGATATGATTATACGTTTCTTCTAGAGTTTGTTCTCGTCTCACAATCTAATATTGATATGTTGCTTCGAAGTGTAGTATTGCAGAGAGTAGAGTTTCGGTTCCGATCTTTATTATGCTGTGTCGCTTGTCGTTATGGGTTTTTCTCTTTCAACTAGTCACAAAGTGGTCTATCGAGGCGGTTTCCAAACTCTCAATATTATTCCTATTCAACTCTAGACAACGGGTGATCAAAAATATACCTTTATTAACTTTAGAGTGGTATATAGTTACAATTGATTGCTTATGCAATATAAAGATTGATTAAGATTTGGTATGGTAGTCTTAGAAGAAGAGTGTTTCCTTTTCAAATTTTGTTTTTCTATTGGACGACAAATGAGAGCAATATGGGGCATGGTTATGATGGAAAGGGTACTGGCAAATCCGGAGCGTTTACAATAGCTGGAGGGTTTTTAATTGATGGAATGTCGTCTCTAATATAATTTGGTTCTTTCAATGTCAATTTGGTGGGGTTATAATTATGATCTGTTGGTATATAGTACCGATAACTCAGGGGTTTGTTCAGCCTTGTCTGGTGCGCGATGTATCAATTTGTATTGCAGTATGGATGTGCGTGGTCTAGACTTGGATTGTCGCGCCCCGTATCTACGACATCTAAGGGATACGCGACACCAGTCTACGACATGTTGCACCTGTTTTTGGAAGAGTCTTCACCAAGTTCTACAAGTAACATGCACGTTCATCATGTTGTAGAATTGGTCATATAGACTATTATATTCTGCTAAGTAGCTAAAGTCACTTGTAACTATTAGTACGAAATGCGTCGTAAAGCAAATTACGGGGTTCGGAGCCTTCGGCGACGAGAATACTAGAAAAGTACCTTCTTCTGAATGTCGTCTAGACATCCCATCACTTGGATACCATAATGTCAAGTTTATGCATGTTTCATGGACTGGATTTTCTAGAGTTGCCTGAGTTGAGGCTTAATCTATCCTTCTAGCGCCTTATAAATTGTTATTGTCACAATTCTTTATTGGTTAAAACTATTATGTCACTAGCAGGTTGAAAGGTAAATAAAGTTTACTTGAATGCCAAGCGGTGGCCAAAGTGGTAGGTTGAAATTGGGCTGTTCATAATCCTTCAGTTAATGATTTTCATGACATTGGACAGCGTCCTCGAGGCATCGACCCTGAAATAGCTACCTCATTTTATCGAAATGAGTTGCCCACCGCTACTCGTTACTCGTTTCAATCATTAAAGTTCTTCACTTTTCACACATATTGATTTGTTAATCTCTTAAATATGATTCTGGGAAATATGAATAAATTAGACGAATGTGTAAAATGTTAATGACATTTCAAATGAAGCATACCTTTTTCTTCAAATATCGTTTCCTTGCCAATACTGTAAGCTGAAAGAGAATTTATAACATCAGCAGCATGCAGAATCAAGTAGTCGGTATATCACCTTTTTGAACAGAATATCTTAAGTAGACAAAAATAAGAGCCGAAAAATGGCTGCGAAATTTCGGAGACTAAAAAATTATAAGTTTAATATTGAAAGTGTTGAATCCAGATCTTCAAAGTTCTTTACCTTTCTCGGAGGTCTTGCTTCTGGTACCCATTGCATATTCCCTTTAACATCTGTCTGAATCAGGCATTATTTGAACTCTGTAGGTATAAAGAAGAAGTCATTTCCTTAGAGTCTTGTTTTTGTATTTTCCAATACACTGGATTTGTAATTAAATAGGTGATGACTTATGGTTCTCCTTCTTATAGAATGTTCCAGTTTTAGGGGATTTTAGCATTTCAGTTTCGAGAAGTTTCAATGACAAACTGCAATATTGTTATGCGCGGGATGTGTCATCAAAAGATTCGCTAAAAATCCAAAAAAGGAAATCGGTTATCGTCTTCTGAGCGCAGCTGATAGGGACAAACTATACGACTCTCAGAAATTATTTACCCCTATTGTACCAGAAAATCATAACACGACATTCATATGGGATATTTTGCCACCAAAACAACAATAGTCGTTTCCAAAGCGGAATAGACTTGGAGATCAAAAATTCCGTACAATTTCCTAACAAGGTAATTTCATTCCGTGTCTAGGAGAGAAATCGTGGGATTCGCTTTCGCTTACGATTATCAAGCAGGGCATGGACTAAACCCTCTCCATAATATTCCTTGCCTCTGAAGCATTTCTATTTACTTTGCTTTTGGGAAGAATCCGATATTGGAAAGTATCTAAGAATACGGTCTCAAAGCAGGCGGAGAATAATACAATTGTGGTTTCACTGACTGAATATCAGTGTTATTTTCCGGTCAACCTATTGTTTCAGTGTTTATTTGATGGGGTCTAAGATGAACAAATGGCTGCTAAATTTGCTCTATGTACTCGTGAATAACAGCCTGATGTAAACCTCATCGAGCTCTTGACTACTATACTCATATTGTCATTCCTTAGAGTTCTATTCTATTCTTCTTTTATTTGCGTGTAGAGTTCGTTTGAAGTAAGTAATGACACAAAGCGCATCTAGCCTCCGCTGGTCTCACTTGATTCTTCTTCGATAATATTGTGAAAGATATCACAGTTTTGGTAGTACCAACTAATATTGATTCTCTCTCACCTAACTAGTTACTATTTTTTGTTGCAATCCTTGACATTTTCTAACTAAAGAACAAGAATTGAAGCGCATCAACCAAAGACACCAACGAATGGAAAAAATATATAGGCACAGAATATTGAAACATCTTAGCCCAATACATAGTCTCACAGCATGCCCTACATGTTTACCATATACATGGCCAATGGTGATATTGTCTATTTTTGGGGCTGGTTCCTAAACCCAGCGTGATATTTGAATTTGTAGACCCTCGCGCATCTACTCGTCCAAATCCGGCAATCTGCGGATATCGCCAATATATAAACCC